>LNAP01001743.1_pt2 | contig 27630 bp, 24 predicted proteins | sample 602601 | NCBI WGS metagenome assembly LNAP01 (sample SAMN02440304, study PRJNA202911) | soil metagenome | biome: Subtropical and temperate rainforests or woodlands; isolation source: soil samples (1 kg each in a 20% v/v slurry with milli Q water) were... ... | reverse complement strand
AATGCGTTGGTTGCACGTGTCGCTAAGACTCAATAAGGAGAGCGGGATGGTTGCTAAAAAGAAAGTCGAAAAACAAAGCAGCTCGTGGATTGGCGAAGTAGAGAAATACTCGCGCCAAATCTGGCTGGCTGGGCTGGGCGCTTATTCGAAAATCAGTAAGGACGGCACCAAGCTGTTCGATACCCTGGTAACCGATGGCGAGAAAGCTGAGAAGCTGGCTAAAACCGAAGTCGAGAAGCAAGTAGGCGCGGTTAAGTCGTCGGCTAAATCTTCTGCCAAGTCGGCCAAATCCAAGGTCGATGAAGTTAAAGATCTGGCGATGGGCAAATGGGGCGAGCTTGAAGAAGCCTTTGATAAACGTCTGAACAGCGCCATCTCGCGTCTTGGTGTACCGAGCCGCAATGAAGTGAAATCGCTGAACAGCAAGGTCGATACCTTGACCAAACAGCTGGAGAAGTTGACCGGTGTTTCGGCTAAAACCGTAGCCGCCAAACCAGCTCCCAAAGCCGCTGCTAAACCTGCGGCGAAAGCTGCAGCCAAGCCGGCTGCAAAACCCGCTGTTAAAGCTGCGGCAAAACCTGCAGTTAAGGCAGCAGCCAAACCTGTTGCTAAAGCAGCGGCTGCCGCTAAGCCTGCGGTGAAAGCGGCTGCCAAGCCTGCGGCCAAAGCGCTGGTGAAAGCAGCGGCTAAACCCGCTGTAAAAGCAGCTGCCAAACCTGCGGCTAAACCAGCTGCCAAGCCGGCAACCAAGCCGGCAACCAAGCCTGCGGCAAAACCAGCGGTAAAAGCTGCCGCTAAACCAGCAGCCAAACCTGCTGCTAAACCAGCAGCCAAACCTGCTGCTAAACCGGCCGCCAAGCCAGCAGCGAAACCTGCTGCCGCCAAGCCAGCCGCTAAGCCTGCACCCAAGCCGGCTGCTGCCAAGCCTGCTGCTGTTGCCAAACCCGCTGCTCCTGCATCCACACCGGCGCCAACGCCAGCTGCTGCGAGCACTCCGGCAGCAACGCCGGTTCCGCCAGTGACGCCAAGCACTTCGTCCTGAGTAGTAGGGCAACAAAGCTCGCCACACTCAGGCGGTATACACACTTAGCTGGCTGAGTAGGCGTTAAAAAAAATGCCCCGTTTCGAAAGAGACGGGGCATTTTTTATTGCAGTGGTTAAAGCAGCGCTGAAGCTTATGAGGCGTTTTTATGCACTGCGGCTTCCGTCGCGTCGTAAATCACCACGCATATATGCTCGACCTGGCCACTGCTGGCGGCCAGCGGCAGCAGGGTGACGTTCTGGTACATAAAGTCGACGCGGCCGGTGATGGGTTGGTAGTTTTTGAAGTGCACCAGGTAGGGCCGCTGTTCCCACAGGCTAAAGGCGCGGGTGCCGAGGGTGACGACGGTGTCGACTTTGCGCCGAAACCAGTCCTCGTCAATTTCCTTGAATAGCTCAAACAACGACTTGCCTTGCACTTCATCCGGGCCCAAGCCTGAGTGGTTTTCCATAAAGCTGTTAAACACTTCCACCCGGTATTGGCGGTCAAGCACGATCACGCCGACGTCGATGCATTGCACGATATCCAGCAGCCAGTGAACCTCTTTGATGTCGATCTGCGCAGGCATAGGGCTGGGTCTCAGTTCATCAGGTAATTGATTTTGTACGTCAGACGCTGGATCGAATCTTCGGTAAACAGCAGCAACAGGTCGAAGTGCACATCGTGGCCTTCGAGGCTGTAGCTGATCTCCACCGCCAGGGTTTTACGCCAGCGTTTCTGGTTAACCGTGATCAGGCTTTCGATCGAACTGTGCAAACCGAGCAATTGCGGGTGGCCTTGGGAAAAGCGCACATCAATCTGCTCGGAAATTCCGCTAAGGCAGGCGCCGATCAGAATGCTGGCCAAGTCCAGCAGCATCTCTGAGACCTCGCGCTCATCCTTGGGCTGCCACTTGAACAGCTTGCCGATATCGCTGATTTCCGAATCGTGAAACAGCAGCAGCGCCTCGCCGGCAATGCCGTCGCCGATAAAACCTTGGCACAGTGCACTGAAGCGTTCGCCGCGCTGGGCATCGGCCAAGGTCATATGCAGCTCGCTGACCTCGAAGATATTCACGCTCGGCACCGGCAGCTCTACAAACACCCCCAGCACCTTGGCCAGCAGCGCGGCGGCGCGGCCCATGGCGACGTTGCTGATTTCGCGCAGCGCATCGCGGAAATTCACCTTGAGCTCGAATTCCGGTCGCAGCGGCACATCCGCAGGTTTGGCCGGCGTGCCCAGCAGGTTCAAGCGTTCGAGGGTTTGCCGCAGAATGTCCGGCTCGGCCGGTTTTTTGATAAAGGCCAGGGCGCCTAATTCCATCACCCGGCGCATGGCTTCTTCCTGCACGTCGCCGGAAACGACCACCACCTTGGCCGCCAGACCTTCGGCGCGCAGGGCGGCGAGCACTTCATAGCCATCCATCACCGGCATGGTCAGGTCGAGGAGCACCACCTGGCCAAGGCCCTGACGGATCGCCTCCATTGCTTCCTGGCCTTGAGTCGCCTGGGTAATAGAAACCGGCCAATCCGCGGGTAAAGAGCGGATCAACTGCTTACGCGCCATCATCGAGTCGTCGCAGACCAACAGAGGAATCACTATCTAGTTACCACCTGATCAAGGACTTTGGCGTGGTCCCGTAGCGTGTGCTGTGCGCACCAAGCGATTTAAGCGGTGCGTACTGCACACCTTACGGGCTTCGAATTCCAGCAAGCATAGCTGGCAGGTCAGTTTGATGCTCTGAGCCGCTAATACGTTACCTCGAGTGACGTTTACTGGTGCCAGGCGGGCCAGGCTGGTGCGCGAATGTGCCAATAAGGTTGAGCGCGCCGCGCTGTAAGGAGCCTAGCGGCCTGTGGCGCAAATCCTGCATTCTCGTTCGCTATTCTGAACGCCTGGCTGAGCATCTATAGTCGGGGTTCCATTCACCTTTCTGCCCATAGACGCCAGCCATGCGCCACAAGGATCTGAAACACTGGACCAGCGGATTCGCCCATTTACTCAACTTACCCAACGGCCGCCCGCGCTTATTGGGTTTGAGCCAGTGGTTGAAACAGATCTGCGCGGTCGACCACTTCGTCCTCTTTGTTTACGAAGGCAATCATCGGCCGCTGGCGCTGTTCGACACCTTTGCTGCTGACAAACGCAAAATCTACGTCGATGACTACCAGGTTGGGCCTTACCTGCTTGACCCGTTTTACCTCGCCTGCACCCGCAATCAAGCGCCAGGGCTGTGGCGTTTGCGGCAGTTTGCGCCGGACCATTTTTATTTGGGGGAGTATTACCTCAACTACTACCAGCTCACCGGCTTGGCCGAGGAAGTGGCGTTTTTTGTCGATTTGCCCGATGGCGCCAAAGCGGTGTTGTCGCTGATGCGCAGCACCACCAGTCCGGCATTTAGTCGTGATGAACTGCAAATGCTCGAATGCGCCGAGGCGGTGGTGGTGCAAGTGGTGCGCGAGGCCTGGCAGCAGTGCCGAGTGCAGCCGCGTTCAGCGCAGGATCTGGACCATAAAATTCGCGCAGTGTTTGACGGTTTTGGCGCCCACAGCCTCACCGCGCGCGAGCAGGAAATTGTGCAATTGCTGCTGCGTGGGCACTCCAGTGCTTCGGTGGCGGGGCATCTGGAAATCAGCCCCGGCACGGTGAAAATCCATCGCAAGAATATCTACGCCAAACTCGGTATTGGCAGTCAGGCCGAGCTGCTGGGGCTGTTTATTCGCGAACTCTCCGGCTCTGAGATGGATGATGAACGCTTACTGAGGACGGCGTCCTAAGCCAATACGCCCTGCGTCTGCACCCCTGTAATTGGCCGATACGTCCCTTCATTGAAACTCTGAACCATGATTCACTTGCTAAAAATGAATCAGGATTCAGACCATGGCCTACCGCCACAGCGCCGCCCGCATTGACCGCGACCAAGAGCAGCGCGAGCGCATTCTCGACTGTGCGTTGCTGCTGGTAGCAGAAGGCGGTTTTGCCGCGCTGACCATGCAAAGCCTGGCCGAACGGGTGGGCATCGCCACTGGGAGCCTGTACCGCCATTTTCGCGGTAAAGGTGAATTGGCCGCTGAGGTGTTTGCCCGCGCCAGTCAACGCGAAGTAGATGCCATGGCTGCCACCTTGGCCTTGCCCGGCAGCGCGCCTAAACGCATGGCCGATGCGCTGGAACAATTCGCGGCCCGCGCCTGGCAAAGCCGGCGCCTGGCCTTTGCTCTGATTGCTGAACCTGTGGACCCGGAAGTTGACGAACGTCGCCTAGAGTTCCGCGAGGCTTATGCCGCGCAGCTGGGGCAGGTGATCGAACAGGGTGTGCAGTCTGGAGCCTTCAGCACGCCGTCGGTTTCGGTCAGCGCTGCCTGTTTGGTCGGCGCCATCAGTGAGGCCTTGGTCGGCCCGCTTTCCCCACAAGCCCGGGCCGCTCGCGAAGCCGGTGAGCCGGCGCTGCAATTGGCGGACGTTACTGCCGCTCTTATCTCGTTCTGTTTACGCGCGCTCTCTGCCAACCAAGAGCGTGCAGAGGAGCTACTGCCATGAACAGCTACGCCGCGTTTGCCGAAACCCACGAAGTCAGTAATCAGCCTCCCGCCCTGGACGGCATCAACCTGTACCGCGCCGACCTGCCATTGCAGGAGTGGACGCGCCACTTCGGTGCCGCCTGGGCCCATGAGCGCATCGACGTTTACGGCGCCCTGGCCGGCGGCCCGCTAATGGCGGCCGGCTTTCTGGCCAACGAAAACAAACCGGTGTTCAAAAGCCATGACCGCTATGGCCATCGCCTCGATGTGGTCGAATTCCACCCGGCTTATCACCAGCTGATGCAGGCGGCCATCGAACATGGCCTGACCTCGATGCCCTGGACCGACCCACGCGCTGGCGCCCACGTCGCCCGCGCCGCCATGACCTATATGCACAGCCAGGCCGAAGCCGGCAGTGGCTGCCCGCTGACCATGACGTTTGCCAGCGTGCCGGCCCTGCGTATGCAGCCGGATGTCGCCGAAGTCTGGCTGCCGAAAATCCTCGCCACCGAATATGACCCGCGCAACCTGCCCATCGGGCAGAAAGCCGGCGCCACCATCGGCATGGCCATGACCGAGAAGCAAGGCGGCACCGATGTGCGCGCCAACACCACACGCGCCTATCCAGTAGGCATCCCTGGGCCAGGTCAGGCCTATGAACTGGTCGGCCATAAGTGGTTCTGCTCGGCGCCGATGTGCGATGCCTTTTTAACCCTGGCGCAAACCGACAAAGGCTTGAGCTGCTTTTTGCTGCCACGCCACCGCCCGGATGGCACGCGTAATGAGTTCTATATCCAGCGCTTGAAAAACAAGCTGGGTAACTGCTCGAACGCCTCCAGCGAAGTGGAATATCGAGGCGCCCTGGCCTGGATGCTCGGTGAAGAAGGGCGCGGCGTGCCGACCATTATCGAAATGGTGGCGATGACCCGCTTTGACTGCATGGTCGGCTCCAGCGCGCTTATGCGTCAGGCCCTGAGCCAGGCCGCACACCACTGCGCGCACCGTAAGGTCGGTGGCCGGGTGTTGAGCGAGCAGCCGTTGATGCAAAACGTGCTGGCCGACTTGGCCCTGGAAAGCGAAGCCGCCTTGGCCCTGAGCCTGCGCATGGGCAAGGCGCTGGATAACGCCCACGTTGAGTCGGAAGACAAATTCGCCCGCCTGGTAACTGCCGTGGGCAAATATTGGATCTGCAAACGTGCCCCAGCCATGATCAACGAGGCTGCCGAATGTATGGGCGGTGCGGGCTATGTGGAAGACAGCATCTTGCCGCGCCTGTACCGCGAAGCGCCGGTGAACTCCACTTGGGAGGGCTCCGGCAATGTGCAGTGCCTCGACGTATTGCGCGCGTTGTCGAAGGAGCCGGGCGTACTTGATGTGCTATTTGCCGAACTCGGCGATGGCCATGGTGATGCGCGGCTTAAAGCGCATATCGAAGGGCTCAAGGCCGGTTTCCGCGACACCGCGGATATCCAATACCGTGCCCGCCAGCTAACCGAAGACGTCGCCGTAGGCTTGCAGGCCAAGCTACTGCTGGAAGGCGGTAATGCGCTGGTGGCTGACGCGTTTATCGCCAGCCGTTTGGGCCAGGGTGGTCGGGTATACGGCACCTTGCCGCGTGGGGTTGATGTAGAAGCCCTTGTTGCGCGCAGCACCCCGCACCTGATGGGCTAACGACGTATCGGCGCACCTGGGTCCCCGCCTGCGCGGGGACGACGGAGGTTTTACCTAACTCCCCGTCACCCCCGCGCAGGCGGGGCGCAGGATCGTCAGCCAGGCGCTGCTCTATTCGCTGCGCATGGCACACGTTACGCCCATGCCTTTTCCTGACAATGCAGGCAAGATAGAGCCATGCACGTCCAGACAGGAAGGCCGATCGTGACCAGCACCAGTGAGAATTTTGTCGTTGCTTACACCCCGGAAGAGGCCGTAGAGCGTCTTGCCGCATTGCATCAGCAAGCGGTTGATGGCCTGAGCCAAGCGCTCAAGGCCTACCTCAAAGATCGGATCAAACCCGACCCCAGCCAGCGTGACTGCTTCTGCTACCCCGAGTTGCGCCTGACCTACGACACCCAGGGCGAAGTGCCCACCACTGTGCGCGCCTATGCCAAAGTGCAGGTGCCCGGCACTTATAGCGTCACCGTCACCCACCCCGCGGCCTTTCGTAAATACCTGCTTGAGCAACTGCGCCCGCTGATGAACGACTTCACCGTAAAGGTGGAGGTGGGCATGAGCCAGCAGAACATTCCGTACCCGTACGTGGTGGAAGGCGGCGATGAACTGGCCGGCTCCGGCGTGACGGCTGCTGAGTTATCGCGGGTGTTCCCCAGCACCGATTTGTCGGCTGCCACCGATGGCATCGCCGATGGCCTCTATGACTGGCAGAACATCGACCCATTGCCGCTAGCGCTGTTTGACGCTGCGCGCGTCGACTTCTCCCTGCGCCGTCTGGTGCACTACACCGGCAGCGACTGGCGCCACGTGCAGCCGTGGATTCTGCTGACCAACTACCACCGCTACGTTGACCAATTTATCCGCCATGGCCTGGCGCAACTGCGCGACGACCCACGCTATGTGCGCATGGTGTTGCCAGGCAACGTCATCATCGAACGCGGCACCTCCGAGGAAGACGCCCAAGCAGTGGCCGATGCCGTGGTATGGCACCGTTACCAAATGCCGGCCTATCACCTGATCGCCGCCGACGGCCATGGCGTGACCTTGGTGAATATCGGTGTCGGGCCGTCCAATGCCAAGAACATTACCGACCACCTGGCCGTGTTGCGTCCGCATTGCTGGTTGATGATTGGCCACTGCGGCGGGCTGCGCCAATCGCAGACAATCGGCGACTACGTGCTGGCCCACGCCTATATGCGCCGTGACGGCATTCTTGACCGTGTGGTGCCGCCGAATATTCCGATTCCAGCCCTGGCTGAGGTGCAACTGGCGCTGCAAGAGGCGGCGGCCACCGTCACCGGTGAGCGTGGTGAAGCGCTGAAACGGCGGCTGCGGACCGGCACCGTACTGACCTACGACGACCGCAACTGGGAGCTGCGTTGGGCGCAGGAACGGCCGTTGATCAATCTGTCACGCGCCGTGGCGGTGGATATGGAAAGCGGCACCATCGCGGCTCAGGGTTATCGCTTGCGCGTACCTTACGGCACGTTGCTGTGTGTATCGGATAAGCCGCTGCACAGCGAAATCAAACTGCCGGGCGCCGCCGGTGTGTTTTATGAGCGTGCCGTTAGTCAGCATTTGATGATCGGCATTGCTGCCCTTGATCTGATGCGCACGCAGCTCGACTCGTTGCACTCACGCAAACTGCGCAGCTTTGACGAGCCGCCATTCAGATAAGCGCCCCGACTGGAAAGCGGCCTTCTTTGCCCCGAGCGGTAAAGAAGGCCGGCATTCTCTACTGCCATTGCCCCGCCCCAATACCCCGCTATATAGCGCGCCAACCTGTCGCGCGACAATCGACCACAGTAATCGGTCTACGCTTAAGCGTTAGGCTTTGACCCACGTCAGTACCTCCTTGCGTGCTGCGTGCGGGCCGCCGCTGCCCATCTTTTTGTAGGCCGCCATAACAATAATTTCCTGAACCGATTGCTGATTTCCGGGGCTAATCCTAGGCCTGGAGAACGCTCGATGACTGTTTTTGCTGATGAGGAATATCCATGTTTGGCTTAGAGGCGCTGGATCTGGCGCGAATGCAGTTCGCGTTCACCATTTCCTTCCACATCATTTTTCCGGCGATCACCATCGGCCTGGCGAGTTACCTGGCGGTGCTCGAAGGCTTGTGGCTGAAGACCAACGACGAAACCTACCGCGACCTCTACCACTTCTGGTCGAAGATCTTTGCGGTCAACTTCGGCATGGGTGTGGTTTCCGGCCTGGTCATGGCCTACCAATTCGGCACCAACTGGAGCGCGTTTTCCGACTTTGCCGGGGCAATCACCGGGCCGCTGCTGACGTATGAGGTGTTGACGGCGTTCTTCCTGGAGGCCGGTTTCCTCGGTGTGATGCTGTTCGGTTGGAACCGCGTCGGCCCTGGCCTGCACTTTTTCTCCACGGTGATGGTGGCCGTCGGCACGCTGATTTCCACGTTCTGGATTCTGGCCTCCAACAGCTGGATGCAAACGCCGCAGGGGCACGCCATCGTTGATGGTCGGGTGATTCCGGTCGATTGGTTTGCGGTGATTTTTAACCCGTCATTCCCCTATCGCTTGCTGCATATGTCCACTGCCGCGTTTCTGGCCACGGCGTTTTTCGTTGGGGCATCGGCGGCTTGGCACTTGCTGCGCAAAAAAGACAACCCGGCCATTCGCCGCATGCTGTCGATGGCCATGTGGATGGCGCTGATTGTTGCGCCGATTCAAGCGGTGATTGGCGACTTCCACGGCCTCAACACCCTTCAGCATCAGCCGGCAAAAATTGCCGCCATCGAAGGCCACTGGGAAAACGTCGGCAATGAGCCGACCCCGCTGATCTTGTTTGGCTGGCCGGATATGAAGGCCGAGAAGACCCGCTTTGCGGTAGAGATTCCCTACCTCGGCAGCCTGATCCTGACCCACAGCCTGGACAAACAAGTACCGGCGCTCAAAGAGTTCAAACCTGAAGACCGGCCCAACTCCACCATCGTGTTCTGGTCATTCCGCGTGATGGTCGGCCTGGGCTTGTTGATGATCTTCGCCGGCGTGTGGAGCCTGTGGCTGCGTTTTCGCGGAAAGTTGTATGAGTGCAAACCCTTCTTGTACCTGACGCTATGGATGGGTCCTTCCGGGTTGATCGCCATTCTCGCCGGCTGGTTTACCACCGAAGTGGGGCGCCAGCCCTGGGTGGTATACGGCTTGATGCGCACGGCTGATGCCTCCTCCAACCACAGCTTTGCGCAGATGAGCCTGACCCTGATTCTGTTTGTGGTGGTGTACTTCGCCCTGTTCGGCGTCGGCCTTGGTTATATGGTGCGTCTGGTACGTAAAGGCCCGGTTACCAACGAAGGCAAGGAACAAGGCATTGGCGGCCCTGGCCAGCACCGTACGCCGGCGCGGCCGCTGTCGGCACCGGGTGAAGGCCTGGAAGCCGACCAAAACCACGACGCCAATGACGGGAGCACCAAAAATGGGCATTGATCTTTCGTTTATCTGGGCGGTGATCATCGTCTTCGGCATCATGATGTACGTGGTCATGGATGGCTTCGACCTGGGCATCGGCATCCTCTTTCCGTTCGTCAAAGACGCCGGCGAGCGCGACATCATGATGAATACCGTGGCGCCCGTTTGGGACGGTAACGAGACCTGGCTGGTGCTGGGGGGCGCGGCGTTGTTTGGCGCCTTTCCGCTGGCCTATTCGGTGGTGCTTAGCGCGCTGTATCTGCCGCTGATTTTTATGCTGCTGGGGCTGATCTTCCGTGGCGTGGCCTTTGAATTTCGCTTCAAGGCCAAAGAGCGCAAACGGCATATCTGGGACAAGGCCTTTATCGGCGGCTCGCTGACGGCGACCTTTTTCCAGGGCGTGGCGCTGGGGGCGTATATCGATGGCTTGCCGGTGGTTAACCGCACCTTTGCCGGCGGCTCGCTGGACTGGTTGGCGCCGTTCCCGTTGTTTTGTGGTGTGGCCCTGATTGCCGCCTACGCGCTGCTGGGCTGCACCTGGCTGATCATGAAAACCGAAGGCCGGTTACAGAAACAGATGCACGACTTGGCGCGGCCGTTGGCGTTTGTGCTGTTGGGTGTCACCGGAGTGGTCAGTTTGTGGACCCCGCTGGCCCATTCGGAAATTGCCGAACGCTGGTTTAGCCTGCCTAACCTGTTCTACTTCCTGCCGGTGCCATTGCTGGTGCTGGTGACCTTCTATGGCTTGCTGCGCGCAGTGCACAACAACCGTAACTACCTGCCGTTCCTGTTGACCTTGGTGCTGATTTTCCTCGGCTACAGCGGCCTGGGTATCAGCCTGTGGCCGAATATTATTCCGCCTTCGGTAAGCATCTGGCAGGCCGCTGCGCCGCCGCAAAGTCAGGGTTTTATCCTGGTCGGGGCGCTATTTATCATCCCGTTTATCCTCATGTACACCGCCTGGAGCTACTACGTATTCCGCGGCAAGGTGACGCCGGACCAGGGGTATCACTAGGGTGGGGCAGCTAATGGACAACACCGAGAAGAAGCCTTTGTGGAAACGCCTCGGCTGGCTGGTCGGGATTTGGGCCGCCAGTGTGCTGGCCTTGGGCGCGGTGTCGTACTTGCTGCGCATGTTTATGCATGCCGCCGGTATGACCACACCCTGAAACCGGTTGTAGGCGCGGCATGCCGTCGGCTCTCATTTGAAATTCATTCTCAACAAAGGTATGTTGCGCTTCCTCCTCCACGCCGGAAGCCGTTGTGCCTGCGCCTACCGACCCACACTCTGCAGACGATCAGTTCCAGCGCCACTCCGGTGAGTTGCTGCGCTTTTTTCGTCGTCAGTTGAAGTGTGCGGAGCTGGCGGCCGATTTGCGCCAGGAGGCATGGCTGCGGTTTAGCCGCCGCGAGCAGGGCGAGGAAATTGGCAATCTGCGTGCCTTTTTGTACCGCATTGCGCGCAACCTGATCATCGACCACCACCGCCAGCAAGATGCCCGTCCCACTCAGGAAGTGGTGAATGAAGAGCTGGAGTCCGAACAGCCCGGCCCAGAGCAGATCGCCGCCGGCAGCCAAGGCGTGGCCCGGTTGCAGCAGGTGTTGCAGGGCTTGCCTGAGCATTTGCGCCAGGCGTTGTTATGGAACCGTTTGGACGGTTTGACCCAGCGCGAAATCGGCGAACGCTTGGGCGTCTCGGAAAGTATGGCTGGACGCTATATCCTCAAGGCCCTCGAATACTGTCAGCAGCACATGGACGCCGGCCAATGAGTCACCCCAACCCCGCACTCGACCTGCCCCTGGCGCAAGCGCGCGAGTGGCAAGTGCTGCTGCATTCCGGCCGGGCCAGCGCGGCGGATCAGGCGGCATTACAGGAGTGGCGTGAAGCCTCGGCCGCCAATGCCCAAGCCATGGCGCAGGTGGAAGGGCTGTGGTCGCTGCTCGGCCAACTGGGTGAAAATGCCGCCGATGTGCCCGCGCTTGCGGTTGTGCCTAGAGTCGTGCCCTTACCGCGTCGGCGTTTTCGTGCAACACGCTGGGGCGCGTCCCTGGCGGCTGCGGCGGCGTTGCTGTTGGCCGTTTGGCTGCCGCAAGGTTTGTGGTTGGGGCTGTACGCCGACTATCACACCAAGCCCGGCGAAGTGCGGGAAGTGAAGTTGGCCGACGGCTCGACCCTGACACTAAATGGCGATACCGCCCTGGATTGGACAGTTAGCGAGGGCCGTCGCGAAATAAAACTGTACCGCGGCGAAGCCGATTTCCAGGTCGCCCCCAACGCCAGCCAACCGTTTTACGTACTCGCTGGCCCGGCGCAGATTCGCGTCACCGGCACCCGTTTCGACGTTAATTACAGCAGCGACAAGCGCGTTATCCTGGCAGTCAGCCACGGCCAGGTGCAGGTCAGCGATGGCCGCCATCCTGCGCAGTTGGTCAATGCTCAGCAGCAAGTGGCTTGGCTGGACGGCGAGTTGCAAAGCCTCGAACCCTTGGATGAAGCGCAGCGCTTGGCTTGGCAACGTGGCCGCTTGGTATTCCGCTCGCGCCCGTTAGACCAGGTTTTCGCCGATTTGCAACGCAGCCAAGGCGGCCGAGTGCTGTTCCTCGATGATGCCGCGCGCGATCTCCAGGTAACGGGTGTTTTCGCCAGCGCCGACCCCGACGCGGTGCTACGCGCCATCGAAAACAATCTGCCGGTGAAGTTTACTCAGCTGCCGGGCCTGCTTCTGGTCTCTTCTCACGAGCCTGTAGCCCAGTAAAGTCGCCGGTTTCAGCCTGCCGTTGAAAATAATTCGAAAATAATCACAGGGCTGGTTCAGAAATCTGCGGCGTTTACGTCTTCTGTCTCTGCAAATGCGAAGTTCTCGCAAGAAGATAGAGCAGAACAGGAAACCCGCCATGGCTCGCACGCCGTCCCGCCTTATTCAGACTTTTCTGGGCATTCCCTTTGCCTGCACCGCCATGGCTGTTTCTGCTGTCCAGCTCAACGTGCCAGCGCAAAGCCTGGAAGCGGCGCTGACCGACTTCGCCGAGCAGGCTAACGTGCGCCTGATTTACGACGCCAGCCTGACCCGCACTCAGCAAGCGCAGGCGTTACAAGGCGACTATTCGCTGGCCGACGGTTTGCAGCGCTTGCTCCAAGGCTCCGGCCTGACCTACACCATTGACGCCGACGGCACCGTGTCGCTGCAGCCAATGGCGGCCACTGACGGCGCCATTGAATTGGGCGCCACCAACGTCAGCGGCTTTGCTGCCGGCCGCAGCGATTTGCCGGAAACCTATGCCGGTGGTGATGTCGCCCGAGGCGCGCGCATCGGCATGCTCGGCGATCAGGATATGCAGGACACGCCCTTTAGCGTTTCCAGCTACACCAGCCAGATGATTAAAAACCGCCAGGCACAAAGCCTGGGCGATGTACTGGAAAGCGACCCGGCGGTGCGCCAGTCCAACGGCTTCGGCAACTTCTCGCAGGTGTTTGTGATTCGTGGCTTTCAGCTGTATTCCGACGATATTTCCTTTAATGGTCTGTACGGTGTGCTGCCGCGGCAGATCATTTCCACCGAAGCGGTGGAGCGGGTGGAAGTGTTTAAAGGCTCCAACGCCTTTCTTAACGGCGTGTCGCCGGGCGGCAGTGGCGTGGGCGGCGGCATCAATATCGTCTCCAAACACGCCGAAGACACGCCCACCCGCAGCGTCACCCTTGACTACAGCAGCAGCGACCGCGTCGGCGGTCACCTCGACCTCGGCCAACGTTTTGGCGAAGACAATAAGTTTGGCGTGCGGGTGAACATGGCTAAACGCGATGGCGAGACTGCGGTGGACGGTGAGCATCAGCACTTCCGCCTGTTCGCCGTGGGCCTCGACTACCGCGGCGAACGCCTGCGCCTATCGACCGACTTCGGCTACCAGAAGCAGCGCGTTAACGAGGGCCGCTCGGTGATTTACCTGACACCGACCACCCTACATTCCACCCCCAAGGTGCCCGACGCCGACGCCAACTTCTCCCAGCCGTGGTCCTACTCGCAGTTGGAAGACACCTTTGGCATGGTCAACGGCGAGTACGACCTCAACGACCACTGGACCTTGTACGGCGCCGTGGGCGGCAAGTACACCCGCGAGAATGGCGTGTACTCCTCGCTGTACGTTTCCAGCCTCGACGGCAGCGGGCGGGTTGGCCGCCTGTATGCCCCGCGTGACGAAGAAAGCCGCAGCGCCCTGGGCGGCTTGCGCGGTAATTTCGACACCGGGCCGGTCACCCACAACGTGAATTTCGGCTTGACCGGCAACTGGCGGGAATGGCGCAGCGCCAACGAATCCACCACGGTTGCCAACCGCTTGCCGGGCAATCTGTACGACCCGTTCCCCAGCCCCGAGCCGCGCGCCACGATTAATGGCGACATCCACGACCCGCGCAAAACCGGTTCGGCCATCGCCCGTAGCTTGGCGGTATCCGACACGCTGGGTTTTTTTGATGACCGTGTGTTGTTTACCGCCGGCATTCGTCGCCAGCAGATCGTTACCAATTCCAGGAATGCGGGCACCGGTGTGCGTGCGGCGGCGTACGACCAGAGTATCAACACCCCGGTTTATGGCTTGGTGGTCAAACCTACCGAGTACCTGTCGTTGTACGCCAACCGTATCGAAGGGCTATCGCCGGGGCAGGTGAGTACCGCTGCGGGCAACTCGGGGGAAATGTTTCCGCCGTATCGTTCCAAACAGATTGAGGCGGGGATCAAGCTCGACTGGCAAACCTTTGGTGCCAACCTTGGCGTCTATCGCATCGAGCAGCCGCAATTGGTGACCATGGGTACCGGCTTGGGCGCGGTCTCCAGCGTCGATGCCGAACAACGCAACCGCGGTATTGAATTCAGCGTATTCGGCGAGCCGCTGCCAGGCCTGCGCTTGCTCGCTGGCGGCACACTAATAGACAGCGAACTGCGTGGCACTGTGGCGACAGTTAATAACGTCACGGTGCGCGGCGTGAACGATGGCAACCGTGGCGTCGGTGTATCGAAATTTCAATACAACCTTAGCGCTGACTGGGATGTGCCCGGCGTGCAGGGCCTAGCAGTTAATGGCCTGATGCTGCGCACCGGCGGCCAGTACTACGACTCGGCCAACGACCTGGGCATTCCCGCGTGGACGCGCTTTGACCTCGGCGCCCGCTACGCCTTCAAAATGGATGAGCGTGCTATCACCCTGCGCGCCGGGGTGGAAAACGTCGCCGATAAAGCCTATTGGAAATCCGCCAACGGCAGCTACCTGACCCAGGGGGCACCGCGCACCTTGAAAGTGTCGGCAACGGTGGATTTCTAACCCGCCTCACGCGCCATCGCCTTAGGGCTCGGTTATTTGATCGCTTTCAGAATCACGAACTTAGGGTTCGCCGCCACCTGCTCCACCCCACGAAACAGGCGTTTAAGCTTGGCGTGGTAGCCGAGGTGGCGGTTGCCGACAATCCATAACTCGCCGCCAGTCACCAGGGCCGCGCGGGCTTGCTGGAACATGCGCCAGGCCAGGAAGTCGCCCACCACCTGCTGCTGGTGAAAGGGCGGGTTGCACAGCACGATCTCCAGCGAATCTTCCGGCTGTTCAGCCAGACCATCGCCGGCACGGATTTCCACGGCACGCTCACCTAGGGCGGCTTGCCAGTTTTCTGCGGCCGATTGCACCGCCATATACGACTCATCCACCAACGTTAGCTGCGCCTCGGGGTTGGCCAGGGCGCAGGCGATGCCGAGCACGCCGTTACCGCAGCCAAGGTCGGCCACGCGCGCGCTGCCAAGGTTTTTCGGCAGGTGCGGGAGAAAGGCGCGGGTGCCGATATCCAGGCCCTCACGGCAAAACACATTGGCGTGGTTAAGCAGCTCAATGGCCGGGCTGTCGAGGCGGTAGCGGCTGGGGTAGGGCGAGCTGGGCTGGGGCTTCTCGCTAGGCGTGGCGAACAGCAAGCGGGCTTTTTTTACCGCCAGCGAGGCCTGCACGGGGCCGATAAATTGCTCCAGCAAATCGCCAGCGCTGCGGGGCAAATGTTTAACCATGCCGGCTGCCACCACCTGCGCCCCGGGAGCGAGTTGGCCGTGCAGGCGGATCAGCTGTTCTTCCAATAGCGCCAGGGTTTTCGGGATGCGTATCAGCACCCAGTCGAATGGGCCGCTGACGGTTTGACTGGACGGCACAAACTGCACGCTGTCCGCTGGCAACTTATTGCACGCCAGGTTGTGGGTTAGCGCCAAGGCCCCCAGGTGCGAGTCGCCGCTGCTGACTACCTGCGCCTTGCCCGCCAGGCTGGCGGCAAGGGCGCCGAAGCTGTCGTTTAACACCAACACCCGGGCATCACTGGCTAGGCCTTGCTCGGCCAGGTGGTTAAGCAGGTACTCGTCTGCCGCATCAAAGGCCTGCAACGGATCGTCGCGTTGTGGCGGTTGGCGGAACAGGTCGAGGCTGGCAAAGGGCGTGGTGAAAACAGGCATGGCACAAACCGCAGCAGAGCAGGGGCGGCAATGATGGACGATGGTTGGCACGACTGCCAGTAGGGTGTGCTGTGCGCACCACGGCGTTTACCGGTATATCGCCTGGTGCGCACAGCACACCCTACGGGTTTGGCGTTATGCTCGCGTCTTACCTTTTATTGGGGCTGTGCATGGTTACCCCGCTGCAACCCCTGGCCGCTTACCAGCACGCCATCGAGCACAACGGCTTCTTCCCCGACGCCGCGCAACGGCAGGCCGCCGAAGCCTTACAGCAATGCCACGACACCTTGGCCAAGGGTGTCTACCTCTGGGGCCCGGTCGGCCGGGGCAAAACCTGGTTAATGGACTGCTTCTACCAGAGCCTGCAAGTGCCCGCGCGGCGTCAGCATTTCCATCACTTTATGCAGTGGGTGCACAAGCGCCTGTTCCAGCTCACCGGCACGCCCGACCCGTTGCGCGCCCTGGCGGTTGAACTGGGTAACGAGCTGCGGGTGCTGTGTTTCGATGAGCTGTTTGTGAATGACATTGGCGACGCGATTATCCTCGGCAACCTGTTCACGCTGATGTTTGAGCAGGGCGTGGTGCTGGTCGCCACCTCCAACCAGCCGCCGCAGCAGCTGTACGCCGACGGCTTTAACCGCGAGCGCTTTGTGCCGGCGATCGCCGCTATCGAAGCGCATATGCAGGTGGTGGCCATTGATGGCGGTGAAGACCATCGCTTGCACCCCGGCGAAGCAATACAACGTTATTGGGCCAGCGCCGACGGTGCGCCGTTAGCTAGAGTGTTTGCCGCATTAAGCGCGGGGCAGACCGTGCAGAACGGTGTATTGGCCGTCGGTAATCGCCGCCTGGAAACTGAAGCCTTCGCCGACTCTGTGTTGTGGTGCCGCTTTAGCGAACTCTGCGAAAAACCGTTTGCCGCGCCGGATTTTATCGCCCTGTGCGACCGCTTTAGCGCCATTTTGCTTAGTGAAGTGCCGAACCTGAGCGGCCAACAACGCGCCGCAAAAATCGCCCGGGGCACTGAAGATGGTGCGCAGTTGGTGGTCGCCGGGGATCGCCAGTTGCCCGCGCTATCGGCCAGCGACGACAGCGTGCGGCGCTTTATCGCCTTGGTCGACGAATGCTACGACCGCCGCGTACCGCTCTATCTGCAAGCCGAAGTGGCCCTGGAGGCGCTGTACACCGAGGGCTACCTGGCCTTTGCCTTTCGCCGCACGTTGAGTCGTTTGCAGGAGATGCAGTTGCAGCGGTTTGGGCAATGATTGTGTGTGCTCCGCGATTCTGGGCCCCCGCCTGCGCGGGGGCGACGGTGTTAACCGGGGCATTCATCGTCATTCCCGCGCAGGCGGGAATCCAGATTTTTCCGGCGAATTAGCTGCTGCGAATATTGCTCGGGTCCAGCGATCCGCCGCTTTCACGTTGCGCCGCCAGTCGTGCACCTTCCTGGGCTGTCAGGGTGTAAAGCTGCTCAGGGTTGGCCACGCGCAGTTTTAACGCCATGGCTTCAATGCCTTCGGCGACAGGAATCTCCCGCTGGCGCTCGGCCAGGCCGGCGAGAATTTGTGCGGCGGCCACCGTTACGTCCATACCGTTTTCAATATTTGGGTCGGATTGCCCACGAGCGCTGCCATCGCTGGAGAGCGCGTTGATGGCGATGGCGGTATGCACCGAGCCCGGCAGAATCACGCTAACGGCAATGCCATAGGCCTGTTCAACCTCGGCGCGAAGGGCGTCGAAGTAACCAATCACCGCATGCTTGGCGCCGCAGTAACCACTGCGCAACGGCGTGCCGACTTTGCCCGCCACCGAGCTGACCACCGCCAAGTGCCCGCTTTTGCGCGCGACCATTTTCGGCAGCAGTAACTGGGTCAGGGCCAAGGGCGCCATATAGTCCACTTCGATCAGTTGCCGGTACACGTCGAGGTGAGTGTCCAGCGCCAGGCTGCGTTGGCTGATGCCGGCGTTGTTGATCAGTACATCCACCTGGCCGCTCCAGGCCCAGGCGCGCTCGACCACATCGGGCAAGGCGGCGTAGTCAGTGCTTTCAAACGGCAATACCAGGCAGCGCTCAGGGGCTTGGGCGGCGACGCGGTTGAGTTCTTCAACTCGGCGACCGGACAAAATAACGTTGGCGCCTTGCTGCAAAAAGGCCGTGGCCAAGGCTTCGCCAATGCCTGATGAGGCGCCGGTAATCCAGATGGTTTGGCGTGCGAATGACATGGGTGTCTCCCTTGTTTTTATTGTCTGAGCTAGGCGGCCAACACTCCGCCGATTGACGAGGGGCGTCCATGGCTTACGCGGCCAATGTCTTGGCCGCACCGGCTAAAGCCCTATTGTTTGCGGGTATTGCCCGTCGCCACTTTGCGCGACACTGCGCCTTCGGCTCGATCAGGAACCTGCGCGTATGACCGCTAGCGAAGACAAGTTCACCCGCGAAACCCTGCTGGAGGTGCGGCCGTGGTCGCCCACCCTGTTTAGTCTGCGCACCACCCGTGACGCCGGCTTTCGTTTTCGCGCCGGGCAGTTTGCTCGCCTGGGCGTGCAGAAGGCCGACGGCAGCGTGGTGTGGCGTGCCTACTCCATGCTGTCGGCGCCCCATGACGAGCACCTGGAATTCTTTTCCATCGTGGTGCCCGGTGGTGAATTCACCAGCGAGCTGAGTCGCTTAGAGGTGGGCGATGAGCTGCTGGTGGAGCGTCAGGCCATTGGTTACCTGACCCTCGATCGTTTTATCGACGGCCGTGATTTGTGGTTGGTCGGCACCGGTACCGGCTTGGCGCCGTTTCTCTCCATCCTGCAGGACTTTGAGGTGTGGCAGCGCTTTGAGCGGGTGGTGTTGGTGTACAGCGCGCGCACCGCGACCGAGCTGGCTTATCAAGACCTGATCGCCGGGCTGATGCAGCGCGAATACCTGGCCGAATACGCCGACAAATTTATCTACGTGCCCATCGTCACCCGTGAACAGGTACCCGGTGCATTGCATGGGCGGGTGACCGGTTTGATTGAGTCGGGCGAGCTGGAGCGGGCCACCGGGCTGCAGCTGTCACCCGAGTTTTCCCGGGTAATGCTGTGTGGCAATCCGCAGATGATCGAAGACTGTCGCGCGTTGCTTAAAGCGCGGGATATGCAGCTGAGTTTGACCCGGCGGCCGGGCGCTGTAGCAGTCGAGAACTACTGGTAAAACACGCTGGCCTCGTAGGGTGTGCTGTGCGCACCCAGGCGTCTACGCTGAAACCGCCTGGTGCGCGCAGCACACCCTACGAGCAAACGCTTAACCCGAGTATTGCCAATCACTTCGTCAAAAATTGCCAATGCGTGGGCGACTTGTTCGGGGTTGACGATGCACGGCGGCACCACATGAATACGGTTTTCGACGATAAACGTCAGCAGCCCACGCGCTTGGAAAGCGGCTTTCATTTGCGCCATAACCGGGGCGGCTAGTGGGGTTTTCTTCACCCGGTCGCTGACCATTTCTAACGCCCAGAACAAACCAATCCCGCGTGCTTCACCAATCAACGCATGTTTGGCCGCCAGGGCTTTTAAGCCTGGGCCGAGGTGTTCCTGGCCGATCATGCGGGCGTTGTCGACGATGCCTTCTTCGGCCATGACATCCAGCGTGGCCACAATCGCCGCCATGGCCAGCGGGTGGCCGGAGTAGGTGAGGCCGCCGGGGAAAAAGCGGTTCTCGTAGAACTCGGCAATCGGCTGGGAAATCAGCACGCCGCCGGCCGGTACGTAGCCGGAGTTCACGCCTTTGGCAAAGCAGATCAGGTCGGGCACGACGTCGAAGTTATCGAACGCCAGCCAGGCGCCGGTACGGCCAAAGCCGGCCATCACTTCGTCGAGAATCAACACAATGCCGAACTCGTCGGCCAAGGCGCGCACGCCTTTCAGGTAACCCTTGGGCGGCACCAGAATGCCGGCGGTGCCGGGCACGCTTTCCAGCAGAATGGCGGCAATCGAGTTGGCGCCTTCGCACTCGATAACGCGGCGCAGGTGCTGCAGCGCGCGCTCGCATTCTTCTTCTTCGTTGCCGGCATAGAACTCGGTGCGGTACAGGTAGGGGTTAAAAAAATGCACATGGCCGCGAGCGAATTCATTCGGTACGCGGCGCAGATCACCGGTGGCGGCAATCGCTGAGCCGGTGCTGCCGTGGTAGGAACGGTAGGCCGACAACACCTTGTCGCGGCCGGTGAACTGACGGGCCATACGCATGGCGTTTTCGTTGGCGTCGGCACCGGCGTTGGTGAAAAACACTTTGCTGAAAGTGCTGGGTGCGTGGGACAGGATGCGTTTGGCCGCTTCACCGCGCATCAGGTTGGCGGTGGCCGGGGCAACGGTGACCAAGGTGCCGGCCTGTTGCTGAATGGCGGCAATCACTTTGGGGTGCTGGTGACCGATATTGGTGTTAACCAGCTGGCTGCTGAAATCCAGGTACTGCTTGCCGTCGTAGTCCCACAGCGTGCAGCCCTGACCACCGGCGATGACCAACGGATTGAGGGCGCTCTGGATCGACCAGGAATGAAACACGAATTGGCGGTCAAGGGCGTGAACGTAGTCGTTGGAGATCGGGTTGCTCATGGCGGGGCCTCATAGCGTGTGCGCTGGAATGGGCTCACCTTAGGAATAAATGGCGGCAGGGTCGTAGGGCCAGATGGGGGGATTGGCTGGGTCAGGGTTCTTCTTTTTCAGGTTGCCCTCTCCCCTAGCCCCTCTCCCCTGGCCGGGCGCCCACAAACAGGAGAGGGGAATAGATCGCGGTCAGCTTTACTCCCCTCGCCCGCTTGCGGGAGAGGGGGCGGGGGAGAGGGCTGAACCCAGCGCCAATCTATCTGGCCCATTGCTCTCCCATATCTGCCCCTACTCATTCCCCCCAACCCCGCTAGTCTTGCCCCATCGCCATTTGCTCAGGAGCCTTGCCATGGCCCACGCCTTCGAACTCACCCGCGCCCCCGCCGCCGACATACTGGCCGCCGACCTCAACAGCCCCGCCATCCGCGCCGCGCGCATCGACCTGGCCGCCTGTTTTCGCATGGCGGCGCGTTTAGGCATGGGCGAGGGCATCTGTAATCACTTTTCCGTGGTACTGCCCGGCCACCCCGAATTGTTTTTGGTTAACCCCTACGGCCTGGCTTTTGCCGAAGTCACTGCCTCGTCACTGCTGATCTGTGACTTCCACGGTCGTGTGGTGATGGGCGAGGGCAAGCCCGAGGCCACGGCGTTTTACATCCACGCGCAACTGCATCGCCTTAACCCACGGGCCACGGCGGCGTTTCACACCCATATGCCCAACGCCACAGCGCTGTGCATGCTCGACGGTGAGCCGTTTGTGTGGGCCGGGCAGACCGCGTTGAAGTTCTATGGGCGTTTGGCGGTGGATGAGCACTACAACGGCCTGGCCCTGGACAATGCCGAAGGCGAACGCATCGCTCGCGCGGCCGGTGATGCCGACGTGGTGATGCTGAAAAACCATGGTCCACTGGTGCTCGGGCCAAGCATTGAAGAAGCTTGGGATGACCTCTACTACCTGGAACGCGCCGCCGAGGTGCAGCTTAAAGCCATGAGCAGTGGCCGGGCGTTAAAGGCGGTTTCTCACGAGATTGCCAGCGCAGCGAGTAAGCAGATGCTGATCGGCAATGCCGAGAGCGCGCGGCTGCATTTGGACAGCGTCAAACGCCAGCTTGAGCCGGGGTATGCCGTGTGATGGCTGCGCTTAAATCGCGACCAACCCGCGAACCCCATCGGCTTCCATGGTTTCGCCACGTCCTTGCTGCACAATTTCACCCCGCGACATGACCAAATACTGGTCCGCCAATTCCGCAGCAAAATCGTAAAACTGCTCGACCAGCAAAATCGCCATATCGCCGCGCGCGGCAAGTTTTTTGATCACCACGCCGATCTCTTTAATCACCGAGGGCTGAATACCTTCGGTGGGTTCGTCGAGAATCAGCAGGCGTGGGTTGCTGGCCAAGGCGCGGCCGATGGCCAGTTGTTGCTGCTGGCCGCCAGAGAGGTCGCCGCCACGGCGTTGTTTCATTTCCTTAAGCACCGGGAACAGCTCGTAGATAAATTCCGGCACTACCTTGGCTTGCGAGCCTGGGAAGCGCGACAGGCCCATCAGCAGATTCTCTTCCACCGTCAGACGGCCGAAGATTTCCCGCCCTTGCGGCACATAGGCGATGCCGGCGTGCACACGCTGGTGCGGTTTAAAGCTGGTGATGGCGTGGCCTTCCCACTGCACGGCGCCTTCTTTGGATGGGATCAGGCCCATCAGGCATTTCAGCAGGGTGGTTTTGCCCACGCCGTTACGGCCCAGCAGGCAGGTGACTTCGCCTACTTTGGCTTCAAACGACAGACCACGGAGAATGTGGCTGCCGCCGTAGAATTGGTGGAGTTTTTCGACTTGTAGCATGGGTGGTGTCCTTTGTTCTTTTGGTGCTGTGCGAAGAGCTAAAACCCTCTCCCCCAGCCCCTCTCCCCTATCCGGGCGACCGCAAGCAGGCAGAGGGGAGCAAAGCAGTACGCGGTCAGTCCCCTCTGCCCGCTTGCGGGAGAGGGTTAGGCAGAGGGTTTTGCCTTTACCTCCCCAAATAAACCTCAATCACCCGCTCATCCGCCTGCACATCGGCCAACGCCCCTTCGGCCAGCACGCTGCCTTGATGCAACACGGTCACATGGTCAGCGATGGAACCAACAAAGCCCATGTCGTGCTCTACCACCATCAGCGAGTGTTTGCGCGCCAGGGATTTGAATAGCTCGGCGGTGAATTCGGTTTCGGCGTCGGTCATGCCGGCTACCGGCTCATCGAGCAGCAGCAGTTGCGGGTCTTGCATCAGCAGCATGCCGATTTCCAGAAACTGTTTTTGCCCGTGGGAGAGCAGCCCAGCGGCGCGGTGCCGAGAGCTTTCCAGTTTGATCGTGGTCAGCACTTCATCAATACGGTCGCGCTGCTCGCCGCTCAATTTGGCGCGCAGGCTGGCCCACACCGACTTGTCGGTTTTCAGCGCCAGTTCGAGGTTTTCAAACACGCTCAACGCTTCGAATACCGTCGGCTTCTGAAACTTGCGGCCGATGCCGGATTGGGCGATTTGCACTTCGCTCATACGCGTGAGGTCGAGGGTTTCGCCGAAGTAGGCTTTGCCGTTGTCGGGGCGGGTTTTGCCGGTGATCACGTCCATCATGGTGGTTTTGCCGGCGCCGTTGGGGCCGATGATGCAACGCAGTTCGCCGACGCCGATGTACAAGCTCAGGTTGGTCAGCGCTTTGAAGCCATCAAAGCTGACGTTGATATCTTCCAGGGTCAGGATGGTGCCGTGGCGTACATCTAGGCCTGGGCCAGCGGCGCGGCCAAGGCCTAACGAGTCGCGGCTGGTGCCGGCGTCGCTGTTGGGATTGTAGGCCGGCTCAAGCATAAATTCGGGTACCGGAGTGGCGCGCATCATTGCTCTCCTTTTTTACGCAGCAGGCCGAGGGCAGATACAGCGTCACCAGGATAAACAAGGCCCCCAAGGCAAACAGCCAATACTCGGGGAAGGCCACGGTAAACCAGCTCTTCATACCGTTAACGATGCCTGCGCCAAGCACCGGGCCGATCAGGCTGCCACGCCCGCCCAGGGCTACCCATACGGCGGCCTCAATGGAGTTGGTCGGCGACATTTCGCTGGGGTTGATAATGCCCACCAACGGCACATACAGCGCTCCAGCCAGACCGCAGAGCACCGCGCTCAGTACCCAGATAAACAGCTTGTAACCGCGTGGGTCGTAGCCGCAGAACATCAGGCGGTTTTCCGCATCGCGCAGGGCGGTCAGCACCCGGCCAAATTTGCTTTTTGCCAGGCGCCAGCCGAGGAAAAGACTGGCCGCCAGCAGCGCGACAATCGCCAGAAACAGCGCGGTGCGCGTGCCGGGCGCGGTGATGTCGAAGCCAAGAATGGTGCGGAAGTTGGTAAAGCCGTTGTTACCGCCAAAACCGGTTTCGTTGCGGAAAAACAGCAGCATGCCGGCGAAGGTCAGGGCCTGGGTCATGATCGAGAAATACACGCCCTTGATCCGCGAGCGAAAGGCGAAAAAGCCAAACACCAGCGCCAGCAACCCGGGCGCCAACACCACCAGGCACATGGCCCAGAGGAAGTGTTGGGTGCCGGTCCAGTACCAGGGCAGTTCGGTCCAGGACAAAAACACCATAAACGCCGGCAAACCATCGCCGGCGCTCTCACGCATCAGGTACATGCCCATGGCATAGCCGCCGAGGGCGAAGAACAGGCCGTGGCCGAGCGACAGCAAGCCGGCATAACCCCAGACCAAGTCCAGCGCCAGGGCGACGATGGCGTAGCAAAGAATTTTGCCCACCAGGGTCAGGGTGTAGGCCGACACTTGCAGCGGGTTATCCGCCGGCAACAGGTGCAGCAGCGGCAGAATAATCAGAATGGCGAGCACCAAGGCGCCCACGCCGAGGGTCAGTTTGGGGCCGGCTTTTTGCGCCAGCGTAAGGCTCATTGGCTGGTTCAATCGATCACCCGACCTTTAAGTGCAAAGAGGCCCTGCGGACGTTTCTGAATAAACAGAATGATCAACGCGAGGATAAGGATCTTGCCCAGTACGGCGCCGATCTGCGGTTCCAGAATCTTGTTGGCAATGCCCAGGCCGAAGGCCGCCATGACGCTGCCGGCCAGTTGCCCAACGCCGCCGAGCACCACCACCAGAAACGAGTCGATGATGTAGCTCTGGCCAAGGTCCGGGCCGACGTTGCCGATCTGGCTCAGGGCCACGCCGCCAAGGCCGGCGATGCCGGAGCCAAGGCCGAAGGCGAGCATATCCACTCGGCCAGTCGGCACCCCGCAGCAGGCGGCCATGTTGCGGTTTTGCGTAACGGCGCGAACGTTCAGGCCGAGGCGAGTTTTGTTTAGCAGCAGCCAGGTCAGCACCACCACAAACAGGGCGAAACCAATGATCACCATGCGGCTATAGGGCAATACCAGATTCGGCAGTACCTGCACCCCGCCAGACAACCAGGCCGGGTTGGCCACTTCGACGTTTTGCGCACCGAACACCACGCGCACCAGTTGAATCAGCATCAGGCTGATGCCCCAGGTGGCGAGCAGGGTTTCCAGCGGGCGGCCGTAGAGGTGGCGAATCACCGTACGCTCCAGCGCCATGCCGATAGCAGCGGTCACAAAGAACACCACCGGCAGCGCCACCAGCGGATAGAACGCTAAGGCTTCCGGCGCCAAGCGCTGAAACAGGATCTGCACCATATAAGTGGAGTAGGCACCGAGCATCAGCATTTCGCCGTGGGCCATATTGATCACCCCAAGCAAGCCAAAGGTGATCGCCAGACCCAGCGCTGCCAGTAGCAAGATTGAGCCTAAGGACAAGCCGCTAAAGGCCTGGCCAAGTAGTTCGCCTACCAGCAGGCGGCGTTTTACCTGCGCCAGGCTGGTTTCGGCGGCGGTGCGCACGCCGGCATCGGTTTCCACCGCAGGGTCGAGCAAACCTTCCAAGCGCGTGCGCGCTTGTGGGTCGCCGGTTTCGCCCAGTAGGCGCACGGCGGCCAGGCGAATCGCTGGGTCGGGGTCGATCAGTTGCAGGTTGGCCAAGGCCAGGGAGAGGGCGTCGCGCACGGCGTCGTCGTCTTCACTGGCGACCCGTGAATTGAGCAATTGCAGCTGCGCCGGCTTGGCGTTTTTTTGCAATTGCTGGGCGGCGGCCAGGCGTACGGCCGGCTCTTTATCCAACAGCAGATGGCTGGCTTGAGCAGTGCCGATCAAGCCGCGCAGGCGATTGTTCAGTGGCAGCTTTTTCGGCTCGGAAGCCGGTTGTGCATCGCCGCCTTCAGCCGCTTGCCAGCCGCTGTCGGTTTGAATAAAGGGCGCCTTGTTGCTGTCGCTGGCCAAGCGGCCTTTTTGTAGCGCCTCAATCAGCGGCAGGCGGTTGGCGTCAGGTTGGGCGGACCAGCTTTCCAGCAGGGTGGCCTGCTTGGCGGGGTTGGCCGCGACAAAGTCGGCTGCATCGCCGGCCTGCGCGCTTGGCGCCAGCAGGGTGAGCAGCAGAGGGAAAAGGGGGATAAAACGGAGCAGGGCAGTGAGCATGGAGGCGTCCTTGAAGGTCGTGCCGGACGAAGGGCGGGGAGGGCGCGTTTGAGCGGCCCTCTCCCCCGGCCCCTCTCCCGCAAGCGGGCGAGGGGAGGCAAGCGTTACGGCGCACGGGGTTTAAGTCCGTACGCCGCTCAGGCTCCCTCTTTCCGTCAGCGGGCCAGGGGCTGCGGGAGTGTCTTGCGGGGTATCAGCCCAGACGCCGCTCATGCCCCCTCTGCCCGCTTGCGGGAGAGGGTTGGGGAGAGGGTTTTAAGCCCCTCCCCACCCATACCGCCTTACTTCGACTTAACCGCGTAATCCGGCTTTTTGTCGTTGCCCGGAATGTACGGGCTCCACGGCTGTGCACGCACCGGGCCTTCGGTCTGCCACACCACGTTGAACTGCCCGTTGTCTTGCACTTCACCGATCATCACCGGCTTGTGCAGGTGATGGTTGGTTTTGTCCATGACCATGGTGTAGCCGTCTGGCGAAACGAACTCCTGGCCGGCCATGGCTTCGCGTACTTTGTCGACGTCGGTGGTGCCGGCCTTATTAACCGCCTGCGCCCACATATTGATGCCTACGTAGGTGGCTTCCATCGGGTCGTTGGTTACAGCGGTTTGGTAGTTGGGCAGGTTTTTGGCTTTGGCGTAGGCCTTCCAGCTGTCGACAAATTTCTTGTTGGTGGGGTTATCCACCGACTGGAAGTAGTTCCACGCGGCCAGTTGGCCCACCAGTGGTTTGGTGTCGATGCCACGCAGTTCTTCTTCACCAACCGAGAACGCCACAACCGGGGTTTCGGTGGCTTCAATGCCCTGGTTACCCAGTTCTTTGTAGAACGGCACGTTGGAGTCGCCGTTGACGGTGGAGATCACCGCTGTTTTGCCACCTGCCGAGAATTTCTTGATGTTGGCGACGATGGTTTGGTAATCGCTGTGGCCGAACGGGGTGTAAACCTCTTCGATGTCCTTGTCGGCTACGCCTTTGCTGTGCAGGAACGAGCGCAGAATTTTGTTGGTGGTGCGTGGGTATACGTAGTCGGTGCCGAGCAGGAAGAAGCGCTTGGCCGCGCCGCCGTCTTCGCTCATCAGGTATTCAACCGCCGGAATGGCTTGCTGGTTTGGCGCAGCGCCGGTGTAGAACACGTTCGGCGACATTTCTTCGCCTTCGTATTGCACGGGGTAGAACAGCAGGCCATTCAGTTCCTCGTAAACCGGCAGCACCGATTTACGTGATACCGAAGTCCAGCAACCAAAGGTCACGGCAACTTTGTCTTGGGTCAGCAACTGACGGGCTTTTTCCGCGAACAGCGGCCAGTTGGAGGCAGGGTCGACAACCACCGGCTCAAGCTTTTTGCCGAGCACACCGCCTTTGGCGTTGATCTCGTCGATGGTCATCAGCGCCATGTCTTTGAGCGAGGTTTCCGAGATGGCCATGGTG
>LNAP01001899.1_pt2 | contig 27635 bp, 20 predicted proteins | sample 602601 | NCBI WGS metagenome assembly LNAP01 (sample SAMN02440304, study PRJNA202911) | soil metagenome | biome: Subtropical and temperate rainforests or woodlands; isolation source: soil samples (1 kg each in a 20% v/v slurry with milli Q water) were... ... | reverse complement strand
GTGCTCAAGAAAAGGTACACCGATATCAAATCGGGCCTTTCCGGTGCCATCCAGGTTGATCGAGGCTTTGATCTGGGTTTCCAGAGTGTCGCGCTCGACTGACGCCATACGTTCGGCCATCACCAGCTCCGCAAAATCATTGGGCGAAAAAGGCAACCATTATAGGGGCGCGGGCGCGAAACAGAAACACGGGAGGTGATATCGCTGACGGATAGAATCCCCGGTCGTCGGGGATAGACATGTCCATACAAGCCATTTTCAGGCACCACCAGACAAATGTGGGAGCGGGCTTGCTCGCGAAAGGGGCTGCACATTCAACATCTCTGTCGACTGTCAGACCGCAATCGCGAGCAAGCCCGCTCCCACAGGGGTTGGTGTTGGCCTGAAGATGTCAGGCCAGACCCTCAGCTTCTTAGTGGAACAGTACCGCTGTTTTTTGCAGCGTCACCCACACACCCCATGCCAACGGAATACCCACCACCAGCCAGGCAGCTACCGCCAACGGCTTGGTGCCGGCATCGGCTTTCCACTCCAGCACGGTGCTGCTGTCAGCCCCTTTGTCGTGACCCAGAGCCTGTTCGGCAGCCAGCTCGGCGTCGGTCATGAAGTACTTGTCGGCCACCGGACGCACCAGCAGGTTGCAGATAAAGCCCAGTACCAGCAGGCCCGCCAGGATGTACAAGGTGATGTCGTACGCCGCTGCACGCTCGACGCCGATGCTCAGCTGATATTCACGCAGGTAGTTCACCAGCACCGGACCCAACACACCTGCCGCCGCCCATGCCGTCAGCAGGCGACCGTGGATCGCACCGACCATTTGCGTGCCGAACAGGTCCGCCAGATAAGCGGGGACCGTGGCAAAACCACCGCCGTACATCGACAGGATGATGCAGAAGGCTGCCACGAACAGCGCGACACTGCCCAGATGCCCAAGGTTCGGAATCAGTCCGTATAAAGCAAAGCCCAGGGCGAAGAACACGAAGTAGGTGTTTTTACGGCCCAGGTAATCCGAGAACGAGGCCCAGAAGAAACGCCCGCCGATGTTGAACAGGCTCAGCAAACCGGTGAAGCCCGCAGCGATGGCGGCAATCGAAGCCAGTTGCGAGGCGTCCAGTTGGCCAAATGTCAGGTCATTGCCCAGCAACTTGCCGGCAAAAACCTCCTGCAACAGTGGCGAAGCCATGCCGAGGATGCCGATACCGGCGGATACGTTCAGGCACAACACCAGCCATACCAGGCGAAATTGTGGCGTCTTCCACGCCACGTTAACGTGCACGTGACGGTGGGTGATCATCGCGTTCGAGGCTTTTTTCGCAGGTGCCGTCCAGCCTTCAGGCTTCCAGCCGGTCGGCGGCACTCGATAGGACAGCGCGCCGCCGATCATGAACACGAAATAGATCGCAGCCATGACCAGGAAGCTTTGCCACACGCCGACACTGGTGGGCGAGGCAAAATGACTCATCAACGCCGCCGCCAAGGGCGCACCGACCATTGCACCCCCGCCGAAACCCATGATCGCCATGCCGGTCGCCATGCCGCGCTTGTCCGGGAACCACTTGATCAAGGTCGACACCGGCGAGATGTAGCCCAGGCCCAGGCCGATACCGCCAATGACCCCGGAGCCGATCCACATCAGCCAGATCTGGTGGGTATAGACCCCCAGCGCGGAAATCAGCAGACCGCCGCACCAGCACAGCGCCGAGACGACACCCGCCTTGCGCGGCCCGGCATGCTCCAGCCAGCCACCCCAGATGGCGGCCGAGCAACCCAGGAAGATGAAGAACAGGGTGTAGATCCAGCCGAGCATCGAAATCGGCCAGTCGCATTGCGAAGAAAACACTTGAGCGATGAAGCTCATGTCGGGCGCACAAGCCACTGGTGCGGTGATGCCGAGCGCTTTGGACAGCGGCAACCAGAATACCGAGAAGCCATACGCCATGCCGATACACAGATGGATAGCCAGCGCGGCCGGTGGCACCAGCCATCGGTTGAAACCGGGCCTGGCGATAATGCGCTCCTTGGAAAGGAACGCGGGCTGGCCGGCTTGAAGGCCGTCTGCCGTGATGCTCGTGGTCATTGTTTATCCCCCAATTGTCAGTAGTGTTCGCCAGCCACTTTTCACCCTCAGCCTTAATGCACGCAGACATGACCGTTTTTTAGGGAAAAGCTCGTTTTTCCTGCGACATCACGTCGCAGAGGGGCGGACGAACCGGTGCAGGGTAGCATTTGCCAATGGTCGAAAAACCAAACTGACATCACGTTTTCGAAGTTGTCCGTTTTCGTACCACCTGAAGGAACCTCCCTTGCGATCATTGTCGAACTGATTAACCACTTCTTCTCCGGTACAGATCCTGTCTACACGCAGGCAAAATCACTTTTTGCCTGGATGCTCGACGCTCTGTCCTTGTGATCTGCCCGGTGCGCTATACTCCCCGGCTAAATTTCGAATTCGACTAACTACAAGGACTCGCCCATGAAAGCGTTCGGCAAAATCCTGGGTCTGGTACTTCTCGGGCTGTTGCTGATCGTAGTGGCGCTGGGCTTTGCCCTGACCCACCTCTTCGATCCCAACGACTACAAAGACGAGATACGCCAGATTGCCCGCGACAAGGCCCACATCGAGCTGACGCTCAATGGCGATATCGGCTGGAGCCTGTTCCCTTGGCTGGGCCTGGAACTGCACGATGCAGCGGTCGCTACCCTGGCCAAGCCCGCCGAGCCCTTCGCCGACCTGCAGATGCTCGGCCTGTCGGTCCGCGTGCTGCCATTGCTGCGCCGCGAGGTGCAGATGAGCGATGTGCGCGTCGAAGGCCTGAACCTGCGCCTGAACCGCGACAAAGATGGCCACGGCAACTGGGAAGACATCGGCAAGGTGCCCAAGCCTGCAACCACGGCCACGCCTGCCGATGCCACCAGCGAACCTGAGCAGCCAACCACCGCCCAGGCGGAAAAACCGGCACAGCCCATTCGCCTGGACATCGACAGCCTGACCGTCAACAACGCCCGCGTGGAATACAGCGACGAAAAAACCGGCAAGCAATTCAGCGCCGAAAGCATCCAGCTCAGTACCGGGCCGGTGCACGACTCCACCAACATCCCGGTCAAGCTCACCGCGTTCCTGGGCACCAACCAGCCGGTTCTGCGGGTGCGCACCGAGCTCAACGGCGAATTGCGTTTCGAACGCGCGCTGCAGCGCTACAAGCTCGAAGACATGAAGCTGTCCGGTGAAGTCGCCGGCGATCCGCTGCAAGGCAAGACCGTGACCTTCGCTGCGCAAGGCCAGCTGTTGCTGGACAAGGCTGCCAACGTCGCCGAGTGGACCGGGATCAAGGTCTCCGCCAACCAACTGCGAGCGCTGGGCGAGCTGAAGGTCAATGACCTCGATAAAACCCCGCAGGTTAACGGCGGCTTGTCGATTGCCCAGTTCGACCTGGCGAAATTCGTCGACAGCATCGGCCAGAAACTCCCGGCGATGGCCGAAGGCAGCCTGAGCAAGGTCGAACTGGCCACGCGCCTGACCGGCACGCCCTCCAGCCTCACGCTCGATGACATCAACCTGAAAGTCGACGACAGCACCTTTACCGGTCGCATCGCTGTCGAGGATTTCGCCAAGCAATCCCTGCGCGCAACCCTCAAGGCGGACACCTTCAACGTCGACCGTTACCTGGCGCCGAAGTCGGCCGAGGCTAACAGCGCCAAGCAAGTGCGTCAGGCCGAAGTCGCCAGCACCGAAGCTGATGCCATGGCCGGGGCCGGCAGCACACCCCTGCCGCAATCCCCAACCAAAGAAGCCTGGAGCAACGAACGCCTGCTGCCGGTGGAACGTCTGAGCAAGCTGGATGTAGACGCCGACCTGACCTTCGGCCAGTTAACCCTGGAAAAACTGCCGATCCACAACGCGGTGCTCAAGGCCAACGGCCAGGGTGGATTGTTGACGCTGAGCAGCCTGCGCGGCGACCTGTACGAGGGCAACTTCGAAGCCAAAGGCACCCTTGATGTGCGCCAGCAGGCGCCGGTGCTGAACATGCAGACGCAAATCAGCCGGGTGCCAGCGGAAAAAATCCTCGAAAGCCAGGGCAAGGAGCCACCGGTCAAAGGCCTGGTAACACTCAACAGCACCCTCACCGGTAGCGGCAACAGCCAGAAAGCGCTGATCGAAACCCTTAATGGCAACGCCAGTTTCGTCATCAACAATGGCGTGCTGCTCAATGCCAACCTCGAACAACAGTTGTGCAAAGGCATCGCCACGCTCAACCGCAAGTCCCTCAGCGGCGAGCCAAGGGGCAAGGACACACCGTTCCAGGAGCTCAAGGGTAACCTGACCTTTCGAAACGGCGTCGCGAGCAACCCGGACCTGAAAGTGCGCATCCCGGGCATGACCGTCAACGGCGACGGCGACATCGACCTGCGGGTCTTGGGCATGGATTATCGCGTGGGCATCATTGTCGAAGGCGACAAGAGCGACATGCCGGACCCGGCCTGCCAGGTGAGCGAGAAATTTGTCGGCATCCAGTGGCCGTTGCGTTGCCGCGGCCCACTGGAGCTCGGCGCCAAGGCCTGCCGCCTGGATAACGAACGCATGGGCCAGGTCGCGAGCAAACTGGCGGGCGAGCGCATCAGCGAAAAAATCGACGAGAAACTGGGCGACAAGGTCAGCCCGGAACTCAAGGACGCACTCAAGGGGCTGTTCAAGCGATGAGAGCCGAGCAGTTTTCATTGGCGGTGCTGGAATGGTTCGACCGCCACGGCCGCCACGATTTGCCCTGGCAACAGGGCATCACCCCTTATCGGGTGTGGGTCTCGGAAATCATGCTGCAACAAACCCAGGTCAGCACCGTGCTGAATTACTTCGACCGGTTCATGGCCTCGCTGCCGACGGTCGAAGCCCTGGCGGCGGCGCCCGAGGACGAAGTGCTGCACCTGTGGACGGGCCTTGGTTACTACACCCGCGCGCGGAATCTGCAGAAGACTGCCAAAATCGTCGTCGAGCAGTACGGCGGTGAATTCCCCCGGGACGTGGAAAAACTCACCGACCTGCCCGGCATCGGCCTGTCCACGGCGGGTGCGATCGCCAGTATCAGCATGGGCCTGCGCGCGCCGATCCTCGACGGCAACGTCAAACGCGTTCTGGCACGCTTTACCGCGCAAGAGGGTTACCCGGGCGAGCCGAAGGTCGCCAAACAGCTATGGGCGAACGCTGAGCGCTTTACACCGCACGATCGGGTGAACGCCTACACCCAGGCGATGATGGACCTGGGCGCCACGCTCTGCACCCGAAGCAAGCCGAGCTGCCTGCTCTGCCCGCTGGAAAAAGGCTGTGAAGCGCACATGCTCGGCCTGGAAACCCGCTACCCGATTCCCAAGCCACGCAAAGCCATCCCGCAGAAACGCACGCTGATGCCGATGCTTGCCAATGCTGAAGGTGCGATCCTGCTTTACCGTCGACCTTCCACGGGCCTGTGGGGCGGCTTGTGGAGCTTGCCGGAACTCGATGACCTCGACGACCTGCAACATCTCGCCTCGCAGCACTCGCTGGAGTTGGGCAACCCGCAGGCACTGCCGAACCTGGTGCACACCTTCAGCCATTTCCAGTTATCCATCGAACCCTGGCTGGTTCAGGTCCAGGAGGCCGGCCAGCACGTGGCCGAGGCCGACTGGCTCTGGTATAACCTCGCCACCCCGCCGCGCCTGGGCCTTGCCGCCCCGGTCAAGACCTTGCTCGAACGCGCGGCTGCCGTATTGAACGCAGGAGAGTCGTCATGACCCGCACCATCATGTGCCGCAAGTACAAAGAAGAATTGCCCGCCCTGGAGCGCGCTCCATTCCCGGGTGCCAAAGGCCAGGACATTCTTGACCACGTCTCGGCCAAGGCCTGGGCCGATTGGCAAAAACACCAAACGCTGCTGATCAACGAAAAGCGCCTGAACATGATGAACGCCGAAGACCGCAAATATCTTCAGGGCGAGATGGACAAGTACTTCTCCGGCGAGGATTACGCCAAGGCCGAAGGCTACGTTCCGCCTGCCGAGTAAGCCCGTGAAATCGGGGGGTCGGATCGTAAGCGACGGTAATAATTAAATTTTTTTGATAACTTGCTAAACCCGTTTAATGCGCCCCGTTGCCCAGATAGCTCAGTCGGTAGAGCAGGGGATTGAAAATCCCCGTGTCGGCGGTTCGATTCCGTCTCTGGGCACCAAAATACCGAGAAACCCCAAGGAACAATGTGTCCTTGGGGTTTTTTATTGCCTACGATTTAATGGCCGCTGGACCATTTCTGGACCAAGCCACTTCGCACCTTTCTTTGTCTACCCCTCCAACCACTTCCTAAGTCATCCCTCCGAAAGCAAATGCTATAAGACGGTTTCGAAGATGCAGCAGAGGGCCCACCTGAGCTCGCTCGGGAGAGTGGCAACACAGTCCACCCCAGCAACACCCTCTCGTCTCCCCAAACGCGCCACAGGGGCTCTCAGCGCCTGCGCCGGAGCGCTCGTTTCGACACCAACAAAAGTCACGCGGTACGCGTGCCGCCAGCTGCGTGCGGCCTATCGTTAAAACGCTCCATCGCAGCCCCTCCATGTGCAAGATGTAAAGAAAACTGGCCCCTATCCGAATCCAGGGGAAATACAAAGGATGAAGTGGGCATGATTAGCTTTGTTGTGACATGAAACGACGTCCTGGAAACGCACCCAGTAACAGGCGGAAAAAATCCAAATACCTAGCTCTAGACACACCCTTGCAAACCAAATGTTGCCCGTACCCAAGCCGTGAAAAAAATTGCGGAACGGCTTTCGCTGGTGATAGACCCTCGCAGGATTGTCAAGGAGGGGATTTGATAGCATTCTTGTCGGCGGGGAAATACCGTAGAAATTTTAAGTCTGAAAACGGACATTAGATTTAGCTTTAAGAATGGAGCGGAAATGACAAACGAGCAAAATGGCATTCAGACCGAGAAAAATGAAGAAAAAAAACTTGCCGAGTATAAGTTTGTCATTTCTTATGACGCAAAAGACAAATCACTATCCCATCACGAAATAAATGCTAAGGAGTTGGGAGAAGCTATCCTTGGCATGAATAACTTGATTGAGGAAACAGCCAAGGCAATTGGCTCAAGTACGGAAAAAGTCCAGTTAAAGGTAACTACTCCTGTCAAGGAAGGCTCTGTCGAGGTAGTGTTCGCATTACTGGCAGACCCAGGCGTAGCTTTAAAGGTTTTAGCGACACTAGGATTTGCAGCACAAGGAGCGGCAATTGCCAAAGCCGCACTGGTAGAAATGGTGCAAAAAATCGGAAACAAAAAAATCACGAACATATCGATTGATGGCGATAGCGAGGAAGCCAACGTAACAACTGATGACGGTACATTTGCAATGGACAAAACCGTGGCTAAATTAATAGCCAACAAACGGGCACGAGAATCTTTGCACAAAATCATTCAAGCACCGCTCATCGGAAAGCCCAATGCCATTTTTAAAGTTCTAGATAAAAATGAACTACCAGTCTGGACTGCACAGGAGGAGGAAATTAACGACTACAAACCTTTACCTGCTGGAACACTAGAAGAAATCTCGATAGATCGAGAAAAGATCAACGTTAGCTTTTCCCAGATAAATTTTGACTCAAGCAAAGGTTGGAGAATCAAAAACAAAGACCATGAAGAATATCCAGTGACGATGAAGGATAAAAAATTCCTGGACAAAGTCAGACAAAATCAGCAAGCGTTCAAAAAAGATGACTTATACGAAATAGATCTAGAGGTAACAACGACCTCAAGGCCTATGAGATCTACAATTGATCGTGTAGTTGTTGAGGTGACACGCCACTGGGCAAGCGGTGACAGACGCCAGGTTTGACATTGATATGTGGACTGAAAAAGACATCGCATGGGCGGCTTTATATCTGAGCCTAATATTACTGGCACCAGCCACGTACAAATTCGCTCGCGTTTTTTTTAGATATATATTCAATCGCTTCATATCTGACGAAGACGTAATTTTGATCTACGCCCAGAATGGAGTGATGACATCCAAAATAAAAATCAGCAAATACTCTGATGGTAGAATTGTAAAAACTCTTTTGAGTTTAGATTCGGAGACACATAAGGATGAGTGAGCAAAGCAACTCTGGGCTGACTCAACCGGGGCTTACCGCAACCGTTAGTATCGCTCTCATTTCTCTATTTACAATTTGTTCACCTGAAACTATCTCTTCAGATATGCGGCAAGCAGCTTCCGCACTAATCGCGGTCATTAGCCCATTCATCGTTGTTCTACTTATGAGAACATTCCATAAGATGAATATCGACCCCGACCTTATCAGAACAGTGTCGTACCTTGAACGGGACCTTGAGTTCCAAAATGATCAACTCAAGGGCAAAAATCTCCCAGATGAAACTAGAAAAATAATTGAAGCGAACCAACGCTCAACTCTAGAGAAGCTATCAACAGCACATCAAGACTTTTATAGCGGAAAACTGAAAGCCAGAAAGGTACGCTAACATACCAAGAGCCCAGCCGATCTCTGGGCTCTAATATATGAAGCTTTTGTTTTTTTTGGGGGGGGGGGAAATGCCTAGCAAATTCCTAACTAGACAGATCAGCGAGATCAAATCCATGAAGCTTCCCAGAAGCCTTTATGGTTATATTTATCTCGTCGGTATGGATCGCCAAAATTTCTCCGATTACAGTGAGTGGCAGCAATTTTGTGTACTTTACAAGGCCATGCTAGGCCTCCAAGGACAGGAAGAGTTCGAAATATTGGCTGCCCGACTTATTGCCTTCATAGAAAGGTACAGACCAAAACCTAGCGGCACCACTCAAAAACCCGGCAAGGCACTGACCAGGAAACTGACCAGGAAAGAGCGACGCCGCCTGCGCCAGGAAGGCCCCAGCAAAGCAGATCTTCACCTAGCAAAAGAGCTGCGTAAAGCGAAGCCCTCATCAAGTAAAACTATTGAGGACTGGAACGCATCGCCAAGAATTGGTCTCGGTATCGAAAGCACTCTGCCCCCCTCACCAAAAACTAGACGCGACCAAGTGAAAATAGATGCTCATACCAGTCCTTCCAATCAGACCGGCCCGTCTCATATCTTGTACGTCGCCGGATGGACAATGGCACTCGACGAAGAATGATCCTTACTAGTTCAGCCCAACGCAGGCAAATTCTCGTAAAAATTTTTAACCAGGAGAGAAAATTTCTAAGAGACATTCAATTCACATCTCTCCCGGAACCTCTCAGGGGCCAAGTCGGCACACCATCTGTAGGTGCCGACGCCGAATTGTTACTGACCCAGTCTGACTCTCGCGAACCGTTGCCTGTAATGGTTTGTGCCAACTTGTGGGTGGAGCGGTCTTGCTTCAGCACGTGGGTCAATTCAGCGTCTACATCTAAGGATGACTTAACGCATCGTAACCCGCCAGGTGGCGGGTTTGGGTTATCAAAAGGATAACATCATTCAGCATCTAAAAACTCTTTAAGCCGTGCCGCGCAGCTAACTGGTGATTCAGCAATATCTTTTCCATACACTCTGAATGAGCGTATACCGATCGCTTTGAGCTTTTCATCAATTGCAGCATCTTTCGCAATTTCAGCTTCTGATGTGTGATGTGCTACTGAATCACAGAACACCGCGACCTTCTCATCTTCGAAGAAAAAATCAGCTTCAGTGATAATTTTCGCAAGCTTCTTGGTCCTCATCCCACCCTCCCACATTGACTGCAATGATGGGAACGTCGAACCATCTGGATAAATCAACATCTGAATTTTCGGGTGCAGCCTAATCTGACTCATTGCTTGCAGAAGAAAAAGCTCAATCGGAGAGTCGCACCCCCATACTTTTACCGGCTCAATCTCTTTGAAGCTTTTGAAATATTCTTTAAATCTATACTTCTGGTAATCACCGATCACCCCTTTATTCTCACCGAGCAGTGAAGCACACAATCCCGGATAAGAAGTTTCCTTAGCGTCATATTTTGAAGCTATGAAATAAGTCTTGTAAACAATACCAATCACATCGGAGCAAACATTTTCACTTACAGGCACTTTTCCGACAACATATAGCCCGAACGCATTCGAGAAAGGATTGTATCCTTTGTAATGAGGCTCACCCGCCAGAATCCTTTCCAAATCGATCTTTTCAATCCAGTCTGCGCTGACTTCAGACGGCGAACCGTTTTTCTGGGCAGGACGCAACGATACGTGATATGGCAGCCCATAAAGCTTTCCATCACGTTTCTCAAACGAATGGCAGCAGACGACTACATTTATCATCTGAAAAGTATCACCGCGCTCTCTGTAGAAGGCGATAGCCTCTTTCGAAGGGTTCACCCGAACAACGGGAACACCTTCGAAAAACTCGTTAGACAGCTTTAAAATAGCTGATTCTAGTGGCTGAACCCCATCTAAATCAAAAACATCATTAGCTAAAAAATCTCCGACTGCACCGGCCAAATCTATTTGGAACGGCTCATCTGGCAGATGGCGATAATTCGGAAAATTCCACAGCTCTGCGGGCCTATTTTTGATATCACTAATTTCGTTTGGCATACAATTCCTGAGAGTTTTTTTATTATTAATAACTAATCGCGCTGCAGAAGTTTCTTGCGAGCATCGTTATACTCCTGCTCTGTGATGTGCCCGTCATCCTTCAGCTTCGCCCACTTGATCAACTCATCAGCAACAGAAAACGACTTCATCCGCTCACCTTTGATAATATCAATTTCCACCTGAGCGGTTCCGCTCTTTAGCTTATTAGAGAAAATTCCGCTCGAGGAAACCCAATCACTATGCTGTTCTAGCGGCGAATAGAAAAGCTTGTCAAGGATCAGGATATATGCGAAAGCGATTCCAACTGCGACACATGAAGATATGAATGCGTTCGTCTCACGATGCCACCTGTCCTCCGCGCCAAGCGTCGTCGCAAACCACAAAGCACAACAAGCCATAATCGTAATGATTATATAGAGATAGTATTTAGCATTTCTCACAGCAGTTTCTATGTGAGAAAAATCGCTATTTTTCTTCATCATGAAAATGCCGAACAACAGAAACACAGAAGGCAAAATTCCAACAAAGAACCCTGTCGGCGGGAGCATCAGCAGAGTGAAAATTAGAATCTTGCTATGGTCAGTGCTGCTCAGAGGTGTGTTGCTCATTTTTTCTAACTCTCAGAGAGATACGATTGCGATAGTTTCTATAACGATAATCACCAGTGCCCAGCCGATAAAAATCCTACGGCGCGTGGATGAATTACGTTTGGATTTGAAAGCAGAAGCGAGCAACACATTTATCGCAGGTAGACCAAGACTACCGCCGATGGCTTGAAAAATGTAGCTCTGGAAAACTTCAGGGTATCTCACCACTTTCGTGATATTTGAAAGCCCGTGATCTCTTCCGAAAAACGCAATAAACACCAGAACGGCGGATATTATTGAAAACCCGATTGCGAGCTTGAACGAAACCCGCTTTGGCGGTAAATTTTCAGCAACTTCCATGTGTAAATCCCGCATCATTAACTAGTCAAAAACGGCCAATCATACCTCGCATAATGGCACATTGACAAGGCGACGCTTTTTCGGTCGTTCGAAACATTGTATCTCAGTACGTCCGCGCTGAATAACCGCTCAGACAAGCAACTCTATCAATACCGATAGATCACTGCGAAATGCTACACATCTCGCGGCATTAGTTACTATTCCAGTTCTAAAACTCTCTACTTATGAAGTTTAGTAACACTCTGTAGTCCTGAGAAAACCGTATTTACGACAAACTCAAGTAGATATATTCCTATGATCCCAACAATACGTCGGGTGAATATTCAGGAGATATCTATGTGCACATGCAAAAACCCTTGGATTTCCAGCGCCATTGAAACGGGGCGAAACTTCCCTGACCCGCGCCTTCAAGCCGCAATCAGTATCTACGATCTGTTCTGCACGTTTTGCCGCGAAGAGTAAGCTTTTAAACCACATTGACACTAAAGCCCACGTCGCACACGCCTCATAGCTTTAGCCTCGCTAGCCCCCCTTTATCTAAACGATTAGAGGGCATTCAAATTACGCTATTCAACGTGACCACGGCGTTAGTTTGCCTAAGCGAAAATCCTGGACTTCACGACAACACACTTCGGAAATAATATGAGCAGAACTAAAGCCGTCGAACCAAGCTTCATGGAACTAATCGCTGCAAAAGAAGGACAAGCATCAAAGTTGAGCTCAGGCGCAGAAGGAAAGATCACCTATCAGCTAGCTCTTTCAACTGACAAAAAACAGGTGTTCATTGCGTTGATCGCCAGTGGCAGTCAAGGCTACTTCAGCCGCGAATGGATCAACATCGATGCCATCCTTGAAATACTGGAAAGCCTAGGTCAACGAGCAGAGGCGTTCCCCAGCAAAGTGCTTCTACCAGTCTTTGTAGGACGTTCCAGCAATAATGCTCCGTTCCTTGCTGCCGCGCTGCTGGCTGAAAACCTTCTTGGCAGAGATGGGAAGCTTGAATCCAAATTACGTGTGATGGGCGACGCCCCCAGCTGGAAAAAAGCTGTGCTGGCACTCAAGGGTAAGCCCATGCGTGTTCGGCTGGACGGTAAGCCGATCCTGCCAACCGCGCAGGAGAGCAACTCATCCTCGAAGCCAGACACGGAGCAAGGGCAATCCAAGGAGGCAGAACATGCTGCTGATTCGTCAGAGTGAAGCTACTACCCAAATTCTGGACACTGATATGCGCCAATGGGTGGAGAACCAGTTCCGGGGTCTACAAGGTTATGGCACTCAGTGGCAACCAGAGGAACTCGGCTGGTTTGCAGTGTGGGGCGAAGGCGATGACCCATATGACAAAGGGCTATTCCTCGGCGTAAGAAGCCTCTTGCTAAGTCCCTATGATCCAGCCGCTTCATTTGAAGTCGTCGAGGACCACGGTCACTCCTATGCAGCCGTCATCCTCCTTTCTGACCTGCTGTCGGTGGAAGTACTGATTCCGAAAGCACTCAATCTTCAATCAGAGTTATGCACGCGACTCGCGCAATCCGGTTCGCATTGACCGGCCCCACCTCCGAAAACACCGGAAATGAACCGGAGCGACGGGCGCTATCAACAGCGTCAAATTAACCACTCCATTAGCCCAACCATACCGACCACTGATGGCTACCCTGGCTCAGCTTTCTGAGCTGACTCAGGGATAGTCCAAACTCGGGTCGAAAAAGGTGCCCTATGAGCAAGCTCATTCGCTTTTCCAAGCGCTTGATCGACGCACTACCACCACAACCAACAGATGCCAAAGCCAGAGAGAGTGAGTATTCAGATACCGAGGTTTCCGGCCTGAAATTGCTGATCAACAAACAAGGGCGCAAGTTCTTCTATTTGCGTTACCGACATGCTGGGCGACAGCGAAGCATGAAGCTGGGAAATTATGGAGAAATGGAGGTCAGTGATGCTCGGTTACTGGCGCTCAAACACAGGGCTCAGCTTTCAAACGGTGTTGATCCACAGGAAACGGTGACCGAAACAGGGATGACCTTTCGCCGTTTCATTGATGACCATTACCTACCGCACGCTTACGCCAGCAAACGCAGCGCGAACAGCGATGACTCGAAGTTCAAGACTCACCTCTTCAAGCTGTTTGGCCCACGACCGCTCGCCTCGATCAGCCGGCAGGAGATCCAGCGCTACCACGACGAGCTCATCAGCCGACGTGCCCCGGCAACCGCCAATCGGCATCTCGCCCTTCTGAAACGGAGCTTCAACCTCGCCATCTTATGGGGCTACCTCGACACCAACCCGGCGACAGGTATTCGCATGCACACCGAGAACAATCAATCGCAGCGATTCCTCAGCATCGATGAGGCCAAACGTCTGTGGGCGGTACTCAGCACCGAGCAAAATCAGATTGCCGCGAAAGCCATCAAGCTGATGCTGCTCACCGGTGTGAGGCGTGAAGAAGCGTTGCAAGCTCGCTGGGAAGACATCGATCACGAGCGATTGTTATGGAGCCTGCCGATCACCAAGAGCGGTCGACAACGCTTTGTAATGCTCAGCGAACCGGCATTGGCCATCATCAAGGAATTGCCGGGAAAAAGTAGCGGTCATTATTTGTTCCCCGGCGCCAAACCCGGTAAGCCACTCAACAACGCTCGCAAATGCTTTCAACGCGCCTTGAAGGTTGCAGGACTTGCTCACCTACGGATTCACGATTTACGCCACACATTTGCCTCCTTGGCCATCAATAACGGGGCCAGTCTGTATGAGGTCCAGCACCTGCTCGGTCATGCCAGCAACAAAACCACCCAACGTTATGCCCACCTCGCCTCTGACAACCTGCGGGTGGCCTCTAATCGCGTCAGTGATCTCGTGACAGCAACCACTTAGCCATTTCCCGACACCACGACATTCAACATTTCACCAAGAGTTCACGGTGGGAAAACCATCCTTGCTGCGAGCAGAAGCACACAAGATGGAAAACGCCGACACAGTGCGATACCGACGCTAGAGCCATCAAGAACATGAAGTCATCAATCGGTCTGAAAAAACTCGGTAATTTGCTGAGTTTTTACTTTGATTCAAAAGTCACGCGGTGCGCGCGGTATTTGATAAGTCGCTCGCGGAAAGCAACACCAATTCGCTTCATCAATAACAATGTTGCTTACCTGTTGCACCCAAAGTCGTGAAAATCCAGCTCGACACGCCCTGTAGCGCAATGACCGGACAATGATTCTGCGACGACAATGACCTTTCCAAAATGGCCAAGCACGATACGTTAGCCCAACGTTTGGGCGTCATCGCGACCAAGATCTACAGGGAAAACGCTTAAACATCAAACCACCCAGGAGTATGAGCAACCGAACATATCACCCCGCAAGATAATTTCCTGACAAATAGCAAATCATCTCTCGCGTTTACTATCGAAAAAGCAACGGCCACCCGGAGGTGGCAATTGCTTTTTTGTTAACCGTTCACATGGCGTCGCGTGTTATCCGCAGTACGTGTGTACCGCTGGCTCACTCCTGTACAGCGTCGATGAAAGATTTGGAAGTTCCACACCACCGAAAACCGAAGCCGTTCAACCAATTCGTCCTCAGATGATAGTACACAGGATTTTTCCCCACGGTATTACGGCCTACGTCATGCCCGTGAAGCAGATCATCCAGGCGAAGACGCTTGGAAATTTTTTCCATTTCGTCGTTCTCTCCAAATAGACTAGCCATCCATTCCTTCGACGCCATCAGTGTTGGCCAGCCCCCATGATTGTTTTTATGGGTGAACACCTTTTGACCACCCCCCAAGAACTTATCCGAAATTCTCCCCAAGTTACCAATCGCACTGGAGATGACCTCCAGATGGCTCCACCGCACGCGTGTCCAGAGCTGCGCAAGGACGACAATCCCCTCGAACAGCTCATTCTCTGTCACGATCGAATCGTCCAGAACTCCAGCCTTTAAAGCCAGTTTGCCGGCGACCCCCGCAAGCGCGAATCGGGTCACGACTCGATCAGCTCCGGCTCTGCTACATACATCAGGCAAGTACTCCATCAACTCGGCCTTGAATGTCTGGACTTCCTCAGCCCATGCCTCTGGCTCAAATTTGTTCAGCAAAGCCTTGGCAAAGGCGGGCGCAACAGTACCGTACTGATTGCAGATGCCATCAATGACTTCCTGCCGGTGACGGTTCGACTGAAACAGCTTGTAGAAATCATCCTCCTCATCACTATCGCCGCAGGGTTGATCACCGATCGGAATATCAACGGCCCGATCAAAAATTCCTTCTTTAGCATTGCGTGAAACCAGCGACGAAATGGGTAATTCTCCGGTGGTGATCATGAAAAGCGTCTTGGATGGCGAGGCCTCCAGCTCTCCTTGGCTGTTCGACCTCGACCGCGACGAACCATTGGCCGACGTGTAGATAAACTGATCGAAGTCTTTGTAGTCATTGCTTCCGATCTCATCAATAAGCAGAAGCCCCCCCACCGCTTGCTGAGCCTGCGCTTTCAAACCAAGGGCAGTCGACCCGAAGGTGTCGATCATCAGGCGCCCCGTTCGTCCCGCGACGCTTTGTCCAGGCGCCGCAGTGTTTCCGAACAGGCTGGCGATCACACCCAAACTGAGGGTCTTGCCGTTGCCCGCCAATCCACACAGGTTGAAGAGCGCGGAGGATACGGACGGTACTAGATCGACCATCATGCCACCGAGGCCCATCTGAACCATGCCCATCAGGATCCAACTCCTTTTCACCGGCCTGAGAACCATCTCATTCCAACCATCCAAGCTGCCTTTCACCGTGAACCCCGGTTTTACTGGCTTGGCCAGGTAGCCGGCCGAATCAGCATTTGGCATCACACTCATTTGTTCAGCATGAGCAAACCCCAACAGTTCACCACGATCTCGTCCGCCATAGATCCAACCCTCTTCCTTCACCCACTTCTTGAGCGGCTCGCTGGACTTTTGTTGAACCAGACACCGCACTAGTTCCGAGACCGCTTTTTCCTCGATCACCTCCGGCAACACTCGATTCATCAGCTGGGGCAGAACTTTCCGGTCCATCGCTACAACCTTGGTCATGAGCTCGGATTTGATCTCGACGCTATTGCCATTTCGGCACCAGAAATTGATACGCACATTCATCTCATCTTGGTTCGCAACATCCACAAGGATGGGGTCGACCCAGATGGGTGGACAAATCTCGACTGATTTGTCTTTTTTAGTTTTAAGCACGGTTTTCAAGGTGAATTCAAATTCCCCGATCCGGTGATGGCCAAAGAGCTTTTCGACCAGCCCACAATCCATCGCGTGGATTATTTCCAAGAGCGCTATAAGGCTGAGTTTTTGATCACTTCCCGCACCGGGTGCGGTGAAGCGGCCGCAGTGAAACTGGTTACCGAGACTGCTATCGAACTCGATATCGATACGCAGACTGGAAAGCGCAGCCTTTACCCTTTCCTCGATACCATGCCCGGTATGAAATTTATTGGAAAGGAACACGTAGGTTGATGCCGTGCTTTCGAAAATCAGGAAGCGATTCTTGACCATGTCGGTCAACTTCCTTGCGTACGGATTCGATTTCGCGATGGTCACCATCGCAGTACGGCTTCCAAACTCTAAGCTCCGACCGTCGTCAAGCAACTGACCGCCCACAGCACTGGCGGCGTCTTCAACCTGGTAATCGAATGACTGATCATCCTGAGTCATGAATTTTGTCATTACATACGCTCCACAAAGTTGGCAGCCATGGCTTTGGCAACTCGTTCGCTGGCAACTTGCAGGTCGCAATGGGCAAGGGACGCATAGCGCTCCGTCATTTTTATGCTGGAGTGCCCCAGTAACCTCTGGACGGTGTAAAGCGGAATGCCGTCCTTCACGCAGAAGGACGCATAGATGTGTCTCAGATCATGAAAGCGAAGGGCTGCTGGCAGACCTACCACAAGGCACGCCTTTTTCCAGGGCCGCACTGGTCTGCTCATAGGCTTGCCAGGAAGCACGCCAGGGAAAAGCCAGCTGTCAGCAAGAAACGCAGGGGTAGACTCAGCGAGTTGGCCGAGAACCTTCTTGCAAGCAGCGTTAATCGGCACGTGACGTTTCTTGCCGCCCTTGGTCGTGCTCAACGTAATGTGTTCAAGGGAGTGGTCGACATCTTCCCACTTGATGGCAAGCGCCTCGCCTATGCGCATGCCCGTCGAAAGCAAAAACGTCACAAGAGCACCCACACGCGGGTAATGGCCGTCCAGCCAGATAACCGCTTCGCCTAAACGCCCCCCCAGATCATCGGTAACTTCGTAGGTTTTGTGCTGAATCTCCCTGACCAACTTGAGGCCACGAGTGGGATCCTGATCACAATAGCCCTGCGCTACAGCAAATCGAAACATCGCCCGCAGCATCGCCAGATAACGATTTCGTGTCGCAACGCTTAGAGCAGGGGCAAGGCCGTCCATCACTCGACGAACGTGGGTAAGCGCGATCACCTCGATAGACAGAGAACCAATGATTGGCTGCACGGATTTCGAGTAACGCTTTTGCTCGCGCTCAGCCGAACGCTTGGCGTTCAATTGGCCGACACTGAAGAATTCGGCGAACACCTCGTCCACCGTCCGAACGTCTGTCGTAGGTGACGGAACATTATTCTTAACAGCACAAACTCGCGCCTGATCAAGGGTGAGCTCACCGCTTGTGCCGAGTTTGATGCGCTTACGATTGCCAGTGCTCGCTCGCATGTAGTAGCTGCAATTACCGGTGGTGGGGTAATCGACGATAACGAGGTAGGGAATGACAGAATCGCGTGTTTCAATTTGTTTAGGCATGACTCCTCCGGTCTGGGCAAAAATGCCCTGACGAATTGGCTGTTTTGGTTGTTTACGAACGAGTCAGAGAGGGAGGTGATGCAGTAGATTAAAAGCGCAATTAGTAGCTCTCAGATGGGGCACTTGACGTCCGACAAACGAACTTTGACCCATATCCTGATGGGCTGCAAGCCACCTAAAATAAGCAACTTTCAGCCAAAAATCGGATAAATAGAAATACAAAAATCGATACGCCCTGGATCTCTAGGGGATAATTAGAACCGATGGGTTTTCCCTTGAATGTTCAGGGGATAATTAAATATTTCGGTTTTCCCCTGGATGTTCAAGGGATATCGTAAAAAGTGAAACGCAAAAAAACAAGACAAATGAATTAAAACTACAGCGCTTATTCCACAACGGTATATTAATTGTCTTTAGAGTGATGCTCTTTTCAGATTTTTTCAGCACTTTAACGCGGTGCAGGCCGAATCACTGGACCGGCAAGACTTGGATGAACCGGCAAGACGGCCCAGGAAGCGCTGAAAAAAGTTTTGGGAACCGATGCCGCACGCTGGCCAACAAGAGCTCTGAGGGCGCAGTCCGACTTGATGGGAGTCACCGACTCGGTTGTGCGACTGAATCCCCTCCTAGCGCCGAGAAGTCTACTAATATTTGACGAACGAACAACCATTTCGTGATGGGGTTCATATGAGCAAACACGACTAATCAATTTTTTTCCATCATTACCCTAGGGTCCCACGAAGGGCCCATTAATCGTTCCCGACTAGGAGCACAGCTATGCCCTCCCCCAAAGATACTGGTGGCCCACTAGTGAAATCAGGCCCTACAGCAGGTCAGGTTCGCTCCCAAAACAAGGACGGAACATGGCGTGAAAAACGAAGCGATGCGGGCAAGCCAAGGGATAAGAAAAGCTAAACCTTACGAGCAGAGAAACCTGCCGTCTCTCTGCTAAAAGATCTGAGCCAGGAATCAACCATGAACCCAACTGGATTTTCGGGCATATGACCTTGCGCCAAAAAATCCTTTGCCGTCGTTGCTGAGTGATACACGGCGATCGCCCAGTAGCCCCTTGTATATCTCCAACGCCAAAGGGTTGTTGAAGCTAACGCCGGTGATCAGTTCTGGGGGCAGTGTTTCAAAAGCTAGAATTTCCGCCTGCACGTCTGTCGGATCAAAAGGTTTTAACTGATCGGATTCTCGCACGGGTAAATCATCTGACTCACTGAACATTGCGTCGAAGGCGGACCGGCTCATCAAGTCGGTTTTCGACTGCCTAAAGATGCGATGGTCGGCTGCGTTGTATTGACAGAATGCGACATTTTTCGTCCATAAAATGGACCTATCTAATATCAACACCGCCCAATCTTGCCGGGGATTTTTCCATCGACAGTTAGCGAAGAGCTTATCGTTAGGATGAGCAATGGATAGGCTGCTGCCTTGTAGATGACCATCCAAACGCAAGTCATCATTGGCTCTATAGCGCAGTCCTTGAGCATTCAATGCTGAAATGGATTGCAATCCGTGAGCTATGATCGAAGGCAGGTTCTCTACGTGAGTGAAGTGAATGAGCCAAGGTATTTGCAGTTCCTTGCTTCTTTCTTCGATCGCTGCACGCTTCATGCGTAGGCGAGTGAACTACTTTCGCTCCATGATGAGTTCTTCAATAAGTTCAATTTGCTCCCGACTTGGCTCAGGTCTAGCACTAGTACTTCGGGATTCTCGCAGAATATCAGCGAAATTAGGCACAACTAATAAGCTAAGCTTGAACGATTCAGTCCAGATAGCCCCGCCTCTGCGTTTTTCAATGGTGTTCTTAAAGATTTCGGCCAGTTTTGCATTCGACTTCAGACGACCGGCGACCATTTTTATGAATGCATCCCGCTCATTTCTGAGTGCAGATACTTCTCGCTCAATAGTCTCGGCGATCTCTGGATTGGGATGCAGAGCGATGTTCTCGAAATCGGGCGGTACGAGGTCTTCAAGTGCTGCTGTAGGGGCTTCTTGCTCCGGTTTTCTTAAAATTTGAGTATATTTGAGGTAGGCGTCCTTAAAATGCTTTTCTGCAGAAGGTCCCTTCGCTTCAAAGAATTTGCTGGTTTTCAGCTCGGCTTCAGCAAAAGACATAGCCTGCTCAATCACTCTGCGCTCTATCTCTATGGAATTTTTGAGCGCAGCCGTCACCTTCTGAACTTCTGACGACACACTGAAGTAGTGCGACATATCCTTGATGATGCTTTGGGGTGCAGAGGATAGTTTTATCTGTGCGCTAACTTCAGATGCTTCCTGCTGGCTATTGACGTTGCTTTTAGGCGCGGTAGAGGGCGAACCAACCTTGGTTAAAAGGAAGTTACAGGTCCAGATGGTGATCAGCTGAAGAATAATGAGTGGCGAGTAATGAACGCTGAAGAGCGTTATGACTGTCCATACAAGACATACTGGCGTTACTGCCTTTTTAGTTAGGGCTCTTGCAATGCAGATGGTAGTGATGATGGTGATTTGATATATGAGAATCGTCATGTTTCATCTCGTAAGTAACCGTGGAAGAATGCAACTGCATTCTCATGGCCCACCTGAATCAGTTAACCCACGTCATCGGGCTCAAATGGCCATCATGCTGGAGCTGGACGTTAGCAATCAACTCCCCACGCCCCATAAAATAGGGCCAACAAAAGTAAATCAGCGTATTGAAGAATTTTCTTGCTTACTCAAATGTCACGCGGTATGCGCGGTGCATATGGAAAAACAGTGCCACTCCGCTCCGGTGCTCCTCCGGAACGTCCGGAGTGTTTTGACGCCATCTGGCCCGTTTCTGGCCGGAACTGACCGCCCCGCATTTCAGATCGAGCCAGGAAATCCAGGCGTTTTTCACATGCAGCCGGGCTTTCACAGGTTTTGAAAATCCCCGTGTCGGCGGTTCGATTCCGTCTCTGGGCACCACCTTCCGTTTTCAGGTGATGCCAAGCACACCTGGAAGCACACAAAAAACCCGCCTAGTGCGGGTTTTTTGCTTTTCAGGGTTTGTACCCTTGCATGCCCCCCGTGAAAGCTTGGCAAGCGATCACAAGGGGCGGCTGGAGTAGCCCGGCCTCAGCAGTCCGCTCACTCCGCCATCTGCAACTCCGGCAGCTTCATCCGGAACCCACGCGTAACGCCCATCAAACAAAGTAACCCTAACCCCATCCAGCCAAGACCAATCATGAACGACATGCTGGACAGGCTGGTCCACAGCCAAATGGTGCTGAGGAAGCCCAGGGCCGGCACCAGGCCGTAGATCAGGCAATTGCGCAGGCCGCGCATCTTCTGGTCGACGAGGTAATGCTTGATCACCGCCAGGTTCACCGCTGAAAACGCGAAGAGTGCGCCGAAGCTGATCATGTTGGCCACGGTATCCAGGGTGATGAACAGGGCAATCAGCGAAAACAGGCTGACCAGCATGATCGCCGTGGCCGGCACCCGCTTCTTCGAGACCAGCCTGCCGAACACCCGCGGCAGCGCACCGTCCCGACCCATGGCGAACAGCACCCGGGAGACGCTGGCCTGGGAGACCATCGCCGAGGCAAAACACCCGGCCACGTAGGTGGCGGTAAAGGCGGTCACCAGCAGTTCACCCCCCACGCGGCGCATGACGTCCAGCGACGCCGAGTCCGGGTCGGCAAAGGTGTTCCATTGTGGATAGACCATTTGCGCGAAATACGAAACAAGGACAAACAGCAGGCCTCCGAGCAGGCTCACCACCATGATGGCGAGGGGGATGAGACGCCGCGGGTTGGGCGTCTCCTCGGCCATGGTCGACACGGCGTCGAAGCCGAGGAAGGACAGACACAGGACTGCTGCGCCGGTCATGATCAGCGGAACGCTGAAGCCCTCGTGATGGAAGGGTGCGAGCAACGAAACCGGCTCCGACTGATCCCCCAGGTTATGGATCGACAACGCCACGAACACGACGATGAAGACCAACTGGACAACCACGAGCAGCAAGTTGACCCGGGTGATGGATTCGATACCGATCAGGTTAAGGAAGGTCACCAGGGCAATGGAGCCAACCACCCACACCGCCGCGGGAACTGCGGGGAAGTATTCGGACATGTAGATGCCGATCAGCAGATAACTGAGCAGCGGCAGGAAGATATAGTCCAGCAACAAGGTCCAGCCGGCCATGAAGCCAAAGTAGCTACCGAAGGCCTTACGCGTATAGGAGTACACCGATCCCGAATACGGATGTGCCTGCACCATGCGTCCGTAGCTGTAGGCAGTCAGCAGCATGGCGGCAAGGGTCAGCAGGTAGGCGGTAGGCAAGTGGCCCTTGGTCATCTGGGTCACCAGGCCATAGGTGGTGAACACCGCCAGCGGGACCATGTACGCCAGGCCGAAGAGGACCAGAGCGGTAAGACCCAGGGATTGTCGAAACCTGCCAGGCGAAACCGATTCCGATGGGGAGTGATGGGAAGGAGTGTCGGCCACGCTTGTTATTGTATTCATTGCTGACTCCTGAAAATTTGAATGCAGGACGCTGCGGTATCCGAAGAACGGTTACCGTTAGTGAATGATCTGCTGAAGGGTGGGCTGCCCGATTTCCGACAGCCACTTGTTCAATCGATAGGCATACAGGGCGATGCAACGCTGTTGATCACCGCCCCGAGCATGCCTGGCCCACAGATGAGCTCAGAGCTTTCCCGCGATCCGTGCAGTGCGGTCTACCGCGATACGGGTCTTTTCAACCAGCTCGTCCAGCTCCGCGCGCGTTGCCACAAGTGCCGGCGCCATGATCATGCGGCCCAAGGTCGAACGAATGATCACACCCTCTTCAAAACCAAAGGTGCGGCACTGCCACGCCAGATCGTTTTCGTTGGTGAAGCGTTTGCGCGTAGCCTTGTCCTCAGCGAACTGCAAGGCCGCGACGAGGCCCGCGCCCTGGATCTCGCCGATCATCGGGTGGTTGCCAAACACTTCGCGCAGGATCCGCTGCAAGTACGGTCCGGTATCCTCCTTCACCTGGCGCACGATGCCTTCGTCACGCAACGCCTTGAGGTTGGCGAGCGCGACCGCGGCCGCGACCGGGTGTCCGGAATAGGTCAGGCCGTGGGCGAAGACGCCGCCCTGCTCCACCAGCGCATCGGCAATGCGCTTGCCCAGCACCAGGCCACCCATCGGCACGTAACCGGAAGTCAGGCCCTTGGCGATCGACAGGGTGTCCGGCTCGAAACCGAAATACTGGTGTGCGAACCACTCGCCCGTGCGACCAAAACCACCGATCACTTCATCGGCACACAGCAGCACATCGTATTGGCGGCAGATGCGCTGGATTTCCGGCCAGTAGCTCTCGGGCGGGAAAATCATGCCGCCAGCGCCCTGGAAAGGCTCGGCGATAAAGCCCGCGACATTTTCGGCACCCAGCTCAAGAATCTTCTCTTCCAGTTGCAGGGCACAGCGACGACCGAACTCGGCCGGGGTCAGCTCGCCGCCCTGGGCGTACCAGTAAGGCTCATCGATGTGCGCGACGTCTGGAATCGGGCCGCCCATCTCGTGCATGAACTTCATCCCGCCCAGCGCAGTGGCTGCCAGGGTCGAACCGTGATAACCGTTCCAGCGGCCGATCATGATTTTCTTCTGTGGCTTGCCAACGACCTGCCAGTAACGGCGAACGGTACGGATCAGCACCTCGTTCGCTTCGGAGCCGGAGTTGGTGTAGATGACGTGGCTGTAGTGACCCGGCAGCAGGCTGAACAGCAGCTCGGACAGCTCGATCACCGCTGGATGCGTGGTGTGGAAGAACATGTTGTAGTACGGCAATTGGTCCATCTGCGCAGCCGCCGCGGCGGTCAGGTCCTTGCGACCGTAGCCGAGCTGGGTGCACCACAGGCCCGACATGCCGTCCAGGTAGCGCTTGTCATCGTTGTCCCAGAGATACAGTCTCTCGCCGCGTACCATCACTCGAGGGCCTTCGGCATTGAGCGCCTTCTGATCCACAAATGCATGGATATGGTGGGCGGCATCGGACTTCTGATAATCCTGAGTCTGCCGTTTCGGTTCGAAGGGTGCATTCATGGCTTTTTTCTCTTTTGTTGGTAGTCACGCGAGGGGGAGCAAGTCCGTTCAGCGGCTCTTGCTCATGTAGCTTTCAAGCGGGTCTTTGCTGAGCACGCCCTGGGCTTCGGCCAACGAATCGATGAACAGTGAGAACAATTCCGATTGCGTGCCGATGTCGAGCTTGCAGTAGACGTTTTTACGGTGAGACTTGATGGTGTCCTCCGACACCCCCAGGCGCTCGGCCAGGGAGCGGGTCGAATGGCCACGCAGGATCAGTTGCGCGATTCGACATTCGCGCTCGGTCAGGATCGACGAGCCGAAGTTATCCAGTGCCGAGTGGATGCGCTGCTCCAACAGGTTTTCGAAACGAGCGCCGCGCGTGTCCAGGCCGACAAAATGCTTTTTCAGCAAGGTCAGGACCCAGGGCGCAATGCGCTTGAACTGCTGCGTCGTGGTGGCGTCCAGTTTTTCCGTGAATGCCAGCGAGACAGCCAGGCTCAGCCCGGGAGACAACTGCAGGATGTAGTTCAACTCATCCTGAAGGTGCGAGTGCCGATAGAACGACTGGTAATACTCGCTGAGCTCGAAGTGGTCGGGAGCGACATCAGCAAGGTCGTAGCAACCGGAGCTAAAGCCCTCTACACAGGCACCGTAGAACGGGTCGAGCAGATAGAACCCGGACAGGTACTGGCGCACATTGCCTTGCGGCAGCCAGGGGCCGTCAAGTTCGAACAGCGCGCTGGGCATGCCGCCATGCGGATACTGGTACAGCGTCGTCGCCTGAATGGGCCAGATACAGCCCAGGGTTTCGAACAGCGTCGCGGTGAATCCCGGTTGACCGATACTCTCGGTCACCTTGGCCATCTGTTCGAACCATTGCGCAGAAACAAACCGATCGTTTTCCACTTCAAAGACTCGCCAAAAGAACGGTTGGGAACGACACGAGGTGACTGGTGCCGGGGTTGAAATGATGTTCCCACGCTCGGAAAACTGCCGATATCACCCGATAGGGTGAGTCGACCAAAGGGTGCCAAACGGCCGCCCCATATGCCCCACAAGCAGGAAAAGCACGCCACTCCAAGGAGTGCGTGCAGTCGGGTTTTCCCCTGCCACGCCTTGCGACGTGGCCTATGGAAGCGGTGTTAACGAAGCTGGAACCAGGTGGTTTTAAGTTGCGTGTACTTGTCGAATGAATGGAGGGAAAGATCGCGCCCGAAGCCGGACTGCTTGCCGCCGCCGAATGGAATGGCGACATCCAGTGCATCCATGGTGTTGACCGAGACAGTCCCGGCTTTCAATGCCCGGGCCACACGATGAGCGCGGTTCAGGTCATCGCTCCAGACTGACGCGGCGAGACCATAGATGCTGTCGTTGGCCAACTCAATCGCCTCTTCTTCGGAGTCGAAGGCACTGATGGCCAGCACTGGACCGAAAATCTCCTCACGCGCCAGGCGCATGTTTCTATCCACGCCAGCGAAAATCGTCGGCTGGATGAAGTTCGAAGAGCCATTGATCGTCAGGCGCTCGCCGCCTGCCAGGAGTTTCGCGCCATCACCACGTGCTTGTTCGATCGCCTGCATGATGCGAGCGGCTTGCTCGCTATCCACGATCGCACCGGCTTTGCTTTCAGGGTCCAGCGGATCACCGGGCAGCCAGGCCCGAGCCTTGGTGATCAAGCGCTCGACGAATTCATCATGGATAGAACGTTGCACGTAGAGCCGGGAGTTGGCCGAGCAGACCTCGCCCTGATTGAAGAAAATGCCGAACGCGGCTTTTTCCGCAGCCAGGTCCAGGTCCTGGCAGTCTTCGAAGACCAGGTTCGGGCTCTTGCCGCCGCACTCCAGCCAGACCTGCTTGAGGTTGGACTGCGCCGAGTACTGCATGAAATATTTACCGACCTGGGTCGAGCCGGTAAACACCAGGCAGTCCACATCAGGATGCAGGCCCAGGGCCTTGCCAGCGCTTTCACCCAGGCCGGGGACAACGTTCAACACCCCTTTCGGGATGCCGGCTTCGAGCGCCAGTTGACCCAGGCGCAAGGCTGAAAACGGCGATTGCTCGGCGGGCTTGAGGACCACGCTATTACCGGCGGCCAATGCCGGAGCGAGCTTCCAGGCCGCCATGTCCAGCGGGAAGTTCCATGGCACCACGGCGGCGACCACTCCCAGTGCCTCGCGAGTAATGGTGGCGAGGGCATTGCGCGCGGTGGGCGCGACCTGATCGTAGAGCTTGTCCAGGGCTTCACCGTACCAGGCGAACACACTGGCCGCGCCAGGCACATCGATGTTGTAGGCATCCATGACCGGCTTGCCCATGCTCAGCGAGTCAAGCAATGCCAGCTCCTCGCGGTTGGCCAGGAGCAGTTCGGAGAGCCTGATCAGGATCTTCTTGCGCTCCACCGGAGCCATGTGAGCCCACGTCCCCTCTTCGAACGCCTGGCGAGCCGAACGTACCGCAAGGTTCACTTCGTCCTCGCCACATGCCGCGACACAGGCCAGCCGCTGATTGGTCGCCGGATTGATCACCTCGAAAGTCGCCCCCGAGGCGCACGCGACCTGCTGCCCTGCGATCAGGGCATTTTCAATGAATGTTTGGTGGGCAGCCCGCTGCTGCCAATAGTTGAGATCGAGCACACGCTACTCCCATGCCGACCGCTGATACGGTCAGTTTTTATTGGTTTCGCAGGATGGTGCTCTACTCTCGCGGCGAGGAAAAATAGTAAAAATGTGCTCGGTTCCCAAGAAAAAACTGGGTAGTGCCGAGGGGCTGAGGCATCAGGCAAGATTCAGTTTTTTATTCTGGGGTTCCTTCCAGTTGCGCCAACTCTTCATACAGTGTTTTAGGATTCCTCTCATAGAGGGCAAGCGCTTACCTCATTGAAACTATCGCAGCAGCAAATCTCCCTGCATGCATTCACGTTCCAATGTAAGGAAGCAGCTATTGAACACGCTACTGATGCCGACCTGATCGTCGCCCCTCGCTATGAAGTGCATGAAGAAAACTACTTCATCTTCAAGAAAGTCTCCGTCACGGTAAAAGGCAACAAGGGCAATATCCGCAGCATCCGCTAACACATCCCCCAGGTGTTTGTTCAGCAAACCATCCATCGCGCGTTTGCACACCGCAAACTCTAGCGCACGGTGCTCCGCAAACAGCTGTGGAGCCAGCTGTTTGCGGATGTAAGAGTTGAGGAATTCGCCGCACGCCTTACGACACGGCTAACTGTCACTCCAGTGAAATACCAGGTTGCGCGCAGCCCCCGAGCCAACATCCGCGGTATCACGTCGCTCCTGACCAGCACGCGATGCAACGACCGTGTACTTGCCAGGCGG
>LNAP01001225.1_pt1 | contig 27640 bp, 42 predicted proteins | sample 602601 | NCBI WGS metagenome assembly LNAP01 (sample SAMN02440304, study PRJNA202911) | soil metagenome | biome: Subtropical and temperate rainforests or woodlands; isolation source: soil samples (1 kg each in a 20% v/v slurry with milli Q water) were... ... | reverse complement strand
CAGGGTATTCTGGGAGGTGGTCGACTTGCCGATCCCGCCCTTACCGTAAAATGCGATTTGTCGTAGTGACGACATGTTGGATGTCCTTCGAACCGATTGCCAATGACCATCACGTGCCGCGGCACGTGTGCTCTCGCTCACAAACTGGCTCGCCGGTTACGGGAAGGAGTGCATCGCTCGTCGTAGCGTCTGCGTACACTCAGCCCTCACTCGCCGTGCATTACCTCATCAGCAACGAGTGTGCCAATCGCAATTTATTTTTTAAGATATTGATTTTATTCCATGATTTTTTCGGCCGTGACGACGTGGCACATGTCTCGAATCTGACAGGTGCCAATTGATTGTCCGAAACAAAACAAGTCTTCAACGCCATCGCGGCTCGTCATTTCAGTGCCCGCGCCTGTCATTACTTGGGCGCGCACCCGTGTGCGGCACGCGGAACGGAATTTGCTTGGGACCCTTCGAGCCGCGGGAGCCAACCGCCCGCTACACGCCGGCGAGGCGTTAAACTTCAGCGAGGGTGACATGCAGATTGGTGTCGAGACGTCGAAGGCCGTGGACCAGCGGCGCGTGTTCGTTGTCGATGAGGATGAAATCACGCGCGCGGCGCTCCAGTTCATGCTCCACGATGAAATCGAAACGCATGAACTCGCGACGCTTGAGGAGGCCTATGACAAGGGGGGCGGTTGGCTGAAGCCGGATGTCGTGTTGCTGGGTGCGTCGATCCTGACGGAGCGAGGCACCGGCCTGCTCGGTGAGGTGACGGCAAAATTCCCCGGCGTGCGTGTCCTGATCGTCTGCGACCAGTCGCAGGAGGCTGTTGCGGTGGAGGGGATGAAAGCCGGTGCGCACGGCACCCTGGTCAAGCCCCTGACGCTCGAAGCGGTGCGCAAGAAGGTGGATACTGTTCTCGGCCGAGGCGGCGGCGCGGCTATCATCCAACTCGGCCTGCTTTAGCCTGGACGATCCCCATTAGGAGTGCCTCGCCCCATGAGGAGTGCCTGGTGCCGTTGCGCCATGCGGGCCGGGCCGCCAGCGCGCCGGCCCGTGCACGACGGCGCGCGCGTTGGCCGATGTGCGCCAGACGGGGATCAGATCGAGACGGCGACCACGCCTTTGTTGCTCAGCAGCGCGGCCAATTCGCCGGAGTGGAACATTTCGCGGACGATATCGCTGCCGCCGACGAATTCGCCCTTGACGTAAAGCTGGGGGATCGTCGGCCAGTTCGAGAACGCCTTGATGCCCTCGCGGATCTCGAAATCAGCCAGGACATCCACGCTGTCGAACAGCACTTCCAGCCGCGACAGGATCTGCACCACCGCGCCGGAGAAACCGCATTGCGGGGAGGCGGGGACCCCCTTCATGAAAAGAACCACGTCGCTGCCGGAGATGATGGCTTCGATACGCGCCGTTGTCGGGTTTGTCATGATCGTCACCTCAATGGAATGAACGGATCCTCATGATGCAAGAGGCAATCCGCAGGGGGCTCTGGGATGTCAGGCGGGCACCGAGGTTTCGAGCGCGAGCGCATGCAGCGTCCCGCCCATGTGACCCTTGAGCGCCTCGTAGACCATCTGGTGCTGCTGCACCCGGCTCTTGCCGCGGAACACTTCGGCGGTGACGCGGGCGGCGAAGTGGTCGCCGTCACCTGCCATGTCCACGATGACCACCCGTGCTTCCGGGAGCGCCTGCTTGATGAGACGCTCGATTTCCGTTTCGACCATTGCCATCGCCGTTCTCCAGATGTTTCCACCCCGCCTGTGCAAGGTTCAAACCAAGTGTGCGAAAGGGGCATGCCGATGGGACTGGCGGCGGGCCGAGGCGGTTCTGCCCGAGGCGCGGGGCGCTTCGTGCTCTACACCCTCAAGGCGCTCGCTTTCATCCATCTGCGGCAGGACCGGCCGCAGGAAGCCTACCTGATCCTTGATGCGCTGCGCCGGCTGGATCCCACGGGGCGGGCGGGTGGACGGTGATGGTGGCATTGGCCGAGGGTCGCGCCTGAACGCTTGCTGGTGGCACTGGGCTTGCAAAAGCAGTGCAGGGGCGGGGCCGGACGGCCTTGGTTCCCTGGAGCCAGGATCGCCATGAGCCTTGCCGGATACGCTGAAACGCTTGCAAAGGCGGAGAAATCCCTGAACGCGCGCCGGCGGACACTTGCGCATGTCAAAAGTGTCATCGGCGACATGTCGGTTCGCCGCCATGTTCGATTGGTTTCAAAGTCGGGAATCTGACATGCGCCAGGAGAATATTGCTCGATGCGCCCCGTGGTTTGCCGGGGATACCGGCGTCCTGATGGAGAGCATCATCGCGGCGTTGCGCACGGTCCATGATCCGGAGATCCCGGTGAACGTCTATGATCTCGGGCTGATCTACCGCATTGAGCCGCAGTCACAGGGATGTGTCGAGATCGACATGACCCTCACCGCGCCCGGCTGCCCGGTCGCGGGGGAAATGCTGAGCTGGGTACAGAAAGCGGTGAGCGAGGTCGCCGGCATCGCCAGCGTGAAGGTCAATCTCGTCTTCGACCCGCCGTGGGACAACTCGAGAATGTCCGAGGAGGTCCAGCTCGAACTGGGCCTGCTCTAGAAAAATTTCGTGCGACGGAATTTCCGGAGGGGTGAAGACGATCATCCGCTCGCGTTCGTCGCACAAAGTGCGCGTCATATCGCAACGTTTCCAGCGATCTTCGATGTCACCCGGCACCTTAACGGCACCGCCTCTCCTAAGACGGGCGGAATGACAGACGTGCACGCTGTGCCACCCGCATGGCGCCGTCCGATTGGGAGAATCTCATGATCGAGCTTGCAGCCACAGACGGCCACATTTTTTCCGCTTATCGCGTCGATCCGGCTGGCGTGCCGAAGGGCGCCGTGGTCGTGATCCATGAGTTGTTTGGCGTCAATTCCCACATCCAGAAAGTCGCCGACGCCTTCGCGGCCGAAGGCTATGTCGCGATCGCTCCCGCGCTGTTCGACCGCGTGAGGGCGGGCGTCGATCTCGCCTATGACGAGGCCGGCTTCCGAGAAGGATTGGGTCTTTTGGAACAGGTGGACGACGAGGGCGCCTTGGGCGATATCCAGGTGAGCCTCGATGCCGTCAAGAGCGCGGGAAAGGTTGCCATCGTCGGCTATTCCTGGGGCGGATACCTCGCTTATCTCGCCGCCAATCGCATCAAGGGCGTGGCATGCGCCGTCGGCTATTACGGCAGCGGGATCGTGGATGAGAACGGCGAAAAGCGGAAGATCCCGACCTTGCTGCATTTCGGCGAGGACGATCCCCTGATTCCGCTCGATCTGGTGGGCCGATTCCGCGAGCACCGGCCGGATGTGAGCGCCTTCTCCTACCCGTACGCGACCCACGGGTTCAACTGCAACGAGCGGGGCACTTATCACGCGGAGGCCGCGCAGAAGGCGCTCGTCCGGACCTTGTCCTGGATCTCGCAATATGTCGAAGGTCAACCGCCCATCGCGCTTAAGAATGCCGGCATGTACGCGCAGGCGAAGGTCGACAAGAAGAAGGTCAAGAAGCCCGAAGGCGCTGATCTCGGCCCGCCAATGGACTGACGCCATTGTCGGCGACCCGGGCAACCCCGGGGATGATAGCCAAGGGCCTTGCGGAGGGCGAGAGATCGGCGCCCGGCGGTGAGGAGTGCCGACGATGCTTGCGACCACCATTCTCGTCGATGGGATCGCGCGGTGCGTGGTGCGCCCGACCGACGCCAAGGATCTCAATCGCTTCCTGCGAAACGGCAAGCCCTACCTGCTGGCCGATAATCCCGAGGGGCAGGTCACTCATCGCCGCGCCGACGCCGCCGAAGCGGCGAAATGGCAGAGCGGGCTTTCACTGCACCAGGCCTGGGGCGGCGCCGAAGAGGACTTCTTCGGCATCCCGCTCTGACCTCACCGCGCCTGCGCCTCAGGAGGTGGCCGCCTCAGGGGGTGGCATGGCCGGTGTCGTGCGGGTTTCCCATGGTGTTGCGCATCCAGTCGGCGAGCTTGGTGAGCGCCCCGTCGATCTCCTGCCGGATAACCGGGTCCGCGACTTCTGCGTTGAGCGCACGGCGCATGCATGCCAGCCAGGCGTCGCGCTCCGCCGGTCCGATGCTGAATCCCTGGTGCCGCTGGCGCAGGCGCGGATGGCCCTTCTCCACGGAATAGAGCGGCGGCCCGCCCAGCCATTCGCAGAGATAGCGCTTCAGCACGTTCTTGGTGGGGCCGAGGTCCGGCGCGTGCATGGTGCGGATAGTGTGCGCTTCCGGCAGCGTATCCATGCTGCGATAGAAGCTCTCCACCAGCCGGTCCACCGTGACCGCGCCGCCGATCCGCTCGAACGTGGATGTTGTCACCTCGACTTCAGACATTCGTCGTGCCTTTCGCTTGTGCCTGGCGCTGCTGTTCGCACTGTGGCGCCAAGCAAGGATCTCGCCAGCGCGCAAGTATTTGAAATTAAACGATGTTGTCGCGGTAGTTCCAGGCCGCGCGTCGGCCCCTGACGGAAAGCCGACATCGGCGAAACACCGCCGGCAGCGACGCGACATGGCCGGAATATTATTCGTCCATGCTCGGCAGCAGGATTACCTCGGCCGGCGCGCCTGGGCCCTGGTCGCCTAAGAAATCCAGTGCATCCACACGCGACAGGCCGCCGTCGCTTTCCATCAGGACGACGGCATCCCGTGGCATCTTCAGGAGCGCTTCAAGCAGTTGAGCGACTGTCATGGTCACGCGCCTCCCGATGATGGTTGTGGTGTCAGGCGCCGGAAAGCGATGCCCCGGCTGCAGCAGGCCGGGTCAGTCGGGATGGATCATGATTTCCATAGTGTCGTCGAGCTCGGCGAATGGGTCGGGAAATCCGTCATCCTCCACCAGATTGATGCCGCAGACACAGACGTCCCCGTCGACGATGGCCAGCGCGAGGGGCTCGAGGCTCTTGCCTTCGCAGGGCCCCGCCACGCACAGGCCGGTGTCGATCTCGAACGTGGCGCCGTGTCGCCCGCAGCGGAGGAAGGCGCGGTCGCTACTGAAGAATTTGCCGTCGCCGATATTGAGCCATGTACGGTTATGGGGGCAGATATTGGCGTAGCCGAAATAGTCGTCGGTGCTGGTCCGCACGATCACCATCGGGAACGGCCGGACCTCGCCGTCATGATTGATGCGCGACACGCTGAACGGCTTGGCGTCGCCTGCCGCGATGTCATGGGTGGCGCAGATGACGAAGAGCTCGATATCCCCTGACGACATGTTCCGGCCCTTGCTTCCCAAGCCTCGCCCCTCGTCCCTGTCGTAAACGCGACGCTCGCTGTCGGAGGCGCTTCGCCAAAGGTGCGGTTCAGGCGCCCATGTGCGGTAAACTGCACGAAGCATGCCGAACGCCCAATCATGTCGCGTTGGCAGCCTGCCGGTTCCTGCCTTTTCGCGCACGGTTCTTGCTTGGAAAGAACAGAGCCGATTATCCGAGAGAAAGGGCACGTTCATGAGCGAGATGATTGTCATAGAAGAATGGAACCAGGACGACATGTCTCGCATGTCGGGCTGCTTTCTCTATTCCGACACCCGGCTTTGGCTCGAGGATGATTGTGTGCACCGGGGCGACGGGCCGGCGGTCGTCGGCCCCGACGGGGTCGAGCGCTGGTACATCCGGGGAAAGGACGTGACCCGCGACGTCAGGACGTTCTTCTTCCAGAATCAGTGGCCGGCAAAGCGGGGCCTCGATACGCAGGAGAAGATCGCCTTGTTTCAAGCGCGTTTTCTGGGGTAGCGCGATTGCCTGGGTCGCCGCACTTCGTGCCGATCCGTGCCGCTCGAGGCCAGCCCCGCGCAGGAGGGGCCTGCGAGCTCCGTCCTGACGTCGGGATGCCGTAGTCGCGCGCATCCTTATGCGATACTGGGCGTGCTTTCGGCCTTGATCGCATCGAGTGCGCCCCGCGCCAGCCGGAATACGCCTCGGCCGCCGGAGAATACCTGGTAGGTACTGCCGACCCTGTCGCTCAGGTCGTTGAACCATTCTTGCGGGCTCAGGGCCTGGGGGCGCTCACCGATCTCCACCACCGTGCCGTTCGGCGCGAAGCGGACATGGATCAGGACGTTCTGCGGGTCCATGCTTCCCTCCCGGGCTTCAGAAGCCGGAGCCGAAGCTCAGCAGCTCGATGGTGACATTCTCGGTGCCGAGGATCTTCGCCTGGCACGCGAGGCGCGACTTGGAGCCGATGCCGACGATGGCATCGAGCTTCTCGTTCTCCTCGCGGGCGATCTTCGACACGCCCTTGCGGCCTTCCTGGACGAAGATGTGGCAGCTGCCGCAACTGGCCTTGCCTTCGCACTTGTGGGCGATGCCAATCCCGGCACCCAGCAGCGCGGCCAGCAGCGTGGTGCCCTCGGCGACCTCGATGGACTTGCCCTCGGGCATGACGGTGAGCATGGACATATGGGTCTCCTAATCGTTGGCTATGTTGATCTTTGACAGTCGTTCGGCCGCATGGGTCAGTATATCGCCGCCCCCGCGCCGACATTGATCGAGGAGTCCTTCATGGTCGCGACGATGAAGGCGATCTGGTTCTCGGTGAGGTGGGTGTGGAACGGCAGGGCGACCGCGCGGTCGGCGAGCTTCTCGGTCACTAGGAAACTGCCGCGGCGATAGCCGAGATCTAGGTAGTGCCGCTGCAGGTGAAGCGGGTTGCAATAGCCGGCCGCCTCCACCTCCTCCACGTGCAGGTCATCGACGATGGCGTCGCGACTGGAGCGCGAGAAGCGGTTGCCGAGATGGACCAGATAAAGGAGCCAGTTCACCTCGGTCACGTCGGGGCCCACATAAGGGTCCTTGATGCCTTCGAACGACTGCACATGCTTGTAGTAGAGGTGCTGGATGAGCCGCCGCCGCTCGAGAATCTCGTCGAGGCGGGTCAATTGCGCGAGGCCGAGCGCAGCGGCGATGTCGCTCATGCCCGCCTGATAGGGCGGGGTGCCGCTGACGACGACGGAGGCGCGCTCCTCCAGGCGGTGCGAGCGGTGGCGGCGCAAGGCCACCACCACATCGATGTCGTCGGTCACCACCATCCCGCCTTCGCCGCAAACCAGCGGGGAGGGCTGCGAGAAGTCGAACACCGAGACGTCGCCGAAGCTGCCCACCAGGCGGCCTTTGTATTTCGAGCCGATCGCCTCGGTGGAATCCTCCAGCAGGAGCAGGTCGTGCTGCTGCGCCAGCGCGCGCAGGCCGGCCCAGTGTGCGGGGTGTCCGTTGTTGTTGCACGCGACGATGGCCCGCGTGCGCGCGGTTATGCACGCCTGCGCCTTCTCGGGCACCAGGGTTCCGGCCCAATAATCGATGTCCGCGAACACCGGCCGGGCGCCGGCGAGGCTGATGGCGTGGGCGGTCTCCCGGAACGAATAGGCTGACGCGATGACCTCGTCTCCCGGACCGATTCCGTATGCCTTGAGCGCCAGCAGCAGGCCGAGGGTGCCGCTCGGCACCGCCACCGCATATTTGCGGCCGAGATAGGCTGCGAAGGCCGCCTCGAATGCCGGAACCTTTGTTCCGCTGGATAGCCGGGGCGAGCGCATCGCGGCGTCCACCGCTTCGATCTCCGCCAGGGTGATGTCCGGATCGGAAAGCAGGATGAAACCCGCGTCGGCGTCGTCGGCAGCGATGTCTTCGTTGGCGCGATCCAGGTTCTGCGGGGCGAGGTCTTCCAGTGGGGCGGGCTCGATCATGGCGCGGCCTTCCGTTCAGCAACCACGATGCCGGTGGCACGCGCCGGATCCGCCGTGATCTGCACGCAATGGTCCGCAGTATCGAGAAGATGGACATCGAATCGCGGATAGGTCCGGAACGGCGCCTCGGTCACGTCGGAGGCGTCGCATCGGGTCCAGGAGAGATGCGGAAAGCGCCGGCGCAAATTCGCTATCACGTACGCATCGGCATCGCTTCCCGATAGGATGCGCTCGATCTCTTCCAAGTCGCCCGTTCTCAACGCCATGTATATGACTCTGTGTTTGAAGGAATCGAACATACTCAGTGCGCGTTCATTGCCAGAATATTCGTTCCGGATCGGTGTTCAATCGGTCGAGAAGTGTGGATAGGTACGTGTGATTGCTGTCGAATTCCCATCCGTTCGTGCCGTGATCTTTCCGGAGTAATTGCCACGTGCCGCTCTCTTCATCGTGGAGCAGGCGAGCGACGTCTATGGAGCCCCCGTCCGGATCGATGTTCCGGGAACAGCAGGGGCTCACGATCTGGTATCCGCGCACGACGGTTGAGACGCTCGGCGAGACATAGCGGTAGCGCTTGCGCGCCTTGAGAGCGCGCTCGATCCGCTTGCGGTCGAGATCGTTCGGATGAGGAGGCAGCCGCACCGGCGTCTGCTTCTGGAATGATTGCGCCATTTCGCCGGCTTCCATTGGCTAAAGGGGAAGGATCTCTTCTTCCAGGCATCCCACGACAAGGTGTTCGCTGAACTCCACCAGGTAGATCGGCAGATTTGCCTCGGTATGCGTCCCGACCTGGACGATCTCCCCGGTATCGCCGACGCTGACGAGCCGCGCCTCAGAAGGGGCGTCGGGAAACGACCCGTCATTGAGCAGGTCGGTCAGCGCCTTGACGCGCTGACCCCATTGGTATTTGGGCAATCTGGGCTCGATCATGCCGGTGTCTCTCCAGGCAATGGAATATCTGTCATATCATCGTGCTCAAGAACCGGATCGAGTTCCTTCCTCTTCATCCCCACGCGATTTCCGCTTTCCAGGAATTCGACGCCATAGATGTAGAATTGCTGAAGGAACGTACCGATGCTGACGACGTATCCCTCCTCGCCTTTCTTCGCGAGGACGTCGCCGATCTCTTTTCCTGCATAGGTCCCGTCGTTACGGACGGTGCGTTTGGCCTTTACCTTTTCGCCGAACGAGAAGGTCGGCGGCGCGGAGATTTCCACCACGTCGCTGTCGCGAACGATATTGCTCATGACCGGCTCCCTTCCATGTGCTCAACGGCGCCGCGCGAGCGCGCCATGTTCTGGACCAGCGCATCGCTGTCGTCCGCCAGTTCGGCGATGTCCGAGATGTCGATCTGCCGCGCCACCTCGTAGCGCACGCGCCAATCCGGATCGTGCCGCAGCCGGGCCAGCAGGCCGGGCGACATGCGCTGGGCAATCTCCAGCCTCACCGCCGCGTCGGCATCGTCCGCTATGCGCAGCAGCCAGTCGACGGGGATGCGCCGGGCCACCACGCGCCGCACCTCGGGCTCCGGGTCGCCGATCATCCGCGCCAGCAGGGGCGGCGCCACACGCTGGGCGATGACGAGGCGGACGTAATAATCCGCATCGGCCATCATCGGGATCAGCTCGACATCCTCGAGTATTGAAGCGATGCGGATCCGCACCTCCCGATGCGGGTCCGTCCGCAGCCGCAGGATCAGCCGCTTGGGCAGGCGCCGCGCGGCGTTCCAGCGGACGGTCTCCTCGGGATCGTCGAGCAGCGGCGGCAGCAGGAACGCACTGGCCTGCTTGGCGGCAATGGCGCGCACCTCGAAATGGGGATGCGCCACGTAGGAATTCGCAAGGTCGGGATTCCAGTTGAAGAAGCGGTCTATGCGCCGTGCGTAGCGGTCGTGGACGCAGGCGTGCTTCAGTCGGCACAACCCCTCGCTCGTCAGCGGCCGGTGGGCGCACGCGGCGCAATCGATCTCCTGTCCCTGCCAGTCGAGGGCCTCGTCAATGTCATCCGTCATCGTCCTGCCCCATGCGTTCGAGAACGTCGAGCAGCACGCGCGCACCGATCTTGTCGGTGGGATCGAGCTGGAGCAGCTTCAGCGCCGCGGCATGGCCCTCGCCAAGGTTTCCAAGCCGCATGTGGAGGTAGGCGTAGCCCTTCAGGCTGAACAGGTAGAAGCGTGGCAGGATGTTCTCATAGAGCCCGAATTGAGCGTCGTCCGCTGCCACGTTCTTCCAGTCCTGCGCCAGGTTGTTTTCCCGCGCCGCCTTTGCAAGGCACAGCTTTGCCACGTCGAGTGCCTCCGCAAGCCGGCCCTTGTAGAAGTAAAAGCGGTACAGCCCGATCAGCACGGCGGCATGGTCCGGCGCAATCGCCCGGGCTTGTCGCAGATGTGCCTCGGCCACCTCGTCCAACTGGTAGGAGAGGGCGGCCTCCCACAGATGACGCTGCGCAGCCGGCGGTAGCCCTCCGCCAAGGAGGGCATCGGCCAGCAATCCCTCCTTCAGGACGGAGTGTGGGTTGCGGTGCGCCGCGGATGTGATCATCGCCGGCCTCCAATGTCTCAAGCGAGCTTCACCGTGGGGCCTGAACTGCACGAAGTGGCCTTCGGGTCGCGGAACACGAGGCCGGTCTGCGTGGGGGTATCGGCGAAGTCGATGGTGACCCCGTCGAGCAAAATCCGGCTTTCGGCGGGCAGGAACAGCCTGATGCCGTTGCGCTCCACCACCGCTTCGCCAGCCGCCGGGGTGCGGCTGACACGGATATCCGCCGCGAGCCCGGAGCAGCCGCCGGGGCTGACAGCGAGCCTGAACCCGCTGGCGGCATCCCCGTCGGCCCGAAGCATGAGACGGATGAATTTCTCCGCCGCCGGTGTAATGACGAAATTCATGGGGCTCTCCTCAGGCGCGGGGCTGGTAGCGCGGGTAGGAATTGTCGATGATGCAGGTGTTGTCGACCGGGCACACTGCGGTGCATTGCGGGGAGTCGAAATGGCCGATGCATTCGGTGCATTTCTTGGGGTCGATCACGAAGGTCCCGTTCTTCTCCGTGATCGCGACGTTCGGGCATTCCGGTTCGCACGCCGAACAGCTTGTGCATTGGGAGGCAATGATCTTCAACGCCATCGGTCGCTCCTGAGCGGCTCATCAGTTTTGAAAGTTCAGGCTGCGGTGATCAGCGCGCCTTGGCGGATTTCGGCATCACCACGCTCGACGTGCTCGATCTCACCGCTGTTGACCTTGTCGAGGTAGGACTTGAACCAGGCGATCGCCGACTTCTCGATGAACTCGTGCGCATACTGGTCCACGGGGTCGATGCCGGCCTTCTGCAGGTCGCCCTTGGGGCAGCCGCCGATCTTCGCCACGAACACCGCATGGCAGTCGTTGATGGCGCGGATGATGGTCTCCAGGCTGTCTTCCTCGCCGTATCCGCCCTGGCAGTAGAGATCCACGCGGCGGTGACCGACGAACTTCGCGCCTGTGGTCGACAACTCGTAGACCTGGAATTCCTTCGCGTGCCCGAAGTGCTCGTTGATGAGGCCCGAACCCTTGGTGGCAACCGCGACCAGAAGCTTGATGTCGCTCATCTCGCCCGCCAGGGAGGAGAGTTCCTCCTGCTTCGCGGCCACCTTGGCGATGCGCTCTTCTTCGACCTTCTCCTGATAGGCCTGGCGCGTGCCGAGGTCGTACTTGACCTCCATCGCCATGATCTTGTCAGTCGTGAACTCGGCGCTGCGGTCCTCGCCCAGCAAACCCACGGCGTCGGCGCGACACTGGCGGCAGTGCCGCATCATATTCATCTCGCCTTCGCAGCTGTCCTGGAGTGCCTTCAGCTCCTGGGCCGAGGGGCCGCGCTGGCCGGTGAGGCCGAACACGGTGCCGTGCTCGGGCGCGGAGATGAGCGGCATGATGTTGTGCAGGAAGGCGCCGCGGGACTTCACGGCCTTGTTGACCTCCACCAGATGGTGGTCGTTCACGCCGGGGATCATCACCGAATTGACCTTGCACAGGATGCCGCGCTCGGTGAGCATTTCCAGGCCCAGGAGCTGGCGGTCGGTGAGGATCTTGGCGGCTTCCACGCCGGTGTAGCGCTTGTGCTTGTAGAACACCCAGGGATAAATCTTCGCACCGATCTCCGGGTCCACCATGTTGATGGTGATCGTGACGTGGTCGACGTTGAAGCTGGCGATGGTGTCGACGTGGTCGGGCAGGGTGAGCCCGTTGGTGGACAGGCAGAGCTTGATGTCGGGCGCGGTCTTCGAAATCAGCTCGAAGGTCCGGAACGTCTTCTCCGGATTGGCCAGCGGATCGCCGGGGCCGGCGATGCCGAGCACGGTCATCTGCGGAATGGTGGAGGCGACGGCCAGCACCTTCTTGGCCGCCTGCTCGGGGGTCAGCTTCTCGCTGACCACGCCCGGCCGGGATTCATTGGCGCAGTCATACTTGCGATTACAGTAATTGCACTGGATGTTGCAGGCTGGGGCGACCGCAACGTGCATGCGCGCATAATGATGATGGGCTTCCTCGCTGTAGCAGGGGTGGTTCTTGACCTTTTCCCAGATTTCGGTGGGAAGGTCGCCCTGTCCGGCAGCCGAACCGCAGCTCGCCTTGCCGCTGCCGCCGGAGGTGCCGCAACCCTTGTGCTCCGCGATCACCTGCATGACTTCGCCGACATTCGCGACGCTTCCGGCGGTGGTGCCGTCCTGCCCTGCTGATGCGTGCATGTCCGATCCTCGCTGATGGCCAGATCCAATTGTCCTGGAAGACAATCAGCAACTCGCGTGCCAGAACAATTTCGTATGTAATTTCAACTTCTTGCCGGTTTTTGTCGGGTGTCGTGTTGCGAACACGGCCGACGAAAAATGGAAGTCATGTTGGAAAGATTACAGATTCTGGGGGCTTCGTTTGCGCCACGGGTTGCCCCCGTGCAGCGCAAGCACAACCCGCTCCTGCCGAGCGCGACGGTGCTCGGCAGGAGGGGTTCTCATGACCGGTGAGATGTCAGGCGCAGAGGATCTCGCAGGCGCGCGCAAGCGGCACGGCGATCGGCATCAGGCCCTGCGAGGTCAGAAACCGCAGTTCGTTCTTGGATAGCGTCTCGGGTTCCACCAGCGCATAGTGCGGGGCGGCGGAACGCTTGGTGATCTGGCGGGCGTAGGTGCGCAGGAGCTGGTCGTTGAACCGGCAGCCGATAAACAGGAAGTTCCGCTCCGCGCGCCGGTTCTTCACAGCGTCGGGGATTGGCGTCTGGATGTCGATTTCGGTCAGGACCTCGACATAGTCGGCGTCGGAAATCAGGAAGTTTTTAGCCGGCACGACACTGCCGTGGGGCTTGTAGAGCAGGGTCTCCCAGGTTGTGGCCGCTACCCGGTCCGCCTCTGCGCCGCTTGCGTCGTAGAAGCGATACCAGCGGTCCTCTCCGATGCCGGCGCGGGTGATGCCCTGAACCTCGCCCCAGTCGCCGCCCTCAGCCAGCGCCGCGCGCATGGCGCCGTCGTACCAGGTGTCGACGATCATCGGCAGCTTGAGCGCAGCGAGGTGGCGATGGAGTGCCGTCGGGCTGACGGGGGCGGCGAACGCCTCGTTCATCAGCACCGTGACGGTCGAGCGGTGCTTCATGCTCTCGATGTGCTGGGCGGAGGCCCAGGCATTGCCTTTCGCGCGACGAGGCAGGGCGACCTTGGTGGCGAAAAACGCCGCAAGCGCTTCCGGATTCATGGGAACTGCCGGTTCCGAGAGTTCTGCGAGGCCAGGCCCGAGATAGGGAACCATGGTTCCGGCGCGCAATTGCCGGGCGATATCCGTCAGCACCGCTTCCGCGTCGGCGAGCTTCATGAAGTCGATATGCGGGGTCAGGGCGTTCATGGGGTTTCACCTTCTTCGCCGCGCTTGCGGGCGTTGACCGTGATGGGAAGCGCCGTTTCCGCCGCCATTTCCGGCAGGTCGAGGACCCAGCCGTTTGCGATGCGAATCCAGCCGCCCCAGAGTGTCTGGTGCTCGGTCTCGACGATCGGTTCCTCGAGGTCCTTCTTGGGAACGTAAATGCACAGGCCGGTTTCCGGGGACCGGCGGATCATGATCTTCATAAGCTCAACTCCATGGATCGATCTATGGCCGGGGCCGACGTGCCGCTGTTCTGTCACGCTGGGGACCGGACCCTCAGTTTGACGATGATCTCCGGCAGGACGCGCAGAACCTGATCCACTTCATCGACGGTATTTTCGCGCGAGAGCGAGAAGCGGATGGCGCCACCCAAGGCGCTCGCCGGCACCTTCATCGCGCGCAGGACGTGGGACGGCTCCATGGAGCCGGAGGCGCACGCCGAGCCGAGCGAGGCGGCGATGCCCGCGCGATTCATATGATGGAGGATGGCCTCGCCTTCGATCTGCTCGAACGCGATATTGGATGTGTTGGGCAGGCGGTTCTGGTCGTCGCCGAGGGCGAAGCAATATCCGCACTGCTGGAGCACGCCCCGTTCCAACCGGTCGCGCAGATCGCGCACCCGGCTGCGCTTGTCCTGCAGGTGAGCGGCGGCCAGCTCCGCCGCCTTGCCCAGCCCGACAATGGCGGGGACGTTCTCCGTGCCGCCGCGGCGCCTGCGCTCCTGGGGACCGCCCCGGATCAGCGGACTGAACGGCGTGCCCTTGCGGACATAGAGCACGCCGATGCCCTTGGGCCCGTGCAGCTTGTGCCCGGAGAGCGACAGCAGATCGATCGGCGTCTCCTTCAGATCGATGGGAATCTTCCCCACTGCCTGCACCGCATCGGTGTGAAACAGCGCGCCGGCGGCTTGCGCCATCGCGGCCAATGATGCGACGGGAAACAGCGTCCCGGTCTCGTTGTTGGCCCACATGACCGATGCGAGCGCGGTACGGGGCCCGAGGGCGCGCTGGTAGGCGTCGAGGTCAAGCCTGCCCTGTGAATCCACGCCGATGCGGTGGACCGTGATGCCGCGCGCCGTCTCGAGATGGTCCATAACGGCGAGGACCGCGGGATGCTCCACGCAAGTCGTGACGATCTCGTCGCGGCCGCCCTGCGTCGCGAGGGCGGAGAGGATGGCGGTATTGTTGGATTCGCTGCCGCCGGAGGTGAAGATCACCTCCTGGTCGAGCGCCGCTCCTATCAGCTGTTGAACGCTCCGGCGCGCCTGCTTCAGCGCAGCCCCGACCTCGCTGCCGAATGCATGCACGGAGGAGGCATTGCCGAACTGCTCGGAGAAGTACGGCAACATCGCCGCGACCACGGCCGGATCCGTGCGCGTCGTCGCATTGTTGTCGAGATAGATCGGCACGGAAATGCCTCGCTCAGTGCCGAGCCTTCGCGCCGCCGGCTACGGGGATGAGGCGCACAAGCTCGCCCAGCTTCTCAACAAGACGCGCCTGGATGCCTTCGAGCGTGGCGCTGCTGAGCTTGCAGAAGACGCAGGCACCAGTGAGCTTCACCATCACCTTGCTACCGTCGATCTCGAGCAGCTCGCAGTCGCCGCCGTCCCGCTGCAGGTTCGGGCGGATCTCCTCGATCACCGCCTTGATGATCGCGGCGCGATCCCGCTCGGCGCCCGGCGCCTGGGCCACATTTTCGGATTCGATCAGCATGACGTCGATGTCTCCCTCGCAGGGTGGGTCACCCGTTCAGCGGCGGCGCTGCCGCACGGTCGGATGGGGGCACGCGGCTAGCCGAACGACTTCCCGCACGAGCAACTCGATGTCGCGTTCGGATTCTCGAACGTGAAGCCGGAGCCTTCGAGCGCGACCACGAAGTCGATGGTCGTGCCCGCCAGGTATTCGTGGCTCTTGGTGTCGACGAACAGCTTGACGCCGTTGCGCTCGATCACGGTGTCGTCGGGCTCCGCCTCGTTGACCAGGCCCATCATGTATTTGTAGCCGGCGCATCCGCCGGCTTCGACCTGGATACGCAGCCCGCCTACCGGCTTGGTGGCCGTGGTGATGGCACTGCGGACCGCATTCAACGCGCTGTCGGTCAGATTGATCATGGTTCGCCTCTGCTGCTTGGCATCCGAACGAGACTGAATTTGCAAGACGCATGCCACGATTTAAGTAGTTGATAATATTGTATTATTTCATTAGCGTGTGTTGCGTTTGCGGCCAGTGTCCACTTTCCGACAGGGCGGTTTCACGTCATGCGGAGGTCCGCGCCGGGCGGCGGATCCTCATCCGCCGGCGCGCGGTTCGAGGGCGGGGGTGTTCATCGAGCCGCGTCACCGGAACCGCGCGCGATGGCCAGCAGGACGGCCTCCAGGTCCTCTGAGGTGAACCTGACACTTTTGTCGCTGAACGCCCGTTGGAGCGTCGCCATGCTGGAAAGCCGTGACCATCGCGCATCGCGTGAGGCCGCATGGTTCCTGCACCGTCATGCACGGCATCGCGCCGTCACCAGGGCCGGCAAACTATTTGCATGAAGGGGTCCGGCTGGCGCTCGCGCGCCGATACCTACCTTGAAATCGAGGACCACCCATGACTACGCTCGAGAAGACGATCACCATCGAGGAGACCGCGCTCGCCCGCCTGGACCGCGAGGGGCGCTTACTCAACGCGGTGCTCAAGGCGCCGACCAAAAAGCCGGGCCGCTTCGGTTTTCGCGGCGACATCGCCCTCAAGTTCCAGGTGCAGTTGGCTGACGAGAAGCGTCCTCCGGACTTCTCCATCGAGCAGGTGCTGACCGTGGTCCAGGCGGGCGAGGACACGATCCCGATCCTGGTCGGCTACCTGCATTCCTTCGCCTATCTGGCCGTGGTGGCCGATGTGCTGGAGGGCCTGCTGACCCCCGACGGCACCTATTTCATGTTCTGCAACAACATCGACCTCTTGGCGAAATACCGCGTCACCATTGGCGACATCACCTTCATCGTGCTGCCCTGCGACGAGTCCACCGTGTGGAAGGAGATGATGGATCTCATGGGCTTCGACAAGAACGACACCAAGAAGCTCGATACCGCCGGCAAGCTCGACTATCTCCTCGACGCCGCCATCGGCTTCGCCGCGAAGTACGACACCATCATCTATCAGGAAGGCGTGGCGCGCATGGAACCCGTGAAGAATCGGAACGAGAATCGGCCCGTGTGAGCCCCAGTGTGCCCTACGCGTCGTCCTCCTCGAGGAGGACGACGCCGGTCACGCAGATGTCATCGTCAAGGACCGCCAGGGCTACAGGAATGAGCCCACGATCCTTGCAGGGGCCGTCAACGCACATGCCGGTTCCGAGTTCGAACAGGGAGCCGTGTTTGCCGCACATGAGCCGGGTGCCGTTGGGGTCCAGGAACTGGTTACGCTCCCAGTCGAGATTGCCCCCGTCATGCGGGCATTTGTTGACGTAGCCGAAGACCTGGTGGCCCCACCGAACCACGATGATGGGCCAGGGACGCTGGGTCCCATCCTTCTCCACGACCATCAGGTGGAAGCCTGCGGCCCTCTGGCTGGGAATGTCGCTCATGCGGCAGATGGCATAGGCCAGGTTCGGTTCCATGATCCCCTCGCTTACGACGAAATGGCTGCGGACGGCGGCGCCTGTGCCGGTCCCTCGACCGCACTCGCTCCACGATCGTCCCGCTCCGTCAGGATGCGGACGCTGGGTCCTGCAAGATTCGCGCAACATCCCGGCACAGGCCCTTCGCGGCAGCATCGGGCGAGCGACGAACGAGCGCAGCCGCCGGACGGGGACAAGCCGTCGGGCCGTCACGGGTTGCGTGTGGGAAAACCAACAGGCGATGGCGGATTCGTGTTGTGTGTCACACGCAACCGGCCGTCGCGCGGTGGCGCGGCGCGTAAAACGCGTCTTTCAAGCGCCTCGCGGGCAGATTCCGGCATTCCGGCTCAACTGGCACAGAACTTGATCCGCCAGACGCATCACCAGCGTCTGGAGATAGATATGAACGTCGCACTGGACTTCGTTTCTTGTTCGCTTGATGAACTGAAGGCCTTGCTCGAGGGTGGCACGCTCACCGTCTATTCGGTGGCGCGTCCGATCACCGCGGACCGGCCCGTGGAGCGCAGCGGCATCCTCGCGACCTTCACCTTCGCCTCTCCGGCTTTCGGGCCCGAGGAGGACGGTTTCGAGACCCCGCTATTCGCGGCAAATCCGGTCCCCGCGGCCAGCGTGGGCACGCCGGGCTTTGCCCGCGCCCGCAAGGCGGACGGCACCGTGGTCGCGGACTTCTCCGCGGGACCGGGCGATCGCGAGATCAAGTTCAACGACGTGTCCTGCTCCCATGGCGCTCCGCTGCGCGTCGTCGCCTTCAAGTTCACGCCGGAAGGCGGGTGGCCGGAGAGGCCGGACTATTACGACACGCGACCGCGCACCGGCTTCGCCATGCACAGGGCCCCATGAGGTGGCCAGGCTGGACGAAGACATCGCGGCGCCGTGCGGCGTCCCATCGGTAACAATTGGTCGGCTTTCCGACAGGGAAATCCAGCGCATGACCTCTGAAAATCCCCGAGGCTTGGTAAGCACCGAATGGCTTGCAGCGCATCTTTCCGATCCGGATTTGCGCATCCTCGACTGCACCTGGCATCACGCCAGCACGAACCTCGACGGGCGCACGCAGTATCGCGGACGGCATCTGCCCGGCTCGGTGCATTTCGACATCGACTATGTCGCGGACCCGGGGAGCCCGCTGCCGCACATGCTCCCGAGCGCGACGGACTTCGCCAAGAAGGTCGCGCTGCTCGGCGTCGGCAGCGAGGACCGGGTGGTGGTCTATGACCGCCTGTATGGAGGCTCGGCCGCCGCCCGGGCGTGGTGGATGTTCCGCGTGTTCGGTCACGAGAACGTCGCCATGCTCGATGGCGGGTTCGGCAAATGGACCAAGGAAAAGCTGCCGACGGAAATGTCCGCGGTCCGGCCGGAGCCGGGGATCTTCTCGGCCAGCGTGAACGCCGCGCTGGTGCGCACCATCGGCCAGATGAAAGCCAACCTCCAGAGCGGAGCCGAGCAGGTGATCGACGCGCGCGGCCCGGCCAGGTTCGACGGGAGGCAGGAGGACGTGTTCCCGTTCAGAAAGCTCGGCCACATTCCCCACGCCATCAACATTCCCTGGACCGACCTCATCCATCCCGACACCGGCGTGCTGATCGCGCCCGAGGCTATCGCGGCGCGGTTCGCCGCCGCCGGCATCGATCTCCAACGCCCCGTGGTAGCGACATGCGCCTCCGGCATCACATCCTGCGTCGCCGTGTTCGGCCTCTATCTGATCGGACACACCAGTGCCGCCGTCTATGACGGATCATGGGCGGAGTGGGGGCTGGCGGAAGACACACCGGCGGTGGCTGCATGACCCACACATCGCAGCAACCGTCGCCGATCGGTGATCAGGGCACGACGGCCGGCCTATCCCTGGAAGGCGAGGAGTACCAGCTCCTCGCCTGCGAGGAGGCGGAATCCCTCCTTCTGCGCTTCAAGACAGAGCGCCGTGTCGCGCATTTGCAGGGCGATGACGCCGCGCGGTTCCGCGCCGATTATGAAGCGATCCAACGGCAATATCCCGCCTGGAAGCCGGACCAAACCCTCGCCCAATTGTGGGACCAGGGCGGCTACAGCTGGCTTGCCGTCGAAGAGATCGCTGATTTCGAAGGGGATGACCGATCATGATGACGCTCGTGAAGATGACCCAGGATGGCCGCAAGCTGGAGGTCATCGGCCTCGCCATCTGCCTCGACGGAAAACTGGAGGCGTTCGAGTTGATCGAGGTGAAGCTGCATCCGAACCGCCGGGCGATCCTCAATGCAATGCCCGAGGCAACCCACATGGCCGGCCGGGTCGCTCTTTCGCGCGAGGAAGCGGAACGGGTCGAAGACGCACTCAGGCAAGTGAACACGGAGATCCTCTCAAGCCCGATCGCCATAAACGAGCGCTTCCGCCTCGCGGCGATGAGGAAGGCGTGCGAGCAGGGCATCGAATAGGCCGGGGCAAGGTCGATCCGCGCCGGGACGGAAACCTGCGCGGTCCCACTCTCGTTCCCTCGCCTCAGGCGGCCTCCGCTTTCGCCGCGCCGTGGGTCTGGCAGTTCGTGGGGCATACGCGGGCGCAGGCGCCGCAGCCGATGCACGCGCCGTCATCGTTCATCACCATGATCTTCTTCTCGATCTCGTCATCCTCGTCATCGTCGAGATCGACAAAGGCGCCATCCTCGCTGAGGCCCTTGAGCGTCATCACGTCCCGGCCGCAGACCTTGAAGCAGCGGCCGCATCCGATGCATTTCCTGGCATCGATGGCGATCAGATAGGCCGGCTGCCAGGCGCGGCCATCGCGGGTTGCGTTCGACATGGTTCTCTCGGCGGTTGGGATTATGCCGTTTCGAGGCTTTTCAGCATGGCGCGCTTCTGCTCTAGTTCCGCGTAGGCGTCATGGGCGCGCTGGGCGACGCTCATGATGGTTTCCCAGCTGATGGGAAGCTCCTCGGACAGATCGTGCAGATCCATCTTCGCCTGCGTCGCCTTGGCGGACAGCTTCTTGATCTCGGCCTTCAGGGATTCCAGATCCCTCGTTGTCAGATCACTCATGGGACACCTCAATACCTTGCCACGGCTTCGAACTTCTCGATCATGTCGACGCCGGCCGTGACGTGCTTCTCGCCTTCCTCGGCAAGCTTGCCGAGGGTGTCGAAGCCGAACCGATGGACGTCGCGCAGCTGCTTGTTGACGACGATCAGCCGGCCACCGATCAGCACCATCCGTCCGAAGCCCTCGTGGCTCATCTTCAGCATGGGCGAGACCATGACGCCGGTGGCCCGTTCGATGGAGAGCGCGATGGCGTTGAAGAACAGCTCCAGCCGCCAGATGGTCTCCGGGTCGGGGTCGCCCATGATCGGCAACGCCCGGCGCTTCTCCTTGTCGAGGATATAGGGCTCGAGAAGGTCGAGGTCGGCCTTGCCATCCCAGGCGCCATGGCTGTCCTGTGCCCGCCACACCTTGATCAATTCCTTGATGAAGGGGGCTTCGGCGGGGTTCGTCTTCAGGTCTTCGGCTGCGTCAACCATTGTCGTCCTCATTCATCGAAATCGAGGCTGCGGTCCTCACTCTTGGACAAGGCCTTGCGCAGCCACGGCGGGGGGGTGCCCTTCAGCACAACCTCCAGCTTCTCCAGGAGGTTGGTGATCTCTTCGGGCTGGTTGACCTTCATCGGGTGGATGTTGCTCGCCACCACGCGCGCGGCGCCCGAACCACCGATGGCTGCCACGTAGAGGATGGCGCAATCCTTGATGGCTTCCAGCTTGGGCCCCAGCTTGTCCTCGTTGCCGTCTTCCTTGAGGTCGCCGTCGAACTGGATGGCTTCCAGGAAGCGGTGGCCCTGGGGGCCGATTTCGTAGATCGCGATGTTCTTGGCCCAGCCGAAATGGGCATCAACCCGCTTCAGGTCCTGTGTGGCGAATGCGATCTTCATGGGATTTTCCTTTGCTCGTTTCGCATCAATGCATCGCGGCCGCGTGCCCGGGCTCTTCAGGCCCCGCGCCATCGGTGCGCCACGTGTCGGGCGTGGCTTGGTGATGTTCCTCGTGGTCGGCGATGATGAGATTGCTGATGGCGAAGATCATGTCGCGGGTGCCCCGGTAGCCCACCGAGAGCTGGTGCCCGGCGCCCAGTCGGTCGAACATAGGCATGCCGGCGCGGTAGAATGGTATGCCCAGCCGCTCGGCCGCCTGCCTGCCGTGGGAATGGGTCACGAGGAGATCGCAACCACTGGACTTCGCCCGCGTCTCCAGATCTTCGAGGTCGCCGATCAGCACCTCCGCGGCCTCGACCCGCTCCAACACGGGTGAGTGGGTGGTGGTCACCGCCACCTCCACATGCGCGCCCATCTCGTGCAGCATACTGGAGAGGTCGAACAGGAGGTCCGGCTCCGCACCGATCGCCAGCTTGCGGCCGCCGATGTGGAAATGGGCGTCGAGCATGGCGTCCACGAGCTGGCCGCGCTGGCGGCGATATTTCAGCGGTACGGGCCGGCCGCTGACGGTGCTGAGGAACATCAGGAACTCGTCGTTCGGTGTGAGGCCGCAAAGCCGCTCGAAGACCCTGAACGGAGTGCCGGTCTTCTTCTCCATGGCCGCTGCCGCGCGGTGCATCTGGGCGCCGATGGCAATAGTCCAGGAGGCCGCGCCCATGGTGGCCACTTCGTCCACGCCGATGCCGCCGATGGTGGTGGGCGTGAACTCGGCCGGAATGTGCCCGTCCAGCGAGCCGGCAAGGTCCGGCAGGATGGAGGGTATTAGGCGGAAGTCCTCAAGGATGGTACGCAGCTCGTCGATGTCGCCCGGCGTCAGGTGGCAGCCGGGCAGCACGTTGACACGGGCGGGATCGCGCGGGGCGCCGGGGGCAGGGGGCGCCACCAGCACCTCGACCATGCGCGCCACGGTCTTTTCCCAACCGTCCTGGAAGGCGTCCTTGAAGTCCGGCGTCGAGACATAGACCAAGGGGAGGTCATCCAGTTCCGGATGGTCCTTGCGCACCTGGCGGATATAGCCCTCGACGTCGTCGCCCTTGGTCTCGGTGACGCCGGTGGAGCAGATGCCGATGATCTCCGGCTTGGTGCGCTTGTGAATGTTGAGGATCGCCTGCTCCACATTCTCGTAGCCGCCCAGCACAGTCGCCACCTCGCTCATGGCGGTGGTTTGCATGGGAATGGCTTCCTTGAAGTGGCGCACGAACAGCACCAGTCCGAAGGACGTGCAGCCCTGCGAGCCGTGCAGCAAAGGCATCGCCCCGCGCAGCCCCATGAAGGCGAGCGCGCCGCCGATGGGTTGGCTCATCTTCAAGGGATTGACCGCGCAGGCCTTCTTGCTGACCGTGACGATGGCCATGGCGCCTACTCCGCCGCCTGGAGGGCGGGGAGGTTCGAGGTCGGCAGGGCGGCCAGGATGTCCTCGATCCGTATACCGCAGCCGCCGCAGCCGCCGCCGGCGTTGGTGTGGGCGGTGACGCCCGCCACGTCCGTCAAGGTGCGCGCGCGGACCGCATCCTCAATGGCGCCGAGACTGACGGACTTGCAATTGCAGATGGTCTTGGCCCTCCGGGCAGCCTCCGCCGCCACGGGATCGGCCACGAGCGCCGCGGCCTCGGCGTCGGACTGAGCGGTGGCGCGGGCCTGCCAGGTGTCGCCGGCGGCCTCCCAGGGAGCAGGCTTGCGCACCTGTTCCCACACCGGGTTGTAGAGCGCCTTGTCGATCTCCTCGACCAGCTTCACCATGCCCACATAACCCATATAGGCGTGGTGGCGCTCCTGGTTGATGTCGAGCCAGGGCATGGCCGCCTTGAGCGCGATAAATTGCGAGCGGCCGCCCGAGAGCATGATGTCGGCCTTCGCGTCCTTCAGCATCTTGTACATCTCGCGCGGGGTCATATCCTCGATCATGTGGGCGTCCTGGCCCATCAGTTCCTTGATGCGTTCCTTGTCCTCGCGGGTGGATTTCTTGACGCTGGTGCCCACCAGCTCCAGCCCTGCCTCCTGCAAGGCCGCCACCACCGACCAGGACTTCACGCCGCCGGTAATCAGCAGCACCTTCTTGCCCTTGAAGCGCGGCTTGTAGGCGGCGATGGCGGCGAACGCCTTGGCCTCCTCGCGGGCGATGACCGCCTCGGTGCGGGCCATTAGTTCCTCGGGGGCGCCGCGCTCGATCAGCAGGCGGGCGATCTCGCGTAGGGAATCGCTGGAATCCTCGATGCCGTAGAAGGAGCCTTCGAAGAACGGGATGCCGTAGCGCTCCTCCATCTTGCGGGCGACGTTGATCATGGCCTTGGAGCACACCATCATCGCCGCCTTGGCGCGGTGCGAATAGGCCACCTCGCGATAGCGCCCGTCGCCCGAGATGGATGAGAAGACGCGGATGCCCAGCTCGTCCAGCAGCGGTTTCACCTGCCACAATTCGCCAGCGAGGTTGTATTCGCCGATGATGTTGAGGTCATAGGGCGTCGTATAGTCGGGCTCTGCGGTGCCGATCACATGCTCCAGCAGGGCCTCGCCCGCGAGCTTGTTGCCGAGGTTCTTCGGCCCCACGAAGCCGGGGGAATTGATCGGGATCACCGGCTTGCCGAATTTCTCCCGCGCCGCCTTGCACACTGCGTTGATGTCGTCGCCGATCATGGCGGGCACGCAGGTCTGATAGACGAAGACGGCGGGCGGATCGTACTTCTCGATGATTTCGCGGATCGCCTTGTAGAGGCGCTTCTCGCCGCCGAACACCACGTCGGTCTCGTTGATGTCGGTGGTGAAGCCGGTGCGCCAGATGTTGGAGCCGGAGGACCTGGCCCCGCGATTGTCCCAGGAATTCCCCTCGCAGGCGATGGGGCCGTGAATCAGATGCGCGACGTCGGTGAGCGGCTGCAGCGCGATCTTGGCGCCGTCGAAGGCGCAGCCGCCGGCGGCACCGCCGGGCTGCAATTGCTTGGTGCAACCCTTCTTGCGCTCGGCCGCGGACTTGTTGGCATTCTTGCCGCAGCCCGGCTCATTGAATACGTCCTGGATGGTGGCGGCCAACGAACTCATTCGTCTCTCCTATCCATTGAACGAGGGGAAATCGGGCTGAAGACATGCGTTTGGAACATTCCTGGGGCGGTGCCCACCGCCGCCCGGCATCGAAGATCCGAATGCCGCGGTGGGATCGATAGGCGCACAAAGGCGCCGGTCAGCGGATGATGTCGAAGCTGTAATCGGTCTTCGACGGTACGTTCGTGTTGGCGTCGATGGTGTCGAAGATCTTGTCCAGGATCGTGATCAACACGTTCATGCCGCCCTGATAGCCCCATACCGGCCGGCGGTGGTGGTGATGGCGGTCGAACAGCGGGAAGCCTATGCGGATCAGCGGCGTGCCGGTGTCGCGCTCGAGATACTTGCCGTAGGTGTTGCCGATCAGGAAATCTACCGGTTCGGTGAACAACAGCGACCGCATGTGCCACAGGTCCTTGCCGGGATAGACGTGGCAGTTTTGGCCGAACGGCGAACTGTCGAACAGGGCCTGAACCCTTTCCGCCCAGCCTTTGGTGCCGTTGGTGGCCAGGACGTGGGTGGGTTCAGCACCGAGCTCCAGCAGGAACGCTGCGAGACCCAGGCATAGGTCGGGATCGCCGTAGATGGCGAATTTCTTGCCGTGGATGTGAGCGCTGGAATCGGCGATCGCGTCCACCAGGCGGCCGCGCTCGCGGGCCAGTTCCTCGGGGATCTCCTTGCCGGTGATGCGGGACACCGCCATCAGGAAGGCATCGGTGCCGGTGACACCTACCGGGTGGTTGAACGCGACCACTTCCTGGCCGTGTCCGGCGATGAACGGCAGCGTCTTCTCGGTGCTGTATTCCTGCATCGAGATGGTTGCCTTGGCGTGCAGCGCGTTGGCCGCCTGCTCCAGCGTGGTGCCGCCGTCATACATGCGGAACTCGCCGTCGGTGGGTGTGTCGAACACGTCGCTATTGTCGCCGAGGATGGTGTGCTCCACGCCCATCACGCCCAGCAGGCGCTTGATCTCGCGCAGGTTGCCCACCGTGTAGCCATCGAAGCCGCCGATGAAGTTGATGCTGTCATTAGGCTTGCGTTCCAGCACCGGCGCCGTGCGTGCCTTGCCGTCCCAGAAATGTTCCAGGATGCCCTTCATCACGTTGTCGTAGCCGGTGACGTGGCTGCCCACGAAGGCCGGGGTATGGGCAAACGGAACATCGAAGTCCTCGGGCACGGAGCCCTTTTCCTTCGCCGTCTTGATGAAGGCGTTGAGGTCGTCGCCGATCACTTCGGCCATGCAGGTCGTGGAGACCGCGATCATCTTCGGCTTGTACATGGCGTAGGCGTTGGCCAGGCCGTCGATCATGTTGTTCAGGCCGCCGAACACCGCCGCATCCTCCGTCATGGACGAGGACACGCAGGAACTGGGCTCCTTGAAGTGGCGGGAGAAGTGGCTGCGGTAATAGGCGACGCAGCCCTGCGAGCCGTGCACGAAGGGGAGGGTGCTCTCGAACCCGACGGCGGCGAACACCGCGCCGAGCGGCTGGCAGGCCTTGGCCGGGTTCACGGTCAGCGCTTCGCGGGCGAAGTTCTTCTCGCGGTATTCAGGAGTTTTGGCCCATTCCCGGATGCGCTCCACTTCGGCAGGATCGCGCGGGTTCTCGAACATCTTCTTCTTGTTAGCCAGCATCTGCTGGTATTCCGGGCCGCGGAATAGCTCGAAATGATCGAGCACGTTGTCGGCGTTCTGAGTCATGATGGTGTCCTCTTGCAATGACGTGTCCCGATCGGACGTCCCGGCCCCACCGGTGGGGCCGGGCGGCGGTGGCTACTCGGCGGCCATCAGGGTGGGCTTGGGCACTGCCTTCCAGGGGGCCTTGGCCATTTTCCAGATGGGCGAGTTGATGGCCATGTCCATGTCGCGGGCAAAAATCGCGAACCCGTCATAGCCGTGATAGGGGCCGGAATAGTCCCAGGAATGCATCTGGCGGAAAGGCACGCCCATCTTCTGGAAGACGTACTTTTCCTTGATCCCCGAGCCGACCAGATCCGGCTGGATCTTCTCGACGAACTTCTCGAACTCGTAGCCGGTCACGTCGTCATAGATCAGCGTGCCGTCCTTCACATAATGCTGGGCCGTGCGCTGGTAGTCGTCGTTATGGCCGAACTCGTAGCCGGTGCCGACCACTTCCATGCCGAGGTCTTCATACGCGCCGATGACGTGGCGCGGACGCAGGCCGCCGACGAACAGCATCACCGTCTTGCCTTCCAGCCGCGGCCGGTACTTGGCGATGACCGCGTCCATCAGGGGCTGGTACTTGGCGATGACGTGCTCGGCGCCTTCCTTGATCTTGTCGTCGAAGAAGCTCGCTATCTTGCGCAGCGATTCCGCGATCTTGGAGGGACCGAAGAAGTTGTATTCGGTCCACGGAATCCCGTACTTTTCTTCCATGTGCCGCGAGATGTAGTTCATGGAGCGGTAGCAGTGCAGCACGTTGAGCTTCGCCTTGGGCGTTGCCTCAAGCTCGGCAAGGCTGCCGTCGCCCGACCACTGGGCGATCACGCGCAGGCCCATCTCCTCGAGCAGGATGCGCGAGGACCAGGCGTCGCCGCCGATGTTGTAGTCGCCGATGATGGCGACGTCGTAGGGCGTCGGCTCGAAGCGCGGCGCGGCATCTGCCGGAATCTTATCGAACACCCAGTCGCGGATCGCATCGTTGGCGATGTGATGGCCAAGCGACTGCGACACCCCGCGAAAACCTTCGCAGCGGACGGGGACGATGGTCTTGCCGTCATATTCCTTCGACTTTACCTTGGAGACGGCCTCGATGTCGTCGCCGATCAGGCCGATCGGGCACTCGGACTGGACGGTGATTCCGTTATTGAGCGGGAACAGCTCCTGGATCTCGTCCATGATCTTCAGCAGCTTCTTGTCGCCGCCGAAGACGATGTCCTTCTCCTGGAAGTCGGAGGTGAACTGCATCGTCACGAAGGTGTCGATACCAGTCGTCCCGATGTAGTAATTGCGGCGCGCCGCCCACGAATACTGGCCGCAGCCCACCGGGCCATGGCTGATGTGGATCATGTCCTTGATCGGGCCCCACACGACGCCCTTCGAGCCGGCATAGGCGCAGCCGCGGATCGTCATCACGCCGGGGACCGACTTGAGGTTCGACTTCACGCCGCAGTCTGACTTGCCGGCTTCATGGACGTTGAGGTGCTTGGCGCGCCTCTTCGCGGTCTTCTCCGGGTAGACCTGCAGGACTTCGTCGATCAGTTCCTTGTTGCGAGCCTTGATTTCCTCAATGCTCTGCGTTTTTGCCAGGCTCATTTCGCTATCCTCGCTTAACACGGCTGCCCGTGCCGGCCCCTGCCCGTCGGGTGAGGGGCAGGGGCCGTCCGATGAAAGGTTCACGCCGACAGAGCGGCGAGTTCTGCTGCGGATTTACCGACGACGGTCTCGTCGACGGGGTTCATGATTCCGTGCTCCATGAGCATGTCCTCGAGCTC
>LNAP01004633.1_pt2 | contig 27645 bp, 28 predicted proteins | sample 602601 | NCBI WGS metagenome assembly LNAP01 (sample SAMN02440304, study PRJNA202911) | soil metagenome | biome: Subtropical and temperate rainforests or woodlands; isolation source: soil samples (1 kg each in a 20% v/v slurry with milli Q water) were... ... | reverse complement strand
GTCGTCGCTCCAGGGGTCGGCGTGCAGGGCCATCCCTGGCCCCACGCCTTTCGCGGCTCCTGCCGCTCAACCTAGCCGGCGCCCCCTTACACAACGACTGCGCTCGGCCTTGCGGTGGACGGGGCGGGTGGATCACAAGCCAGATCAAGATCAAAAGCAGATCAAAGGCCCCTCTCCCCAGCCCTCTCCCGCAAGCGGGAGAGGGAGCAGGTAGCCATTCGTCACCCCTCGCCTGCTAGTGGGCGCCCGGCTAGGGGAGAGGGGCCGGGGGAGAGGGCGGGGGCCGGTTCGGTCTTTAGGTCCTACTTCAAGAAAGCCTCCATGCCTTCCCGGCATGTTTTTTATGCCTTTCACATCTCAAAAATAAAAAGTCCATAAATATCAATTAGATAGATATTTTTATTCCATAAGGTTACTACAAAAGAGGAAAAAGTTACTTTTTGAGCTAAGCGCTTTCCTCAATCATGGCGCCCAGAACGTTTAGACCGCTCTGCAATGGCCTTCTTGCCCTGTTGAGTGTCCCGCGATCACAGCGCTGTTGGTTTCGGGGTTTTGTTTTTTGAAGGAGTTTTTATGGGCAATGTTCAAACCGCCGCGACAACGCAGCGGCTGTGGCAGGCGCCGGCTAGCGCTGATTTGGTCGATCTCGGCCATCGCCATCGCGAGCCTCTGGCGCACAGCCGTCGCCATCACGTCGCCCCGGTCGGCGCCCTCAGTCGTCGCGAGAAGGTGTTGTTGGCGATCCTTGCCGTGGTTGCCCACGGTGGCTTGATCTATTGGTTGAATCAGCAGGCCACGCCGCCGTTGCCGGTGGTGCCGCCGCAAATTCCGCCGATGGAGATCGAGTTTGCTCGCCCGGCACCGCCTGTGGTTGAACCGCCACCTCCACCGCCGCCGCCTGTGGTTGAGCCGCCACCACCGCCACCCCCTGTGGTTGATGAGTTGGCCGCGAAACCGGCGCCCAAACCGATTCCAAAACCGACACCACCGCCAAAACCGGTACCCAAACCCGTAGAGCCGCCACCGCCGACACCCGCTCCACCGCCACCGCCCGTGGCAGCAGCACCGGCACCGCAACCACCGGCGCCAGCGCCGGTTACACCGCCGTCGGCTAACGCGGCGTATTTGAAGAACCCGCCGCCGGAGTATCCGCCGCTGGCGATGCGTCGGGGTTGGGAGGGCACGGTGTTGCTCAGGGTGCATGTACTGGCCAACGGCAGCCCGGCAGAGATTCAGATCCAGACCTCCAGCGGTCGCGAGCAGTTGGATAACGCCGCCATCCAAGCGGTGAAACGTTGGAGCTTCGTGCCCTCCAAGCAGGGCGATGTGGCGAAGGATGGTTGGGTCAGCGTGCCTATCGGCTTCAAGTTGCACTGATAACGAAACACCGCGCTCGGCGCGAACGAATTAGCGAATTAGTAGAGAGAGTTGAATCATGAGCTTACTGGCCACATCCCCCCTTGAATCGATTGAAGCGGCAGTCATCTGGCTGTTGGTGGGTTTCTCCGTGCTGACCTGGGGCCTGGCCCTGTTGAAGGCGCTGCAGTTCGGCCGCTTGAAGAGCCAGGATCGCAAGTTCCAGAAGTTGTTCTGGAGCGCCTCAAGCCTCGATAGCGCCGCCGACTTGGTCAATGCCCAGCCAGGTGCAGTGTCCCGCGTAGCGCAGGCCGGTTTCGGCGCGATTCAGGTGCAAGAAAATGCGCAAGACCTGAGCCAGGCGATCAACCACCAGGACCGCCTGGAACGCGCCCTGCGTCAGCAAATTCAACGTGAGCGCCGCTCGCTGGAATCGGGCCTGGCAGTAGTCGCTTCGATCGGCAGCACCTCGCCCTTTATCGGCTTGTTTGGCACCGTGTGGGGCATCATGGAGGCCCTCAAAGGCATCAGCGCCGCCGGTTCGGCGAGCCTGGAAACCGTGGCTGGGCCTATCGGTGCCGCTCTTGTTGCCACCGGTGTCGGTATCGCCGTCGCGGTACCGGCGGTGCTGGTTTACAACTACTTCCTGCGTCGCCTGAAACTCAACTCGGCCGACCTCGACGACTTCGCCCATGACTTCTACAGCCTGGCGCAGAAGAGCTCCTTCAAACTCATCCAACTGCCTGGCGGCAAAGCAGCCAGCAGCGCGCAGAAAGTGAAGGAGGCCTCGTAATGGCGTTCTCCACGCAAGACAGCGATGAAGTACTCAGCGAGATCAACGTAACGCCGCTGGTGGACGTGATGCTGGTGCTGCTGGTGGTGTTTATCGTCACCGCGCCACTGCTGACCAACGCCATTCCGATCAACCTGCCCAAGACCGAAGCGGTAGCACCGGTGGAGCAGAAAGACCCGCTGGTGGTGAGCATCGACGGCGAAGGCAAAGTCTTCCTCAACAAAGACGAAATTCAACCCGAGCTGCTGCAAAGCAACCTGGAAAACGCCAAAGCCAAAGACGCCGAATTGCGCGTGCAATTGCAGGCTGACGAGAAAGTCGACTATGGCCAGGTCGCCAAAGCCATGGCCTCGATTGAGCGCGCGGGCATTACCAAGTTGTCGGTGATCACCGCGCGGTAATAGGCAAAAAAGGTTTTAAGGTTTGGGCCGCCCTTCTTCAGGCAGGGGCAGGGCGGCCACTTTTATTCTTGGGCTCCGGTCGGCACGTAGGCGCGAACGGGGCCTTTTTTTTCGCTGTGATCGTTGGTCCGCCCCGTTGGGCCGGCCCAACATGAGGACTTTCCATGAGCACAACCCTGTATATCTCCCCCGGCGCATGTTCCTTCGCGGCCCATGTGGTGGTGCATGAACTGGATCTACCCATCCAAGTCGAACGCCTGCCATTGCGCACGGCTGACTCACCGATACACCAAATCAACCCGCTGGGCCGGGTGCCGGTATTGCAGCTGGATGATGGGCGGATTATCACCGAGAACAGCGCGATTTTGCCGTTCCTGGCTGACCTGAAACCGGCGACCACCTTGTTCGCCCCGGTGGGCAGTGTGGAACGTGCGCAGATTCAGAGTTGGATCGGTTATTTGGCGACGGAGGTGCATGCCGCGTCGTTTCGCCCGTTGAATCGGCCGGAGCGTTATAGCGCTGATGAGAGCGCCCACCCTGGTATTCGTGCGCGGGCGTTGGAGCAGTTGTATACGGCGTTGGCGCATGTAGACCGGCACTTGCAGGGCCAGCCATATTTGGTGGCTGAGCGCTATACCATTGCCGATGCCTACCTTGGGGTGTTTGCCGGGTGGGCAGGGCGGGTGGCTGGCAAGTTGGATGAGTTGCAGGCGTTGGCGCGCTTTCGCGAGGACTTTAAACAGCGCGCGGCGGTAAAGCAGGCGTTGGTGGCGGAGGGGTTTTAAACCCTTCGTGAGGAGCCGTCCCTGGCTCCTGGAAAAACCATAACGTTTTATTCGCCGTTGGTTTCTTCCAGCTTGGCTAACCGAGCTTCTAGCTGGGCGATCCGCTCTTCCAGTTCATCCAGCCGTGATTGCGACGGCGCTGCCCCTTCACTGCGTTCGCTTCGGCTGCTGTTGGCAATCGCTGCGGCCAGCTCTTCAGGGCTGGCGAGCAGGTGCATGTAACGGTCTTCGCGTTGCCCGGCCTGGCGCGGGATCTGTATGGCCAGGCCTCGGCTGGCAAGGCGTTCAAGTTGGTGTTGCAGTTGGGCAACGTCGTCAAACGCATGCATGCGGCTGCTGCGGGTGAGCAGTTCGTTGAGTGTTTGGGGGCCACGTAGCAGTAGCAAGCTAAGCAGCACCACCTGTGCCGGTACCAGTTCCAGGGCCTTGTCGATGCGGTGTTCCCAGCGGTCGGCGCGGCTGCCCATTACCAGCCGGGCCATGCCGCGCCCTTCAAGGCTACGCAGGGCCTGGGAGACTTGCCCGGGGGTGAGGTTCATCACCGGTTCGCGGCTGGTTTTCTGGTTGCAGGCCAGTACCAGGGCGTTGAGCGTCAGGGGGTAGCTTTCCGGGGTGGTGGCTTGTTTTTCTACCAGGCAACCCGCCACACGGGCTTCGGGGCCGGTCAGCGGCTCGATGGCGGCGGAGGTATTTTCGGTGGCTTCGTGGTCGTGGCTCATGGCGGCAGCTCCAGCGCAAAGGAGCCGTAGCCTAGCGTGAGATGGAGCGTTAGCCCATGGTTTTGCCGATTTACTGCGTCATTCCTTTGTACGCGGGAATCCAGAATCGTGAAGGGCAATGGCGTTTGCTAAACCATCGCTGAACCGTGTGCCCCGCCTGAGTGGGGACGACGGTGTTGAGCGAAGAGGCGATTTATTTTTGCCGAAAAAAAAGCAGCCCTAGGGCTGCTTTTTTACTGCGTGACGCTAGGAATCAAGCCACATCCACCAGGATGATTTCCGCGTCTTCTACGGCGCTGAATACCAGCACGTCTTCACCGCTGACCGCGATACCGTCGCGAGCGTTGGCTTGTACGCCGTTCACGCTGATCACACCGCTGGCGGCTACCAGGTACGCCTTGCGCTCAGTGCCCAGGCGGTACTCGGTTTGCTGACCGGCCTTCAGGGTGGCGGCGCTCAAGCGGGCGTCGGCACGGATGTGCAGGGCGTCGCTGTCGCTGGTGTCACCTGTGGCCAGGGTTACAAAGGCACCGGCACGTTCACCTTTGGGGAACGGTTTGGCGCCCCAAGACGGTGGCGAGTTGAACTCGGTGGGTTGAATCCAGATCTGGAAGATCTTGGTGGTTTCATCCTCGAGGTTGTACTCGCTGTGGGCGATCCCGGTGCCGGCGCTCATCACTTGCACATCACCGGCTTCGGTGCGGCCTTTGTTGCCCAGGTTGTCCTGGTGGGTAATAGCCCCTTCACGCACGTAGGTGATGATTTCCATGTCCCGGTGCGGGTGGCGGGGAAAGCCGCTTTGTGGGGCGATTTCATCATCGTTCCACACGCGCAATTGGCCCCAGTTCATCCGCTCTGGATCGTAATACTCGGCAAACGAGAAGTGGTGACGCGCATTCAGCCAGCCGTGGTTGGCACCACCCATCTGTTCAAAAGGTCGACGTTCGATCATGACTTGTGTCCTCCGTTGGTTAGCCAGATGGCGCTCGTTGGGCTTGCCCGGCGTTTTTAAAACGCAGTTCAAGCGGTGGGATGCCGCTGGTGTTGGACGCTATGATCTATCGGATTGGTATTAGCGAATAGCGCAAAATATGCCATTGCCATATCGAAATAGTAGATATGTATTCGGCGGGTGTTTTTGCCTTTTTAACCGCCACATTCCAGCTTTGTGACAGCGCTGCATGGGATTTAAGTGACATCAGCACTGCTGGCACAGTGCATGAAAATCGGCTGAAAGCCTCGTTCTAGAGCGTCTGGATGCTTATTCCTATTGGAAGTAAAAAAGTTCCTTTGTCACAAAACATTTATATAAAAGCAACTGAGCTGAAATAACCCCCCGCCAGTATTCCCTCCAACACAAACGAGCCAATCGCTCGGGTGTATTTCAAAGACCAATAGGGGAATTCTTCGATGCGGTTTTGCCGCCAGCGCTCTGGCCCTGGCCATTTCCGCCCAGGCTTTCGCCGGTACCGTTACCACTGACGGCGCTGACATCGTTGTAAAAACTAAAGGTGGCCTTGAAGTGGCTACTGCCGACAAAGAATACAGCTTCAAACTGGGCGGCCGTATCCAGGCTGACTTTGACCAGTTCGACGGCTTCTACACCGCCAATAACAACAGCGCCAACGAAGCGTACTTTCGTCGCGCTATCCTGGAATTGACCGGCAACTACAAAGACTGGCGCTACGTGTTCAACTATGACTTCGCCAACGGCCAGGCGAACAACGGCGCTGGCGGTACTGGCGGCAGCGGTACCAACAGCTCGAAGAGCAATAACTGGGACGAAGCGTCCATTGCCTACACCGGTTTCGCACCGGTCGTGATCAAAGCCGGTCGTTTTGACCCCGACTTCGGTCTGCAACACGCCACCAGCTCCAAGTGGACTACCTTTATTGAACGCGCTGCCATCTATGACTTGGCACCGTGGGTCAATAACAAGCAAGACGACATGGGCGTACAGGTAAGCGGCACCCTCGCTAACATGTTCTACGGCTCCACCGGTATCTATCAGCAAAAAACCAGCTCCGGCGAATTGGAAAGCAACAACGGCCTGAACGTTAACTCGTTCGTGGCTCGTGGTGTGTTCGCTCCTATCGTTGCTGAACGTGAAGTACTGCACCTCGGTGTCGACTATGCCCAACGTAGCTACGACGACGGTCGCTATCAGGGTGGTATTACTTCTAACATCGGTGTTCGCGGTGTAGGTGAAGACGGTACCAACAACACCCCCACCCCGACCTTCGCCCGTACTGGCGCCAACCGTTTCTACACCGACGATAAAGTCTTCGGTCTGGAAGCTGCTTACCTGATGGGGCCGGTGTCCTTTGAAGTTGAAGGCCTGCGTCGTACCCTCAGCGGCCAAGATGCCAATGGCGACCGCGTTGCTACTGGCTATACCGCTCAAGTGGCCTACACCCTCACTGGCGAAGCCCGTACCTACAAATTGGACGGTGGTAAATTCGACGCGATCAAGCCAACCAACAAGGAAACTGGCGCTTGGGAAGTGTTCTACCGCTATGAAAACCTCAGCGTGAAGGATGACGACAACGTTACTGGCCAGGCACTCACCGTCGCCAACGCCGAAGACAAGTCCAAAGCCGCCATGCACGCCATCGGTGTGAACTGGTACGCCAACGAAGCTGTGAAGGTTTCGCTGGACTACATCCGCACCAATACCGACGACGAGACTGTTGCCCTGCAAGCCGGTCAGAACGAGAACGAAGCGGCTGTTACCACACTGGGTGCACGTCAAACCCTGGGTAACGATGACGATAGCGGCCAAGCTGTTTCGGTTCGCGTTCAGTACTTGTTCTAAGCACTACGCTCTCGCAATACGCAACAAAGGTTCTGCTCCTTCTTTAGCCCCGCCTAGTGCGGGGCTTTTTTATGGTCGGGATTTGTCGGCTGTTCGCTTGCCTGGCACCTGGATTCCCGCCTTCGTGGGAATGACGAGTTGGAGTTCCTTCTCTGGTTTCCCGTCATCCCCGCGAAGGCGGGGACCCAGGTATGGAGTAGGAGAATTCAGGCACGTTACCGACTAGCCCGCTATGATGGCCCAGCCGTCTAGCCCGCCATGGATACGCCAATGCCTGTGCTTATTCTCGACTCCCTGTCCACCATTCCCGCCCAGGCTTGGGATGCGTTGCTGCCAGAGTCGCAGCCGTTTTTACGGCATGCCTTTCTTTCGGCGTTGGAAGACAGCGGCAGTGTGGGCGGGCGCAGCGGTTGGCGCGCCTCGCATCGGCTGTGGGTGAATGAAAAGGGTGAACTGCAGGCGGCGTTGCCGGCGTATTTGAAAAGCCATTCCTACGGCGAGTATGTGTTCGACCACGGCTGGGCTGATGCGTGTCGGCGCGCCGGTATCGACTACTACCCGAAGCTACTCGGCGCCGTGCCGTTTTCGCCGGTCACCGGACCACGTTTGTTGGGTTTGCCCGATAGTGCGTCGGCGTTGCTCAACCAGTTGACCGAAGATTTGCCGGCGCAAGGCCTGTCCAGCCTGCATATCAATTTCACCGACGAGCTGGCCAATGCGCTGCTCGATGGCCGGGAAAACTGGCTGCAACGTCTGGGCTGTCAGTTCCATTGGCGTAACCGTGGCTACCGGGATTTCGCTGATTTTCTCGATGTTTTGGCCTCGCGCAAGCGCAAGCAAATGCGCAAAGAACGTGAGCAAGTGGCGGGGCAGGGCATCGGGTTTGAGTGGCACCAAGGTGCTGAGCTGACTGAAGCGCAGTGGGACTTTGTCTATGCCTGCTACGCCAATACCTACGCCGTGCGCGGGCAAGCGCCGTACCTCACGCGCAATTTTTTCAGCCTACTGGCCGAGCGTATGCCCGAGGCGATTCGCGTGGTGTTTGCCGTTCAAGGCGCGCGGCCGGTGGCCATGGCCTTCAGCCTGGTGGGTGGCGACAGTTTGTATGGGCGCTATTGGGGCTGTTTGGCCGAGTTTGATCGGCTGCATTTTGAGACCTGTTTTTACCAGGGCATGGACTATGCGATAGCCCAGGGCTTGCAGCGTTTTGATGCCGGCGCGCAGGGCGAGCACAAGCTGATTCGTGGCTTTGAGCCGGTGATTACTCAGTCCTGGCACTACCTCTGTCACCCAGGCCTGCGCGATGCGGTGGCGAATTTTCTGGAAGATGAGCGCGAAGGGATTTTGGCGTATGCCGAAGAGGCAAAAAGTCTGCTGCCATTTCGACAAGCCTGAGCGTTGACGGGCAACGCTCAGTTCTTGGCAGGGGTTTAGCGGTGCAGGTGCTTAGTTAAGAACTCAGCTGTTCTGCGCGCGGCCGCCCCATTCTTGATACTTCAATTTATGCACTTCACCGAGGCTGTCTTCGTAGACCACGATGACCGGCACCACACCGGTTTTGCCGGAGTTATCGGTGCGGTGCAGCACTTTGGCCACATCCACCTTCATGCCGTAGTGGTAGTCCACTGCAGGCAAGCCAGAACCAGGGCTCGGGTTCAAATCGTCGGCAAATACACTCGGGGCAAACCCGGAGAGAACGGCGGTAACCAGTGACGCTATTTTCATGGTGGTCTTTCCTCAACGGTGGTGGGTCGAATGAAAGCGGCAACTGAAAACTTCTGGGCTTCTCGTGTGTGAGCAGCGTTGAAGGCTTGGATTGTGGCTTTCAGGGTGCGACAAGTTGTCGCGTTTCGAGACTATGGTTTTTTAGAAAAGGAAGCAAGCTAACGTTCAGCTTTTTTCCCGTTGTAGAGCGGTTGCTGACTAAACGCGGTGGTGATGCTCGCCATTGCGCTGGCGTTGGCGAGCATTACCAGGCGCCTTAGCTGCGGTCATCCGCGCCGCCCAGTTCCAGGTATTTCACCTTCTGTACGCGGCCTTGGCTGTCTTCGTAAACCATGGTCACCGGCACAACACCGGCAACATTGGAAACGTCAGTCAGCGACAGGACTTTTTTCACGTCTAGCTGCATGCCGTACTGGTATTCAACGGCTGGGATACCTGCAGCGGCTTTGGCGGGATCTTTAGCGCCGGCTTGGGCAAACAGAGAAGTTGCGACGGCGGCCAGAGCAAGGGTGGCGATGGCGGCGGTTTTCATGACAGTCATTCCTGATAGCGGGTTGGTGTGGCTATCTGAACAGCTGTTGCGGTTTAGGAGAAATCAACGCTGGTTGTAGTACGGATCACCGCTATTGATATTGTTAGCCGGCTAACGAATTTCGCGTTTGATCAATCAATACCGACAAACCCACCGGTTTGGTGATGCCACAACCGCGCATACAACCCTTGCTGCGCGAGCAATTCGGCATGTGTGCCGCTTTCGGCGATGCGGCCTTTATCGAGCACCACCAAACGGTCCATACGGGCGATGGTGGAGAGGCGGTGGGCGATGGCGATAACGGTTTTGCCTTGCATCAGGCTGTCGAGGCTTTCCTGAATGGCGGCTTCCACTTCCGAGTCCAGCGCCGAGGTGGCTTCGTCGAGAATCAAAATCGGCGCGTCTTTGAGCAATACGCGGGCGATGGCGATCCGTTGCCGCTGGCCGCCGGACAGCTTCACCCCACGCTCACCGACATGTGCATCAAAGCCGGTGCGGCCCTCGGCGTCGGAAAGTTCGGGAATGTATTCGCTGGCGCGCGCTTTACGCACCGCTTCCCAGAGCTCGGCATCGGTGGCGTCCGGCTTGCCGTACAACAGGTTATCGCGAATGGAGCGGTGCAGCAGGGACGTGTCCTGGGTGACCATGCCGATCCGTTCGCGCAGGGTTTCCTGCGCCACCTCGGCGATGTTCTGCCCATCAATCAGAATTTGCCCGCCTTCAATGTCATACAAGCGCAGCAGCAAGTTGACCAAGGTCGACTTACCCGCGCCAGAAGGCCCGATCAGGCCGATCTTTTCCCCTGCAGCAATTTCCAGGTCCAGGCCGCCGATAATCCCGCTGCCTTTGCCGTAGTGGAAACTGACATTGCGCATGCTCACCGCGCCCTTTGGCACTTGCAGGCGCGGCGCCTGGGCGATGTCGACTACTTGGCGCGGTTGGGCGATGGTTTGCATGCCGTCTTGCACGGTGCCGATATTTTCGAAAATGCCGGTGACCACCCACATGATCCAGCCGGACATATTGATCAGGCGGATCACTAAACCCGTGGCCAGGGCAATGGCGCCGACGGTGATCAACCCGTGGCTCCACAGCCACAACGCCAGGCCCGTGGTGCCGACGATTAGCGCGCCGTTCATGGCGGTGATTACTACGTCCATGGCGGTGACCACACGGCCGGCCATTTGCGTGGTTTCGTTCTGTTCCTTTAGTGCTTCGCGGGCGTAGTTCTGTTCGAAGTTGGTGTGGGCGAAGAGCTTGAGGGTGGCGATATTGGTGTAGCCGTCGACGATACGGCCCATCAGTTTTGAGCGCGATTGCGAGGCAATCACCGAGCGCGCCTTCACCCGTGGCACGAAGTACACCAGCGAGCCGATATAGCAGACGATCCACGCCAGCAACGGCAGCATCAGGCGCCAATCGGCCTGGGCAAACAGCACCAGGCTGCTGACGGCGTAGATCAGCACATGCCACAGCGCATCCACGGCTTGCACCGCCGAATCACGCAGCGAGTTGCCGGTTTGCATAATGCGTTGGGCGATACGCCCGGCGAAATCATTCTGGAAAAACCCCAGGCTCTGCTTGAGCACGTAGCTGTGGTTTTGCCAACGAATCAGGTTGGTCAGGCTGGGGCTGATGGTCTGGTGCACCAACAGGCCATGCAGGCCATTAAATAGCGGTCGCAGCAGCAGGGTGACAACGGCCATCCATAGCAGCGCGGTGCCGTGGTCGCGGAAGAAGTCTTGCGGGTTGCCCGCTTGCGCCCAGTCGACGATATCGCCCAGAAAGGCAAACAACGCCACTTCAATCAGGGCCACGATCAGGCCAATGACCATCAGCGCAGCAAAGCTTGGCCAGGCCTGCCGTAGGAAATACAGATAGAAGCGCCACACATCGGTAGGCGGCGCCTCGCTGGGAGCGGGGCGGAAGATATCGATCAGTTGTTCAAAGCGGCGATACATCGAAAGCTCCCTACAACGCGACGGCCCGTCCCTGGGCCGCCTGGATTACAAACGCTTGGCAGACAAAATCAGTACCGGTGTATTCGGCACATCGGCCATGCCGGCATACCGACCCGTCGGTACCTGGGAAATTTTGTCGACGATATCCATACCTTTCACCACTTTGCCGAATACCGCGTAGCCAAAGTCGCGGCCGCCGTGGTCGAGGAAGGCATTGTCTTTCTGGTTGATAAAGAATTGGCTGGTGGCCGAGTCGACCACGCTGGTACGCGCCATCGCCAGGGTGCCACGCACGTTGTGCAGGCCGTTGTCGGCTTCGTTTTTGATCGGCGACTCGGTGTTTTTCTGGCGCATATCGGTGTCGAAACCGCCGCCTTGCACCATAAAGCCCGGAATTACTCGGTGGAAAACGGTTTTGCTGTAGAAGCCTTTATCCACGTAGGCGAGGAAGTTGGCGGTACTGATGGGTGCCTTGGCATCTTCCAGTTCGATCTCGATGTCGCCGAGGCTGGTGGTCAGCAATACGTGGGTGTTCTTTGCGGCTTCGGCAGCGAACAGGCTGCTGGCAAACAACACTGAGCAGGCAAAAAGGGTGGCTTGTTTAAACATGACGGCAGACCTTGTTAGCTATTTAAGTGGGCAGGTTAAGGGGCGCAACTGCGCTAAGCGGGCTGTTGGTCAACCTCGGCGAGGAAGGCTAACAGCTCTTTATTAAAGAACTCGGGTTGATCCATCGGGGTGGCGTGTCGCGAGTCTGCTACCACCAGCAGGCGGGCGTTGGGCAGCTCGGCGACATAGGCCTGCTTGGTCGCCACGGGGGTGTAATCGTGGTCGGCCGTGACTACCAGCGTAGGACAGGTTATACGCGCCAGTCGTTCCCGCACGCCCCAGCCAATAATGGCGTCGAGGCTGGCGAGGTAGGCGCGTTTGTCGTTCATGGGCCAGCGCCGTTCCACTTTGAGGCGCAGCTCCACTTGCTCGGGTTTGGGGAAGAGTAATTTGCCCAGGCTTTTGCCGATGGTTTCCAGGCTAAGCAGGCGCGAAAGGCTCCAGCGTTGGGCCACCATCAGCAGGTCTTTAGGCCGTTTTACCTTCACTTCCGGACCGCTGTTAACGATGGTTAGGCTTTTCAGCACCGTTGGGTAATCTACGCCGACTTGAAAGCCGATCATGCCGCCCATGGAGATGCCCACCAGATGCACCGGCGGCAGCTTCAGGTGCTCAATCAGCGCGCCGACATCTTCGGCAAAGCCTTGGATGCTGTACTTCTCTCGCGGTTTATCGGAGCGGCCATGGCCACGCACATCCAGGCTGATAACCCGGTAGTGCTTGCTCAGTTGAGGAATCTGGTACTCCCAATCCAGGGTGCTGGAGCCCAGGCCGTGGACCAGAATCAGCGGCTGGCCGCTGCCGTACTCTTCATAGTGCAGCTGGCATTCGTCGTTATCGAAATACGGCATGGGGCCTCCTGGCAGTGGTGCGCTGGGTGAGCGCTTAGCTCGGCATGGCTGGCGCGGCGAACGGTGCATCCAGCGGCGCCGAGTCGAAGTTGCGGATCAGCTCAATCAGAATCTGTGTGGCTGGGCCCAGTGGCTTGTCTTTGTTCGAGTACAGAAAGAACGTCGGATTACGACTGCCACCGCGGTCTAGTGGTAGTTCCTTAAGCACGCCTTCACGCAGCTCGCGTTCGATTAAATGGCGCGGCAACCAGGCAAAGCCCAGGCCGCTGGCTACGAAGGTGGCGGCAGTGGCCAGGCTGGCAACGGTCCAGCGCTGCTCGGCGCCGAGCCAACCCACATCGCGAGGTTGCTGGCGGCCGGAGTCGCGAATCACCACCTGCATTTGTGATTCCAAGTCTTGGAAATTGATCTCGCGGTGAAGGCGGTGCAGGGCGTGTTCCGGGTGGGCGACGGCGACAAACTCCACCGCGGTCATTTCCGAGCCGAGAAAACCTGGGATATTAAAACCGCTGATGGCCAAGTCGGCGATGCCGTCCTTAAGCACTTCTTCCACGCCCGACAACACCTCTTCACGCAAGCGCACGCGGCAGCCACGGCTTTGCGGCATAAACGCCGAGAGGGCGCGCACCAGGCGGGCAGTGGGGTAGGCGGCATCCACCACCAGGCGCACTTCGGCTTCCCAGCCTTGCTCCATATGGTGGGCGAGGTCTTCCAGTTGGCTGGCGTTTTTCACCAACTGCCGCGAGCGCCGTAGCAGCACATCCCCGGCCTCGGTGAGCACCGCTTTGCGGCCGTCGATGCGCAATAGCGGCACGCCCAGTTGCTCTTGCATGCGCGCCACGGTGTAGCTCACCGACGACTGCGAACGGTGCAAGGCTTCCGCCGCCTGGGCGAAACCACCATGGTCGACCACCGCTTGCAGCGTTCGCCATTGATCCAGGGTTACCCGGGGCGCTTTCATCCTCGCATCCTCTTGTCCTAAGCTGGGCTCCCCGTTGGAGAGCCAATAATGAATAAGATCTTCTCTGCTGCCTTGCTTGCACTGCCCTTGAGTGCCTTCTCCCTGAGCGCCTTGGCGTTCCCCATTGAGCTGGAAAAGACCATGAACGGCGCCGAGGTTTCGGTTTCGACCCAGGAGGTCGACTTCAACATGGGCGCTGTGCAACTGCGTAACTACGGTCGCGCGGCTGCCGAATGCAAGGCGGTATTTCGTAATGGGCCGGAGGCGCCGCGTAGCCGCAAAGTCACCCTGGCACCGGGCCAGGAGGCCTTGCTCACCGGCAAATTCACCGCACAAGTGATCAAGATGCGCATCAAGGTCACCTGTACGCTGGTGTAAGCCCGAAGCCTAGAGATTGCTTTGGGATAAATCAAATTAATAGATGTTTTGCAGCGGGTTTTTCCGCTTTTTAATCAATATCTGTGGCCGTAGTCTTGCTCCATCAACGCACAACGCAGATGGAGTTCACCCCATGTCCCAGGTTTTGGTTATCGAAAGCAGCGCTCGCACACAGGGTTCGGTGTCCCGCGAACTGACCGCGCAATTTATCGCCCAGTGGCAAGCCGCCCACCCTGGCGATCTGATCACCGTGCGTGACCTCGCCGTCGAGCAAGTACCGCACCTGGACATGAACCTCCTCGGCGGCTGGATGACCCCGGCCGAGCAACAAAGCGACGCGGAAAAAGCCGCCCTGGCGCGTTCCAACACCCTCACCAACGAACTGCTGGCCGCAGATGTGCTTGTGCTCGCGGCGCCTATGTACAACTTCACCATTCCCAGCACGCTGAAATCCTGGCTCGACCATGTGCTGCGTGCTGGCGTGACCTTCAAATACACCGACACCGGCCCGCAGGGTTTGCTCACTGGCAAACGCGCCTATGTGCTGACCTCCCGTGGCGGTATATACGCCGGCAGCAGCTCGGACCATCAGGAACCCTACCTGCGTCAGGCGCTGGGGTTTGTCGGGATTCATGACGTGCAGTTTATTCACGCTGAAGGGCTGAACCTGGGCGGTGAGTTTATGGAAAAAGGGTTGAATCAAGCCAAAGCGCAGTTAGCGCAGGTGGCTTAAGGCTTTGCTCCCGGCTTGCTTCTCTATATAGAGAGGTGGGCGGGGAGGTGGTTAATAGATTGTCCCTTCACACCCCCTGCTACTGGGTGTATCGGCCCGGCAGACTGCCCTAGTTTGCTGGGCTTTTTTTTGGGCGCAATTTTAGACCGCATGCGCCTCGGCCCTCTCCCCTAGCCCCTCTCCCGCAAGCGGGCGAGGGGAACTTGATCGCGCTTCGCCTGCTGTTCATCAATAGCGCGTTTTACGCGGTCGGCTCCCTCTCCCGCTTGCGGGAGAGGGCTGGGGAGAGGGCTAATTTGTGCACCTTAGTAGCACACCATGCAAAGCGACGTAGCAAATACCCCCATTCTCGAAACCTCGCTTATTCAGTAATTACTTTTAAAAACAGATAGATAGATAAATTCTCGGCCATGGCCCACATCTTGCTAATTCTGCATCTATGGATAATTGGATCCAAAAAGCCAAACGAGTTTACCTAGATGCACCTGGTCCCCACCTACGCCGAACGCAAACCTATGACTGCCGAAGAAGAGGCTTACAGCTATCTGCTCGACGCCATCTGCAAAGGTAAATACCGCACTGGCGACCGCCTGATTGCCGAAGAAATCGCCAGCGAAATTGGCATGAGCCGTATGCCGGTGCGCGAGGCGTTTCGCCATCTGGCGGCGGAAGGGTTGGTCACCTTGCGGCCCAATCGCGGTGCCATCGTCAGCGGCCTGAATATTGACGAAATGCACGAGGTCTTCGAAATGCGCAGCGCGCTCGAAGGCCTGGCCTTGCGTGTCGCGGTGCCGAAGATGACCGAGCGCCACGTCAATCGGCTCGAACGTCTGCTGGATGAGATGGATGAGTGCCGCGACGAAAGTGCCGAGTGGGTCGGCCGTCATCGCGTGTTTCACGAGTACCTGTGCAGCCTCAGCGAACGCCCGCGATTAATGCGCCAGATCACCGCGCTGTATTCGGTGATCGAACCGCATATGCGCCTGTGGCTGCAGCACGCGGAAAAGCCCATGAGCGCCCGCGAAGAACACAGCGTAATCCTCGAGGCCATCCGCAGCGGCGACGCGCGTTTGGCCGAACGTGTGTTGCGTGAACATATCGAAGGCACCGTTCCTGAACTGGTGCGTTTTTTGGAAGCGGGCATCTGACCCGTTGTTGTCTGCAGCCCTTAACCGCTACCGGAGTGTCACCATGTTCAACCGCCGCATCCTGCTTGCCGCTTTGACCCTAAGCCTGGCCGTGCCCGCTGTGCAGGCCGCCGAAGCGCCGATTCGCTTCTACAACTGGTCCGACTATATCGGCCCGGACACGCTGAAAAACTTCGAGAAAGAAACCGGCGTGCCGGTGCAGTACGACGTGTTTGATACCAACGAAATGCTCGAAGCCAAACTGCTCTCCGGCCATTCCGGCTATGACATGGTGGTGCCCTCCAGTCAGTTCATCTCCAAGCAAATTCGTGCCGGCGCCTACCAGCCCTTGCAGCGTGAGCTGCTGACCAATTGGAAGCACCTCGACCCCCGTCTAATGGCGCGCCTGGAAGCCGCCGACCCTGGCAATAAATACGCCGTGCCTTATATGTGGGGCACCCTGGGTATTGGTTACAACGTGGAAAAAGTTCGCGCTGTGCTAGGCAAAGACGCGCCGGTGGATTCCTGGGCGCTGGTGTTCGACCCGGCCAACCTGAGCAAGCTCAAAGGCTGCGGCGTAGCCTTTCTTGATGCGCCAGTGAAGATCATTCCCGAGGCCATGCACTACTTGGGCCTGGACCCCAACAGCCTGAACCCCGAGGACTATAAAAAGGCTTCCGCGCTGCTGCAAAAACTGCGGCCGTCGGTGACCTATTTCAGCTCCTCGAAATACACCGCCGACCTCGCCAATGGCGATGTGTGCGTGGCTATCGGTTACTCCGGCGATGTGATGCAAGCGCAAACCCGTGCCAAGGAAGCCGGCAAGAACATCGACATTCAGTACGTGATTCCCAAGGAGGGCGCCAACCTGTGGTTTGACATGATCGCTATTCCGGCGGACTCAACCAACGTCAAAAACGCCCATGCGTTGATCAACTATTTGCTGCGCCCAGAAGTGATTGCACCGGTTAGCGACTACGTTGGCTACGCCAACCCGAACAAAGACGCCACCGCCTTGCTCAGCCCTGAGGTGCGCAACAACCCTGGCATTTACCCCAGCGATGAAGTGATTGCCAAGCTGTTCGTTTCCGCTGATTTGCCGGCGAATATTCAACGGGTACTGACCCGTGAATGGTCGCGTATCAAGTCCGGTAAGTAAGTGTTCACCTTTTGCGAGTTCTGCCCATGTTGACGTTTTCTGCCCACGAATATCCCTATGGCTCGCAGCGCCAGAGCGTGTTTGCCCGTCGCGGTATGGTTGCCGCTTCTCAGCCGTTGGCGGCCGAAGCCGGTATTGAAATGCTGCGTAAAGGCGGTAACGCCATTGACGCTGCCATTGCCACTGCGGCGGCGTTAACGGTGGTGGAGCCCACCGGCTGCGGGATTGGCGGCGATGCATTTTCCCTGGTGTGGGTAAAAGACCAACTGCATGGGCTCGATGCCAGCGGCCATGCGCCACAAGCGCTAAGCATTGAAGCGATGCAGGCCGCAGGGCATTCAACGATGCCCGTGTATGGCTGGGCGCCGGTGACGGTGCCGGGGTGTCCGTCGGCATGGGCGGAGCTGTCCAAGCGTTTCGGCCGGCTGCCGTTTGCTGATTTGCTGCAGCCGGCGATTGAATTAGCGCGGGATGGTTTTCCGGTTTCGCCGGTGGTTGCCCATCAATGGCAGACGGCGTTGGAGGAATACCTCCCACAGCGTCAGCCGGTGTTGGAAGCGTGGTTTTCCACTTTTCTGATTGATGGGCGGGCGCCACAACCCGGCGAGCTGTTCCGTAATCCAGCCCAGGCCGAAACGCTGGCCGAGCTGGCCGCTACCGGTTGTGAAAGTTTCTACCGAGGTTCAATCGCCGCGCGTTTGGCGGCTCATTCCCAAGCCACTGGCGGCTACCTGCGCGCCAGCGACTTGCAGGACTATCGGGCCAAATGGGTTACGCCCATTAGCGTGAATTATCGGGGTGTCGACGTTTGGGAAATCCCGCCCAGCGGTCAGGGCTTGATTGCCTTGATGGCGCTGAAAATTCTCGAAGGTTTCAAGTTCGACCAGCGCGACAGTCAGGAAACCTGGCACCGCCAACTGGAAGCCATCAAGCTCGCCTACAGCGACGGCCTGCACTACATCACCGACCCCGAGCAGATGCGCGTGGCGGTGGAGCACCTGCTCAGCCCCGGCTATATCGAGCGGCGCCGCGGGCAAATCGGCGAACAGGCACAACCGCCGCTGCATGGCGACCCGCACGCAAGCGGCACGGTGTACCTGGCCACGGCCGATGCCGAGGGCATTTATCCAGAGTTGCTACCACGGCTTTGGCTCCGGCGTGGTGCTGCCCGACAGCGGCATTTCCCTGCAAAACCGTGGCTCGGAATTTAGCCTGGACCCCGCTCACGCCAACTGCCTGGCTCCGGGTAAGCAAACCTTTCACACCATCATTCCCGGCTTTCTCACCTACAACGGCCAGGCCCTTGGCCCGTTCGGCGTAATGGGCGGTTATATGCAGCCGCAAGGGCATGTGCAAATGGTCATGAACCTGGTGGACTTTGGCCTTAACCCGCAAGCCGCGCTCGATGCGCCGCGTTGGCAATGGTTGGGGGAGATGAAGGTCGGTATTGAGCAGGAAGCGTCGCGGGACTTGGCCTTTGCCTTGGCGCGGCGCGGGCACCAGATCGAAGTGGCGTGTGACCGCACCGACTATGGGCGCGGGCAGATTATTCTGCGTGATGCGAAGACGGGCGTGCTGTGTGGCGGCACGGAGCCAAGGGCGGATTCGCATATCGCGGTGTATTAATGCCTCAAGCTCGAAGGGTGTGCTGCGCGCACCAGCGATTTTCGCGTGTGTGCGATGGTGCGCACAGCACACCCTCCGGGGCGGCGTTTGCCGCAAACGCCCATAAAAAAGCCCCGCAGAGCGGGGCAGAGGTCTTGCTTAGCACACACAGAATTCAGTTCACGCGGCATGGGCGCCTTGCTGCGCCTCCAAGTAGGTACTCAAACGCGCTTGCTGCCCAGGCGTCATAAACAGCCCCAGCTTGCTGCGGCGCCAGAGAATATCGGCCGCATCACGGGCCCATTCTTCGCGGCACAAGTAATCCACTTCGCGGGCATACAGCCCAGCGCCTATATGTTCACCGAGGTCTTCCAGGCTGTTGGCGCCTTCCAGCATTTTGAAGCTGCGACTGCCGTAAGTGCTGGCAAAGCGCCGGACCACCTGCGTCGGTAGCCAGCCATATTTATGGCTCAGCGCCTCTACCAATTCGGCGCGGCTGCTCATCTGCTCGCCGCCAGGCAGCGGCGCGCTGGCGGTCCAGCTCGGCTGAATCTTGCTAAAGAACGGTGCCAGCTGCGCCAGCGCCGATTCGGCGAGCTTGCGGTAGGTGGTCAACTTACCGCCAAACACCGACAGCAGCGGCGCTTCGCCAGGGGAGGCGGAGAGTGCCAAGGTGTAGTCACGGGTGACGGCGGAGGGGTCGTCCGATTCGTCATCACACAGCGGTCGCACGCCGGAGTAGGTGTGCAGAATGTCTGACTGGCTGATGGATTTTTTGAAGTGGGCGTTAACCACATCCAACAGGTACTGGGTTTCTTCGGCGCTGATCGCGACCTGCGCCGGGTCGCCCTGGTATTCGCGGTCGGTGGTGCCGATCAGGGTGAATTTTTCCAGGTACGGAATGGCGAAGACGATGCGGCGGTCTTCGTTCTGCAAAATGTATGACTCTTCGCCATCGAACAGGCGCGGCACCACGATATGGCTGCCCTGAATCAGGCGAATGCCATAGGGCGATTTCTGTTGTAGATCGTCGCGGATAAATTTCGCCACCCAAGGGCCGGCCGCATTCACCAACGCATGGGCGCGAATCGAATAAAGGCTGCCGTCGGCGCGTTCCAGGTGGATATGCCACAAGCCTTTGCTGCGCCGTGCGCTAACGCAGCGGGTGCGGGTGTGAATATGTGCGCCTTTTTCGCGGGCGGCCATGGCGTTGAGCACCACCAAGCGGGCGTCATCCACCCAGCAATCGGAGTATTCAAAGCCGCGGCTGATTTCTGCTTTCAGCGGGCTGCCGGCGCCAAATTTCACCCCGTGGGAGCCCGGAAGTTTTTCCCGTTTGCCCAGGTGGTCGTACAGAAACAGGCCGGCGCGAATCATCCACGCCGGACGCAAATGCGGGCGGTGCGGCAGGATAAAACGCATGGGTTTAACGATATGGGGTGCCTTGGCCAGCAGCACTTCGCGTTCTGCTAACGCCTCGCGCACCAGGCGGAATTCGTAATGTTCGAGGTAGCGCAGGCCGCCATGGATCAGTTTGCTGCTGGCCGAGGAGGTGTGTTGCGCCAGGTCGTCCTTTTCGCAAAGGAACACCGACAAGCCACGGCCGGCCGCATCGGCGGCAATCCCCACGCCATTGATGCCGCCGCCAACGACGGCAACATCATAGATTTCGGCAACTGAAACAGTGGCGGTTTGCTGGGTAGGCATGGCAGGCCTCTAAAGTCGAAAGTGAACGTTTGAATGTTCGAATTCGAAAATGGTAGCCGAATGTTTTGCCACTGACCAGCCGCACGTCGTTTCTTGTGCCGAGTGGTCGTTGATGAAACGGGGTGAGCAATTCACACCAGCTTGAGCTGGACCTTATGCTGCGCCAGCAGACGAGCGAGCGCGGGCGAGGGTGAGCTGTCGGTGAACAGCTGATTGACCATACTCACCGAACCCAGGCGCACCACGGCATTGCGGCCGAACTTGCTGGAGTCGGCGGCCAGCAGCACTTGCCGGGCGTTGCCGATAATGGCTTGGGAGACCCGTACTTCCTGGTAATCGAAGTCCAGCAGGCTGCCGTCGTCGTCGATGCCGCTGATGCCCATCAGGGCGAAGTCCACTTTAAATTGCTGAATAAAATCCACCGCCGTCTGGCCAACAATGCCGCCGTCACTGCGCACCGTGCCGCCGGCGACCAACACTTCAAAGTCAGCCTTGTCGCTCAATTGCGCCGCTACATGCAGGTTGTTGGTGATCACTTTCAAACCGCGGTGGTTCAGCAGGGCGCGGGCAATCGCTTCGGTGGTGGTGCCGATATTGATAAACACCGAGGCGTTGTCCGGCACCTGGGCGGCGATGGCCTCGGCGATGCGTTGTTTTTCATCGCGCATCAGCCCGGCGCGCATGGTGTAGGCGGTGTTCTGCGTGCTTGAGGCTTCACTGGCCGCGCCGCCATGAGTGCGGCGCAGCAGGCCAAGTTCGGCAAGCTGATTGATATCGCGGCGGATGGTTTGCGGGGTAACCGAAAACGCGTGGGCCAGCTCGTCGATGCTGACGTAACCGCGTTCGCGGGCGAGGTCGAGGATGTCTTGCTGCCGAGGCGCCAGGGTCATAAGGGCTTCCTTGTTTTGCGCGGCATTATAGGCCGATGCGCGCGGGCGTTGGCATGGCCTGTGGCGCTCGACTTTTGCCAGGTCTGCCTCTAAGGTACGCGAACTTTGCCCGATTATTTTCACATTCGAACATGACCCCAGCCATCGACCTGTTGAAAAAAGCCCGTGCTGAGCATCGGGTGCTGAGTTATAGCCATGATCCCAAGGCCGCTTCCTATGGTTTGGAGGCAGCCGAAAAGCTCGGTCTTGAGCCGGCTCGCGTGTTTAAAACCTTGCTGGCGGCCAGTGAAAAAGGCGAGTTGTTGGTCGCCGTGGTGCCGGTAGCCGGCACCCTGGATTTAAAAGCCCTGGCCCATGCTGCGGGGGTAAAGAAAACCGATATGGCTGACCCTGCTGCGGCGCAGCGTTCCACCGGTTATTTGCTCGGCGGTATCAGCCCGCTGGGGCAGAAGAAGCGCCTGCGTACCTTTATTGACGAGTCGGCCAGGCAGTACCCAAGTATTTATGTGAGCGCCGGAAGGCGTGGCCTGGAAGTGGAGTTGGCTGCCGAGGTACTGGCTGCTCACTGCCAAGGCCAGTTTGCCGCTGTAGGCCGCGAGTAATTCAACCGCTTTGCCTGTCGCGTTGTCATAACGAAAAATAACAAGGAAGCGCAGATGTCCCAGTACCTTCTTGCCATCGACCAAGGCACCACCAGCAGCCGCGCCATTGTATTTAGCGCCCAGGGCTCGCCGGTGGCCCGCGCGCAACAGGAATTCAAACAGTACTTCCCCAAAGATGGCTGGGTAGAGCACGACGGCGAAGACCTGTGGCTTAGCACCCTGAAAGTCTGCCGCGAAGCGCTGCGCCAAAGCGGCCTGCATGCCTCGGAAGTGGCCGCCATCGGTATCACCAACCAGCGCGAAACCACCTTGGTGTGGGACGCCGCCACCGGCACGCCGATTCACCCCGCCATCGTTTGGCAAGACCGGCGCACCGCCGACTACTGCGCCGAGATGAAAGACGCCGGCCACGAAACCACCGTGGCCGCCAAGACCGGCCTGCTGATCGACCCGTATTTTTCCGCCACCAAACTGCGCTGGATTCTAAATAGCGTGCCCGGCGCCCGTGAGCGCGCCGAGCGCGGCGAGTTGCGTTTCGGCACCGTCGACAGCTTTTTGCTCTGGCGCCTGACTGGCGGCAAGTCGCATAAAACCGACGCCAGCAATGCTTCGCGAACCATGTTATTCAACATCCACACCCAGCAATGGGACGCCGATCTGCTGGCGCTATTTGAGATTCCCGCCAGCGTACTGCCCGAGGTATTGGACTGCGCCGCCGACTTTGGCACCACCGATGCAGACTGGTTTGGCTCGAGCATTCCGGTACTGGGCATGGCCGGCGACCAACAGGCGGCGTTGGTTGGCCAAGCCTGCTTTGAGCCAGGCATGGTGAAAAGTACCTACGGCACCGGCTGCTTTATGATCCAGAACACCGGTAAAACCCCGGTGGTTTCGCAGAACCGTTTGTTGACCACCGTCGGGTATCGCCTCAAGGGTGAAGTCACCTATGCGGTGGAAGGCAGCATTTTTGTTGCCGGCGCGGCGGTGCAATGGCTTCGCGACGGCATCAAGCTGATCAGCCATGCCCGCGACACCGAGGCGCTGGCCGAACAAACCGGCGATGCCAGTGGCGTATTTCTGGTGCCGGCGTTTACTGGCCTCGGCGCGCCGTATTGGGACCCCAAAGCCCGTGGCGCGATCTTTGGCCTGACCCGCGATACCGGTATCAAAGAAATCGTCACTGCCGGCCTGCAGTCGGTGTGCTACCAGACCCGCGACCTGCTTGAAGCCATGCGTCAGGACGGCGCCGCAGCGCCAAGCGCTTTGCGTGTCGACGGCGGTATGGTGGAGAACAATTGGGTCATGCAATTTCTCGCCGATATTCTCGGCGTACCGGTTGAGCGCCCCGAGATCACCGAAACCACGGCGCTGGGCGTGGCCTATCTGGCCGGCTTGCAGGCCGGCATCTACCCCGACCTCGACGCCATCGCCAAGCATTGGCACCGCCAGCATTTGTTTGCCCCGCGCATGGCTGACGAGCACCGCGGCAAGCTCTACGCCGGCTGGCTGGATGCGGTTAAGCGCGTGCGTAGCGAAGGTTCGGCGCTGTAGCGCTGCAATAAGCGGCGGCTGTACCAGGCCGCCGCCATTCAATACCGGTATGTTGGGCGCCTTTACTGCCAAGGAGCGCGCCCATGTCCCTCGAATTCCATCAGATCGACGCCTTTACCCAGCAGCCGTTTGCCGGCAACCCGGCGATTGTTTATCGCCTGGACAGTTGGCTGGAGGATGGGCGCATGCAAGCCATCGCCGCCGAGCACAATCTGGCGGAAACCGCGTTTGTGGTGAAAGAGGGCGAGCACTGGCATATCCGCTGGTTTACCCCGACGTGCGAAGTGCCGCTGTGTGGCCATGCCACGCTGGCCAGCGCCTTTGCGTTGTTTGAGCTGCATGGGGAAACCAGCGCGCGGTTGGATTTTATCTGCCAATCCGGCGCCCTCAGCGTTAGCCGCGAAGGCGATCGTTTGGTGCTGGATTTCCCCAGCCTGCCGGGCCAAGTAATTGCCGCCAGCGAGGCGATAACGGCCGCGTTAAATGTACCGGTGGTGGAGGTGCTGGATACCGGCAAAGAGTTGCTGGTAGTGGTTGAAAGCGAGCAGCAGGTGCGCGATTGCCAGCCTGATTTTGCCGCCGTGGCCAAGCTGCCCTGGCTGGGCATGATCGTGACCGCGCCGGGCCAGCAGCACGATTTCGTCTCTCGCTATTTCGCGCCCGCCATCGGTATTGATGAAGACCCGGTTACTGGCTCCATTCATTGCAGCCTGATTCCCTATTGGGCTGAGCGTTTGGGTAAAGCCGAATTCAGGGCCTACCAGTGCTCTGCCCGGGGTGGCGAGCTGTTTTGCCGGCTGGAGGGTGAGCGGGTGAAAATCGCGGGGCATGCGGTGTTGGTGGCCAGTGGCCGGCTGCATCTGTGAACCGGTACCGCTGAGCGACCGGGCGCGGCGCATTTGGCTGGTTATACTTGCCCCACGATCCTTACGGAGAAGGACCCGCCGATGCCGTCTCGCCAACAACTGTTGCGTGTACGCCGGATTTTCTTAGCAAGCTGCGCTTCCCTTGGTTACCTGTTGCTGTGTTGGCTGGCTTTTGCCAGCGGCTTTATGCAGCTGTCAGTGGCCGGTATGTTGCTATTGACCTTCGCCGTGCTGGGCAGCAGCGCGGTCTTTCTCGCGCTGACGTGGTTTAACCTCAACCTGCGTTTTCACGACCCCAGCCTGACCTTGCCGCAGATGGCGTGGGCTGTCGGGGTGATTTTCGTCAGCGTGTACTTCGCCGAGAACCTGCGTGCACTGTTTCTGATGATGGTGCTGGTGGTGCTGATGTTCGGCGCCTTTCGCCTCGACCTGCGCGGCTTTGTGCGTATCGGCCTGTTTACCGTGTTCTGCTATGGCGCGCTGATGGCGGCACTGATGCACAAAGGCGTGGCGTTTGACTGGCATATCGAGGCGATTCGCGCGCCAGCTTTTTTTGTGTTGATTGCTGGCGTGTCCACGCTTGGCCTGGAGATGAGTCGCCTGCGCGACGTGTTGCAGGAGCGCAATCGTGATCTACATGTGGCCTTGGAGCGCATTCAGCAGTTAGCCATTACCGACGAGCTGACGGGCCTCTACAACCGTCGTTTTGCCAATGAAGTGCTTGATCAGCAAAAGGCCTTGGCCGACCGCGGCACCTACGATTTTGTCCTGTGCCTGATCGATCTGGACTTCTTCAAGCACGTTAACGATGCCTATGGTCATGGTGGCGGCGATAGCGTGCTGTGCCAGTTGGCGAAAATTCTTCAGCGCGTGGTACGGGATGTGGATTTTGTTGCGCGCCAGGGCGGCGAGGAGTTTTTGCTGGTGCTTTCCAATACCAACGAAGCTGGCGCTGCGCATGCCATGGAGCGTTTGCGCCAGACGCTGCGCACGACCGTTTGGGAAGGCTTTCCTGAGCTGCGTTTAACCTTGTCGGTTGGCGTCAGCCGCTACCTCAGCCCTGAGCCGTGGCAAACCACCATGCAGCGCGGCGACCGGGCGCTTTACCAGGCGAAAAATCAGGGACGTGATCAGGTGGTGGTGCTTTAGGGCAGGCTGCCAGGGGCGGCGAACGTCACCACCTGGTTGGCGGCCGGGCGCACGCCCACATAGTCCCCCGGTAGGTGCTGAACATGGCTAGGGAATAGCGCTTCAACATGCCCGCCGGTGGCCAGGCGCAGGCGATACAGGGTGCTCGCGCCCATAAAGCTGGTGCTGACGACCAATGCCTGCTGCCCGTCCTGTTCGGCGAAAGCAATGGCATCGGGGCGCAGGAGTACCTCCACCGGGCTACCACTGGGCCAGTCACGCGGCTCGCAGCGCATCACGCCCAGCTCGGTTTGCACCGACTCGCGGCTCAGTAATTCACCGCGAATGAAATAACCCTGGCCGATAAAACTGGCGACAAAGGAGGTTTGCGGCTGGTGGTAGAGGTTATAGGGCGTGTCCCACTGCTCAAGATGGCCTTCCTTGAACACGCCTACCTTATCGCTAACGGCGAAGGCTTCTTCTTGGTCGTGGGTGACCAGAATCGCACTGGTGCCGCGCGCCTTGAGGATCTCGCGCACCTCATGGCTTAAGCGACGACGCAGTTCGTTGTCGAGGTTGGAGAAAGGTTCATCAAGCAGCAGCAATTGCGGTTCAGGCGCCAACGCTCGAGCCAGCGCCACGCGTTGCTGCTGACCGCCGGAGAGCTCATGGGGGTAGCGTTTGCTCAGGGTGGAGAGCTTGACCAGTTCCAGCAGCTCGGCGCTGACTTGCGCGCAATTGGCCTGCTGGCGAATGCCGAAGGCAACGTTGTCGGCCACGGTCAGGTGCGGAAACAGCGCGTAGTCCTGGAACACCATGCCGATGCGGCGTTTCTCTGCTGCCAAGGTGAAACCGGCGCGTGACAGCAGGGTGTCGGCCAGTTGGATTTCACCGCGGAGCACCGGCTCGAACCCGGCAATAGCGCGCAGCGTGGTGGTTTTGCCGCAGCCCGAGGGGCCAAGCAGGCAACCAATTTCACCGACATTCAATTGCAGATTCAGCTGCTGCACCACGGGATGGTCGCGGTAGCCGCAACTGAGGTCACGCAGGGTCAGCAGCGCGGTGGCACTCATGCCGGGCGGTAGCCAGGCTCGACCAGCAGTTCCAGCAGCGCCTTCTGCGCGTGCAGACGGTTTTCGGCTTGATCCCAGGCCGCGGAGCGCGGGTCGTCGAGCAGGTCTTCGCTGATTTCTTCACCGCGGTGGGCGGGCAGGCAGTGCAGAAACAGCACATCGCTGGCGGCTTGGTCGAGGAGGGCGCGGGTCACCTGATAGGGCTTGAACAGCGCCAGGCGTTTCGCCGTTTCTTCTTCCTGGCCCATGGAGGTCCATACATCGGTGCTGACCAGGTGGGCGCCCGCGACGGCCTCGCGTGGGTCACGAACGATGGTTACGCGATCCCCCGCTTGGGCAACGAAAGCCGGGTTCGGCTCGTAGCCTTGCGGGCAAGCCACACGCAGGTGGAAGTCAAACTGCTGCGCCGCTTCGATATAGCTGTTGCACATATTGTTGCCATCGCCGATCCAGGCCACGGTTTTGCCTTGGATCGAGCCACGCAGCTCCATGTACGTCTGCATATCGGCGAGCAATTGGCACGGGTGCAGATCGTCCGACAGGCCATTGATCACTGGCACGCGCGAATGGGCGGCGAATTCGGTCAGGGTGCTGTGGGCAAAGGTGCGAATCATCACCGCATCGAGCATGCGCGACATGACGATGGCGGCGTCGCTGATTGGTTCGCCACGGCCCAACTGGGTGTCACGCGGCGACAAAAAGATGGCCTGGCCGCCGAGCTGGATCATGCCGGCTTCAAACGACAGGCGGGTGCGGGTGGAGGCTTTCTCGAAAATCATGCCCAGCACGCGATTTTTCAGCGGTTCAAAAAGGATGCCTCGATTGCGCAGGCTCTTCAGCTCGATAGCGCGACGGAGCAGGCCCAGCAACTCGTCGGGCGTGCAGTCCATTAGCGAGAGAAAGTGTCTTGCGCTCATCATTAACTACCTTTTGTACAACGACTGCGCTGGTGAGTAAGCCTTGGTTTTCACAGAAAAAAAGACTCTACCAGCGGCTGGGGGCCGCACGGTGCGACGAAATGGGGAGGCGCGATCTTATAAGGAAATGTCGCGCCATGTCATCCGTGATCAGCTGGGGATGCTGGGCAACGCTTATACAAGATGTCTCATGCCAGGTTTGTAGTGCGCCAGGCAGCGCCTGGGGGCAGCCTTTGTACACTGCGGCCAACTCAGTTGGCAAACCTGGGAGCGTCGTACAGGTTGCGAAAAACGTCTTTTTGCAGGCATAAAAAAACCCCGCCGAAGCGGGGTTCTTTTTGAAGCGCGGGGAGTCTTAGACTACCTGTACTTCTTCAGCTTGCATGCCTTTCTGGCCTTTA
>LNAP01006173.1_pt1 | contig 27666 bp, 21 predicted proteins | sample 602601 | NCBI WGS metagenome assembly LNAP01 (sample SAMN02440304, study PRJNA202911) | soil metagenome | biome: Subtropical and temperate rainforests or woodlands; isolation source: soil samples (1 kg each in a 20% v/v slurry with milli Q water) were... ... | reverse complement strand
CCAGACGCGAGTCGATGACCTTGGTGTCGTTGGCACCGCAGAAGGGACAGTGCATGGTGGCAGGCAACAAAAAAAGGGAGGGCCATGGTAGCGCATCCCTGTGGCAAGACAAGCCATAGGGTTTGCGGTATACAGACTGGCTATAGAGAACGATCCATGGATTTCACCTTGCTGGAGCCGCAAATGTCCCTCAGACCGCTCGTATTGCTCAGCCTTTTCAGCCTGTTGGTGGCCTGCAGCAGCGATGCACCCAAGCCTCAGCCGCCGACGCCAGGGCCTGCCCCGCAGGCGGCGCAGAAGAAAGCCAAAGAGTCCGCCAACCTCGGCCCGCTGCCCGCGTATCAGCGTGAATTGAGTGGCACCCTGCAAGGTGTGCCGTCAGGCGCCGAAGTCGAGCTGGCGCTGCTGGTGATCGACGAAAAAGACCGCCCGCAGCAATTGCTCGCCAGTTCCAGCCTGATCGGCACCAATCAAGTGTTGCCGTTTCATCTGCGCTTCAACCCGGAATCTTTCCCGGTCGGCGCCCGCGTTGAACTGCGGGGTCGCGCCAGTCAGTCCGGCCAGCTGATTTTGCATCTGCCTGCGCAGGCCATCACGCAACCAACCACGCAGACATTGGGCCAGCTGCAATTCGTCAAAGCGCCATGATTGCACCGCTCGACCTGCAACAGGCATTAAGTGAATTGCTGGGTGACGCCCGGCTCGTCCCTGTCGCCTTGCCCGATACCGAGCTGAAACTCTGGCTGATCGACGGCGACAACATGGGTCGCGCCTTCAGCCCGGAAGAAACCCGGCGGATTCTGCATGAGCCGCCGTACTGGAGTTTCTGCTGGGCCAGCGGGCTCGCGGTGGCCCGTTATCTCGCCGACTTCCCCGAATGGGTCAAAGGCAAACGGGTACTCGATTTCGGTGCCGGTTCCGGGGTCGCGGGGATTGCCGCCGTGAAGGCCGGGGCGCTGGAGGTGGTGGCCTGCGACCTGGATCCGCTGGCGATTGCCGCCTGTCGGGCGAATGCTGAACTCAATGACGTGGAACTGAGCTACTCGACGGATTTTTTCGCCGAGGCGGACCGGTTTGATCTGATTCTGGTCGCCGATGTGTTGTATGACCGGGCGAACCTGCCGCTGCTCGATGAGTTTTTAAGCCGCGGGCGGGAAGCGCTGGTGGCGGATTCGCGGGTGAGGGATTTCAGGCATCCGCTGTATCGGCGCATCGAAATGCTGGAAGCGATGACCCTGCCGGATCTGGCTGAGCCGGAAGAGTTTCGGCATGTGAGCCTCTACCACGCGCGGCGCGTCTGAAGCCGCTAAAAGATCGCAGCCTGGGGCAGCGCCTACATTGACCGAATGCGACCCCTATCCTGCAGGAGTTGCCGAAGGCTGCGATCTTTTGCGCCAGCCCTTATAGTGAGCAGATTCACGCTTTTACGAGATCCCCCATGAGTCAGGAAACGCCGTACATCTTCGACGCTACGACCGCCGATTTCGACCAGTCGGTGATCGAGAACTCTTTCCACAAACCGGTGCTGGTGGATTTCTGGGCCGAATGGTGTGCGCCCTGCAAAGCGCTGATGCCGATGCTCCAGACCATTGCCGAGAGCTATCAGGGCGAGTTGTTGCTGGCCAAGGTCAACTGCGACCTCGAACAGGACATCGTTGCCCGCTTCGGCATTCGCAGCCTGCCAACCGTGGTGTTGTTCAAGGATGGCCAGCCGGTGGACGGTTTTGCCGGTGCGCAACCGGAATCCGCCGTACGGGCGATGCTTGAGCCTCACGTACAAATGCCGCCCCCCGCGGCGGCTGATCCATTCGATCAGGCCCAGGCGCTGTTTGACGAAAGTCGTTTCGCCGACGCCGAAGCCATTCTCAAAGTGCTGCTGGGCGAAGACAACACCAACGCCAAGGCACTGATTCTGTATGCCCGTTGCCTGACTGAACGCGGCGAGCTGGGTGAAGCGCAAGCCGTACTCGACGCGGTGAAAAGCGATGAACACAAGGCAGCATTGGCCGGCGCAAAAGCGCAGATCCAGTTTCTCGGCCAGGCCAAGGACTTGCCGGATGCCGCGGACCTGAAGGCGCGTCTGGCGCAGAACCCGCAGGACGATGAAGCGGTGTATCAACTGGCGATCCAGCAACTGGCCCGTCAGCAGTACGACGCGGCGCTGGATGCGTTGCTCAAGCTGTTCATCCGCAACCGCAGCTACAGCGAAGGCTTGCCGCACAAGACCTTGCTGCAGGTGTTCGAACTGCTGGGCAATGATCATCCGTTGGTGACCACGTACCGTCGCAAGTTGTTTGCTGCGCTGTATTAAGCCGGGTTGATCCAGCTATAGAGCGGCGTATCCCCGCCGCTCGACACTTTCACCTCCGCGCTATGGCGCAACCGCACCAACAGGCGTTTGCCCGACGATGGGCTGCCCGTCAGTCCTTCCAGTTGCTCAAGCAAATCAGGCCCGCTCAATTGTCCGGCCTTGCGCAGCAAATCCTTTGCGATCTGCCACTGCGCATCGTCCTGATTGACCGGCTTCGCTGGCGCCACGCTGGTTTCAGGCTTGATCACCTGCAACTGTGCGCCGAGCCGCGCCCAGTCACCGTCGTCCATCTCCAGGGTCAAATCCACTGGCCAGTCGCCGATGCTTCCGCGTATTCGCAACATAAGTCTGCTCCTGCACATTTCTGACCCACATGCTCCCATGGGACTTGTGCAACGCCAAGCGGGCGGTCAAACTCTCAGCACTTTCGTTATAAGATTACATAACAGTTTATTCATTTTACTTCCGGAGACCCGCCATGCGTCGTCTGCTGCTCGCTTTACCGTTTGCCCTGTTGCCGTTGGCTGTCGCCCATGCCGCTGATGAACATGATCATGAACATGAGCACGGCAGCCTTGGCGCCCACGAACATGGTGTCGGTCGCCTGAACGCGGCGCTGGACGGCCAGACCCTGGAGCTGGAACTGGAAAGCCCGGCGATGAACCTGGTGGGTTTCGAACACGCTGCCACCACCGACGCCGACAAGGCCAAAGTCGCCGCCGTCCGTACGCAACTGGAAAAACCGCTTACCCTGTTCAACCTGCCGAAGGCCGCCGGTTGTGTGGTGGCGACCCAGGAACTGGAAAGCCCGCTGTTTGGTGACAAACCGGATGCCGATGATGATCACGACGCCGATGTCAAAGACGAACATCACCACGATCACAGCGAAATCCACGCGCACTATCAATTCACCTGTGCGGCCCCGGGTGCGCTGAAAACCCTGGACCTGGCGAACATCTTCAACACCTTCCCGGCCACCCAGAAAATTCAGGTACAACTGATCAGCCCGAGCGGGCAGCAAGGGGTTGAAGTGACGGCCAAGGCGGCTGCCCTCAAGTTCTGACCCCAACACAAATCCAAATGTGGGAGCGAGCCTGCTCGCGATAGTGGCGTAACAGTCACCATCAATGTTGAATGTCATGCCCCCATGGCGAGCAGGCTCGCTCCGACAGGGTTCACCACCAACCTGACCGGTTTCACATGACCCAAGCACTTATCGAACTGTCCGACCTGGGCTTCAGCTGGCCCGGTCACCCGCCGCTGCTGGACATCCCGGCCTTCCGCCTGGAACCCGGCCAAACCCTGTTCCTCAAAGGCCCCAGCGGCAGCGGCAAGACCACCCTGCTCGGCCTGCTCGGCGGCGTGCAGAAGCCCGATCGCGGCAGCATTCGCCTGCTCGGCCAGGAACTGACCGAACTCGGCGCCGGTGCGCGTGACCGCTTCCGCGTGGATCACACTGGCTACATTTTCCAGCAGTTCAACCTGCTGCCGTTTCTCTCGGTGCGCGAGAACGTCGAGTTGCCCTGCCACTTCTCCAGGTTGCGCGCCGAGCGGGCAATCCAGCGCCACGGCAGCGTCGACCAGGCCGCTGCCACCCTGCTCGCTCACTTGGGCCTGAAGGATGAAAGCATCCTCGGCCGCCGCGCCGATTCGCTGTCCATCGGTCAGCAACAACGCGTCGCCGCCGCCCGCGCCTTGATCGGTCAGCCGGAACTGGTGATCGCCGACGAACCGACTTCCGCGCTGGATTACGACGCTCGCGAAAACTTCATTCGCCTGCTGTTCGCCGAATGCCGCGAAGCCGGGTCGAGCCTGTTGTTTGTCAGCCACGACCACTGTTCGATCGCCACCTGTCGCTGGCCGATCTCAATCGCGCCGCCACCCCGTCCGAGGTCTGAGATGTATTTGTTTCGTCTAGCCATGGCCAGCCTGGCAAACCGCCGCTTCACCGCGATCCTCACTGCATTCGCCATTGCCCTGTCGGTCTGCCTGCTGCTGGCTGTGGAACGGGTGCGCACTGAAGCCAAGGCCAGTTTTGCCAGCACCATCAGCGGCACCGACCTGATCGTCGGCGCCCGGTCCGGCTCGGTGAACCTGTTGCTGTACTCGGTGTTCCGCATCGGCAACGCCACCAATAACATCCGCTGGGACAGCTTCGAACACTTCGCCAACAACCCGAAAGTGAAGTGGGCGATCCCGATGTCGCTCGGCGATTCCCATCGCGGTTATCGGGTGATGGGCACCACCGAGGCGTACTTCGAGCACTACCAATACGGCCATCAGCAACACCTGGAACTGGCCGACGGCCGAGCCTTCGCCACCGACCCGTTCGAAGTGGTGCTCGGCGCCGAAGTGGCCGATGCGCTGCACTACAAACTCGGCGACAAACTGGTGCTGGCCCACGGCGTGGCGGTGATCAGCCTGGTCAAGCACGACGACAAGCCGTTCACCGTGGTCGGCATTCTGAAACGCACCGGCACCCCGGTGGACCGCACGCTGCACATCAGCCTCGGCGGCATGGAAGCGATTCACATCGACTGGCACAACGGCGTGCCCGCCCGGGGCCAAGGCCGGATCAGTGCCGATCAGGCGCGCAACATGGACCTGACGCCGCAAGCGATCACCGCGTTCATGCTCGGCCTTAACAGCAAGATTTCGACCTTCGCGTTGCAGCGCGAAATCAACGAATTCCGCGGCGAACCCATGCTGGCGATCCTGCCGGGCGTGGCGCTGCAAGAATTGTGGAGTTTGATGAGCACGGCAGAAAAAGCCTTGTTCGTGGTCTCGCTGTTCGTGGTGCTGACCGGGTTGATCGGCATGCTCACGGCGATCCTCACCAGCCTGAATGAACGTCGGCGCGAGATGGCAATCCTGCGCTCAGTGGGCGCTCGGCCGTGGCACATCGCAACCTTGCTGGTGCTGGAGGCGTTCGCCCTGGCGCTGGCGGGCGTGATCGCTGGCGTGGCGCTACTTTATGTGGGTATCGCCGCCGCGCAGGGTTACGTGCAGGCCAATTACGGTTTGTATTTGCCATTGGCGTGGCCAAGTGAATATGAATGGACGCTGCTCGGTGGCATCCTGATCGCCGCGCTGCTGATGGGCAGCGTGCCGGCATCGCCAATCCCTGGCCGATGGCCTGTCGATCCGACTATGAGGACGTTAATGATGCCCCGCGCTCTGCTTGCGCTGTTGATGCTGGTCGCCCTGCCGCTATGGGCGGCCGAGCCGAAAGAACTGACCTGGTCGGAAATGATTCCGCCGGACGCGATGCCGGAAGTACCGAACATGACACCCCTGCACGACCTGTCGCAGATGAGCAGTGCGCTGTCCGCCGAGTCGGCGCCAGCCGCCAAACAGGATATGCCGAACGCGCCGGTGGTGAAGAGCCTCGACGGCCAGAACATCCGTTTACCGGGCTATATCGTGCCGCTGGAAGTGAGTGAGGAAGGCCGTACCACGGAGTTTCTGCTGGTGCCGTATTTCGGCGCCTGCATCCATGTGCCGCCACCGCCGTCGAACCAGATTGTGCATGTGAAGAGCGAAGTCGGCGTGAAACTCGATGAGCTGTATCAGCCGTACTGGATCGAAGGAGCACTGCAGGTTAAAGCGTCGACCAGTGAGTTGGCGGATGCGGGGTATCAGATGGAGGCGGACAAGATTTATGTGTATGAATTGCCGGAGTGAGCCCGGCAGTTCTGTGTTGTCTGATCAATCGCCATCACGGGCAAGCTCGCTCCCACAGGGACCACCCAAATCCTGTGGGAGCGGGCTTGCCCGCGATGGAATGATCAAAAGTTCCACAAAAACCAACCCCATGACTGTTTCATTGAGCTGAATCAAAAGTCCGTACCAGACGGCTCCGTACCATTGGACATCGAACATTTTCAACGTCCTTTGGAGCCTCCATGCACAAGTCCTTGCTCAGCGCTTCGCTGTTTGCCCTCGCGCTCGCAACCCCACTCGCCTACGCCCACGAATCCGGTGACATCATCGTTCGTGCCGGTGCAATCACCGTCAACCCGAAAGCTGACAGCTCCAGCGTCAAGGTCGATCAAGGCCCTTTGGCCGGCACCGACCTGGGTGGCAAGGCCACCATGAGCAGCGACACGCAACTGGGTCTGAACTTCGCTTACATGCTCGACAGCCACTGGGGTATCGAGCTGCTCGCCGCCTCGCCGTTCGAGCATGACGTAAAAATCAAAGGCACCGCCCTCGGCGCGGGCAACGGCAAACTCGGCACCCTGAAACACCTGCCGCCGACCTTGAGCATTGTCTACTACCCACTGGACGGCAAGTCTGCATTCCAGCCGTACGTTGGCGCCGGTATCAACTACACCTGGATTTACGACGAGCACGTCGGCAGCGAGGCCAACGCCAAGGGGTTCAGCAACTTCAAGGCGGATAACTCCTGGGGCATGGCGTTTGAGGTCGGTGCTGACTACATGATCACCGACAACGTCTTGCTCAACGCCCAAGTGCGTTACATCGACATCGATACCACCGCGACCGTGGAAAACGACGCAGTGAAACCAGGCACCCGTGCCAAGGTCGATGTGGATGTCGACCCGTTCATCTACATGGTGGGCCTCGGTTACAAGTTCTAAATCGTTCACGTGGTGGGAACGAGCTGAAAAAAAGGCGCCTTCACAGGCGCCTTTTTCATGAGGGCGAAAAACTCAGCGACCGAGCAACCGCGCCAGGCCGACAGCCATCGGTGTCTGTTCGGGGCAGGTAAACCGCTCCAGCAGACGCTGATTGTTCGCCCGCGAATGGCGGATATCACCAGAACGTGCCGGGCCGTAGCTCACGGGTGGCAGTTCACCGACCACCACTTTCAACGCTTCCAGCATTTGCTTGAGCGTGGTCGCCCGGTTCCAGCCGACGTTGACCGCACCGATTCCAACCTGCGGCTTTTCGATGGCTTGCACCAGCACGTCGACCAGGTCCTCGACGTACACGAAATCACGCGTCTGCTCGCCGTCGCCGAATACGGTGATCGGCAGGCCCTTCTGCGCCCGCTCGCTGAAAATGCTGATCACCCCGGAGTACGGCGAGGACGGATCCTGGCGTGGGCCGAAGATGTTGAAGAAGCGGAAAATCACCGGCTCCAACCCATGCTGGCGGCGGTAGAAATCGAAGTAGTGTTCGCTGGCCAACTTGTCCGACGCATACGGCGTCAACGGTGCCTTGGGCGTGTCTTCGTCGATCGACTGGCCTTCGCCATTGTTGCCGTAGACCGCAGCACTGGAGGCAAACAGCACGCGTTTGACGCCGCTCTGGCGCATGGCTTCGCAGACATTCAGCGAGCCGATGAAGTTGCTCTGGTGCGTCTTCACCGGGTCGTCCACCGAGGCTTGCACCGATGCTACCGCCGCCAGATGCGCGACCGCACTGCAACCGGCCATGGCGCGAGCGACCAGGGCCGCATCGGCGACATCACCGACGATCAGCTCGACGCGAGGATTATCCAGCGGCAGGTTGCTACGTTTGCCGGTGGACAAGTCATCGAGAATCCGCACCGTATGACCCTTGGCGAGCAAGGCGTCGGTCAGGTGGGAGCCGATGAAACCGGCGCCGCCGGTGATTAAAACGGGGCCGTCAGCCATGGCGATAGAACCTGTCCAGTAAACTCGGGAGCGCCGCACGCCAGGCGCGGGGCTTGATCCCGAAGGTGTGGAGGATTTTCTTGCAGGCCAGCACCGCGTGTTGCGGCTCTTCGGCAGCGTCCGGGCGCGCAGCGTGAGCCTGGGCGGTCGGCGCTTCGATGGCCAGCGGATGCAGCGCGCGGGCTTCAGTGAGAATGGCCTGCCCCAGCGCCAGCGGCGTGGTCGCCTCGTGCCCCGCGTAATGGTAGGTGCCCCACAGCGGCGCCGCGCAATCGAGTTGCTTGAGCACGGAAATGATCACCCGGGCCGCGTCGTCGACCGGCGTCGGGTTGCCCCGGCGATCATCGGCCATCAGCAGCTCGTCAGGTTGTTCCGCGCGGGACAGGAAACGTCCGAGGGTGCCATCGGGGCTGTCATCGAGCAGCCAGCCGAACCGCAGCAGCACGTGCTGCGGGCAAGTCGCGCGCACGCTTTGTTCGATCCGCCACAAGGCCTGACCACGCAGGCCCAAAGGCACCGGCTCGTCTTTTTCGCTGTAGGCCGTCGCCCGGGAGCCGTCAAACACGCGATAGCTCGAGGGTTGCAGCAGAACGATGTTGTGGTGCTGGCACAGTTCAGCCAGGCGCTCGATCGCACGCTCTTGCCCGGCCAGACGCGTTTCGCTGACCGTCTCCGCCTGAAACCAGTCGAAGTAGTAGGCGAGGTTGATCAACGCGTCCGGCCGGGTGTCGTCGAGCAATTGCGTCAGGCTCGCGGCATCCCAGCCGTCTTGCGGTGGGCGGGGGGCGAGGAAACCGCCGCACCGAGGCGAATCAGCGCCTGCCCAAGGGCATTTCCGCCGCCCAGTAACATAAGGCGCATTCGCATAGAGTCAGCAGGCCCAGTCTGATTGGAACAATGGCTTTATCGATACCGCTCGCGGGCGATGTCGTCGATAGTTGCCGGAATCGTTGCATTTTGCGGGTTTAGTGCGCAACCGTCATTCATAAAGTGTAGATCCTGTGTTCAATGCGGCCCTCGCCACAAAGCCGGTGATAAACCGAGCGGTACTTGCATCTTCCCATCCCCACCCGCATAAATTGTTCCATGAATCTGCCCATTCCCACGGACGCGGCCCTGACAGGCTTCCACCCCGCCGTCAGCGCCTGGTTCAGCAGCACCTTTCCGACGGCTACCGCCGCCCAGGCCCGGGCGTGGCCGCTGATCCGCCAGCACCGTTCGACCCTGATCGCCGCGCCCACCGGCTCCGGCAAAACCCTCACCGCGTTTCTCGCCGTCATCGACGACCTGGTTCACCGTGCCCAGGAAACCGCAGGCGGTTTGCCTGACGAAACCCTGGTGGTCTACGTCTCGCCGCTCAAGGCCTTGTCCAACGACATCCAGATCAACCTGCAAAATCCGCTGACCGGCATCCGTGAACAGTTACGCGTGATGGGCTTGCCCGAGCTGCAGATCACCACCGCCGTGCGCACCGGGGACACGCCGCAAAAAGACCGCTCGGCGATGCGCAAGACCGCGCCGCACATTCTGGTCACCACCCCGGAATCCCTTTACGTGCTGCTCGGTTCCGACTCCGGCCGGCAAATGCTCGGCACCACGCGCACGGTGATCGTCGATGAAATCCATGCCATCGCCGCCAGCAAGCGTGGCAGTCATCTGGCCTTGAGCCTGGAGCGTTTGCAGGCGTTGTGCGCAACACCGCTGATGCGCATCGGGCTGTCCGCCACGCAAAAACCGATCGAGGCCGTCTCGCGCTTTTTGGTGGGACGTGATCGCGAATGCGCGATCATCGACATCGGTCACGCGCGGCCGCGGGATCTGGGCATCGAAGTACCGTCGGTGCCATTGTCGGCCGTCATGGCCAATGATGTCTGGGAACTGGTCTACGACCGCCTCGCCGTCCTCGCCCGCGAACACCGCACCACGCTGATTTTCGTCAACACCCGACGCCTGGCCGAACGTTTGAGCCGGCATTTGAGCGAGCGTCTCGGCAAGGAAGCGGTCGCCGCCCACCATGGCAGCCTGGCCAAGGAGTTCCGCCTCGACGCCGAACAGCGGCTCAAGCGCGGCGACCTGCAAGTGCTGATCGCCACGGCGTCGCTGGAATTGGGGATCGACATCGGCGATGTCGATCTGGTCTGCCAGATCTCTTCACCGCGCTCGATCGCCGGTTTTCTGCAACGGGTCGGCCGCTCCGGCCACCAGGTCGGTGGCACACCGAAAGGCCGGTTATTCGCCACCACCCGCGATGACCTGATCGAATGCACCGCCCTGCTCGACTGCGTGCGCCGGGGCGAACTCGACACGTTGAACATTCCTCAAGCTCCCCTGGATGTACTGGCCCAGCAGATCATCGCCGAGGTCAGTTGCCAGGAATGGCCGGAACAAGCGCTGCTGGAAATGTTCCGCAAAGCCTCGCCGTACGCAGGCCTCGACGAAAAACATTATCAGGCGCTGCTGCAGATGCTCGCCGAAGGCTACAACGGTCGCCAGGGCATTCGCAGCGCGTTCCTGCACCGCGACGCCGTGACGCGCACGTTGCGTGGTCGCCGGGGCAGCAAACTGACCGCCGTGACCAGCGGCGGCACCATTCCGGACAACGCCGACTACAGCGTGCTGCTGGAACCGCAAGGGCTGAACATCGGCAGCGTCAACGAAGATTTCGCGGTGGAAAGCATTGCCGGCGACATCTTTCAGTTGGGCAATACCTCGTACCGAATCCTGCGGGTCGACACCGGCAAAGTCCGGGTCGAAGATGCTCACGGGCAGCCGCCGACCATTCCGTTCTGGCTCGGTGAAGCGCCGGGGCGCAGCGCTGAATTGTCCTTCGCCGTGGCCCGCCTGCAAGCGCAACTCGATGCCCTGCTCGGCGCTACGCCCGGCAACTTGCAACCCGCCCTCGACTGGCTGACCGACACCCTCGGCCTCAACCTCGCCAGCGCCGGACAACTGGTGGACTACCTCGCCCGCGCGCGCCTGACACTGGGCGCCCTGCCGTCCCAGGACACGCTGCTGATGGAGCGTTTTTTCGACGAGTCCGGCGGCACGCAACTGATCATCCACACGCCATTCGGCAGCCGTATCAACCGCGCCTGGGGCCTGGCCCTGCGCAAGCGATTCTGCCGCACCTTCAATTTCGAATTGCAGGCTGCCGCCAGCGAAGACGCGATCGTCCTGTCGCTGTCCACCAGCCACAGTTTTGAGCTCGACGATGTCTGGCGCTACCTGCACAGCAACAGCGCCGAGCACCTGCTGATTCAAGCGGTACTCGATGCGCCGCTGTTCGGCGTGCGTTGGCGCTGGAATGCCGGGGTCGCGCTGGCGCTGCCGCGTTACACCGGCGGGCGTAAAGTCGCGCCGCAGATTCAACGAATGAAAAGCGAAGACCTGATCGCCAGTGTGTTCCCCGACCAGATTGCCTGCGTGGAAAACCTCGCCGGCGAGCGCGAGGTTCCCGACCATCCGCTGGTGGAACAAACCCTCGACGATTGCCTGCACGAAGCCATGGACTGCGAAGGCTGGCTGGCCTTGTTGCGCCGGATGGAAAACGGCGACGTTCGCCTGATCAGCCGTGACCTGCCCGCGCCCTCGCCACTGGCGGCAGAAATTCTCAGCGCCCGGCCTTATACCTTCCTTGACGACGCGCCGCTGGAAGAGCGCCGAACCCAAGCCGTGCTCAACCGGCGCTGGACCGATCCGCAGTCCACCGACGACCTCGGCGCACTGGATGCCGAGGCGATTCAAGCGGTACGCGATGAGGCCTGGCCGACACCGACCGGCCTTGATGAAATGCATGAGGCGCTGATGAGTCTGGCGTGCATCAGCGATGCCGAGGCACAGGCCAATCCGCAGTGGCCCGAGTGGCTGAACGCACTTGCCGACAGCGGGCGCGCCAGTCGGTTGCAGGTCGATGCCGAGCGATCACTGTGGCTGGCAGTGGAACGACTGACGTGCCTGCGGGCGATGTATCCACAGGCGCAGTTGTTCCCTCCGCTGGAGGCGCTGCCAGGATTCGATGAGGCCTGGGAGCCGGACGACGCGTTGCTGGAAGTCATCCGCGCGCGGCTCAGCGCTTTTGGTCCGTTGCCGCTGAGCGCGATTGCCGAACCGCTGGGATTTCCTCCGATACACATCACCCAGGCGCTGGCACAACTGGAGCGCGAAGGTTATGTGCTGCGCGGGCGATTCACCCCCGGCACCGATCAGGAGGAATGGTGCGAACGGCATTTGCTGGCGCGGATTCATCGCTACACGGTCAAGCGCCTGCGGCGGGAAATCGAACCCGTGGCGCTGCAGGATTTCATGCGTTTCCTGTTTGACTGGCAGCATCTTTCTGCGGCGACTCAGGGCCAGGGCAGCACCGTGTTGCCAGCGATTGTCAGTCAATTCGAAGGCTACCCTGCCGCTGCTTCCGCCTGGGACAGCGACATTCTGCCGGCGCGGATCAAGGATTATTCGGCAAGCTGGCTGGATGACCTGTGTCGCAGCGGCAAACTGGTCTGGACGCGCCTGACTGCAAGCAGCAAAAGCACCAGCACCGCGTTGCGCAGCACGCCCATTGTGCTGCTGCCGCGCAGTCAGGTCGGGTTGTGGAGCAGTCTGACCGAGCAGACACCCGTCAGCGAACTGTCGCCGAAAACGCAAAAGGTTCATCAAGCACTCAGTCAGCATGGCGCGCTGTTTTTCGATGAGCTGATTCACGAGGCTCATCTGCTGCGCTCGGAGCTGGAAATCGCCTTGCAGGAACTGGTCGGCGCCGGGCTGGTGAACGCCGACAGCTTTGCCGGTTTGCGGGCGCTGATTACGCCGGCGAGCAAACGCCAGGCCCGCAGCAGCCGTCGCGGACGCGGGGCGTTTATCGGCGGCATGGACGATGCCGGTCGCTGGGCCTTGCTTCGACGCGGGCCACCAGCGCCGACCGTGGACAACAAACATCCAACACCGAGCGACACGCTGGAACACATCGCATTGACCTTGCTGCGCCGCTACGGCGTGGTGTTCTGGCGCCTGCTGGAACGCGAAGCAGACTGGTTGCCGAGCTGGCGCGAATTGCTGCGCACGTTCCATCGGCTGGAGGCCCGCGGCGAGATTCGTGGTGGGCGGTTCGTGAATGGCCTGGCCGGTGAGCAGTTCGCCTTGCCCGAGGCGATCCCATTGCTGCGGGAAGTTCGGCGGCGGGCACACGACGGCAGTTTGATCGCTGTGTGCGGGGTGGATCCGCTGAACCTGGCGGGCACGCTGTTACCCGGCGCGAAAGTACCGGCGTTGGCGAGCAATCGACTGGTGTATCGCGATGGTCTTCCGGTGGCTGCCGAGATCGCCGGAAAGCAGGTTTTCTGGTTGGAATCGACGATCGAAATACGCAACAAACTGATCCGGCATTGATGCTGTCCCGGCCGGTCCCAAGAAAAATCATTGAGTACGCGGCTGATCCGGCAGCAACACCGGCGAATTCTCCGGCGCTGCGCCGTCATCTTCCGGCTCCCCCATCCCCCGCTTCGGCATTAAAACCTGCTGTGGATAAGTCTGCGCGAAATGCACCCATGGGCTGTTATCCACAAGCTTCTTCAAACGCTGGTTAAACGCCCGGCTCACCGCATACTGCCCACCCGATACCGTACGGAACTGCGCCGTCAGCACCACGCCGTTGAGGTCCATTTTGTCGACGCCAAACACATCCAGCGGCCCTTGCAGGTTGTACTTGAGAAATGCGTCCTCACGGATCGACTCCCCCGCCTCGCGAATCAGCTCGATGGCCTTGTCCACGTCGGTGTCGTAGGTGAACTGCACCGAGAAAAACGCATAGGCGAATTGCCGCGACTGGTTTGTCACGGCCTTGATCTGCCCGAACGGCACCGAGTGCACAAACCCTTTGCCGTCGCGCAGGCGCAAGGTGCGGATGGTCAGGCCTTCGACGGTGCCGGCATGCCCGGAATCGAGCACGACCCAGTCGCCAATCGACAGGGTGTCTTCGATGATGATGAACAGGCCGGTGATGACGTCCTGCACCAGTTGCTGCGAGCCGAAACCGATGGCCAGGCCGACCACCCCGGCACCCGCCAACAGCGGTGCGACGTTGATACCGAGGTTGGCCATGGTGGTGATTGCACAGATCACCACGAGGATGATTTTGATCGCGTTGCGCAGCAGTGGAAGAATGGTTTTTACCCGCGTACTGGGCTGTGTCGTGCGTTTATTGATCGGCGGCTTCAGCGCTTCCTGAATCGCTGTATCGAGCACCACCCACAGCAACCAGGTCACCAGGAAGATCAGGCCCATGCTGCTCAGCGACTCACTGATCGCCCGGCCCACCGAGTTGCGCTCGGCGAACTCGAACAGCGAGACGCCCCAGATACGCCCGAGAATTTCGATGAACGCCACGGCCATGACAATCCGCAGCAGTGCATGCAGCAAGCTGAGAAAGCGTTCTTTGTAGGCACTGCTGCGCTGGATCGCTTGGGCTTTTCCGGAATTGAACAGGTGCTGGAAAATCGTGCTGAGGAACACCGTGGCGATCAACAGAATGGTGGTGAACAACGCACAACGCAGGGCTTTCTGATTGTCCTCGCCGACGCCGATGAGGTTGATCGCCGACACCATCACCATCAGCAGAATCGGCCAGTACCAGAGCCGGGAAAAGATCCGCAGGGATTCCTGCAAGGAAGGCTGTTTCAAGCGCTGCGCCAGCGCCCGGTTGCGGATCAGATGCGCCACCGGACGCCTCAGGCGAATCACCAGCAATCCAAAGATGATTGAAGCAAACAGCCCGGTGAACACGGCGATGCTGCTGGTGATGTTGCCGCCCAGCTGCCGGGCGATCTGCGGGCTGGTCAAGGCGTCGCTGAGCGCCGCAAGGAAGCCGATCAGGAACAGCGGTTTGGGGCAGTAATCACGAATGATCTGCACCGCACGGCGCTTGTGCCCGGTGTTGAACATGACGATCACGCACAAGAACATCGAGGTGGAGAAAATGCCGCTGCTGGTGGCGTAGGCAAAACACAGGGCCAACGCCCGGCCCACTGAGTTCGGCAGAAAATGGCTGACGTATAACGTCAGCGGCAGGCAGATCAACGCGGGAATCGTGAACGGCAGCAGGTAGCCGAGCAGGTCCTGGCTGCGTTGCCGTTTTCGAAAAAAACGCCCGGCACTCAAGCGCTTGTCCAGCAGGGCGCCGAGCACTGTGAGCAAGGCGAACACGCCGAGCCAGACGCCGGACAACAACAGGAAATCGCCGACCACGCTCATCGGTGATCGAGACGAAGGTCGATTCACCAGTTTGTCGACTTCATCCGCCGCCCGATCCGCTCGCAGGCGCCAGGCGTCGACCAGGTCTTCGTTGAGGTCGAGCTTGTCCTGAACGTCGTCGATGCTGGAACTGATCGCCCCGAGCAAGCCGCCCTGGACCAGCGGTTCAGGTTTCGCTGGCTCTTCCGCTGCGGCGGGAAGTCCCGGCAGCGTGGTGGCTTCCAGTTCGTTGCTGCCGAGAAACAGCAACGCCCCCAGTAATATCGCGGTCTTGAACTTGAGCAAAACGGGGAGCTCCTTGAAAAGGGTCTGTTAGGAACTGATTGGCAAATGCCCGGCAAGTTCGGTTCTGGCCGCGAGATAACGTTCCAGCCATTCTCCCTGTGGGAGCGAGCCTGCTCGCGATAGCGGCGGCACATCCAGCATTGATGGGGCGGAACCACCGCTATCGCGAGCAGGCTCGCTCCCACATTTAACCGTGGTGCTCTGTTGATATTTGACCTGAACGCAAATATCAAATGCCCACCCCTCTATTTTTCCGCACAACCCAAACCCGGACACTGCGCTCCACCGGAGTTGCAGCCATGCCCATTGCCTTGCTCGCGCTGACCCTCAGCGCCTTTGCCATCGGGACGACCGAGTTCGTCATCGTTGGCCTGTTACCCACGATAGGCGCCGACCTTGGCGTCAGCCTGCCGTCTGCCGGCCTGCTGGTCAGTCTCTACGCCCTGGGCGTTGCCATCGGCGCACCGGTGCTGACCGCTCTCACCGGCAAAGTCCCGCGCAAACTGCTGCTGTTGTCGCTGATGGTGTTGTTCACCCTCGGCAACCTGCTGGCCTGGAAAGCGCCGAGCTACGAATCGCTGATCATTGCGCGAATCGTCACCGGCCTGGCCCACGGGGTGTTTTTCTCGATCGGCTCGACCATTGCCACCAGCCTGGTGCCGAAGGAAAAAGCCGCCAGTGCGATTGCGATCATGTTCACCGGCCTGACGGTCGCGCTGGTCACCGGCGTGCCGCTGGGGACGTTTATCGGTCAGCATTTCGGCTGGCGTGAAACCTTCCTCGCCGTCTCTGCGCTGGGTGTGATCGCCTTCATCGGCAGCCTGCTCTACGTGCCGAAGAACATCGCGCACAGCAAACCGGCTTCGCTGTTGCAGCAATTGCAGGTACTCAAGCAACCGCGTCTGCTGCTGGTGTATGCCATGACGGCGGTCGGTTACGGCGGCTCGTTCATCGCGTTTACGTTCCTGGCGCCGATTCTTCAGGACATCTCCGGTTTCAGCGCCAGCACCGTCAGCCTGGTGTTGCTGGTCTACGGGATCTCGGTGGCAGTCGGCAACATCTGGGGCGGCAAACTGGCCGACAAACGCGGCCCGATCAGCGCCCTGAAAATCATCTTCGCCCTGCTCGCCGCCGTGCTGTTCGTGCTGACGTTCACCGCCGGCAACCCATGGCTGGCGCTGGCCACCGTGCTGGTCTGGGGTGCGGTTGCATTCGGCAACGTGCCGGGCTTGCAGGTGTATGTGGTGCGTCAGGCCGAACATCACACGCCGCAGGCGGTGGACGTGGCGTCTGGGCTGAACATCGCCGCGTTCAACCTCGGCATTGCCGGTGGTGCGTGGGGCGGTGGTTTGATCGTCGCTCATATGGGCTTGATCCATACCGCATGGATCGGTGGCCTGGTAGTGCTGGTGGCACTGGCGCTGACCGCGTGGAGCGGTCGTCTTGATCGTCTCGGCCCGGTGTATGCCGAACCGGCTGAAGGTTCGACCCGCGTCGTCGCCGGCCACTGATAAAGCTCGCTCCCACAGGATCCTCGGTGGTCTTTCGAGCGTTTACCGTCTGTAGCCCCGTCGAAACTTTCTCGCTTGCCCCGCAGTCATCAAAAGACAGGGGCAACCGAGGACCATCAGACGGGAGGCGACATGGCGGGGATTCACATTGGTATTTCAGGCTGGCGCTACACACCCTGGAGGGGGGATTTCTACCCGAAGGGGCTGACCCAGAAGCGCGAATTGCAGTTCGCGTCACGGTCGGTCAACAGCATCGAAATCAATGGATCGTTTTACGCCCTGCAACGGCCCGAACGGTACGCCCAGTGGTACGACGAAACCCCGGCAGACTTCGTCTTCAGTATCAAAGCCCCGCGGTTCATCACCCACATCAAACGCCTTCGAGATGTCCATAAACCCTTGGCGAATTTCTTTGCCTCCGGGGTACTGGAACTCAAGGAAAAACTCGGTCCTGTCCTCTGGCAATTCCCGCCCAGTTTCAAATTCGACGCTGAGCTGTTCGACCACTTTCTCGAGCAATTGCCCCGCAACACCGAACAGGCTGCCACCCTCGCCCGTCAGCACGACTCACACGTGAACGGTCACGCCAGCATGAAGGCGTATAAGAAAAAGCCGCTGCGTCATGCCGTCGAGATCAGAAACGACACCTTCATCGACCCGGCGTTTGTCCGCCTGCTCAAACGCCACAACGTCGCCTTGGTCATTGCTGACACCGCCGGTAAATGGCCGTATCGCGAAGACATCACCAGCGACTTCGTGTACCTGCGCCTGCACGGCGCCGAAGAACTCTATGCCAGCGGTTACACCCCCGAAGCGCTGGAACGCTGGGCCGCGCGGATCGAGGCCTGGAACCACGGCCGACAACCCTCCGACGCGCATCTGATCGCACCACGGCAAAAACCCAAGGCACGCAAATCCCGGGAAGTGTTTTGCTATTTCGACAATGACATCAAAGTCCGCGCGCCCTTCGATGCCCGCCGTTTGCTCGAACATTTTCATCTCGACAAGAACCTCGCCACCGCCCCCGGCGAGCCGGCTGCCGAAGGGGTGCTGCCATGAATGGGCCCGAGCCGTTCAATGCCATCGATGACCAGCCGCCAGCCATGGCCGCCGTGCGCCGCTTCACCGTGCTGACGGTCAACACGCACAAGGGTTTTACCGCGCTGAACCGGCGCTTCATCCTGCCGGAACTGCGTGAAGCGGTGCGCAGCGTATCCGCCGATGTGGTGTTTTTGCAGGAAGTCCACGGCACCCACGAACATCATCCCCGGCGCTACAGCAACTGGCCGACAATGCCGCAGTACGAATTCCTTGCCGATACGCTGTGGCCGCAGTTCGCCTACGGACGCAATGCGGTGTACCCGGCGGGCGATCACGGCAATGCGCTGCTGTCGAAATTCCAGATCATTCGCCACGACAACCTCGACGTGTCGATCAGCGGACACGAGAACCGCGGCATCCTGCATTGCGTATTGCGCCTGCCCGGCGACGGCCCGGAGGTGCACGCCATCTGCGTTCATCTGGGCCTGCGCGAAACCCATCGCAACGAACAGCTGAAGCTGCTGGCCCAGCGCCTCGAAGAGTTGCCGGCTGATGCGCCGGTGATTGTCGCCGGCGACTTCAACGATTGGCGCCAGCGCGCCGATGCGCTGCTCAAACCCTGTGGACTGCGCGAGGTGTTCGCCGAACACCACGGCAAACCGGCGCGCAGTTTTCCGGCGCGCTTGCCGGCCTTGCGCCTGGACCGCATCTACGTGCGCAACCTCAAGGCCAGCCACCCGAAAGTCCTGGCGGCACGGCCCTGGTCACACCTTTCCGACCACGCACCGCTATCGGTGGAGATCGAGCTATGAGCAGCGCACCGATGGAAAAAACCACTGCGGAACACCTGGCCACCCACTCGTCGATCCGTGAACCCGGCGTGGTCGACGTCCAATACGGCTGGCAAGGCAACAACCTGGTGGAACTGCTGGAGAACGGCGAAGCGTATTTTCCGCGGGTGTTCGAGGCCATGCGCCAGGCCAAGACTGAAATCCTCCTGGAAACCTTCATCGTGTTCGAGGACAAGGTGGGCAACGAGTTGCAGCAAGTGCTGATCGAGGCGGCGCAACGCGGCGTGCGCGTCACCGCCAGCCTCGACGGTTTTGGCTGCGGTGAGCTGACCACCGGCTATCTCGCGGCATTGAGCGAGGCCGGCGTGCGCATTCAGATATTTGACCCGGCGCCGAAACGGCTCGGCTTTCGCACCAACTGGTTTCGGCGCCTGCACCGCAAGATTGTGGTGGTCGACGGCACGATTGCGTTCATCGGCGGAATCAACTTTTCCGCCGATCATCTGGCTGACTTCGGTCCCGAGGCCAAGCAGGATTACTCGGTTGAAGTGCAAGGCCCGGCGGTGGCGGACATTCATCATTTCGCCCTGCTGCAAAGCGGCCGCCCGGCGCGGGCCAAATACTGGTGGCAGCGGCGCCGGCAGCGGCGTTCGGAACTGGCCTTCAGCGACCACGATGGCCAAGTCAGGCTGGTGTACCGCGACAACGGCGATCACCGGACCGATATCGAAGAGGTTTATCGACAGGTGCTGCGCAGTGCCCAGCGCCGCGTGGTCATCGCCAACGCCTATTTCTTCCCGGGCTATCGCCTGCTGCGCGAGATTCGCAACGCCGCTCGCCGTGGCGTCGAGGTGCGGCTGATTCTGCAAGGTCAGCCGGACATGATGGTGGCCAAACTGGCCGCGCGCATGACCTATGACTACTTGCTCAAGGCCGGCGTGCAGATTCACGAGTATTGCGAGCGGCCGCTGCATGGCAAAGTCGCATTGGTGGACGAGGACTGGAGCACCGTCGGTTCGAGCAATCTCGACCCGCTGAGCCTGTCGATGAACCTGGAAGCCAACGTGCTGATCCGCGATCGTGCCTTCAACCGCGATTTGTTCGAACGCCTCGAAATGCTGAGTAACAACCACTGCAAAGCCATGTCGGCAGATAAATCCCCGCGCGGGCGGGTCTGGCACATGACCGTCGGTTTTCTGGTGTTTCACTTTCTGCGGCACTTCCCGGCGTGGGCCGGCTGGCTGCCGGCACACAAGCCGCGCCTGAAACCCTTCACCCACGTTGCCGGGAGTGATCTTCATGGACCGCGCTGAAACACACTCGGCGCCTCACGCCGACAGCACGACACCTGCCTCGGTAAAAAAAACCCGCTGGAGTCGCTGGAAAAAACCGCTGACGATGCTGTTTTTCCTGGCACTGATCGTGTTGTTCACGATGCTGGCCCAGCGCATCGAATGGAACGAGGTGTTCGATACCCTCGCCGACTTCAAGGTGCGCACGCTGATCATTGCCTCCGGGCTGACGCTGGTGAGTTTCCTGGTGTACGCCTGCTTCGACCTGATCGGCCGCACCTACATTCGTCAGGACCTGACCTGGAAGCAGATACTGCCGGTGGGCATCATCAGCTACGCGTTCAACCTTAACCTCAGCGCCTGGGTCGGCGGCATCGCCATGCGTTATCGCTTGTATTCGCGGCTCGGCGTGAGCAAAAGCAACATCGCGAAAATCCTCGGCCTGAGCCTGGCGACCAACTGGTTCGGCTACATGGTGATTGCCGGCGCGGTGTTCAGCAGCGGACTGGTGCGCATGCCGCCCGGCTGGAAACTCAGCACTGGCGCGTTGCAAGGGGTGGGCGTTTTGTTATTGCTGGTGAGCGCGGGTTATCTGGCGGCGTGCCGGTTTTCCAAGCGGCGCGAGTGGGCCATTCGAGGCGTGGAAATCAACCTGCCTTCCTTGCGCATGGCGATCCTGCAACTGTGCCTCGGCGCGCTGAACTGGTCGCTGATGGCGGCGGTTATTTTCACTTTGCTGCCGAGCAAACTGGATTATCCGTTGGTGCTCGGGGTATTGCTGATCAGCGCCATTGCCGGGGTCATCACCCACATTCCGGCGGGGCTTGGGGTGCTGGAAGCGGTGTTTGTGGCATTGCTGCAGCATGAGGTGTCGCGGGGGAGCCTGGTGGCGGGGTTGCTGGCGTATCGGGCAATTTATTTCATCTTGCCGTTGCTGATTACGCTGGTGATGTATCTGGTGGTCGAGGCCAAGGCCAAGTCGTTGCGGATCGCGAAAAAGCCCAAGTGATTACGGCTCTTGTGGCGAGGGAGCTTGCTCCCGCCGGGTCGCGAAGCGGCCCCCTTTATCTCTGAAAAGAAGAGGACTGCTGCGCAGTCCAGCCGGAGCAAGCTATCTCGCCACAAATCACTTGGATTGAATGATGCTCAACCGCTCACCCACCACCATCTCAGTGATCCAGTCCACCAGAATCGAGGTGTACGCCTGCTGCGAAACCGGCTCGCTCAACGCGTGATCGGCGCCGTCGATAATCCGGTGCGTCAGCGAATGCGTCTGCTGGCACGCGGCGCGATAGCTCATGATCGTCGCGTGTGGCACCCAGTCGTCGGTCTCAGACTCCACCAACAGCACATCCCCGGTAAATTGCGAACACGCGTGCAACGCGCGATTGCTATCGGCGCGAACCAGGGTGCTGCGGTAATCGCGCAAATCCATCTTGTCCAGATCGCGCTTGGGTGTATGCCATTGCTCGTCGCGATACAGCGCCGGCACCCGCAGCGCCAGCCAGCGTACCGGACGCAATGACGTCAGGATCGACGCCAGGTAACCGCCATAACTGGTACCGACCACGGCGATCGCCGAGGTATCGAGTGCCGGATGCGCAAGCAACCGGTCGTAAGCCGCCAGCAGGTCGCGCAGGTTGTCTTCTCGCGTGACCCGCGTCAGCGGAATGCCGGTGCCGCCGGTGTGCCCGCGCAAGTCGAACGTCAGGCACACGCAGCCCAGACCGGCGATGCCTTTGGCCCGTTCAAGGTCGCGCTCCTGGCTGCCACCCCAGCCGTGCACGAAGAGCACGCCGGGGACTTTCGATTTGGGGCTGAGAAAAGTCCCGCTCATCTGTTCATCGTCGATGTCGATCTGAATGGTTTCGCTTCTAGCCGTCATAGGATTGGACCGTTACGTACTTGAGAAGAAATTCACTGTCTTGCGCCGGCCCGCGGTACACCTCGATGGCGTCCGCCGGCAGCGCCTGATCGATGTAGGTTTCCACCGAAGACACGCGGATGGCGCGCATGGTCGGGTGGTTGACGAAACTCTGCAATGCCGCCACTTCCGCGCTGCTGGCGCCACCCATGCGCCAGGACTGTTCGAGCACGCCACTGCGCTGCAGGCCTTTAGCGTCAAGGCCTTGCGCGATGTCGTAGTTGCGCCGCGACGCGTAGAAGCCGGGATAGGCTTCGTCCGCGGCACTGTCGAACACCTGCGCCTGGCGGATTGCCAATCGCACCTCATCGGGCAAGTCCAGCTTGAGCAAATCGTCGTAGTCACCCTGCACCACGAGCAGGTTGGACCCTCCATAAACCTGCTCGCCCTGGGCGTCGCTGGTCAAGTATTGATCACCGCAGTAGCTCAACACTTTGTCGCCGATGAAGCTTTGGCCGACGCTGTGGGTCACCACGTCGGTCAGGTCCTGTTCCAGCACCACACCTTCGGTGAACAGCGTTTGAGCATCGGGCCTGGCAAGGATTTCGTCGAACTGATCAAGGCTGTTGATCACCTCCTGACCCCGCCCGGCACAGGCATGAATCGGCTTCATGCGAATGGGGCCGCTGTAGAGCAAATGTTCCGCCGCAGGGCGCGCATCGTCGAGGGAAAACACGCTGAGGCCATCCAGCACCACACTGCGCACCCGCTCGGAAAACAGCGGCGACCAACCTTGCGGAGCGTGAGCGTTTTTATTCCGCAGGCCGTGGCTGATGGCTTTGGTGCAGATGAAATCATGCTCGACGTAGCCACCCCATAAATCCTCCGGTCCGCTGACGCCCAACTGCCGCGCGGCAGCGGCACCGACCAGGGTTTGGGTGGGCAACAGATAAAGGTCACGACCGCTGTGCAGTTCGGGATCGAAACTGCCACCGAATTTGAGCCCGAGGATCTGCGCCAGCCAACGGGCCAGCGCGCGGTTGGTTTCGACTTCATGTTGTGGCGCGTCGGGGCGCACCGAATGGGCGACTACCAGTTTCTTGCGGTTTGTTGGGGTCATGCGTCCCCCTTCAATCGGCGCTCGATGAATGTAGTGGTAGGGGTGCAGAGATCAGGCCAATCGCACCCGGTGTGAAATGAACGGCAAATCAATAAGTTGTTGAAAAGGTGATAGCACTACGCCTGTCTTATTCTGCACGACACCTGTTTCAGTTCCGGCATTTTGCACGACCCAAGCCATGCTCAGATCCAATGTGGCGTTCGGGCTAACGAGCCACGGCTGCCGTCGGCGAAACGCCAAACCGCGACCGATAATCACTCGGCGCCAGACCCGTTATCTTCTTGAACGTCGCGCGAAAGGCGCTCGGGTCCTGATAACCCACGGTCCAGGCAATGTGATCGATGGTGCCGTTGGTGAATTCAAGCATTTCCCGGGCCTTGCCGACCCGCAGGTGCTGACAGTACTCGGTGGGTTTCAACCCGGTCGCCGCACGGAATCGGCGCAGGAACGTGCGCTCTTCCAGCCCTGCCCGTTCGGCCATCGCCGCCAGCGACACATCAGTCGCCCCGGTGCTTTGCAGCCAATGCTGTACCTTGAGAATCGAGGCGTCGCCATGGCTGAGGATCGGTGAAAAATTACTGCCGCATTCGCTCGCGCTGTCGCTGTGTTCCACCACCAGAAAACGCGCCGTGCCGGTGGCGATGCTCGGTCCCAGCAGGCGGTCGACCAGACGCAAACCCAGCTCGGACCAGGCCATTAACCCAGCCGTGGTAATCAGGTCGCCGTCGTCGACGATCGGTGTATCGGCCTTGAGTCGGATCGCCGGGTAACGCTCGGCGAACGCCTTGGCCGAGGTCCAGTGGGTGGTGGCGCTGCGGCCGTCGAGCAGGCCGCTTTCGGCCAATAGAATCGAGCCCACGCAGACGCCACCAAGGGTCGCGCCTTGTGCATGTTGCTGCCGAATCCAGCTCAGCAAGCCTTGCGGCGCCTGGCCTTCGGAAAAACCGGCAATCGACGGCGGGATCAGCACCGCCACCAATGCACCGTCCGGCGCGGGATGGCTGTCGTAGACGCGCGTGGGTGCCTGACCGCCATCGACTTGCCAATGGCTGACCCGCAACAGCGGCAACTGTGAAGCCTGATAGTCGGCAGCAATCTGGTTCGCCACTCCGAACAAGTCCGTCAGCCCGTGCACTGCCGCCATCTGCGCGCCCGGATAAATCAGCACGCCCAGCTCGGCGATTGCCCTTTGTGCGTCCATTGTCAGTTTTACCCCTTCTATTGTCGGTGCGGCCAATCCTCGGACGGCCTGCCAGAGCCGATACTTCATTCCACACCCAACACCCACTCGAGGAAACAGTCATGGCCAAGCAAGCACTCATCGTAGTCGATATCCAAAACGACTACTTCCCCCAAGGCAAGTGGCCGCTGGTCGGTGCGGATGCCGCCGCAGACAACGCCGTACGCCTGATCAAGGCCTTCCGCGATGCTGGCGATTCGGTGGTGCACATTCGCCACGAATTCACCTCCAACGACGCGCCGTTCTTCACTCCGGGCTCCGAAGGCGCGAAGCTGCACCCCAAAGTTCTCAACCGAGCCGACGAGCCGGTGGTGCTCAAGCATTTCGTGAACTCGTTCCGCGAAACCGAACTGAAGTCGATCCTCGACGAACAAGACATCAAGGAACTGGTGGTGATCGGCAGCATGAGCCACATGTGCATCGACGGCATTACCCGCGCAGCCGCCGACATGGGTTACACCGTCACGGTCATTCATGACGCCTGTGCCTCACGTGACCTGGAGTTCAACGGCCTCACCGTTCCGGCGGCCCACGTTCACGCCGCGTTCATGTCGGCCTTGGGTTTCGCCTATGCCAGCGTGGTGTCCACCGACGAGTTCCTGGCGGCGCATCACTGATCAACGCTTGCGCGTCGGGTGCTGCCACCCGACGCTCCCGAAACACAGAAAGCCCGGTGCCGTGCATCGGGCGTTTGGGGTGAAACAGGTGCAAACCTGTCTCGGGACTGGACAACCACAAGACTTACCGCCGAAAAGCCGGATAATGGCGGCCAAATCGTCTAGCCCGTTATTCTGGTAATCCCCCATGGAAATCAAGGTCAACTTTCTCGACAACCTTCGGCTTGAAGCCAAGTTCGACGACTTCACGGTGGTGGCCGATCAACCTATCCGCTACAAGGGCGATGGCTCGGCACCGGGTCCGTTCGACTACTTCCTGGCTTCGTCGGCGCTGTGTGCGGCGTACTTTGTGAAGTTGTATTGCAGCACCCGCAATATCCCCACGGATAACATCCGCCTGTCGCAGAACAACATTGTTGACCCGGAAAACCGCTACAACCAGATTTTCAAGATCCAGGTCGAGCTGCCGGCGGACATCTCCGACAAGGACCGCCAGGGCATCCTGCGCTCCATCGACCGCTGCACCGTGAAAAAAGTGGTGCAAGCCGGGCCTGAGTTTGTGATCGAAGAAGTGGACAACCTCGACGCCGATGCCCAGGCATTGTTGATGCCTGCTTCCAGTTCAGAGGCGAGCACCTATATTGCCGGCAAGGATCTGCCGCTGGAGCAAACCATCACCAACATGTCGGCCATTCTGGCAGACCTGGGGATGAAGATCGAAATCGCCTCGTGGCGCAATATCGTGCCCAATGTGTGGTCGCTGCATATCCGCGATGCGCACTCGCCAATGTGCTTTACCAACGGCAAGGGTGCGACCAAGGAAGGCGCGCTGGCCTCGGCGCTGGGCGAGTTTATCGAGCGACTCAACTGCAACTTCTTCTACAACGACCAGTTCTGGGGTGAAGACATCGCCAACGCTGCGTTTGTGCACTACCCGGACGAACGCTGGTTCCAGCCTGGCCGTAAAGATGCGTTGCCCGCCGACATTCTCGACGAGTACTGCCTGAAGATTTACAACCGCGACGGCGAGCTGCGTGGTTCTCATCTGATCGATACCAACTCGGGCAATGAAGAACGTGGCATCTGCTCGCTGCCGTACGTGCGCCAGTCGGACGGCGAAGTAGTGCCTGATTGAAAACCTGTTCCTGAGCAACGGCATGAGTGCCGGTAACACGCTGGCCGAAGCCCAGGTGCAGTGCCTGTCGGAGATCTTCGAGCGCGCGGTCAAACGCGAAATCATCGAAGGTGAATTTGCACTGCCGGATGTGCCGGCCCACGTGCTGGCGAAGTACCCAGCAATTCTGGCCGGCATTCAGGCGCTGGAAGAACAAGGGTTCCCCGTGCTGGTGAAGGATGCGTCCCTGGGGGGTGAGTTCCCGGTGATGTGCGTCACGCTGATGAACCCGCGTACCGGCGGTGTGTTTGCCTCGTTCGGCGCGCACCCGAGCCTGGAAGTGGCGCTGGAACGCAGCCTGACCGAATTGCTTCAGGGCCGCAGTTTCGAAGGCCTCAACGACTTGCCACAGCCGACGTTTGAAGGTCACGCGGTGACCGAGCCGAATAACTTCGTCGAGCACTTCATCGACTCCAGCGGCGTGGTGTCGTGGCGCTTCTTCAGCTCAAAGTCGGATTACGAATTCGTGGAGTGGGACTTCTCCGGCCAGGGTGAAAACTCGAATACCGAAGAAGCCGCAACCTTGTTCGGCATTCTCGAAGGCATGGGCAAGGAAGTGTACATGGCGGTGTACGAGCATATCGGCGCGACGGCCTGCCGCATCCTGGTGCCGGACTATTCGGAAATTTATCCGGTAGACGATCTGATCTGGGATAACACCAACAAAGCGCTGTTCTTCCGCGCCGACATCCTGAACCTGCATCGCCTGGACGAGGCCGAACTGCAGGCACTGGCAGAGCGTCTGGTGGAAAGCGAGCTGGACGACTACACCGACATCACCAGCCTGATCGGCATCGAATTTGACGACAATACCGCTTGGGGTCAGCTGACGATCCTGGAATTGAAGCTGCTGATTTATCTCGCCTTGCAGCAATTTGAAGAGGCGAAAGAAGCGGTGGAGATGTTCCTGCAGTACAACGACAACACGGTTGAGCGTGGCTTGTTCTATCAGGCCGTCAATGTGGTGCTGGAGATGAAACTGGACGAAGACCTGGAACTGGAGGACTACGAGGCCAACTTCCGCCGGATGTTCGGCAACGAGCGGATGGATGCAGCGATCGGCTCGGTGGACGGCAGCGTACGCTTCCATGGCTTGACGCCGACCAGCATGAAACTGGAGGGGCTCGACCGGCACCTGCGGTTGATCGACAGCTACAAAAAGCTGCACACGGCGCGGGCCAATGTGACCCCTTTATCCCGCTAACAGCGTCCACAAAAAAGCGAAGCCAGATCACTGGCTTCGCTTTTTTTGTTACTGACTGAATAGCCGCTTCTTAGAACGGGATATCGTCATCAAAGCTGTCGAAATCCGGAGCCGGCTGAGGAGCGGCCTGCTGCTGTGGAGCCGGACGCGACTGTTGAGGTGCCGACGACTGTTGCGGACGCGGAGCCTGCTGGCGTGGAGCCGGGGCGGACTGCTGATAGTTGTTGCCCCCGCCTTGTTGGTCGCCCTGCTGTGGACGGCCACCGAGCAGTTGCATGGTGCCTTGCATGTCGACCACGATTTCAGTGGTGTAACGCTTGATACCGTCTTTTTCCCACTCGCGGGTCTGCAGCTTGCCTTCGATG
>LNAP01001675.1_pt1 | contig 27667 bp, 25 predicted proteins | sample 602601 | NCBI WGS metagenome assembly LNAP01 (sample SAMN02440304, study PRJNA202911) | soil metagenome | biome: Subtropical and temperate rainforests or woodlands; isolation source: soil samples (1 kg each in a 20% v/v slurry with milli Q water) were... ... | reverse complement strand
CGGGAAGGCCTGGCACGACAGCACATAGCCGGCGGCCACTTCGTAGTCTTCCAGGGCGTGGTTGCTGTCCATTTCCACTTCGCCTTCGATGACCTTGCATTTGCACGTCGAGCACACACCGGCCTTGCACGAGTAGGGCAGTTCGGCGCCCTGGGCGTTGCCGGCATCGAGGATGCTCTGGCTGTTGCGCGGCAGGTCGAAGGCCAGGGCACGGCCATCGCTGATCACGGTGATCTGGCTGACCGCCGCATCGACCTGGCGGGCGGCTTCGCGGGCCTGGCGTTTCTGCTGGCTGCCAGCGGCGGCGAACAATTCGAAATGAATGCGCTCAGGCGCCATGCCCTTGGCCTTGAGGCTGTCGCGCACGGTCTCGGTCATTTCCTGCGGACCGCAGATGAAGGCGGCATCGAGGGCTTCGACATCGAGCCAGCGGCTGAACAGCTGCTCGCATTTCTCGGCGTTGATCCGGCCGTTATACAGGTCGACATCCTGCTGCTCGCGGCTGAACACGAAGATCAGGTTCAGGCGTTGCAGATAGCGGTTCTTCAAGTCTTCCAGCTGTTCGCGAAACAGTGCACCGGAGCTGGAGCGGTTGCCGTACAGCAGGGTGACGCGGCTGTGGGGCTCGGTTTCCAGGGTGGTCTTGATGATCGACAGGATCGGCGTGATGCCGCTGCCGGCGGCGACGGCCAGGTAGTTGCCGTGGCGGGCGGGATCGAGTTCAACGCTGAAATGCCCGGCGGGCGGCATCACTTCCAGGCTGTGCCCGGCCTTCAACTGCTCGTTGGCAAACGCGGAAAAACGACCGCCTGCGACGCGCTTGATAGCAACCCGCAGTTCACCGTCGTTGACGCCGGTGCAGATCGAGTAGGAGCGGCGCACTTCCTCGCCGTCCAGCTGGGTGCGCATCACCAGGTGCTGGCCCTGGGTGTAATGAAAGCTGTCCTGCAGGTGCTGCGGAATCTCGAAGGCGATGGACACCGCGTCACGGGTCTCGGTGCGCACATCCTTGATGGTCAGGCTGTGAAATTTGCTCATTGTTGTTCTCCAGCTGGACGGCAGACGCCGCTCAGATGCACTTGAAATAGTCGAACGGTTCCCGGCAATCGACGCAGCGATACAGCGCCTTGCACGCGGTGGAGCCAAACTCGCTGAGCACTTCGGTGTGGACGCTGCCGCATTGCGGGCAGGCGATCACCGGGCTTTCGCCGAGCAGGCTGCGTTTGCTGGTGCTGCCTTCAGGTGGTGCGATGCCGTAGGCGCGCAGGCGTTCGCGGCCGCTGTCGGTGATCCAGTCGGTGGTCCAGGCCGGGGTCAGGCGGCGCTCCAGGTTCGGTGCCTGGAAGCCGGCCTGTTCCAGCGCCTGGCGGATATCACCCTCGATCACTTCGGTCGCCGGGCATCCGGAATAGGTCGGGGTGACCACCACATGCAAGTGCCCGGCTTGCCAGTCGAGATCGCGGACGATCCCCAGGTCCACCACGCTGACCACCGGGACTTCCGGGTCCATGACCTCGGCCAGGATCGCCCAGGCGGCGGTTAAGTCGCTCGGTTGTACCGGCCGGGCGCCCTGGTCGCTGGCGATCAACTCACCAGGTTGCATCGGGGTACGCTCGTGGCAGGAACTGCATTTCGGCCAGCAGGATGCCCAGGTGCTCGGTGTGCAGGCCCTTGCGCGCATTCAGGTAGAAATAGCTCGGTGCTGCCGGCACGGGCAGGGTGGCGCTGGCGAAAATGTCGTTGACCTTGGCTTGCCACTGCGCCCTCACGCTGGCGATGTCCGGGGTGATACCGGCTTCGCACAGGCGCTGTTCGCTGTCATCGGCGGCGATCAATTCAACGGTAAAACGCCAGACCTCGGGAATGGCCGCGAGCATGCGCTGGTGGCTTTCCTCGGTGCCGTCACCCAGACGCTCGACCCACTCGCCGGAGCGGCGCAGGTGATAGGTGACTTCCTTGACCGCTTTGGCGGCGATCCCGGCAATGCGCTCATCGCTGGACTGGCTCAGGCCCTGGAGGACCGGCAGGTGCCAGGCGTCATACAGGAACTGCTTGAGGAGGGTTACCGCGTAATCGCCGTTAGGTTGTTCCACCAACAGCAGGTTGCGATAGGCGCGCTCGTCGCGGCGGAACGCCAGGTCGTCGGCGTCGCGGCCGTCGTCCAGCAGCTCGGCGGCGTAGTCCAGCCAGTTGCGGGCCTGGCCCACCAAGTCGAGGCCGACGTTCATCAGCGCCAGCTCTTCTTCCAGCGCCGGGGCTGGCACAGGCGCTGGCCCTGGATCAGGGCGCTGTCGCCCAGGCGCAGCAGGTATTCGATCAGATCGGTCTTGTTATTCATGGTCGACCTCACATGTGCCCGACTTCGGCCGGCAGCTCGTAGAAGCTGGCATGGCGGTAAACCTTGTCGTCCGACGGATCGAACAGCGGGTCTTTCTCATCCGGCGATGAGGCGGTGATCAGCTTTGAGGGCACGACCCACAGGCTCACGCCTTCGCTACGGCGGGTGTACAGCTCGCGGGCGTTCTCGATCGCCATGGTGGTGTCGGCGGCATGCACGCTGCCGACGTGCTTGTGGTTGAGGCCGTGCTTGCTGCGCACGAAGACTTCGAAGAGGGTCCATTCGGACATTTCAGTTACTCCACATCTGTTCGGTTTTTTGCTGACGGGGCTGAAGATCAAAAGATCGCAGCCTTCGGCAGCTCCTACATGGGATCACCGGCTCCTGTAGGAGCTGGCGCAGCCTGCGATCTTTTGGCGGCATGGAAGCCGCCGAAGATCAATCAAGCGGCGTTCTTGTTTTGTTTTTTGCGGGCGTGGGCGACGGCGGCTTCACGAACCCAGGCGCCGTCTTCAATCGCCTTGCGGCGGGTAGCGACGCGTTCGGTGTTGCACGGGCCGTTGCCCTTGAGCACTTCGTAGAATTCGTCCCACTGGATTTCGCCGAAGTCGTAGTGACCGCGCTCGGCGTTCCACTTCAAGTCCGGGTCGGGGCAGGTGCAGCCCAGCAGTTCCAGCTGCGGGATGGTCTGGTCGATGAAGCGCTGGCGCAGTTCGTCGTTGCTCTGGCGCTTGATTTTCCAGGCCATGGATTGCGCGCTGTTTGGCGAGTGTTCATCGCTTGGGCCGAACATCATCAGCGACGGCCACCACAGGCGGTTGATCGCATCCTGGACCATGTCTTTTTGCGCCTGAGTGCCGTGACGCATCATGGTCAGGAGGATTTCGTAGCCCTGGCGCTGGTGGAAACTCTCTTCCTTGCAGATGCGGATCATCGCCCGGGAATAGGGGCCGTAGGAGGTGCGCTGCAGCACCACCTGGTTGACGATCGCCGCGCCATCCACCAGCCAGCCCACTGCGCCCATGTCGGCCCAGTTCAGCGTCGGGTAATTGAAGATGCTCGAGTACTTGGCCTTGCCGCTGTGCAGCTTGGCGATCTCTTCATCTCGGTCGGCCCCCAGGGTTTCCATGGCGCTGTACAGGTACAGGCCGTGACCGGCTTCGTCCTGGATCTTGGCCATCAATTGCAATTTGCGTTTGAGCGTCGGCGCGCGGGTGACCCAGTTGCCTTCCGGGAGCATGCCGACGATTTCCGAGTGGGCGTGCTGGGAAATCTGCCGGATAAGGGTTTGCCGGTAGGCATCTGGCATCCAGTTCTTGGCTTCGATCTTGATTTCTGAATCGATTTTTTCCTGGAAGGCACGCTCCTCATCGGACATCTCCGAGAGGTCTTTGATGCGCTTTACGCCTGTTTCTACGAGCTGTGCGTACATGGGGGTCTCTCGAGGGCATGGAGAACTTTATAAGCGATACAAAAATTAATATCAAACAGAAAATGACGTGTCGTATTTGTTTTTGTATCGCTTTGGGATGAAAGGTTGGTTTTTTGGGGTGAGCCTCTGTGGTGAGGGGATTTATCCCCGTTGGTCGCGGAGCGGCCCAGGAGAATGGGACTGCTGCGCAGTCCAACGGGGATAAATCCCCTCGCCACAGAGGCTCGCTCCCACAGGTGCATGCAGGGCGGTGAAGGGGCAAAAAAAAGCCCCGCATCAGCGGGGCTTAAAGGGGTGCAGCAGTCATGCTTTAGGGCGTTTATCGACGACGTGGCAGGCTTTGCCCTCGGATCGCTTGATCGAATGGAAAGGCTGCAGGACGATTCGCGAACTGATCCCGATGTACGTCTTGATGTGTTTGCCGAGCTCCCCGCAAACAGCCTTCTGCTGTTCTTCGCTCAGGTGCTGGTGCTCGGCCTTCAACTCGACATGCACATCAACGCTGTCCAGGTTGCCATTGCGATACAGATGGATCTCGTAGCACTCGGAAAGCTGTTTGATTTTCAGTACTTGCTCCTCGATCTGCGTCGGGAACACGTTGACCCCGCGGATGATCAGCATGTCGTCGCTGCGCCCGGTGATCTTGTCGATCCGCCGCATCGGCCGCGCAGTGCCCGGCAGCAGGCGCGTCAGGTCGCGGGTGCGATAGCGGATCATCGGCAGCGCTTCGTGAACACCAGTTCGCCCATCTGCCCGTCCGGCAGCACTTCGCCGGTGACCGGGTCGATGATTTCCGGGTAGAAGTGGTCTTCCCAGATGGTCGGGCCGTCCTTGGTCTCGGCGCATTCCATGGCGACACCGGGCCCCATGATTTCCGAGAGGCCGTAGATGTCGAGCGCGGTGATGCCCAGGCGCTGCTCGATGGCACTGCGCAGCTCGGCGGTCCATGGCTCGGCGCCGAAGATGCCCAGGCGCAGGGCCAGTTTGTGCGGGTCGATGCCCTGGCGCTCGATCTCGTCGGCGATATTGAGCATGTAGGACGGCGTGACCATGATGATGTCCGGCTGGAAATCCTTGATCAGCTGCACTTGTTTTTCGGTCTGGCCGCCGGACATCGGGATCACCGTGCAACCCAGGCGTTCGGCGCCGTAGTGCGCACCGAGGCCGCCGGTAAACAGCCCGTAGCCGTAGGAAATGTGCACCTTGTCGCCACGCCGGCCACCCGCCGCGCGGATCGAACGCGCAACCACGTTGGCCCAGGTGTCGATGTCGTTCTGGGTGTAGCCGACCACGGTCGGTTTGCCGGTGGTGCCGCTGGATGCGTGCAGGCGCACGATGTCATGCATTGGCACGGCAAACATGCCATAGGGGTAGTTGTCGCGCAGGTCGGACTTGGTGGTGAAGGGGAATTTCGCCAGGTCGTCGAGGGACTTGATGTCGTCCGGGTGCACGCCCAGGGCATCGAAACGCTGACGGTATAGCGGCACATTGTTGTAGGCGTGGTTCAGGCTCCAGCGCAGGCGCTCCAGCTGATGTTGGCGCAGCTCGTCGATGCTGGCGGTTTCCAGCGGGTCCAGCACGGGATCTAGCACGGCTCGGGCAATTGGCATGTTCATGTGTTCACTCGAATTGTTTTTGTGTCCAGTCCCTGCAGGCAGGGGCTTTGAGTGCATGCCCCAAGGATACCTCTCGGCACCCCGGGAATCGCGATTCTTTAGTGGGGTAGACGCTCGATGATCAGCGCGATCCCTTGGCCGACGCCGATGCACATGGTGCACAGGGCATAGCGGCCATTGCGCTCCTCCAGTTCATGCAGGGCGGTGGTGACCAGGCGTGCGCCGCTCATGCCCAACGGGTGGCCCAGGGCGATGGCGCCGCCGTTGGGGTTGACCCGTGGGTCGGTGTCGCTCAGGCCCAGTTCGCGCAGGACGGCCAGGCCCTGGGCGGCAAAGGCTTCGTTGAGCTCGATCACGTCCATGTCCGCCAGGCTCAGGTTTGCAACCTCCAGCACCTTGCGGGTGGCCGGGACCGGACCGATACCCATGATGCGCGGCTCGACGCCAGCGGTCGCCATCGCCACCACCCGGCCACGAGCGATCAGGCCGTGGCGTTTGGCAGCTTCGGGGCTTGCCAGCAACAGCGCGCAGGCACCGTCGTTGACGCCCGAGGCATTGCCGGCGGTAACGCTGCCGCCCTCGCGGAATGGCGTGCCCAGTTTGGCCAACTGCTCAAGGGTTGTGTCGCCGCGTGGGTGCTCGTCGTGCTCGACCACTTTGGCCGGGCCTTTGCGCTGGGGAATTTCCACCGCGACGATTTCTTTCGCCAGGCGTCCGTTGGCCTGGGCAGCGGCGGCGCGTTGCTGGCTGCGCAGGGCGAAGGCGTCCTGATCGGCGCGGGAGATATTGAACTGTTCGGCAACGTTCTCTGCCGTTTCCGGCATGGAGTCGATTCCGTACGTCTTTTTCATCAGCGGATTGACGAAACGCCAGCCGATGGTGGTGTCGAAGATCTCGGCCGCGCGGGAAAACGCCTGTTCGGCCTTGCCCATCACCAGTGGGGCGCGGGACATCGATTCAACGCCACCGACCAGCATCAACCCGGTTTCGCCACTGCGAATCGCCCGCGCTGCGGTGCCGACCGCATCCAGCCCGGAGCCGCACAGGCGATTGAGGGTGGTGCCGGGTACGCTGACCGGCAACCCGGCCAGCAGTGCCGACATGCGTGCGACGTTGCGGTTGTCTTCGCCGGCCTGGTTGGCGCAGCCGTAGATCACATCGTCCACCGTGTTCCAGTCCACTTGCGGGTGACGGCGCAGCAGTTCGCGCAGCGGCACCGCGCCGAGGTCGTCGGCGCGCACGCTGCTCAGCACTCCGGCGTAGCGGCCGATCGGGGTGCGAACGGCGTCGATGATCAGGGCGTCATTCATTGGGGGTCTCCTGCGCCAGCACCGAGCCGCGCACTTTGTAGGACTTGCCGTGGAACAGGGCGATCAACTGGCCCTGCTGGTTTTCAATGCGTACGTCGTAGTTGCCGGTGCGCCCGGAGCGGCTTTGCTCGATGCAGTCGGCATTGAGCGTGTCGCCCAGGCGCGCCGGGGCGATGTAGTCGATGCTGCAGCCGATGGCCACGGTGGCTTCGTTGTAGCTGTTGCAGGCAAAGGCAAATGCCGAGTCGGCGAGGGCGAACAGGTAGCCGCCGTGGCAGGTGCCGTGGCCCTGGACCATGTCTTCGCGCACGGTCATGCCCACGCGAGCGGAGCCTGGGCCGGCGGACAGCAGGCGCATGCCCATGGCCTGGCTGGCGTTGTCGCGCTGGAACAACGCTTGCGCGCAGTCGCTGGCCAGGTTCATCGCTTCGTGGTTAGTCATGGAAGTTTCTCCCTTCGGCTACGCGGCGGCGCAGCAGCAACGATGGCCGGTAGCGTTCTTCGCCATAAGCGGCTTGCAGGTTGTCCAGCGTATTGAGGATGTGCGGCAGACCCACGGCATCGGCCCAGGCCAGCGGGCCTTGGGGATAATTGACCCCGGCGCGCATCGCCAGATCGATGTCGGCGGCCGAGGCCACGCCTTGCAACAAGGCGTCGGCGGCCTCGTTGGCGAGCATCGCCACGGTGCGCAGGACGGCGAGGGCCGGGCTGTCGCTGAGCAGGCTGACCTTGAGCCCGGCCCGTTGCAGCAGTGCAACGCCTTGTTCGAGTGCCAGCGGATCAATGCCGGCTGCATGGCTGATAGCGATACGTTGGGCCTTGGCATAGTCGAACGCCAGATCCAGCAGAATCAGGTTACGCAACCCGTCTTCCCGGGCTCGCTGACAGGCCATGCGTCCGTCGCTCAGGGCCAGCACGGCATCACCTACGCGCAGCAAACCGCGGCCATCTCGCTGGAGGACTTCAACGCCTTGCTCTTGCAGGCGCCCGAGCAGGCCTTGGGCGAACCCCAGGTCACCCTCGACAGCGCAAACATCGACGGTCGCCGCACTGCTGATTTCAGCCGCTTGCGGGCGCTCGGCGCCTTGGGCGTAAGCGTAGAAACCCTGTCCGCTCTTGCGCCCCAGTCGTCCACCGTCTACCAGCTCTTTCTGGATCAGCGACGGCTGAAAGCGCGTGTCCTGGTAATAGGCGTCGAACACCGAGCAAGTCACGGCATAGTTGACGTCATGGCCGATCAGGTCGGTGAGCTCGAAGGCGCCCATGGCAAAGCCCCCGGCCTCGCGCATCAGCGCATCCAGGGTTGGGCAATCGGCGGTGCCTTCCTGCAGCAGGCGCAGGCTTTCGGCGTAGAAAGGCCGGGCCACGCGGTTGACGATGAAACCCGGCGTGGAGCGGGTGTGCACCGGTTTTTTGCCCCAGGCCTTGGCGGTGTCGTACAGGCACTCGGCCAAACCCGGATCGCTGGCCAGGCCCGAGACGATTTCCACCAGCGCCATGACGGGTGCCGGGTTGAAGAAGTGCAGGCCGAGCAGGCGTTGCGGGCGTTGCAGCTGCGCGGCAATGCTGGTGATCGACAGCGACGAAGTGTTGCTCGCCAGGATGCACTGCGCGCTGCAGATGCCTTCCAGCTGGCGGAACAACGCGCGCTTGACCTCGAGGTTCTCGACGATGGCCTCGATGATCAAATCGCAATCGGCCAGGGCTTCGATGGCTTCCACGGCCTGCAGGCGGGCGATGGTTGCGCTGCGCGACTCGGCGGGCAGCTTGCCGTTCTCGACCCGTTTGCCCAGTTGCCGGTCGATGCCTTCAATGGCCTGGGCCGCAGCGCCGGGGCGATTGTCCAGCAGCAACACCGAATGCCCGGCCTGTGCGGCTACCTGGGCAATGCCGGCGCCCATGGCACCGGCGCCGATCACGGCGATGCGTGCAGAAGTGTTCAATGCGCTCATGACTCAACGTCCCTTGAAGCTTGGGGTGCGTTTTTCCATGAAGGCGCCGACGCCTTCGCGGTAATCCTCGCTGCGCCCGGCCAGGCGTTGCAGGTCACGCTCCAGTTCCAGCTGTTCATCAAAGCTGTTGCTCATGCTGGCGTTCAGGCTGCGTTTGATCAGCGCCAGGCCGTAGGTCGGCTGGGTGGCCAGGTGTTGCGCCAGTTTCAACGCTTCGTCGCGCAGTTCGGCGTCTTCCACGCAGCGGTAGATCAGCCCCCATTGCTCGGCCTGTTCGGCGCTCAGGCGATTGCCGAGCAGGGCCAGTGCCTTGGCTCGGGCCATGCCGACCAGGCGCGGCAGGGTCCAGGTACCCCCGGAATCAGGGATCAGGCCGATCTTGCAAAAGGCCTGGATGAAGCTGGCCGAGCGCGCTGCCAGCACCAGGTCGCAAGCGAGTGGGATGTTGGCGCCAGCGCCAGCGGCCACGCCGTTGACCGCGCAAATCACCGGCATCGGCAAGTCACGCAGTTGGCGGATCAGCGGGTTGTAGAACTTCTCGATGGACTCGCCCAGGTCCGGTACGGCACTGCCTGGTGCGACATTGCGGTCGCTCAGGTCTTGTCCTGCGCAGAAGCCACGGCCTTCGCCGGTCAGCAGCAGCACGCGCACGTCGGGGTTCTGCCGCACCTGCTTGAGCGCCTCCTTCACTTCGCCATGCATCTGGGTGTTGAAGCTGTTGAGCTGATCCGGGCGATTGAGGCTGAGCAGGGCGACGCCGGCCTCGATGGAAAACAGGATGTGTTCGAAGTTCATGGTCTTGGCGCTCTCTAAGAGGTCGTACGAATTCATGGATTACTGGCCGGTGAAAGTCGGCGTGCGTTTTTCCTGGAAGGCGGCAATGCCTTCGTCGCGGTCGCGGGTGCCGGCCAGCACGGTGAAGGCGTGACGCTCGAAGCGCAGGCCGCTGGCGAGGTCGGTGTCCATGGCCTTGAGCAGCGCTTCCTTGGCCAGGCGTACCGCCAGCGGTGCCTTGGCGGCGATCTGGCGGGCAACCTGCAGAGCGCGATCGACAGTGAATTCAGGCTGGGTGACTTCGCTGACCAGGCCGGCGCGCTGGGCCTGGCGAGCGTCAATCGGCTCGCCGCTCAGGACCATCTGCATGGCCATGGATTTGCCGACGGCGCGCAGCAGGCGTTGGGTGCCACCCGCGCCGGGCATGATCCCGAGGTTGATTTCCGGCTGGCCGAAGCGCGCATCTTCGCCGGCAATGATGATGTCGGCGTGCATGGCCAGTTCGCAGCCGCCGCCGAGGGCGAAGCCGTTGACGGCGGCGATCAGCGGTTTGTTGAAGCGGGTGATGGCTTGCCATGAGGCCTGGCGCGGGTCATCGAGGATGCCGACCAGATCGCGCTCGGCCATTTCCTTGATGTCGGCACCGGCGGCGAAGGCCTTGCGGCTGCCGGTCATGACCACGGCACGGGTCTTGGGGTCGGCTTGGGCGATGCTCAACTCATCAGCCAGCTCACCCAGCAGCTGGGTGTTCAGGGCGTTCAGCGCTTGTGGGCGCTGCAGGGTAATCAGGCGTACGCCAGGCTCGATGAATTCGACGGCAAGGGTTTGAGGCATGGCGGATGCCCTCACGGTGAACGCTCGGCGCTGAGGCCGGCTTGTTATTGGATCGGCCGCAGGGGCCGGTTTTGCCGGAGTATACCTATAATGTGATACGTAAAATCAACATAAAAAACGAATTAATGTGTCCTATTGTCAGATTTATGATTTCTGAAGGTGGTCTGCATGAAGCAGAAAATTACGCTATGAGCATTGATTTTATTGGTGCTGTCGCGGGCTGTGGCGATTGAAATGCACCCCGTTGGAACGCCGCTATCAAGTGATACGCTTTTTAGTCTTTGTGCTGGTAAAAGCGATGTGATACAAAATAAGTCAATATTTGCATCGCTTTGCCAAGGAACCTCCCATGACCTGCTACAGCCTTGATGGCCTGACCCCGGTGGTTGACCCGAGCGCCTATGTGCATCCGTCCGCCGTGTTGATCGGTGACGTGATCATTGGCCCCCACTGTTATGTAGGGCCGCTGGCCAGCCTGCGCGGTGATTTCGGGCGGATCGTGCTGGAGGAGGGCGCCAACATTCAGGACACCTGCGTGATGCACGGCTTCCCCGACAGCGACACCGTGGTCGAGCGCAATGGCCACATCGGCCACGGTGCCGTGCTGCACGGTTGCCGGATCGGCGCCGACGCGCTGGTGGGGATGAATGCGGTGGTGATGGACAACGCACGTATCGGCCCGCGGTCTTTCGTGTCGGCGGCGGCGTTCGTCAAGGCCGGGTTCGAATGCCCCGAGCAATCATTGGTCATGGGCGCGCCGGCGAGTGTCAAACGCATGCTTAGCGATCAGGAAGTGGCGTGGAAGCAGGCGGGTACTCGTGAGTATCAGGAGCTGGCCAAGCGTTGCCTCACGCAAATGCAGGTGTGCGAGCCGTTGGCGGAGCCAGAGCCGGAGCGGCCGCGAATCAGTGACAGAGGCCTTCGACCGAAAGGCAATACCTTGTGAACACAATCCCCCTGTGGGAGCGAGCCTGCTCGCGAATGCGGTCTGACATTCAATATTGATGGTGACTGGTACACCGCTTTTGCGAGCAGGCTCGCTCCCACAAGGGGATTTGCGATTAACAGGCAGGTTTTCGGTATATTCCTTTTCTTTTTTCAGCCCGGTACGCCCATGTCGTCCCTGATACCCTTGAACCATCTGATTACACGCTTTCAAGAGCAGACACCGATCCGTGCCAGTTCCTTGATCATCACCCTGTACGGTGATGCCATCGAACCCCACGGCGGGACCGTCTGGCTGGGCAGCCTGATCCAGTTGCTCGAACCGATCGGCATCAACGAGCGGCTGATCCGCACCTCGATTTTTCGCCTGACCAAGGAAGGCTGGCTGACCGCCGAGAAGGTGGGTCGTCGTAGTTACTACAGCCTGACCGGCACCGGTCGCCGGCGTTTCGACAAGGCGTTCAAACGGGTCTACAGCACCAGTATGCCGGCCTGGGATGGTTCCTGGTGCCTGGTGATGCTGTCGCAACTGACCCAGGACAAGCGCAAACAAGTGCGCGAAGAGCTGGAATGGCAAGGTTTTGGTGCGATTTCGCCGGTGGTGCTGGCCTGTCCGCGCAGCGATCGCACGGATGTCAACGCGACGCTGCTGGACCTCGGCGCCCAGGAAGAAACCATCGTCTTCGAAACCACCGCTCAAGACGTACTCGCCTCCAAGGCCCTGCGCCTGCAAGTGCGCGAGAGCTGGAACATCGAGGAGCTTGCAACCCACTACAGCGAATTCATCCAGCTGTTCCGGCCGCTGTGGCAAGCCCTGCGCGAACAGGAAAACCTGCAGCCAGCCGACTGCTTCCTGGCGCGGATCCTGCTTATTCACGAATACCGAAAACTGCTGCTGCGCGACCCGCAATTGCCGGACGAGTTGTTGCCCGGCGACTGGGAAGGGCGAGCAGCCCGGCAGTTGTGCCGCAACATTTACCGTTTGATCTACGCCAAGGCCGAGGAATGGCTGAACAGCGCACTGGAAACCGCCGACGGACCGCTACCGGATGTGGGCGAGAGTTTTTATCGACGGTTTGGCGGGTTGAAATAACCCGTCGACGGTCAGGGAGAGTCGCTGTTCAGGAGAACCTGTTGATTGACGTAGACAATAAAAATAAGCCTGCGTGAGGCCTGACATGATTTCTACAACCGCACAGCGCCAGGATGGGTTCGATCAGTGGATCCACCAGATCAACCAGATCTGTGGCGCCTTCAACGCCCAACCCCTGGGAACCGGCTTTGCCGGGCAGATTCGCGAACACCGCAGCGATGCCCTCAAGCTCAGCTTCGTCGATGCCTGCCAGGCGCGGCTGTACCGCACGCCGCAGGAAGTCGCGGCGGGCGAGGACGGTAAGTACTTTGCGGTGTTCCAGCTCGATGGCACCGCGGGCATGGCCCAGGGCGACGACAGGGTCCTGCTGTCCGCCGGGGACATCACATTGATCGATGCTGCGCGGCCCAGCGACTTCACCTACAGCGAAAACTCCCGACAATTGTCGCTTATCCTGCCGTACCAACTGGTGGAGCAGACGCTGCGCTTCAATCAGGTCAAGTGCGGCCATCGGATTGCCGCGACATCGCCAATCGCCATGCTTTCGCACCGCTTGATCCTCGATGCCACGCGCCAGCAGAACCTCAGTCGCCAGGAAAGCGAGGCGACCCTGGAGGCGATTGTCAGCCTGCTGCGCCCGGCCATCAGCCAGAGCGACGATTGCACGGATCCGCACGAGCGCACCTTCCGCAAGACCCTGAGCGTCATCGACCAGCACATCCGTTGCGAAGAGCTGTGCCCGGAATGGCTGGCGCGGGAAGTTGGCATGTCGACCCGTGGGTTGTACCGGATGTTCGCCAAGAAAGGCCTGGTGGTGGCGCGCTACATCAAGAACCGTCGGTTGGACCTGTGTGCCGAAACCCTGCGTCAATCGGGCAAGGAACAGAAGTTGTCGGTGCTGGGGTATTCGTGGGGTTTTTCCGATTCGAGCTATTTTTCCACGGCATTCAAATCGCGCTTCGGCATTGCGCCGGGGGAATATCGCAAGCGGCATGCCTGAAGATCGCATAACCCTGTAGGAGCAGCCGGTCGACGCTCCTACAGGGGATGCGTCCTGCATTTTATTTCGGCGAGTTGAGATTCAGCGTCGGCGTTTCATCGAAGAAATTCCACGGTTTCAACAGCACATGCACCCACTCGGTCGGCATGATCGGCCATTCTTCGGCCCGGGCGATGTGGGTGGTGCCGGTGGTCAGCCAGACCACGTCGTCGGTGTTCTCGATGGAATGGTTATCCTGGGTGAATTGCCCCAGTCCCGAGTCCTTGTCCGAGCGGTTCGGGTATTTGCCTTCCGGGTACTTTTCCTCAGGGTTGTATTGCGTCACCCACAGCTGCTTGTCCATGAAGCTCAGGCGGTGGTACAGCCATTCGTCCGTGCCGAAGTTGGCGCCCTTGGCCACCGGGTGCGTGCCGCCGGCATAGGGAATCAGCTGGTACGACACCGGGTTGCCGACCTTGTTTTCCTTGCTCAAGTTGCTCAGCAGGCGCACGGTCGAGGGGTCGAACTTCTGCGCGGCCTGTTGTTCGGTGCTGACCACGCGGGTTTCGGTCTGCATGGTGCTGGTGCGCGGCCCGCCACGGTCGTTGGGCAGTACGACGGGGTTCACTTCCACCAGCGAGTTGCTTTCGCCGTCCACGTCCATGTCCAGGCGGAAGTTGTAGATGTGCTGGTGCGTGGTGCCGACGATGTTGTGATCGAGCAGGGTGCCGTAGCGCGTGTCTTCCTTGGCGGTTTCTTCGTGCATGGTTTTGGATTTCACACCCTTGACCGCTTCGATGCCGGTGGCGCCGGCGTCGATGCCGATGGTGCCGTTCTGCTGGAAGACCCAGTCGAAAATGTAGTCATAGTTGCCGACGGTACTGATCCAGCGCACCACCAGCTCACGCCGTTCGGTGCTGAGGTTGGGCTGGCCCATTTCCTGGTGTTTGTATTCCGGGCCGGCATAGCGCTCGAACACCGCCATGGCGCGCGGAATCGACGTCGGTGCGCCGGTGTAGTCGGCGATGGTGGCGTCCAGCAGCACGGCGTTTTCCGGGGCGTCTTTGCCACGGGCGATAGGCGAGGTCAGGGTGCCCATGCCGTAGTCGCCGGAATCCAGGTATGCCTTGAAGTACCAGCCGACATCCGGGTCGCCGTAAGGCACGATCATCCCGCCCAGGGAGCCTTCGTACATGATCTTGCGCTTCTTGCCCTTGTCGTCGTAGGTGACCGTGGACAGGATCGGGCCGACCCGCGAATCGAGGCGAACGTGGAAGTCCCAGTTCTGCCAGTGAATGCTATTGCCGGTGATGGTGTAGTTCTTGCCTTCGGGTTCGATGATTTCCAGCGGCTTGACCGCCACGCCCTTGCGCCCGCGTCCGTCGTAGGGCGTCGGTTTCATCGGGACCGGAACCAGCGCTTCGTCTTCGATCTTGATCAGTTTTTTCTGCTCCAGATCGACAATCGCCACCAGGCCCTCGATCGGATGCGCCCAGTAGTTGCCGTCATCGACATTGAGGTAGCTGACGATCTTCAGCAGGCGCTTGTCCTGGGCCAGCCCGTCCTTGCCGTCGAAGTAACCGACGGTCAGCGGCGTGGCGACGACTTTCTTCACATCGTTGATGCCGCGCTTGGCCAAGGCTTGCGCGTATTCGGGGCTGGTTTCGACAGCGGTTTGCACCGTGGCGAAATCATCCAGCAGCACCATGCCATGGGCGCCTTCGATGGGCTTCCAGGATTGCAACGCCTTGCCGTCGAGATCCACCAGCGCTTCGATCACGTGCTTGCCGTCCAGCACGACGATATTGGCCTGGCGCGGCTGGGTCACGTTTTGCCCGGTGTAGACGAAGTTCCACACCTGATCCTTCGGCGGCGCCTTGACCGAGACTTCGGTGAAGCGAAAGCCCGGCTTGTAGTGTTCCGATTGCTTGACGATGTCCACCGCCGCGGTGATTTCGTCCGCACTCAGGGGGTTGAGCGGGTTAGGACGGGTCTCTACCACAAAGGTCGTGTCCAGGCCGGACTGGAACACCTGGTTGATGAAGTCCTTGGACATGAAGGCGGTCTTGCCCTTGAACACCACGGGCACCGTCAGCTCCATGCGCTTGCCGTTGAGCATGGCCACTTTGCTGTCCGGCTTGACCTTGAGGTAGACACCGTCCTTGGCAATGGTGAACAGGTTCGAGTAGTCGTCCCATTTGACCGTGGCGCCAAATTCCTCGAGGCCTGCCTGCAGCGGCACCATTTCGGCTTGGCCGCCGTGGGCCTGGGCATTGTCCATGCACATGGGCAGGCCGAGGACGCTCAGGGAGATGGCCAGGGCGAGCCGGGCAAGCGGTGATCTTTTTGGCAGTGCTTTGGCGCTGGACATGGGTGCATTCCTGGGGAAAAGCCGGTGACTGGCATGCTTGCACTTTGCAACAGCCAGTCGAAACCTGCATTTGGATTCCTGCCAGATTGCTTTGACTGCCTGCCTGAATCAATTTTCCCCATTGGATCCCGATTGGCAAGCAGCCTTCTATTTATGCATCGCCAGGTACGACTTGCGCAGGTCGCTGGCCCAGCCGTCGAGCACGCCCTTGATGTTTGCCGTGGTGATGACCTGCTTGTCGTTCTCCAGCGGTATCCCCGTGCCCACGCGCACCACTTTGGCGACAAGGGTCCTGGTCTCGCCATCGAGAAAGGCAACCTCGGTGGCAATTTCACTGTCCTGGTCGCGGATCCCGGTGGCGGTGCTGACGCCTGCTGCAACCAGGGTGATCGGTAGCCATTCGTAATAGCGCAGGCCCTGGGTGCTGGCGCTCACTCGGGTGATTGACGGTCGCACGATCAGGGTCTTGGGCCCCGGGGTGGTGACCACGGTCAAGACCTTGCCCAGCTCAAACTTGAGCACCGCATCGTAGTACCAGGTCGTGTCGCCGAGCGTGGTCTGTGGCAGGCGCTCGCTGGGTTTGGGCTGCGGGTAGTATTGGCTCGGTTCGATATAAACCTGGGTGTAGCGGTCGAGCTCAAGCTTGGGGTTTACCCAGCTCAGTACCGGTTGGCCTGAAGGTGACTGGTGCTCGGTCAGGGCGCTGTAGTCGTTCAGAAAGCCTGAATAGCTGTCGGGGGATGCGACTTTTTTGTTGCTGCACGCCGAGAGGACGAGGGTTACAGCGGCCAATAGCGGCAGCGAGAAGCGCTTTCTCATCAAGGGATTCCTGATTGGAGGGTGGAGCCTGGCAGGTCTTCCGAGCATTCGATACGCAGATCGCCGTTGGCCATGATCCACTGGGTAAACTCGGCAATCGGCACGTGATGGATGTATTCCACCCAGTTGCTGGTGGTCGGGCTGTAGCGCTCGAAATAGCGGCGCAGCACGACCTGGGTCCGATCGTCGGTCAGTCCCAGGCACGATTGCTGGAATAGAATCGGCTCGTCTTGCCCTGGCGCACTGGTGCGCTGGTTGAGGATCACTGTGTGAGCGCTGTCGGTTGTCTCGGTTGCGTAGGTGCTGTTCGAACCCTGCATGGAAGACCTCATGAGTTGGAATTCGCGCAGGGTGCCGCAAGTGGGTTGCGACCGTATGTCCGATTGATGTCATGCAAGTAGAAATGTTGCTGGATTGAAATATATGACCCTGGCACCGGAATGGTTTTAGATACGCTCTTTTTTGGCCGTGGATCCCCGAACGTGAGCAGACTGCTGATCGTCGACGACGATGTGGAAATCCTGTCCCTGCTGAAACAGTTTTTTGTTCAGCATGCCTACGAGGTGGACTTGGCCACCCATGGTGAGGCCATGTGGGCGATGATCGAAAAGAACCGCCCGGACATCATCATCCTTGACCTGATGCTACCCGGCGAAGGTGGCCTGAGCCTCTGCCAGAAACTGCGGGCGCGGACGGATATTGCGATCGTCATGTTGACCGCGATGGGTGAACTGAGCGACCGCATTGTCGGCCTGGAACTGGGCGCCGACGATTACCTGACCAAGCCATTCGATCCTCGGGAGCTGCTTGCCAGGCTGCGTGCCGTGCAGCGTCGCGCTGGCGAGAAAAGCCCGGGGCTCGAGCCCTCGCGTCCGATCATCACATTCGCCGATTGGCACCTGGACATCACTTGTCGTGAACTGCGTTCGCCCGAGGGCGTGATGATTCCGTTGTCCGCGGGCGAGTTCGATTTGCTGCGGGTTTTTCTCGAGCATCCACAGCGCATTCTCACCCGGGAACAGCTGATCGACCTGGCGCGTGGCCAGGGGCACGATGCCTATGACCGCAGCATCGATGTGCAAGTCAGTCGACTGCGTCGCAAGATCGAGCCGGACAGCAAGCGCCCGGATCTCATTCGCACCGTGCGTAACGGCGGGTATATGTTCTGCGCCAAGGTGACCCGCTCATGATCCGCCGCCTGGTCGCTCGAATGGTTCCGCGATTAGTCCCGCGAATAGTCCCTCGCGATACCCTCAGGTCGCGCATTGCGCTGACAATCGTCGCGGCGATGCTCGCGTCCCTGGCCCTCAACGGCTTGTTCGTGCAGCTCGCCGGAACCTGGGGCCGTCCGCCCATTGAGCGCACCGGCTTGCTCGAGCAAATGGCCGCGAATGTGCGGGTGATCGAGGCAGCGCCTGTGCCGTTGCGCTCGTCGTTGGCCTCTGCCGCCAGCCATCCGATGCTTGAGGTGGTTTGGCACGAACGGCGGGCCGACTTCCATCTGCCCCCGGGCGGTATGCAGGTGGGGCACGAACATTCGCCGCTGCAGCAATTGCTGGGTGATGTTCCCCGTGACATTCGAGTCTTCAACCCCGGCGACTGGCCGGACGAAAGCCCCCAGGCGCACTACGTGGCACTGGTTGAGCTACGCGATGGCAGCTGGCTGTCGTTCACCCCGCCGGAACGCAGCTGGGGGCTCGACTCCAGCGTACGGATCGCGATCATCATCGCCCTGGGGCTGGTGGCTACCCTGCTGGTCGCCTGGATTGCCACGCGACAACTGGCCAGTCCGCTGCAACGTTTTGCCAGCGCTGCACGGCGCTTTGGCGATGACCTGCGCGCGCCGCCGATCAAGATCGAAGGCCCCCATGAAATACGCCAGGCCACCATTGCCTTCAACACCATGCAGGCGCAGATCCGGCACTTTCTCAGCGAGCGTACGCAGATGCTCGCGGCCATCTCCCACGACTTGCGCGCGCCCCTGACCCGGATGCGTCTGCGCAGCGAATTCATGGACGACCTGGAACAGCAGCGCAAAATGGTGCGCGACATCGAAGAGATGCAAACGATGATCAACGCGGCGCTGGGTTTTTTCCGTGATGAAAGCCACGGGGAGCACGCCACGGCATTCGACCTTTCGGAATTGCTGCAAACGATCGTCGATGATTTTCGCGACCAGGACATCGTCGTCCACTTCACGGGTCCCGCCCACCTGGTGTACGACGGCCGCCCGCTCGGGATCAAGCGCGTGATCGTCAACCTGCTGGAAAACGCCGTGAAATATGCACATGAGCCGGCAATCGAGCTAAGGCGTGAAGGGCACATGGTCTGTATCGAAGTCAGTGACGAGGGCCCCGGCATACCCGAGTCCGCCCTCGAACAGGTGTTCGATCCCTTCTACCGTCTGGAGACCTCACGCAACCGGGATACGGGTGGCGTGGGGCTGGGATTGTCTGCTGCGCGGGCGATCGTTCGAGAGCAGGGTGGGGAGCTGACACTGCGCAATCGCATTGGCGCAGGGCTGGTGGCGCGTGTGGAACTGCCGGGTACTGGCAGTGGCAAGGCTGATGGGCGTTAGTCGATGCGAACCGTAGCTGCCCCGGTTCGGCTGTGACCTATCGAGCGCAAATCAAGATCCCTTCAGTCCGCAGACGGCTCAGTTCATGACTTATTGCCACACGCTATACTCGAATGGTTTCGAAACAGAATGGAGTAATGCTGCTGGGCCGGAACTTTCCACAGAGATCAATACGATAAGCACTAAGCATTAATCGCAACCGGATTAACCCATTCCCCGAGCATAACAACCCGGGACGGAGCGTCCATGTATGAAAGGGCTGCTGGTTTTCGCCGCGATCATCGAAGCATCCACTGGCGTGTCGCTATTAGTTGTGCCATCGCTGGTCGGGCATCTTTTGCTTGGCATCGAACTGACGGGCGTCATCGTCGGCGTGGCCGGCATCGCCCTCATCGCCTTGGCGGTCGCATGCTGGCCCGGCCCCCCCATACTCGGAATGTTGATCTACAACGCAGCCGTTGCGCTTTATTTCGCCTACGTTGGCTTCTCGAGCGAATCGAGTGGAGTTCTCCTGTGGCCAGTGGTCATCTTGCACGCAGTGTTGTCAGTACTTTTGATTCGGGCAATGACCAGGGCGATCACCCATTGAGCTCCATCATTATTGGAGTCATCGTTTTCGCTTGCCTGTTCGCGAACGCACTGCTGGGGATGTTGCTGCGCGTGCGATTACCGATTCATCATCCTGATGTCGAGTACAAGGATATCATCCGCCTGGCTACGGCCTTTGTGGGGCACTGTCCGCGCTTGCGCTCGGGCTGCTCATTGCGTCTCCTTGGTGGCCGCGACGGTGTTTCTGGTGGTTGACAAGGCGCATCCTTATATCGAGGTTATCCATGTTTCCGATACCCCGTCGCGCACGGCGCTCATGCAGATCGGCAAGTGAGTGTTCCGAGCGAACGAGCAATGGAAATCCAAAGGTTGCCTAAGGGGCAATCAACCGCGGGTTCATGCCCGCCGCCTGTGCCCGGTAGGTTTTGGGCGCGCAGCCCTGGGCTTTGTGGAAAAAGCGGCTGAACGCACTCAGGCTGGAAAAGCCCAGCACCTCGGCGATCTGTGAAAGCTTCAAGTCGGTCTGGCTCAGGTATTTGCGAGCCAGGTCCAGCTTGGCCTGCTGTTTGATGGCTTGGAAGGTAGTGCCGCTGCCGGCCAGCCTGCGTTGCAGGGTTCGGCGGCTCTGTAGTTGATCGAGGGCGACGGCGTCCACGGGCGCACCACTGCTGGAAAGCAGTTTGCGCACTGAGTCTTCGGTTGCCGAGGCCGGGCTACGGTTGCGTCGCTGTTGGTTTTCCCTCAGGTGGTCAAGCAGGGCGGGGCGGGAGGAGGGCTGTTTCTCGTTCAGCGGCTGCGCCAGCACGTGGTGGCTGAGCAGCATGCCGTTGCACTCCTGATTGAAGAACACGTTCTGGCCGAACATCCGTGTGTAACTGGCGCGGCTATGCGGTTCTCGGCAACGCAACATCACGCGTTCGGGCGACCACTGCGGATACAGTACGCTTCGCAGCTTGCGCGCGAGCAGGGCCAGGCCCAAGTGGACGGACTGGGTTTCGTCGATTCCGGCTGTCGCGGTCACTTCGTAGTGCACGGTCATTCCCAGATCGTGTTGCTCCAGATGAACCAGGGCACCAGACATCAACACATGGAAATAACGTGACAGCCGTTCGAGCCAATCGCCCACTGTGATCGCTTCGCTGACGATGTCGAGCAGCGCAGTGCCCAATACGCCCATTCCTTGCTTCTGTGCCAGCAGCAACCCGAAGTCCTCGCGACCGGTTTCCCGGGCGGCCAGTTCGAGAAAGTGCACCACCTTTGGCACGGGCAAGAGGGCGTCCAGTTGGTCCAGCGACTGCGAGGCAATCGATGCCCCATGGGCCACTCGCCAGGGGTCGCCGTGCAGATCGGCGATCAGCTCGCGGGCGCCGTACAGGCACATGCTGCGAATGAGATGAGTATCCATGGCACGCGCCTCTTCGGATTAATGGCACGGAGTATCAAAAAATTGGCATGTTTTATCAAATAAATGCTCGGTGCCTGCGCAGAATACAACCGCCCGAATCTTACAAAAACCACAACGGAGCGATTGCCATGCTGGGTCTGATGCAGGATCACCCCTTACTCATTTCTTCGGTACTGGAGCACGCGTTGTGCTCACATCCCCAGGTCGAGGTTGCCTCGCGCTTGCAGGATGGCACAGTACATCACTGCACGTACGCCGACATCGGCCGGCGTGCCAAACAATTGGCCAATGCCCTCACAAACCTCGGCGTGCAGTCCGGCGAGCGGATCGGCACCTTGGCTTGGAATGGTTACCGGCACATGGAGTTGTTCTATGGCGTCTCGGGCATAGGAGCGGTGCTGCACACCATCAACCCACGGCTGTTTGCCGAGCAGATCGAGTTCATTGCCAACCATGCCGAAGACCAATACCTGTTTTTCGACCTGTCGTTCGCCGCTCTGATCGAGCAGCTTGCGCCACGACTCACCACGGTAAAGGCGTTCGTCACCCTGGCCGAACGCAGCCAGATGCCGCACATCGTTGTGCCCAACCTGCTGTGCTACGAAGACCTGATCGGCGATGAGCCCGAGACCTTCGCCTGGCCCTATCTGGATGAGCGCGTGGCGGCCTCCCTGTGCTACACCTCGGGCACCACCGGAAATCCGAAAGGGGTGTTGTACTCCCATCGCTCGACCTTGCTGCATTCGATGGCCACCTGCACTTCGGACGGGTTCAATCTGTCCTCGGCCGATACGGCGCTGCTGGTGGTGCCCATGTTCCACGTCAACGCATGGGGCATGCCCTATTCGGCGGCGATGTGCGGCGCGCGCCTGGTCCTGCCCGGAGCGGACCTCGACGGGGCCAGCCTGTATGACTTGATGCAGCGCGAAAGAGTAACCCTGGCCCTGGGCGTGCCCACGGTGTGGATGACCCTGCAACAGCATGTGCAAAAAGCCGGGCTGATACCGACCGCGGACCTGTGCCTGAACCGGGTCGTGATGGGCGGGGCCGCGGCGCCGCGCGGCCTTGTGGAAACCTTCGAGACTCGCTTTGGCGCCCGGGTGCTGCAAGCCTGGGGGATGACTGAGATGTCGCCTTTGGGCACGGTTTGCAATGCCTTGCCCAAGCACCGCGACGCCTCGCTCGACGAGCGCATTGACCTGCAGGCCAAGCAGGGTCGGGTGTTGTTCGGAGTAAGAATCAAAATCGTCGATGCAGACGGTGCCGAACTGCCCCGTGACGGCAAGGTGTCCGGACATTTGCGGGTTAAGGGGCCGTGGATCGCCAGCCAGTATTACCATGGCGAGGGCCAGGACTTGCTCGATGGACAGGGCTGGCTGGTCACTGGCGATATCGCAACCATTGACCCGGATGGCTACATGCAGATCACCGATCGGGCCAAGGATGTAATCAAGTCTGGCGGTGAATGGATTTCCTCCATTGACCTGGAGAATGCCGCATGCGGTCACCCGGCGGTGGCAGAAGCAGCGGTCATCGGCGTGCCACACCCCAAATGGCAGGAACGGCCGTTGCTGGTGGTGGTGCTCAAGCAGGGCATGCTGGCGACGCGGGAGGAGTTGCTCGGCTTTTTACAGAACCACGTGGCAAAGTGGTGGCTGCCCGACGCGGTGGCTTTTGTCGAAGCACTTCCCTATACCGCAACGGGTAAAGTGCAAAAAATGAAATTGCGCGAACAGTTTCGGGATTATCGTTTATAACCAGCGATACTTCGTTCCCAGTCCAAAGGCCCCTCATGGATCGCATTGCACCGGAACTGGTCCTCAAGACCACGCCACCGCGAAGTCAGAAAACCGCTCACATGCGTGAGCGGCTTAGCATCGACTCCGCGGCTCTGGCGGAAAAGATGGCCATTGCCGTGCAAGGCCCGGCGGGGTTCGGCAAGACGTTTCTGCTGGCCCAGTGGCGCCGGGAGTTTCTTTCCCGTGGGGCAGTGGTGGCCTGGTTGACGCTCGATGAACATGACGACGGCGTTCGATTCGCCCGGGGGTTGGCCGCGGCAATGGCCGTGGGAAGCGGCCGGGCAACGTTTGCCGGTTTCCTGGAGCGCATGCCCGGGCCCGGGCGCGACGAACTGGAAGGGCTGACCGACTGGCTGGCCGAGGTCGCGGACTTGGGCGGCGAAATCGTGCTGATGCTCGACGAAGCCGATCGGCTGCCTGAAGCCACCGTGCGGCATTGCCTGGCCTACCTGCTGCACAATGCTCCGGCCAACCTGCGCATCATCATGGCCTCCCGTGGGCGCTTGAACCTGCAGGTGGCCGACCTGCAGGCCCGCGGTTTTTATGTTGCCATCGGCGCGGACGCCTTGCGCCTGCGGGTGGAGGAAACCGTGGCGATCCTCAGCAGCCGCTTCAGCCATCGTATCGATCCGGACCTGTGCGTGCGCTTGCACGAGGCCACCGAGGGCTGGTCACTGGGCCTGCAACTGGCGATCGCTTCCATCGAAAAAAGCCCGAGCGTGGTCGCGGCGGTCGAAGAGCTATCGGCAGGGACCGGGGATATACGGCGCTATTTCGTCGACACCTTGATCGCCCATCTGCCCGTCGAACAGATTGAGTTTCTGATCAGCATTGCGCTGCTGGAGATGTTGCATCCATCCCTATGCATCGCCTTGAGCGACGACGAGCAGGCCGGTTTGCGCTTGCAGGAGCTGTGCGTGGCGACGCCGATTTTTGTCGAAAGCGTGGACAGTGAGTGGGTACGTATCCATCCGCTGGCCCGGGAGTTCCTGCTGGGGCGCTTTGCCAGTCTGCCCGAGACTCGACGTCTGGACCTGCATGAGCGGGCGGCCAGCTGGCTCGAGGCCCATGAATTCCTGGAACAGGCGGCTCGTCACTATCTTTTGGCCGGGCGCACTCGCCAGGCGTATCAGATGATCGAGCAATGCCTGTACGAAATCATGTTGCGCGGGCAGTTCAGCCGGGTTCTGGAATGGGTCGAGGAACTGCCGGCGCAGGAGGTCGAATCACGGCCGCGCATGTGCCTGGCGGCCGCCTGGTCCCTGGCCATGAGCGATCGGCATGAGGAAGCGGTGCGCCTGGTCGCTGGTCTCCGGCAGGACCCGGCATCCGATGACAGTACACGCTGCGAGGCGGAGATGATCCTTGCCACTGCCGCCTATTTTGCCGACCGGCCGGACGAAACGTTGACGCTGTTGACTCCTTGGCTGGACGCCTTGCCGACGGGCGAGATCAAGTTGCAGGCCGTGGTCGCCAACCTTATCTCACGCCTGGCGCTGTTTCAGGGCCAGCCAGAAAGAACCCGGCGGATCCTTCAGCGGGCACCCTTGTATGCCTGGAGTTCCGGCCTGGACGCGATTCGTGGTTTGGGCGAATGGGTCGTGGGCCTCAGCTACCTGTCCGAAGGCCGCCTGGTGCCAGCCGAAAGGGCATTGCGCGACAGCCTGGCACGCGCCGAGCAGGATATCGGTCGACGCAGCCCGGTGGCAGTGATGCTGGCCAGCGGGCTGGCGACGGTGTTGCTTGAGTGCGATCAGTCGCAAGAGGCAGCCACGGTACTGGCCAACCGTCTGGACGTGGTCGAGCGTCTGGCTTCTCCGGATGCGATTGTATTGGGTTTTGTCACCGCCTCTCGACTGGCGGTCCTGCAGGGCCAGGGCCATCGTGGTTATGACCTGCTCGAGGCGCTGTTCGTGCTCGGTGAAGAGCGCGGCATTGCGCGTTTCTGCATTGCCGCCCTGGCAGAGCAGATACGCCTGCACGCGCTGCAAGGCAGGGCCGATACCTGTCTGGCATTGGGGCGCCGGCTCGATGCCCAGGTGCCGCTGGTCGCGCGTGAACAAACAGGCTTGCTCGGGCCGGAACTGGCCTTGATGGTGATGCTGGCCAAGGTTTATATCGCCCATGTGCAACGGGACTGGCAAGGGATGCTCGAGCTGTTGGAGCGTGCTGGCGAAACAGCCGAGCGCATTCGTCGCGGCCGTGAAATCGTGCAGATCAAACTGCTCAAGGCCTTGGCGCTCCACGAGTCGGGCGGCAACGGTCTGGGCTGCCTGCGTGAAGCGATCAGCCTGGCCGAGGAAAACGGCCTGCGGCGGATTGTCGAAGACACCCATCCGCAATTGCTCAAATGGGCGCGCAAGATCCAGCACGAGGTACCCCCGACCGCTGCGCAAGGCACACCACCACCCGCGCAGGCGCCACTGGCGACCAGCACGGTGTCGCCAAGCCGGTTGCTGACACCCAAGGAGCGCGAAGTCTTGCAATTGCTCGCACGTAACCTGTCGAACAAGCAGATCGCCCTGGCGCTGAATGTCGGCGAAGAAACCGTGAAATGGCATCTGAAGAACCTGTTCGGCAAGTTCCAGGCTGGCACCCGCAAGCATGTGGTGGATCGTGCCTACATGCTTGGCATCCTCGATCCTGCCAACTGAGAACTGGTCCTTCAATCGCGCATTATTTCCGAGCCGCGGCTCCTCATCCAAGAGCCGTCGAGGCCCCTTTTTTTGGGGTTTCACTGGTTTTGACTCGGACGCGTTCTCCTGTAGGAGCTGGCTTGCCAGCGATGGTCTTTAACGATAGCGCGTGTGAACTGGATGAACGCGGCGCACTTGAGTCCATCGCCAGCAAGCTGGCTCCTGCAAATCCCCGGAAATGCGTGAAGAATCTTTTTTATCCCCCCTGTTGCTTCCACCCCCCCTGACGATGGGGGGGTTGGATCGCGCCTGACCGATAGTCTGGACCTCACTTGAACCAACCCGGCCGGACGAATTTGCTGCTTGCCGAACGTTGCTCGAAGGCTAGAGAGGATCGGCATCAGCCGACTATCGAGGTAAGGCGTATGAGTCAAAGCGTGCTGATTGCGGGGGTGGGCATGTCTCCGTTCGTCCCGCTGGGCGCTGGCGACGGTGTCGCTGCGTTGGCGGGCAGGGCGATCCGCCAGGCGCTCGACGATGCGCGCATTGACTATGACCTGGTCGACCAGGTGTTCGGTGCCTGCGTCAGCAGCGCAGTCGGTTGCACTGAGCAGGTCCTGGCCCAGATCGGCCTGACCGGTGTCCCGGTGTTTTCCCTGGCGGACGGCTGCACGGCAGCCAGCAGTGCCTTGCAGCTGGCGCGTCACAGCGTGTTGTCCGGACAGGCCGAATGCGCATTGGCACTGGGCTTCGAGTGCATGCCGGCGAACGTTACCCACCGCGCCTTCTTTGGCCTGGACGATAGCGCGCCGCAGGCCTGGGACGGCCTCGGCCACCCCGATGCCTGCCAGGCTCATTTTGCCCGACGCGAGCATCCGGCCGCGCTGTTCGCAGCCCAGACCAGTTGGTTGCTGACTCACATGGGTTTGACCCAGAGCAGCTTCGAGCTGGTACTCAGCCAGGCCCGGAACAAGGCCATGGTCAACCCCATGGCCGTGCTCAACCGCTGCGCGGCACTCGATGGCTGGCGGGCTCGCTACCTGTGCCCGCCTGCCAGCGGTGCGGCGGCGGTGCTGCTGTGTACCCCGGGTTTCCTGGCCCGCTACGGCGCCCGCGGTGGGGTGGCCGTCAGGGCCTGTGTGCGCGGTAGCGACCTGGCCTCCGAGCAGGAGGCCGGCTGTGTACTCGATGTGCTGGGACGCGCCACGACCCGGCGGGTTGCGCAACTGGCGTATGAACACGCCGGTATCGGTGCCGACGATATTGAGGCCGTGGAGCTGCATGACCAGAGCGTCGGCGACTTCATGGTGTACAGCGCCGCGCTGGGTTTGTGCCGGGAGGAAGGTATCGACGGCTTCGTGCGCGAACGACGCAACAGTCGCGGCGCCTTGGTAGATGTCTGCGCCTCCGGCGGGCTGCTCGGTCGCGGCCATGCCCCCGGAGCAACGGGGCTGGCGCAAATCACTGAATTGGTCCGGCAGTTACGAGGCACGGCGCCGTCCAGGCACGACAACGGTGTCCGGACGGCACTGGCGCACAACGCGGCGCTGGGGCGTTCGGTATCGGTAACCATTCTGCAGCGCACCTAAGGACAGCGTCGCAACACCGTTTCAATGCTTTTTCATGAACCACAGAGAAGGTGAGCCCGTTAGATGAACAACAACAATAAAATCTGCCATGCAAACCTGCGTCGAGGGCTTTTGGCGACAGCAATCCTGGTCGGGATGGGCATTGCACCCGCGCAAGCCTTGGAAATTGATACGGGCAACGAAGACCTGTCGGTGCGTTTCGACAACACATTCAAGCTCAACTACGCCCAGCGCGTGGAAAGTGCCAATAGCAAGCTTGCCAACAGCTGGAACAACAATGATGGCAACCGCAACTTCTCGTCGGGCAGTGCGGTGTCCCAGCGCCTGGACGTGCTCTCGGAACTGGACGTGGTCTACAAGCAGAAGGCTGGCTTTCGCGTCAGTGCCAACAGCTGGTACGACCATGCCTATGACAATGTCGGCAGTGCCAACGCCTCGACCAACCAGCTCAACAACGGCGTACCGGACTCGCGCCATATCAGCGGTTATGCCGACCGTTATTACAACGGACCGTCTGCGGAAATCCTCGATGCCTTCGTGTTTGGCAGCACCGAGGTCGGCGACGAAACCCTGCTCAGCGCCAAGCTGGGCAGCCATACCCAGTACTGGGGTGAAAGCATCCTGGCTTTCGCCCATGGCAACAGTTAT
>LNAP01001224.1_pt1 | contig 27680 bp, 25 predicted proteins | sample 602601 | NCBI WGS metagenome assembly LNAP01 (sample SAMN02440304, study PRJNA202911) | soil metagenome | biome: Subtropical and temperate rainforests or woodlands; isolation source: soil samples (1 kg each in a 20% v/v slurry with milli Q water) were... ... | reverse complement strand
TCAATCGAAAGGCGCTTGCATTTCTGCGCCTCGCTTCAATCAGACTCATGTTGAGAAAACTATGCAATCCAGCATGATCTCTCCGGACAGACTCTAAAGGCGTGCGGAAGCTTCAGACCAATGGCAGTACTGATATTATAGTCGATATTTTCGTGTCTATCGCCATCCGCCAAAAAAAAATTAAATACTAACAATAACTTACGTCGCGGGCGAGCCCGCAATTCCGGCGCAGTACAGTTCGTGCACTGGTTTGGAACGGCACCCGCGAGAGACACTCGGCACAACTTAACACCGAGAGCGGAGGAAAACATCATGAGTGTCATCGAAGCCATCAACACCGGTGCGGCCGAGCGACGCACGGTCATGGACATTGCACGTGACCTCGGACCGATTTTTTCGCAACGGGCGAACGAAACGAATGATGAAGATAAATTCGTCGCCGACAATTTTGCATTGTTGAAGGCGTCAGGGCTGATCGAAGCCGGCGTCCCCTCGGAACTCGGCGGCGGCGGCGCCGATGTCGACCAGCTCGCCGCGATGCTGCGCACGCTCGGCTATCACTGCGGATCGACCGCGCTGGCGCTCTCCATGCACACGCACCAGGTCGCGATCCCGGCCTGGCGCTGGACGCATCAGAAGGCAACTGCGGTCGAACCGCTGCTGAAGCGCGTTGCGACCGAGCGCATCCAACTGGTGTCGAGCGGCGGATCGGACTGGATCGGAGGATCCGGCAAGGCAGAGAAGGTCGACGGCGGCTATCGCATCACCGCGCGCAAGATTTTCTCATCGGGGGCGCCCAGCGGCGATCTCCTGATGACGAGCGCGGTGCTGGAGAGCGACGGAGAGCCGTCGATGGTGCTGCATTTCGGTGTTCCGATGAACTCGCCGAACGTTAGGATACTCGATACCTGGCGCACGCTCGGCATGCGCGGAACCGGCTCCCATGACGTCATGATCGACGGCCATGTCGTGCCGGAAGCCGGCGTCGCGGCGCGCCGCAAGGCCGGCGAATGGCACATCCTGTTCCAGATCATTGCGACCATCGCGTTTCCGCTGGTCTATTCGGTCTATCTGGGTGTTGCCGAAAGCGCCCGGGATACCGCGATCGAATTGGCGAAACGAAAGCAGCCGAACCATCATGCCATCGAACTCGCCGGCCGCATGGACACCGAACTGGCTGCGGCCCGGCTCGCACGTGAATCGATGCTGGCAGCGGTTCGTCTCAATGCCCCGTCAGCGGAGTCCGTCAACCAGGTGATGATCGGCCGGCAACTCGTGGCGCGCCATGCCATCGCGGCGGTGGATCTGGCCATGGAGTTGGCCGGCGGCGCCGGCTTCTATCGGTCGGCAAACCTGGAGCGAAAGTTTCGCGACATCCAGGCCGCCCGCTATCACCCGCTGCAATCAGGGCCGCAGGCGCAATATGCGGGAGCGATGGCGCTCGGACTTCCCGTCGATCGGGTTTTCTAATCTCCTGTTTGAGAGAGAGCCGGTCGCGATGGCACCGCAACTGTCATCGCCCGGCTTGACCGGGCGAATCCGCCCAGTACGCCGCGGCCTCTCGGTTAACAAAAAACGGCTCTGGAATACTGGATCACCCGGTCAAGCCGGGTGATGACTGTGATTGTGGTTGCCGGTGCTCCGTTGCAACTCTAATCGCCGTCCCATCCGCACGCCTTGAGCCGCTCCTGCAAATGCATTGGCGCGGGCGCGACCACGCGCACCGGGTCCTTGTTCCTTGAAATCGGGATCACGATTTCGCGCGAATGCAGATGCAGGCGCGGCTCGCCGAAACGAGGACCGTTGCCGTAAATGTTATCGCCGACGATCGGCCAGCCCGTCGCGGCGGAGTGCACGCGCAATTGATGGGTGCGGCCGGTGACCGGTTCGAGCGCGAGCCAGGCGAGGCCGTCGCCGCGCCCCAGCACTTTCCAGTTGGTGACGGCCTTTTGTCCGTCCGGATCGGGCTTCTGCCACCAGCCGCGCTCCACGTTCAGCCGCCCGAGCGGCATGTCGATGGTGCCCTCGTCCTCGGCAGGACCGCCTTCGACCACCGCCCAATAGGTCTTTGAGATCCTGCCGTGCTTGAACAGCAGGCCGAGCGATGCGGTTGCCTTGCGATGGCGCCCCAAAACGAGGCAGCCGGACGTATCCTTGTCCAGCCGGTGAGCCAGAACCGGGGGCCGCGGCAGGCCGAACCGCAGCGCGTCGAACGAGGTTTCCAGGTTGGCGCCGCCCTTGGGGCCGCGGTGCACCGGCAATCCAGCCGGCTTGTCGATCACCAGCATCAGCCCGTCGCGATGAAGCACGCGGGCCTGGATTTCGTCCGCGGTCAGTTCGGGAACATCGATCGGTCGGTCGAGACTTTCGCTCATGGCGCGAAACCGCTAACACATCGGGCATGAGCGATACCACTCCGGAAAAGACCAAATTGAGCTGGTGGCAGCGGCTGACCGGCGGCTTGAAACGGACTTCGAGTTCGCTGGGGACGGCGGTGGCCGATCTCGTCACCAAGCGCAAGCTCGACCGCGCCATGCTCGATGATATCGAGGATGTGCTGCTGCGCGCCGATCTGGGAACCGAGGTGGCCGTGCGGATCGCCGATGCGGTCGGCAAGGGACGATACGACAAGGCGATCTCGGCGGATGACGTTAAAGCTGTCGTTGCGACCGAAGTGGAAAAAGTGCTGGTTCCGGTGGCGAAGCCGCTGGTGATCGATCAGGCGCAAAAGCCGTTCGTCATCCTCGTGGTCGGCGTCAACGGTTCCGGCAAGACCACCACCATCGGCAAGCTGGCGGCGAAATTCTCCGCTGAAGGCCGCAAGGTGATGCTGGCCGCCGGCGACACCTTTCGGGCCGCCGCGATCGAGCAGTTGAAAATCTGGGGCGAGCGCACCAAATCGCCGGTCATCGCCGGCGCGCAGGGTTCGGACTCCGCAAGCCTTGCCTTCAATGCGCTGACCGCGGCGCGCGAAGGAAAGCTCGACGTGCTCCTGGTCGACACCGCCGGCCGGCTGCAGAACAAGGCCGAACTCATGAACGAACTCGAGAAGGTCGTTCGCGTCATCAGGAAGGTCGATGCGACGGCGCCGCACGCGGTGCTGCTGGTGCTCGATGCCACGGTGGGACAAAATGCGCTGTCGCAGGTCGAGGCGTTTCAGCGGACCGCAGGGGTCACCGGCCTCGTGATGACAAAACTCGACGGCACGGCGCGCGGCGGCATCCTGGTGGCGCTGGCGGAGAAGCATAAACTGCCGGTGCATTTCATCGGCGTCGGTGAGGGTGTCGACGATCTCGCGCCGTTCACCGCGCGCGATTTTGCACAGGCGATCGCAGGGATTGAATAATGGACAAAACCACGCCGCATCCGCTGTTCAAGCTCGCAACCGAACTCGGTCCGCTGATTGTTTTCTTCGTCGTCAACGCGAAGTCCAACCTGTTCGTCGCCACCGGCGCCTTCATGGTGGCGGTGATCGTTGCGATGATCGCGTCCTATGTGGTCACGCGGCACGTGCCGATGATGGCGATCGTCACCGCGGTGGTCGTCATCGTGTTCGGCACGCTGACGCTGGTGCTGCACGACGAGACCTTCATCAAGATGAAGCCGACGATCGTATATTCGCTGTTCGCGGCGGTCCTGGGCGGCGGCCTGCTGTTCGGCCGCTCCTTCATCGCCATCATGTTCGACCAGATGTTCAATCTCACGCCGCATGGCTGGCGCGTCCTGACGCTGCGCTGGGCGTTGTGGTTCCTGGCGATGGCGGTGCTGAACGAGATCATCTGGCGCACCCAGTCGACCGATTTCTGGGTGGCATTCAAGGCCTTCGGCATGGTGCCGCTGACGATGCTGTTTGCGGTGACGCAGATGCCGCTGATCAAGCGCTACCATCTCGAGCCGGCTTCGCTGGAAGCAAGCGAGGCCGATGCGGGAGATGTGAGCAAGGGGTAAGTCTTCTGCTTCCTCGCCCGGCGTTTGCACCCTCGCTCGTCATTGCGAGGAGCGAAGCGCCGAAGCAATCCATTCTTCTTTTCGCGGTGGCATGGATTGCTTCGCTGCGCTCGCAATGACGATAAGCCAATGCCCTCTCGCCCCGCAAGCGGGAGAGGTGAAGCAGCCGTTAGCTTTTCTGCCTGGCGATGATCTTGTCCTTGATGCCGTCATAGGTTTTCTCGGGCACGATCTTCTTCTGTACCAGTTCGTCCTTGCCCTTGTAGGGACGGCCCTTGATGATCGCCGCCGAATAGGCCTTGCCGACGCCGGGCAGCGCGTCGAGCTGCTCGGCGGTTGCGGAGTTGATGTCGAGCAATTCGGCCTTGGGCGCCGGTGCCATCTTCGATTCGGCGGCCGGCGCTTTCGGTGCAGGAGCCATCTTGCTGTCGGATTTGGCGGCGGGCTGCGGCGTCTGGGCCATCGACGGCGAAGTCGCCAGCAAGCCAAAAGCCAACGCAGTTGCGAGAAGTGAAGCGAGCGTGAAATGACGCATGGGGTGTCCCTCCAGGACGGTTCGGGTAACGCGATCAAGCTAGCTGCGGATTCGTGGCGGCGCCATGGCCGGCAAATGAACGGCAGATAAAAGCGAAAATTTATTTGTGGCATGTCATTCCGGGGCGCGATGCCCCGGAATGACGGCCGTACTCACGATCCCGCTTTCAACGCCTTGTCGATCTCGGCCCTCAGCACGGTGTCGAAATTCGCCGGCGTGACCGGGCCGACCATCTTGTAGACGATGGTGCCTTCGCGTCCGACCACGAAGGTTTCGGGCACGCCGTAGACGCCCCATTCGATCGAGGCGCGGCCGTTGCCGTCGACGCCGACAATACCGAACGGATTGCCGTAACGGCCGAGAAAGCGCCGGGCGTTGTCGGGCGCATCCTTGTAGTTGATGCCGACGATCTGCAGCCGCTTGTCCTTGCCGAGTTCGGTCAACAGCGGCGCTTCGTCGTGACACGGTACGCACCAGGATGCCCAGACATTAACGACGCTGACTTTGCCCTTGAACACGTTGGGATCGAGCCCCGGCACTTGGGCGCCGTTACTGACGAGACCTTCCAGCGGCGGCAGTTTAGTTTGCGGCGCCGGGCGCCCGATCAGGGCCGAGGGGATTTTCGAGGGATCGCCACCGTTGAGCCGCAGCAGAAACAGCCCGGCCAGCGCCAGGAAGCCGATCAGCGGCAGCACCATCAGCCAGGTTGGCCGGCTATGCCGCGAAGCGCCTGAGGTCGAATTCTCGCTCATTAGATCTCCGCCACGCCGCGCCCGGAGCGCCTGACGACGCCGCGGGCTTCGAGCTCGCGCAGGCGTTCCTTCTGGCGGCGATAGTCGATCGCGATCCAGATAATCAACATCAGCACCACGGCCGCCACCAGCGCGTATGACGTCAGGATAAACGATGCGTAGGGCCCAAGCTGCATCGCGCTACGCCGGCCGCCGGCTTGCTTGCATCATCTGCAGGGCTCGCACCCGCCGGCGCAGGATCTCGTTGCGCATCGCCGCCAGGTGCAGCGTGACGAACAGCAGCGAAAACGCGATCGCCATCACCAGCAGCGGAATCAGAAAGGCGCGGTCGAGCGAAGGTCCGCCCATCCGCATCACCGAGGCCGGCTGATGCAGCGTATTCCACCAGTCGACCGAGAATTTGATGATCGGAATATTGATCGCGCCGACCAGCGTCAGGATCGCGGCGGCGCGCGCCGCGCGCGAGGGATCTTCCACCGCGCGCCACAGCGCGATCAGTCCGAGATACATCAGGAACAGAATCAGCACCGAGGTCAGCCGTGCGTCCCACTCCCAGTAGGTGCCCCACATCGGACGGCCCCACAGCGAGCCGGTGACCAGCGCCAGGAACGTAAACGCCGCCCCGATCGGCGCGGCGGTTTTGGCGGCGACGTCCGCCAGCGGATGCCGCCACACCAGCGTGCCGAGTGCGGCGAGACTCATCACGCCCCAGACGAACATCGACAGCCACGCGTTCGGCACATGGATGAACATGATCTTCACGGTGGCGCCCTGCTGATAGTCGTCCGGCGCGACAGCCGATTGATAGAGGCCGAGCAGCAGCAAAATAGCGGTTATTCCGGCCAGCCACGGCAGGATGCGCGCGGTCAGCGTCAGGAACCGGGTGGGGTTGGCGAGGTCGATCAGCGTCATGGCATCCCTGATAAGCATCGCAACCGTGACAGGCAATCGGCGAGGGGTGGTTTCATGGCAATTCCGCTTGATCAGTCCAGCCCATGCCGCAGGCTCGCGGCCGCCGCGAACGGTCCGATCACCAGGCTTGCGAGCGACAGCGCACACAGGATCGAAAACGGTGTTCCAAACGGCAACGGTCCGGTAATCGCCGCCTGCGAGGCCGCGACGCCGAAAATCAGGACCGGGATCGACAGCGGCAGCACCAGCACAGCCAGCAACAGCCCGCCGCGATGCAGCATCACGGCCAGTGCGGCGCCGATCATGCCGGTAAAGGTCAGCGCCGGCGTGCCCACCAGCAATGTCAGTGCCACCGCCGAGGTTGCCGTCGCATCGAGATTCAACAGCAGGCCCAACACCGGCGTTGCGACGATCAGCGGCAATCCTGCGGCAAGCCAGTGCGCCAGTGCTTTCGCAGCGCAGGTCAGTTCCAGCGGCGTCCGGCTCATCACGATCAGGTCGAGCGAGCCATCCTCATGATCGGCCATGAACAGACGGTCGAGGGTGAGCAGGCTCGCGAGCAGCGCGCCGAGCCAGAGAATCGCGGGTCCGAGCCGCGTCAGCAAAGCCAGATCAGGCCCGATCGCGAACGGCATCAGCACCACGACCGTCAGGAAGAACAGCACGCCGATCAGCGCACCGCCGCCGACCCGGAGCGCTATTCTGACGTCCCGACGAATCAGCGCGGCGAGGGCGGTCATGAGGTGCCCCCGATTCGCAATTCCCTCGCCTCGATCCCCAGCGGCGTATGGGTGGCGGCAACGATCAAGCCGCCGCGCGCGAGGTGGTCGCGCATCAGGCCGGCAAACAGGTTTTGTCCGGCAGCATCGAGCGCCGAGGTCGGTTCGTCCAGCAGCCAGACCGGACGCCGAGCAGCCAGCAGCCTGGCGATCGAGAGCCGCCGCCGCTGCCCGGCCGACAGATACGCCGCGGGGAGGTGCGCGGCGTGATCGAGCCCCACCGCGACCAGGCTTTCACCGGCATCGGACGGCTCGCCGCCGAGAAAATCACGCCAGAAGCGCAGGTTTTCCAGGACGCTCAAGGCGGGCTTCAGCGCGTCGCGGTGGCCGAGATAATGGGCCTGCTCGGGCAGCGTCAGTTCGGCATCGCCGCCCTCCAGTCCGATCGATCCCCCGGCCAGGGCCAGGACGCCGGCGATCAGCCGCAGCAGCGAGGTCTTGCCCGATCCGTTGGGCCCGGTGACGGCCAGCGCCTCGCCCGAGGAAGCCTCGAAATCGAGGCTCGAGAACACCTCGCGCCCGCCCCGCACACATCTGACGCCGGATCCCGAGAGCCGCATCTTTTCCCTTCACAGCCCTCTGGAAACTATCGGTACCACATCAGAATTTGTGGGTAGTGCAACGCTGCGGCACGTTCGCCGGTGTGGCGGTGCGTCTAGAAAGATTCTATAAGCCGGAACTTGATGCAGCACACCATCCGCGCCTGCAAGCCACTCGGCCCCGCCTCGATGACGGTGTTTTAATACCCCTTGCCGGGTATAACTGACAATTGGGATTTCCTCACATGACCTCGCTCGACAGTTTCAAATGCCAAAAGACCCTCAAGGTCGGCAGCAAGACCTACGTCTATTACAGCCTGCCCACCGCCGAGAAGAACGGTCTGAAGGGGATATCCAAGCTTCCTTATTCCATGAAGGTGCTGCTGGAAAATCTGCTGCGCAACGAAGACGGCCGCACTGTCAAGAAGGACGACATCGTTGCGGTTTCGAAGTGGCTGAAGAAACGCGCGCTGGAGCATGAAATCGCATTCCGTCCGGCGCGGGTGCTGATGCAGGACTTCACCGGCGTGCCGGCCGTGGTCGATCTCGCGGCGATGCGCAACGCGATGCAGGCGCTCGGCGGCGATGCCGAGAAGATCAATCCGCTGGTGCCGGTCGATCTCGTCATCGACCATTCGGTGATCGTGAACTTCTTCGGCGACAACAAGGCGTTCGGCAAGAACGTGGTCGAGGAATACAAGCAGAATCAGGAGCGCTATGAATTCCTGAAATGGGGCCAGAAGGCGTTTTCGAATTTCTCGGTGGTGCCGCCCGGCACCGGCATCTGCCATCAGGTCAATCTCGAATATCTCGCGCAGACCGTGTGGACCAAGAAGGAGAAGATGACCGTCGGCAAGAAAACCGGCACCTTCGAAGTGGCCTATCCGGATTCGCTTGTCGGCACCGATTCGCACACCACGATGGTCAATGGTCTCGCGGTGCTCGGCTGGGGCGTCGGCGGCATCGAGGCGGAAGCCTGCATGCTCGGCCAGCCGCTGTCGATGCTGCTGCCGGAAGTGGTCGGCTTCAAGCTCAAGGGCCAGCTCAAGGAAGGCGTGACCGCGACCGACCTGGTGCTGACCGTGACGCAGATGCTGCGCAAGCAGGGCGTGGTCGGCAAGTTCGTCGAGTTCTTCGGTCCCGGCCTCGATTATCTCTCGGTTGCGGACAAGGCGACCATCGGCAACATGGCGCCTGAATATGGTGCGACCTGCGGCTTCTTCCCGGTCGATAGCGCGACCATCGACTATCTGAAGACCTCCGGCCGCAAGGCGGACCGCGTCGCGCTGGTTGCCGCCTACGCCAAGGCGCAGGGCCTGTTCCGCACCGCCAAGTCGCCCGATCCCGTGTTCACCACCACGCTGACGCTCGATCTCGCCGACGTGGTGCCGTCGATGGCCGGACCGAAGCGCCCCGAAGGCCGTGTAGCGCTGCCCGCAGTGGCTGCCGGTTTCGCGGCCGCGATGGCCAGCGAATACAAGAAGGCGGCGGATGAGTCGCATCGCTATGCCGTCGAGAACCGCAATTTCGATCTCGGCCATGGCGACGTCGTGATCGCGGCGATCACCTCCTGCACCAACACCTCGAACCCGAGCGTACTGATCGGCGCCGGCCTGCTCGCGCGCAACGCCGCGGCCAGGGGATTGAAGGCCAAGCCGTGGGTGAAGACCTCGCTCGCGCCCGGAAGCCAGGTGGTTGCCGAATATCTTTCCAATTCCGGCCTGCAGGCCGATCTCGACAAGGTCGGCTTCAACCTGGTCGGCTTCGGCTGCACCACCTGCATCGGCAATTCCGGTCCGCTGCCGGAAGAGATATCGAAGTCGATCAACGACAACGGCATCGTAGCTGCCGCCGTGCTCTCGGGTAACCGCAATTTCGAAGGCCGCGTCTCGCCGGACGTGCAGGCGAATTATCTGGCTTCGCCGCCGCTGGTCGTCGCCTATGCACTGGCCGGCACGGTGACCAAGGATCTCGCGGTCGAGCCGATCGCCACCGGCAAGGACGGCAAGCCGGTCTACCTGAAGGACATCTGGCCGACGGCGAAAGAGATCAACGCCCTCATGAAGAAGTACGTCACCGCGACGATCTTCAAGAAGAAATACGCCGACGTGTTCAAGGGCGACACCAACTGGCGTAAGATCAAGACGGTCGAGAGCGAAACCTATCGCTGGAACATGAGCTCGACCTATGTGCAGAACCCGCCCTATTTCGAGGGCATGAAGAAGCAGCCGGAGCCGATCAGCGACGTGATCGACGCGCGGATCCTGGCGATGTTCGGCGACAAGATCACCACCGACCACATCTCGCCGGCCGGTTCGATCAAGCTGACTTCGCCGGCCGGAAAATTCCTGAGCGAGCATCAGGTGCGCCCCGCCGACTTCAACCAGTACGGTACGCGTCGCGGCAATCATGAGATCATGATGCGCGGCACGTTTGCCAACATCCGCATCAAGAACTTCATGCTCAAGGGCGCCGACGGCAATATCCCCGAAGGCGGCCTCACCAAGCACTGGCCCGACGGCGAGCAGATGCCGATCTACGATGCCGCGATGAAGTACCAGGCCGAAGGCGTGCCGCTGGTGGTGTTCGCCGGCGCCGAATACGGCAACGGCTCGTCGCGCGACTGGGCCGCGAAGGGTACGCGCCTGCTCGGCGTGCGTGCGGTGATCTGCCAGAGCTTCGAGCGCATCCATCGCTCCAACCTGGTCGGCATGGGTGTGTTACCACTCACCTTCGAGGAAGGCACGTCATGGACGTCGCTTGGCCTGAAGGGCGATGAAAAGGTGACGATCCGCGGCCTGCAGGGGGATCTGAAGCCGCGTCAGACGCTGACGGCGGAGATCGTTTCCGGCGACGGCTCGCTGCAGCGCGTCCCGCTGCTCTGCCGCATCGATACGCTTGACGAACTCGAATACTATCGCAACGGTGGCATTCTGCACTACGTGCTGCGCAAACTCGCGGCCTGACGCGGATTTCCGATCGGGGCTCACGCGCGAATCGGGGGCTCACTGCGAAGTGAGTGGCGGGTGAAGAGAAGGCGGCCTATGAAGGGCCGCTTTCGCATATCGGGGATGACAAATATTAACGGCGCGGGGGCGTTGCGGTTTCCAACATGACAGCGATGATGGCCTATCATAGGATTTCGCGGTGGTCAGGCACGCTTGGCGTCTGTGCGATCATTGCAATCGTCCGTCCGGCCCACGCGACCGAGCCACGCGCCGTGGTGGAGTTGTTCACCTCACAAGGTTGCTTGTCCTGTCCGCCCGCCGACAAGATCATCGGTGAGCTGGCCAAGGATCCCTCCGTCATCGCGTTAAGCATGCCGATCGATTACTGGGATTATCTCGGCTGGAAGGACACGCTGGCGGATTCGCGTTTCAGCGCGCGGCAGAAGGCCTATTCGCAGATGCGCGGTGACCGCGACGTCTACACGCCGCAGGTTGTCGTCAACGGTTCGGCGCATCTGATCGGCAGCGATCGCGCCGGAATCGAAGGCGCGATCGGCGCGACCAAGAAGACCGAAGGCGTGATGTCGGTGCCGGTTACGCTGACGATTTCAGGCAAGCAGATCAACGTTTCGGTTGCGGCTTCCACCAAGTCTCCTGCCGCCAGCCATGGCGAAGTCTGGATCTGCTCGGTCTCGAAGGCGGTGCCGATTTCAATCGGCCGCGGCGAGAATCGCGGCCGCGAAATCACCTACCACAACGTGGTGCGCAACCTGCTCAAGGTAGGCGACTGGAACGGCAGTTCCGGCAACTGGACGGTGCCGCTGGAAAATATTTCCCGCGATGGCGTCGATGCCGCCGTGGTCTATCTCCAGGACGGCAACCGCGACAGGCCCGGCCCGATGCTGGGCGCGGCGTACACGTCGCTGCGCTGAACTCCACTTTAGCTCTCGTCCATTCCGGGATGCGCCTTCGCTCGGCCATGGCTGAGCCGAGGAGGCAGGCGCCGGAATGCCGATCTTGCTGATTCGTGACAGCACGTCGCGCCGGGTCGGCTGAAAAAAACCCGCACTGCAAAAAGAAAAAGGACCAACTTTCGTTGGCCCAGTGTGTATGGGGATAAACTATCCTGCGAACAGGCCCGATCCCGACGACCCCGGGGGGCTGGGGGCTGAGGAATCCGGAATCGAAAGGACCGGGCCAACGCAGGATTGTCTTGTCGCAATCCAGCACGGCGGCCGGTTGGCGGAAGTTGGGCGGTATTATGATTTGCGCTAACGATCCCGTGACGGACTTTTTTCCCTTTCCTGGGCTGTAAAAGGGTTCCCGTGCAGCAATTTCGGGCTTGTTGTCCGGGGCCTCTTGCGGCGGGGGGCGGTCGGCGCAATCATGTCGGGCAGATGACAGGAGATGCCGCATGAGCCTATCGGAGGAAGCCGATCCAAGCGAGCGCAGCGCAGCGGTGCGCAGCGCCGTTGCGGGTCCAGCGCCAAGCCGGGTGACGTTCAATCGCCTCGAACTCAATCGCATTCTGAATCTGTACGGACGCATGGTCGCCGACGGCGAGTGGCGCGACTATGCCATCGACTTCCTGAAAGACCGCGCGGTGTTCTCGGTGTTCCGCCGCGCCTCCGAGGTGCCGATCTATCGCATCGAGAAGGATCCGCGGCTGGCGCGCAAGCAGGGCATCTACAGCGTGATCTCGGCAAGCGGCCTGATCCTGCGCCGCGGCCATGAACTCGACCGCGTGCTGCTGGTGATCGATCGCAAGCTGGCGGTGGTTTGACCAATTCTCCGTCATTCCGGACCAGCGCGCAGCGCTGGATCCGGAATCTAGAGGTTAGCGTGTCCTTGCCGCGCGAGATTCCGGGTTCGCTTCGCGCCCCGGAATGACGTCGAAACAACTACCGCTGCACGCTTGTCGAATCATCCGCTGGCACCGTCGTGCCGCCCTCGCCGAGCGCGCGCTGCATCATCACGGTGTCGAGCCAGCGCCCGAACTTGAAGCCGACATTGGGATGGGTGCCGATCATCTGAAATCCGCATTTTGTGTGGACGGCGATCGATCCGGCGTTGGCGGAATCGCCGATGACCGCGATCATCTGCCGATAGCCGCGCGCTTCCGACTCCGCGAGCAGCCGTTGCAGCAATTGCAGGCCGATGCCGCGTCGATGAATCGCGGGATCAAGATAGACCGAGTTCTCCACCGTGAAGCGATAGGCCGGTCGCGGCCGGTAGGCGCCGGCATAGGCGTAGCCGACCACGCGGCCGTCGAGGACGGCGACGAAATAGGGGAAGCCGCCATCCATCAGCACGGCAAAGCGCCGCGTCATCTCGGCGAGATCCGGCGGGATCAGTTCGAACGTCGCGGTGCCGTAACGCACGGCCTCGCCGTAGATCTCGGTAATGGCGGATAGGTCGGCTTCGGCGGTGGGCCGGATTTCGAGCGGGGACATGGGCGGAGACTATTTTTGTCCGCCGCAAAAGAAAAGCCCCGGCCGTTGGCCGGGGCTTCGATCTATCAGGCTGGTCTGCCGGTCAGTCGCGCTGGCCGAGCAACTGCAGCAGCAGCGTGAACAGGTTGATGAAGTTCAAGTAGAGCGACAGCGCACCGGTGATGGCCGCACGCTCTGCAATGTCACCGCCCTGCGAGGCATAGCCGTAGATGTAGTCGTTCTTCAGCCGCTGGGTATCCCAGGCGGTCAAGCCCGCGAACACCAGCACACCGACCACCGACACGATGAACTGCAGCATCGAGCTGGCGAGGAACAGGTTGACCAGGCTCGCGATGATGATGCCGATCAAGCCCATGAACAGGAACGATCCCATTCCGCTCATGTCACGCTTGGTGGTGTAGCCGTAGAGGCTCAGCGCGCCGAAGGTGGCCGCGGTGATGAAGAACACCCGCACGATCGAGGTGTGCGTATACACCAGGAAGATCGACGACAGCGAGATGCCCATCAGTGCCGCAAACACCCAGAACAGCATCTGGGCCGTTGCGGGCCGCAGCCGGTTGATGCCGGCCGAGATCGCGAACACCATGACGAGCGGCGCCAGGATGAACAGCCATTTCAGCGGGCTGACATACATCGCGTAGCCGAACGGCGTCAGAAAGGCGTTGCCGAACTTGGCAGCACCGGCGGCCGGGTCGGTGGTGACCGCGGCCATATAGACGCCGAGCGCGGCAAGGCCGGTGATGGCCAGGCCGATCGACATGTAGTTGTAGATGCGCAGCATGTAGGCGCGCAGACCGGCGTCGACCGTCGCGGCGTCTATGCGCCCGGCGGCCCGGCCGAAAGGAGAAGCGTAGTTACGGTCTAGGTCCGACATGGTCGAATTCCCGTTGGTTGTCTGGCGGAGCGCAAAGGGTCCACGGCGCCAGTACGAAATCTATCCCAGATACCGTCGCTTGCTGACATTAATTCTGCGTCATCAAACCGGCCTCTGACCCAAGCTGGTATGTGGGAAACTAACACATTCGCTGCAAGCTGCCATGCGCGGCTGAATGTCGCCCTGCGGCATATTCGAATGGCTCCGGCGGGAGCTATAGCGCCCGCAGGATGCAAATAGGCGCCGATCCGCGTTAACCCTGCTTTGCGTTCAACCTGCCGCTTCAATTTGTCACAAATTCCGCAACACGGTGGCAGGCTTCTGGTTCAGCGCCAGCAGCGTTCCGGCGAGTCCCAGTCCCACGGTGACGATCAGCGCCGCCACCACCACGCCGGCGGCGCTGCCGGCCTGCCAGATGAAGCTCAGCGTCATCAGCCGGGTCACGATCAGCCAGGCCGCGACCGAGCCTGCGATCACGCCGAACACCGCGGTGGCAAAGCCGATCATCAGATATTCCAGCGCGTAGGCGCCGAGCAGGCGTAGCCTGGTCGCGCCGAGGGTCTTGAGAATGACGGCGTCGTAGACCCGGTGCCGATGGCCGGCGGCGAGCGCGCCGCCGAGCACCAGAATGGCCGATATCAACGTCACCGCGCTGGCGCCGCGGATCGCCAGCACCAGGTTGGTCACGACGGCGCCGACGGTTTCCAGCGCCTCGCGGACCCGTACGCTCGTCACCATCGGGAACGCATCGGCCACCTGCTTGACGATCCGGGCGTCGCCGGCGGCGTCCGGATGGTTCTCGGTCAGGGTCGCGACATGGGTATGCGGCGCGCCCTTGAAGGCGTTGGGAGAGAACACCAGCACGAGATTGATGCCGAGGCTTTGCCAATCCACAGTGCGAAAATTGCTGACGGTCGCGGGGATATCGCGGCCGAGCACGTTGATGACGAGTTCGTCGCCGATCTTGAGGTTGAGCCCGTCGGCGATCTTCTTCTCGATCGAAACCAGCGGCGGCCCGTCATAATTGGCGCCCCACCACTCGCCTTCGACCACCTTGGAGCCCTTCGGGATTTCGCCGGTATAGGTCAGGCCGCGGTCGCTCTGCAGCACCCATTCGGTGTCGGTCGACGCTTTGAGGTCTTCGGCCTTGACGCCCCGGGCTGCGACGATGCGTCCGCGCAGCATCGGCACGTCCTCGACGGTCGATTGCGGCGCGGTTTCCTTGAGGAAGGCGCCGAAGCGGTCGGCTTCATTGCTCGGAATATCGGTAAAAAAGAACGACGGCGCCCGTTCCGGCAGCGCCGCCAGGAATTGCCGGCGCAGATTGCCGTCGATCTGGGTGATCGTCACCAGCACCGCCAGCCCGAGGCCGAGCGACATCACCACCGACGGCGTCAGCGCGCCGGGCCGGTAGATGTTCGCAATCGCCAGCCGCAGCATGGTGATGCGGCTCCGCGGCAGCCGGCGCGCCAGCGCCATCAAGCCCGCAGCAATGCCGCGCAATAGCGCAAACACCACGATCGAGGAGGCGACGAACACCGCCGCGACCCGCTTGTCATAGGCGAGCCCGATCGCCACCGCGATCAATGCGGCGATCACCACCGCCATCAATGCGAGATAGCTCCAGCGCGGGCGATGCCATGTGCTCGCCACGGCTTCGCGAAACAGCGCCGCCACCGGCACGTCATGCACCCGGCCGAGCGGCCACAGCCCGAAGGCGAGCGCGGTCAGAAGGCCGTAGACGAACGACAAGGCCAGTTCTTCGGGATGCAGCGCCGCCACCACCGGCAATGGCAGCAGCTTGCCGAAAACGCCGACGATGATGAACGGCAGCGAGGCGCCGGCGGCCAGCCCGATCACCGATCCGACGGTGGCGAGCACGATCACCTGCGTCAGATAGATCGTGAAGACGTTGCGGCCGGTGGCGCCCAGTGCCTTGAACGTCGCGATCACGTCACGGCGGCGATCGATATGGCTCTTGACGGCGTTGGCGACGCCGACGCCGCCGACCAGGAGCGCGGCGAGACCGACCAGCGTGAGGAACTGCGTGAAGCGGTTGATGGTGCGTTCGAGCTGCGGTGAGGCATTGTCGCGGCTGCGAATCTCCCAGCCGGCCATGGGCAAATTCGTTCGCGCGTCGCTGGCGAGCGCGGCTGCGGCGCGATCGGAGGCGTTGTCCGGCAGCTTGACCCGGTAGATCCAGCGTATCAGGCTTCCGGGTTGCAGCAATTCAGTGGCGCGCAATCCGGCTTCGCTGATCAGGAAGCGCGGGCCCAGGCCGACGCCGCCGGCAAGCTTGTCCGGCTCGCTGTTGACGACACTGCGGATCTGGAACGTCGCGCTGCCCACGGTAACGCGGTCGCCGACCTTGAGATCGAGCCGCGCCAGCAAGGTCGAATCGGCGGCCGCGCCGAATACGACACCGGACGAATCTTTTCGCTCGGCCAGCACGTCGCCGACCGGCAGTTTTGGCTCCAGCGCCAGTTCGCCCAGCATCGGGTAAGCGCGATCCACGGACTTGAGTTCGACCAGCGCCAGCCGGCCGTCGACAGTGCGCGCCATGGCGCGCAATGTCGCGGCGACCGATACTTGTCCGCGCGATTGTAGAAACGCGATTTCATCCGGTTTGGCTTCGCGCTGGATCAGGCTGAACGCCACGTCGCCGCCGAGCAGCGTCCGGCCCTCGCGGGCCAGTCCGTCGCTCAAGCTGGCTGCGACCGAGCCGACGCCGGCAATCGCCATCACGCCGAGCGCGATGCAGGCGATGAAAACGTAAAATCCCTTCAGACCCCCGCGCAGTTCGCGCAAGGCGTAGCGCAGCGCGAGCGACGACGCGTGGCGGTCGCCGGCCGTTTCGGCAGCAACACTCATGAAGCGGCTTCGCGTTCCGCAGGCTGCGCATCGATCCGGCCGGAGCGCAGCCGCACCACCCGGTCGCAGCGCTGCGCCAGCGATGTGTCGTGGGTCACCAGCACCAGCGTCATGCCGCGCTCGGCATGTTTGGTGAACAGGAGATCGACGATCTGTTTGCCGGTGGCTTCGTCGAGATTGCCGGTAGGCTCGTCCGCCACCAGGATCGCGGGATCAGGCGCCAGCGCGCGGGCAAGGGCGACGCGCTGCTGCTCGCCGCCGGATAATTGCGTGGGATAGTGGTGCAGGCGGTCGCCGAGTCCGACCGAGGCAAGTTCCTGTGCGGCGCGCTCCGCCGCATCGGGATTGCCCGCGAGTTCCAGCGGCACCGCGACGTTTTCCAGCGCCGTCATGGTCGGAATCAGATGGAATGACTGGAACACGATGCCGACCTGGCGGCCGCGAAAGCGCGCCAGCGCATCCTCGTCGAGGGCATTGAACGGGGTGCCGCTGACCACCACCTCTCCGCTGTCAGGACGCTCCAGCCCCGCCATCACCATCAGCAAGGTGGATTTTCCCGAACCCGATGGTCCGATCAGGCCGATCGCTTCACCCGGCGCCACGCGCAGGCTGATATCCTTTAGAATATGAACGCGCGCCGCGCCCGTTCCGAGCGAGAGATTGACGTTCGAGATGGAAATGGTGTCCGGCTCTAGGCCGGCCAATGACGAGGGTTTGATGAGACTGTCCATGCTTGCGTCATATGGCACTTTCGCGGGCCGGGTCGAGGGGCCGCGGCGGATGATCATGCACATACTTGCGTCGGCCATTCTTTTGATGACAGGGCCAATAGCCTCCGCGCAGAACCCGGCCGTTACGACGGCAAAGCCGATCAAGATGGTCGTGCTGGGCGATTCATTGAGCGCCGGCCTTGGCCTGGCCGCCTCCGCGGCATTTCCGGCTCGTCTGCAAAAATCTTTGGGAAACAAGGGGATAGCGGTCGATATGATCAATGCCGGGGTCTCCGGCGATACCAGTTCCGGCGGCCGAGACCGGCTCGACTGGTCGGTGCCCGAGGGAACCGAGGCGGTGATCGTCGAACTCGGCGCCAACGATGCGCTCCGCGGCATCGACCCCAAGGTCACCCGGTCAGCCCTGGCCGACATTCTGACGCGGCTGAAAGCGCGCAACATCGCGGTTCTCCTGTGCGGGATGGTCGCGCCGCCGAATTACGGCAGCGACTATTCGGCGCGTTTCAACGCGATCTATCCGGATCTCGCGAAATCGTTCGGCGTGCCGCTTTATCCGTTCTTCCTGGAGGGCGTCGCGGCCGACGCAAAGCTCAATCAGGCGGACGGAATGCATCCGACGGCCGAGGGGGTCGACATCATCGTCAAGAACATCCTGCCCACCGTGGAGGCATTCCTCGGCGCGATATCCGGGCAACGAAGTTGAAAAACAGGCAGCGATAACCACGCCGGGGATTTTTCTCCGCAGGTTTCCGGTTCGTTAACGTCGGATGCTTCGCAGAGTCACATAAGTCGGGTAGAAAATAGCGATCGGTGATTCGTCGCCGGACTTGTTACAGGGCATGATCTTCCCGAAAGCCGGTGCAAGGTTTTTCGGGCGCGCCCAAGCATCGGGAGTCGTGCGATGCCGCGTTTGTTCACTGGACTGGAAATCCCGGCCGAGATCGGCCAGACGCTTTCCAGCTTGCGGGGCGGCCTGCCGGGCGCCCGCTGGATCGATCCCGAAAATTATCACGTCACTCTGCGCTTCATCGGCGACATCGACGGTGTTTCGGCGAACGAAATCGCCTCGATGCTGTTTCGGGTCAACCGCAAGCCGTTCGAGGTGGCGCTGCAGGGCCTGTCGAGTTTCGGCGGGAAAAAGCCGCGCGCGGTGGTTGCCTCGGTGGTGCCGAGCCGGCCCTTGATCGAGCTGCAGGCCGAACTGGAGCGCCTGATGCAGCGCATCGGGCTCGACCCCGAGGGCCGCAAATTCACGCCGCATGTGACGCTGGCACGGCTGCGCGACGCCTCCAACCAGGACGTCGCCGACTATCTGTCGGTGCGCGGCTATTTTCCGACCAGGGTGTTCACCGCGTCGCGCTTCGTGCTGTTCTCGTCACGGGCCTCGACCGGCGGCGGCCCCTATGTCGTCGAGGATTCCTACGCGCTCAGTGCGTGAGCAATAGACGGTGTGCCCCGGACGCTGCGCAGCGCGCCGCTCTTGCGGCGTGGTGCGCTGCTGAGCCGGGGCCTAGGCGGGTAGAGGTGGTCCCGGCTCTGCGGTGCATCGCCAAGAGCGCTGCACCGCGTCCGGGACACGGAACGCGCATACCCCCTGCACCAATTCACGGCTTGCAATTTCCGTCCCGCTGGGGCCGTAAAGGGGCATGCTGTCTCCGCCGTCCAATTCGTTCCGCTCCCATTATCAGGCCCTGGTTTCCTCCGGTGCGATCGACGCCGATCCCGCGCAGGCGCAGGCCGCCGAGGCGTTTGCGGGTCTGGAGCGGCGGCTTTCCAACTACAAGCCGGTGCGCAAGCAAGGCCTGCTCGGCCGGCTGTTCGCCGACAAGAACGGTGGGCCGCCGCGCGGCCTCTATGTTCACGGCGAGGTCGGGCGCGGCAAGACCATGCTGATGGATCTGTTTTTCCAGCACAGCCCGGTCGAGCACAAGCGCCGCGCGCACTTCCATGAATTCATGGCCGAGGTGCATGAGCGGATCTATGGCTATCGCCAGAATATCGCGCGCGGCGAGATCGCCGATGGCGACGTGATCGCGCTGACGGCAGCAGCGATTTTCGACGAGGCGTGGCTGTTATGTTTCGATGAGTTTCATGTCACCGATATCGCGGACGCGATGATCCTGGGCCGGCTGTTCGCAAAACTGTTCGAGCTCGGCACCGTGGTGGTGGCGACGTCCAACGTCGCGCCTGAAGACCTCTACAAAGGCGGCCTGAACCGGGCGCTGTTCTTGCCCTTCATCGCGCAGATCTCCGAGCATATGGATGTGCTGCGGCTCGATGCGCGCACCGACTTCCGGCTGGAAAAACTCGCCGGCGTGAAGATGTGGCTGGTGCCCGCCGACCACGCCGCCGATATCGCGCTCGGCAAGGCATGGGCGAAGATGACCGGCAACGCGCCGTGCAAGCCGCGCAATATCTCGATCAAGGGCCGCGTCCTGCATGTGCCGTGTTCGGCAGATGGCGTGGCGCGATTTTCGTTTGCGGATATCTGCGAAAAGCCGCTCGCCGCCTCGGACTATCTGCGGCTCGCGCATGATTATCATACCATCATGATCGACCGCATTCCGGTCATGGATCAGGCCGACCGCAATGCCGCCAAGCGGTTTATCGCCTTGATCGATACCCTCTATGACAACGCCGTGAAGCTGATGGCATCCGCCGCGGCCGATCCGGTGTCGCTGTACCTTGCGACCGAAGGCAATGAGGCCAACGAGTTCAAGCGGACCTCGTCGCGGCTGATCGAGATGAGTTCGGAATCCTATCTGGCGCTGCCGCACGGGCACAAGGACTCCGCGGCCAGCGGATCGAGCACGGGGTTGGTGGAGACGTGAGGCAGCGTCGTCATTCCGGGATGGTCCGAAAGGACCAGACCCGGAATCTTGAGATTCCGGGTTCGCTCGTTTCACTCGCGCCCCGGAATGACGAGTGCCCGCTGATCGAAATCAAGGCAGGGCCGATAATTGGGCATGGCGCGACTTGAACGTATCAGTCGAAAGGGATAACCAGCCATTCAAGGTTCCTTCCACCCTCCTCCTTATGTTCAAAGGACAGATTTCCCATGGCGCGTGACAAGATTGCTTTGATTGGCTCCGGCCAGATCGGCGGAACGCTGGCTCACCTGATCGGCCTCAAGGAATTGGGCGACGTCGTGATGTTCGACATCGCCGAGGGCGTACCGCAGGGCAAGTCGCTCGATATCGCGCAATCCTCGCCGGTCGACGGCTTCGATGCGAACTTCATCGGCGCCAATTCCTATGAGGCGCTCGACAACGCCAAGGTCTGCATCGTCACTGCCGGCGTGCCGCGCAAGCCCGGCATGAGCCGCGATGATCTCCTGAGCATCAATCTCAAGGTGATGGAGCAGGTCGGCGCCGGCATCAAGAAGTACGCCCCCGACGCCTTTGTCATCTGCATTACCAACCCGCTCGATGCGATGGTGTGGGCGCTGCAGAAGGCCTCGGGCATGCCGCACAAGAAGGTGGTCGGCATGGCAGGCGTGCTGGATTCCTCGCGTTTTCGCTATTTCCTCGCCGACGAGTTCAACGTCTCGGTCGAGGATGTCACCGCCTTCGTGCTCGGCGGCCATGGCGACACCATGGTGCCGCTGGTGAAATATTCCACGGTGGCCGGCATTCCGCTGCCCGATCTCGTCAAGATGGGCTGGACCTCGCAGGCGCGAATCGACGAGATCGTCGATCGCACCCGCAATGGCGGCGCCGAGATTGTCAACTTGTTGAAGACCGGCTCGGCGTTCTATGCGCCGGCGGCGTCCGCGATCGCAATGGCGGAAAGCTATCTCAAGGACAAGAAGCGCGTGCTGCCCTGCGCCGCCTATCTCAACGGCGAATACAGCGTGAAGGACATGTATGTCGGCGTGCCCGTTGTCATCGGATCGAAGGGCGTCGAGCGTATTGTCGAGATCGAACTGGCCGGCAAGGACCGCGAAGCCTTCGACAAGTCGGTCGGCGCGGTGCAGGGTCTGGTCGATGCCTGCAAGAAGATCGCGCCCGACCTGCTCGGCCGCTGATCGAACCAGCTACCGGCCGAAGATCGATCCGATCGGTCTTTCGGCCGCTCGGATTTCCGGGCCAGTCTAGAGGTTGTAGTTTCTGTGGTATATGGTATACCAGTCGCAAAACGGCTGGTGAATGCCAGATTTGCCGGATCAGGGTCGGAGAGCGTCCAGATGAATATCCACGAATACCAGGCCAAGGCGCTGCTGCATGAATTCGGCGTGCCGATCTCGCGCGGCGTGCCGGTGCTGCGGGCCTCCGATTCAGACGTGGCTGCCAAAACCCTGGGCGGTCCGGTCTGGGTGGTGAAGAGCCAGATCCACGCCGGCGGCCGCGGCAAGGGCAAATTCAAGGAAGCTTCCGCCGGCGACAAGGGCGGCGTTCGCATCGCCAAGTCGGTCGCCGAGGTCAACGAATTCGCCAAGCAGATGCTGGGCGCCACCCTGGTCACGGTGCAGACCGGCCCCCACGGCAAGCAGGTCAACCGGCTCTACATCGAGGAAGGCTCCGATATCGACAAGGAGTTTTACCTGTCGATCCTGGTCGACCGCGAAACTTCCGAAGTGGCGTTCGTGGTCTCGACCGAAGGCGGCGTGAACATCGAGGACGTTGCGCACAATACGCCGGAGAAGATCGTGACCTTCTCGGTCGATCCCGCCACCGGCATCATGAGCCATCACGGCCGCACGGTTGCGAAGGCGCTGAATCTCTCCGGCGATCTCGCCAAGCAGGCCGAAAAGCTGGTGGTGCAGCTCTATAACGCCTTCACCGCCAAGGACATGGCGATGCTGGAGATCAATCCGCTGGTCGTCACCAAGCAGGGCGATCTGCGCGTGCTCGACGCCAAGGTGTCGTTCGACGACAACGCCATGTTCCGTCACCCCGAAGTGGCGGTGCTGCGCGACGAGACCGAGGAGGACGCCAAGGAGATCGAAGCGTCGAAATACGACCTCAATTACGTCACGCTGGACGGCAATATCGGCTGCATGGTCAACGGCGCCGGCCTTGCGATGGCCACCATGGACATCATCAAGCTCTACGGCATGGCGCCGGCGAACTTCCTCGATGTCGGCGGCGGCGCCAGCGTGGAAAAGGTGGCCGCGGCCTTCAAGATCATCACCGCCGATCCCAACGTGAAGGGCATCCTGGTCAACATCTTCGGAGGCATCATGAAATGCGACGTGATCGCCGAGGGCGTGGTCGCGGCGGTGAAGCAGGTCGGCCTGCAAGTGCCGCTGGTGGTGCGGCTCGAGGGCACCAATGTCGAGCAGGGCAAGAAGATCATCCGCGAATCCGGTCTCAACGTGGTGGCCGGCGACAATCTCGACGATGCCGCGCAGAAGATCGTCAACGCCGTGAAGGGCTAGACCGATGGCCGGGGATCATCTCGCCGCACCGACGCCGCTGGAAGAGCACCGCAAGCTCGCGGCGTTCGCGGGCGAGTGGACCGGCGAAGAGATGGTCTATCCGTCGCGCTGGGCCGCGGGGGGGCCGGCGACATCGCAGGTCAAGGCACGCATCGATCTCAACGGCTTCTACCTGATCCAGGACACCGTCCAGATGCGCGATGGCAAGGAGAGCTTCGCCACCCACGGCGTATTCACCTACGATCGCGAGGACCGGCTCTACAAACTGTTCTGGCACGATTCGCTCGGCTACTACCCGCCGTCGCCGGCGTCCGGCGGCTGGACCGGCAAGACGCTGACGCTGGTGCGCGGCTCGCTGCGCGGCAACGCGCGCCACGTGTATGAAGTCATCGACGACAATTCCTACGCAATGAAAATCCAGTTCTCGCCTGACGCGGAAGGGTGGGCCGACGTGCTCACCGGCGTGTATCGGCGGATTCACTGACCCTCCTATCTATCGACCGTTCGCGAAAGCAATCCCAACCATGTCCATCCTGATCGACAGCAACACCAAGGTCATCTGCCAGGGCTTTACCGGCAAGAACGGCACCTTCCATTCGGAGGCCGCCATCGCCTACGGCACCAAGATGGTCGGTGGTACCTCGCCCGGTAAAGGCGGCGCCACGCATCTCGGCCTGCCGGTGTTCGACACCGTGCAGGAGGCGCGCGAAAAGACCGGCGCCGATGCATCCGTGATCTATGTGCCGCCGCCGGGCGCTGCCGATGCGATCTGCGAGGCCATCGACGCTGAAATCCCGCTGATCGTCTGCATCACCGAGGGTATTCCGGTGCTCGACATGGTCAAGGTGAAGCGCGCGCTGTCGGGCTCGAAATCGCGGCTGATCGGGCCGAACTGCCCGGGCGTGATGACGGCCGGCGAATGCAAGATCGGGATCATGCCGGCGAATATCTTCAAGCCCGGCAATGTCGGCATCGTGTCGCGCTCGGGCACGCTGACCTATGAAGCGGTATTCCAGACCACCCACGAGGGCCTCGGCCAGACCACGGCAGTCGGCATCGGCGGCGATCCGGTCAAGGGCACCGAATTCATCGACGTGCTGGAGATGTTTCTGGCCGACCCCAAGACCACCTCGATCGTGATGATCGGCGAGATCGGTGGTTCGGCCGAGGAAGATGCCGCCCAGTTCCTCAAGGACGAGGCCAAGCGCGGCCGCAAGAAGCCGATGGTCGGCTTCATCGCCGGTGTCACGGCACCTCCCGGCCGCCGCATGGGCCATGCCGGCGCGATTATTTCCGGCGGCAAGGGCGATGCCGGATCGAAGACCGCGGCGATGGAATCGGCCGGAATCACGGTTTCGCCGTCGCCGGCACGGCTCGGGCACACCCTCGTGGAAAAATTGAAGTCTTAATTCACTTTTTGGTTCTTTTCGGCGCGAACATTCGTCCTAAATAAGGTATGGGTTTGACTTGCCGATCCGGGCTGCCGGACCGGCTGTCGCGCCGTCTTCCACGCGCTGATCGAAATCACCAGGACGCCATCATGTCTCGCCAGGACGCGAACGCCGCTTTTGCCCTATCGTCATTTTTGCAGGGCACCAATGCTCCCTATATCGACGACCTTTACGCCCGCTACGAGCAAAACCCCGGCTCGGTCGATCCGGAATGGCAGGAATTCTTCAAAAGCCTGAAGGACCAGCCGGCCGACGTCGCCAAGAACGCCGAAGGCCCGTCCTGGGGCCGCGATAACTGGCCGTTGACGCCGCGCGACGAACTGACCTCCGCGCTCGACGGCAACTGGGCGCAGGTCGAAAAGGCGGTCGGCACCAAGCTCGCGGCCAAGGCGCAGGTCAAGGGCGCCGAACTATCGTCGGCAGACGTCAACCAGGCGACCCGCGATTCCGTGCGCGCGCTGATGCTGATCAGGGCCTACCGCATGCGCGGCCATTTCCATGCCAAGCTCGACCCGCTCGGGATCGAGCCGGCGCGCGATCGCGAAGAGCTCGATCCGCGTTCCTATGGCTTCAGCGAGGCCGACCTCGATCGCAAGATATTCCTCGATCACGTGCTCGGCCTGGAATACGCGACGTTGCGTGAGATCGTCGCGATCTGCGAACGCACCTATTGCCAGACGCTCGGCGTCGAGTTCATGCACATCACCAATGCGGCGCAAAAGGCCTGGATCCAGGAGCGGATCGAGGGGCCGGACAAGGAAATCAGTTTCACCCGCGAGGGTCGCCGCGCCATCCTGATGAAACTGATCGAGGCGGAAGGTTTCGAGAAATTCTGCGATCTCAAATTCACCGGCACCAAGCGCTTCGGCCTGGACGGCGGCGAGTCGTTGATCCCGGCGCTGGAGCAGATCATCAAGCGCGGCGGCAATCTCGGGGTCAAGGAAATCGTGGTCGGCATGCCGCATCGCGGCCGTCTCAACGTGCTGACCCAGGTGATGGGCAAGCCGCACCGCGCGCTGTTTCATGAGTTCAAGGGCGGCTCGGCCAATCCGGACGCGGTCGAGGGCTCGGGCGACGTCAAATATCATCTCGGCGCCTCGTCGGACCGCGAATTCGACAACAACAGGATTCACCTGTCGCTGACCGCCAATCCGTCGCATCTGGAGATCGTCGATCCCGTGGTGCTCGGCAAGGTGCGCGCCAAGCAGGATCAGCATGGCGATCCACCGGACATGCGGATTTCCGTGCTGCCGCTGTTGATGCATGGCGATGCCGCATTCGCGGGCCAGGGCGTGGTGGCGGAATGCTTCGGCCTGTCCGACCTGAAAGGCTACCGCACCGGCGGTTCGTTGCATTTCATCGTCAACAACCAGATCGGCTTCACCACCTATCCGCGCTATTCGCGTTCCTCGCCCTATCCCTCGGATGTGGCGAAGATGATCGACGCGCCGATCTTCCACGTAAACGGCGACGATCCGGAAGCGGTGGTGTTTGCGGCCAAGGTCGCGATCGAATTCCGGCAGAAATTCCACAAGCCGGTCGTCATCGACATGTTCTGCTACCGCAGGCACGGCCACAACGAAGGCGACGAGCCGGCGTTCACCCAGCCGGTGATGTACAAGAAGATCGCCTCGCATCCGGGCACGGTCGAGATTTATTCGAAACGGCTGATCGCCGAGGGCGTGATGACCGAAGGCGAAGTCGAGAAGGCCAAGGCTGACTGGCGCGCCCGGCTCGATGCCGAATTGGAAGCAGGCTCGGGCTACAAGCCCAACAAGGCCGACTGGCTCGATGGCAAGTGGGCCGGCTTCAAGTCAGCCGATGCCGAAGAGGATGCGCGTCGCGGCGTCACGGGTGTCGATATCGCCATCCTCAAAGACGTCGGCCGCAAGATCACCAAAGTGCCGGATGGCTTCCGGATTCACCGCACCGTGCAGCGGTTCCTGGAAAATCGCGCCAAGGCGATCGACAATGGCGTCGGCATCGACTGGGCGACCGGCGAGGCGCTGGCGTTCTGCACGCTGTTGCAGGAAGGCCATCACGTCCGGCTGTCGGGCCAGGACAGCGAGCGAGGCACGTTCTCGCAGCGGCATTCGGTGCTGATCGATCAGGAAGATGAAAGCCGCTACACGCCGTTCAACCATCTCGGCGGCGATCAGGGCCATTACGAGGTCATCAACTCGCTGTTGTCGGAAGAAGCGGTGCTCGGTTTCGAATACGGCTATTCGCTGGCCGAGCCGAATGCACTGACGGTCTGGGAAGCCCAGTTCGGCGATTTCGCCAACGGCGCGCAGGTGCTGTTCGACCAGTTCATCTCGTCGGGCGAACGCAAATGGCTGCGCATGTCCGGCCTCGTCTGCATGCTGCCGCATGGCTATGAAGGGCAGGGACCGGAGCATTCTTCCGCCCGGCTCGAGCGCTTCCTGCAGATGTGCGCGGAAGACAACATGCAGGTGGTTTATCCCACCACCCCGGCCAATTTCTTCCACGTGCTGCGACGTCAGCTGCATCGCGAAATCCGCAAGCCGCTGATCCTGATGACGCCGAAATCGCTGCTGCGCCACAAGCGGGCGGTGTCGAGGCTCGATGAGATGGGCGCCGACGCCACGTTCCATCGCATCCTCTACGATGATGCGGCGATGCTGCCGGACGAAAAGATCAAGCTGGTGCCGGACGACAAGATCCGCCGCGTCGTGTTGTGCTCGGGCAAGGTCTATTACGACCTCTACGAGGAGCGCGAAAAACGCGGCATCGACGATGTCTACTTCATGCGCGTCGAGCAGCTCTATCCGGTGCCGCTCAAGGCGCTGGTGCAGGAGCTCGGGCGGTTCAAGCAAGCCGAGATCGTGTGGTGCCAGGAAGAGCCGCGCAACATGGGCGCGTGGCACTTCATCGAGCCCTATCTCGAATGGGTGCTGAACCAGATCCACGCGCAGAACAGGCGTCCGCGTTATGCCGGACGGGCCGCGGCCGCGGCGACCGCCACCGGCCTGATGTCGAAGCATCTGGCGCAGCTCAAGGCTCTGCTGGACGAGGCACTGAATTAACAACCCTAATCCGTCATGCCCTGCGAAGGCGGGGCATCCAGTACCCCGCGCTGCCCGTCTTGATAACGACTGTCACGGAGTACTGGATCGTCCGCCCCAGTACGCAATTGCGTACAAGGCGGACGATGACAGCCGAAGGCTTTATGACCGCACAGGTTACTGAGGAAACCAACCTATGACTGAAATTCGCGTGCCGACGCTCGGCGAGTCCGTGACCGAGGCCACCATCGGCCGCTGGTTCAAGAAGGCCGGCGATTCCGTGGCGGTGGATGAACCGCTGGTCGAACTCGAGACCGACAAGGTCACCATCGAGGTCCCGGCGCCTTCCGCCGGCACACTCGGCGAGATCAGCGCCAAGGATGGCGAGACGGTTGCGGTCGGCGCCCTGCTCGGCCAGATCAATGACGGCGCGGCGGGCGCCGCCAAGCCGGCTGCAGCTCCCGCCAAGGCGGCCGCTGCG
>LNAP01001354.1_pt1 | contig 27694 bp, 24 predicted proteins | sample 602601 | NCBI WGS metagenome assembly LNAP01 (sample SAMN02440304, study PRJNA202911) | soil metagenome | biome: Subtropical and temperate rainforests or woodlands; isolation source: soil samples (1 kg each in a 20% v/v slurry with milli Q water) were... ... | reverse complement strand
GTTATTAGCCAGCTACTGAAAACAGAGCTAGGTTTAATGTTCTGCCCATCCCCTCAGTCCGTAGCCGTGCGGACTCAAAGGAGTGATTGCAATGCCGTCCCTCGATAGCCTGAAGACTTTGAAAACCCTGCAAGTCGGCAACAAGACCTACCACTACTTCAGCCTGCCTGAGGCCGCCAAAGGCTTGGGTGATCTGGACAAGTTGCCGATGTCGTTGAAAGTCCTGCTGGAAAACCTGCTGCGCTGGGAGGACGAAAAAACCGTCACCGGTGCCGACCTCAAGGCACTGGCCGCGTGGCTCAAGGAGCGTCGTTCCGACCGCGAGATCCAGTACCGCCCCGCGCGGGTCCTGATGCAGGACTTTACCGGCGTACCGGCGGTGGTCGACCTGGCCGCGATGCGCGCGGCGATGGCCAAGGCCGGCGGCAATCCGCAACGGATCAACCCGCTGTCGCCGGTGGACCTGGTGATCGATCACTCGGTAATGGTCGACAAGTTCGCCAGCAGCAGCGCTTTCGAGCAGAACGTCGACATTGAAATGCAGCGCAATGGCGAGCGCTATGCGTTCCTGCGCTGGGGCCAGAGTGCCTTCGACAATTTCAGCGTGGTGCCGCCGGGCACCGGGATCTGCCACCAGGTGAATCTTGAATACCTCGGCCGCACAGTCTGGACCAAGGACGAGGACGGTCGCACGTACGCCTTCCCGGATACACTGGTTGGCACCGATTCCCACACCACCATGATCAACGGCCTCGGCGTGCTTGGCTGGGGTGTCGGCGGTATCGAGGCGGAAGCGGCAATGCTCGGGCAACCGGTGTCGATGCTGATTCCCGAAGTCATCGGTTTCAAACTCACTGGCAAGCTCAAGGAAGGCATCACCGCCACCGACCTGGTGCTGACCGTGACCCAGATGCTGCGCAAGAAAGGCGTGGTAGGCAAATTCGTCGAATTCTACGGCGACGGCCTTGCCGACCTGCCCTTGGCCGACCGCGCGACCATCGCCAACATGGCCCCGGAATACGGCGCCACCTGCGGTTTCTTCCCGGTGGACGACATCACGCTGGAATACCTGCGCCTGTCCGGCCGGACCCTGGAAACGGTGCAACTGGTCGAGGCCTACAGCAAGGCCCAGGGCCTGTGGCGCCTGCCCGGCCAGGAACCGGTGTTCACCGACAGCCTGGCGCTGGACATGGGCAGCGTCGAAGCCAGCCTTGCCGGTCCCAAACGTCCACAGGACCGGGTGTCGCTGCCCAACGTCGCGCAAGCGTTCAGCGATTTCACCGACCTGCAATTCAAGCCCACCAGCAAGGAAGAAGGCCGTCTGGAAAGTGAAGGCGGTGGCGGTGTTGCTGTCGGCAATGCCGATATGGCCGGCGAAGCGGATTACGATTACGAAGGCCAGACCTATCGCCTGAAAAACGGCGCCGTGGTCATCGCCGCGATCACCTCCTGCACCAACACCTCCAACCCCAGCGTGATGATGGCCGCCGGGCTTGTCGTGGAAAAAGGCCTGAAACGCAAACCCTGGGTGAAGAGCTCGCTGGCTCCCGGCTCGAAAGTGGTCACCGACTACTACAAGGCGGCCGGCCTGACCCAATACCTCGATGAATTGGGCTTTGCTCTGGTCGGCTATGGCTGCACCACCTGCATCGGCAACTCCGGGCCGCTATCGGAGCCCATCGAGAAAGCCATCCAGCAAGCCGACCTCACCGTGGCCTCCGTGCTCTCGGGCAATCGCAACTTCGAAGGCAGGGTGCATCCACTGGTAAAAACCAACTGGCTGGCCTCCCCGCCGCTGGTGGTCGCCTACGCACTGGCCGGCACGGTGCGCACCGACCTCAGCCGCGAGCCGTTGGGCGATGGCAAGGACGGCAAACCGGTTTACCTGCGGGACATCTGGCCAAGCAGCAAGGAAATTGCCGACGCCGTGAGTCAGGTCAACACCGCCATGTTCCACAAGGAATACGCCGAAGTGTTTGCCGGTGACGAACAATGGCAGGCGATTGAAGTACCGCAGGCGGCAACTTATGTCTGGCAGGACGACTCGACTTATATCCAGCACCCACCGTTCTTTGACGACATCGGCGGCCCGCCGCCCATGGTCAAGGATGTCAACGGCGCCAGGATCCTCGCACTGCTGGGCGACTCGGTGACCACCGACCACATCTCCCCGGCAGGCAACATCAAGGTCGACAGCCCGGCAGGGCAATACCTGCGCGACAAAGGCGTGGAACCGCGAGACTTCAATTCCTACGGCTCGCGGCGTGGCAACCATGAAGTAATGATGCGCGGCACCTTCGCCAACATTCGCATACGTAACGAAATGCTCGGCGGCGAAGAAGGCGGCAACACCCGCTACATTCCCACCGGCGAGAAAATGTCGATCTACGACGCCGCCATGCGCTATCAGGTTTCAGGCACACCGCTGGTGGTGATCGCCGGCCAGGAATACGGCACCGGTTCGAGCCGCGACTGGGCCGCCAAGGGCACCAACCTGCTGGGGGTGAAAGCGGTCATCGCCGAAAGCTTCGAACGGATTCACCGCTCCAACCTGGTGGGCATGGGCGTGCTGCCGCTGCAGTTCAAGCTGGATCAGAACCGCAAGAGCCTGAACCTGAGCGGCAGCGAAACCCTGGACATCCTCGGCTTGACCGGTGTCGAGCTGACGCCAAGGATGAACCTGACGCTGGTCATCACCCGCGAAGACGGCAGCAGCGAGAAGATCGAGGTGTTGTGTCGCATCGATACGCTCAATGAGGTCGAGTACTTCAAGTCCGGAGGGATTTTGCATTACGTGTTACGGCAGTTGATTGCTTCGTAACTGATGAGCAATACACAGACAGACACCGCCTTCGGGCGGTGTTTTTGTTTATGTCGCCTACATCCCTATAATCGCTCCCACAAGGGGTTGGGGTACATCGCACACCCCGACACAAGGACTTTACATGCCTGCCCTGCCCTGGACTTTTCTGGCCCTGCTCTGCCTCGGCTACGGATTGGCGCTGACCCACGGTCACCTCGATTGGCTGGCGGCAATCTCGGTAATGCTGCTGTTGATCGCAGGCTTCACCGTTCGCCAACAAGTAATCCCTGGTCTACGTATCCTCGGCCACGGCCTGTTCATTGCCTTGGCGCTAGCCCTGGCATTGCACTGGCTACCGGGCTTCCATAACGGTCGCGGCATTGCTCTGCAGCGCTTCAGCGAAAACGCCGTGTCGTTTTCCATGTTCCTGAACCTGGATAAACCCCTGATCGGCTTCTGGCTGCTGTTGGCCTGCCCATGGATTGTCGGTCGCTGCCCGTTGCGCTCCTTCCTATATGCCACCGTACTGTCATTGGCGTTGAGCGCCGTGCTGGCATTGGGCGGCGCACTGTTGCTGGGCATTATCGCCTGGGCGCCGAAATGGCCGGACCAGGCCTGGCTATGGATGCTCAACAACCTGCTGCTGGTAACCCTGGTCGAGGAAGCGTTGTTTCGCGGCTATATCCAGGGCGGGCTGAGCCGGATCATGAAAACCCTGCCCCAGGGTGAAACCCTCGCCCTGCTGCTGGCGTCTCTGATCTTCGGCCTGGCCCACGCCGGGGCTGGCTGGCAATGGGTGGTACTGGCGAGTCTGGCCGGGGTCGGTTACGGCCTCGCCTACCGTTTCGGTGGATTGGGCGCAGCCATCCTCAGCCACTTCGGCTTGAACCTGATGCACTTCGCACTGTTCACCTACCCGATGGCGGGATAGTCACCGCGACAAACCAAACAACCGTATGACAGAAAGTAACAGCCGAGCCTTGACCCTCCCCCCCTACACCACTAGAGTGCACGCTTTTAAAATGGCCCCGGTAGCAGTTAGCCACCGGAGATAGCCGTACAGTTGCGCGGGAACGGAATCCACACGCCTCTCCTTCCTTCTGCCTGTGCGGTTCTCACACTTGATATCGCAACTTGCGCAGCCCCTATGTTCAATAAAATCCTGGTCGTTTGCATCGGCAACATCTGCCGAAGCCCCACCGTCGAGGCCCTGCTGAAAAGCAGACTGGCCGAGCGCGGCATTGATGTGAGTTCAGCGGGCATCCACGCCCTGGTGGACAAACCCATGGACAGCACCGCGCTGCAAGTCTTGCGCGAACACAATGGCGACCACCCGGACCACAAAGGCCGGCAACTGACCCGCGAACTGCTGCAACAGGCCGACCTGATCCTCACCATGGAACAACGCCATGTGGAGAGCATCGCGCGTATGGCTCCGGAAGTACGCGGCAAAACGTTCCTGCTGGGCAAGTGGCAGAACAACCAGGAAATCCCCGACCCCTATCGCCAACAGAAGGTCGCCTTCGAACACGTCTACCAACTGATGACGCAAGGCGTCGACAGCTGGTCGCAAAAATTATAATCACCCCTTGTAAAAGTACCCCGCATGCAAAGCCCAAACAGCCTCCCCATCCAGGAACACCGCGACGACGATGACGACATCGATCTGCTCGCACTCTTCGGCACCTTGATCGATAGCAAGTGGATCATTGTTGGCATCACTGCGTTCTTTTGCGCGGTGGGTGTTGCGTACGCACTGTTGTCGACACCGGTTTACCAGGCGAATGCGCTGGTGCAGGTTGAAGAGAAAAAAGGCGGCATGGCTGCGCTGGGCGGCATGGGGGAAATGAGTGAGATGTTCGGTGGCACCTCTCCGGCGGTGACCGAGATTGAGCTGCTTAAATCCCGCGCGGTACTGGGCAAGGCTGTGGAGAACCTGAAGCTCGACATTATTGTTGAGCCGAACTACTTCCCTCTGGTTGGCCATTTCTTGAGCCGGCGTTTTGGGCCGGTGAGTGAAAACCAGGTGGCCTCGCCACTGCTCGGCCTCAACAGCTTCACTTGGGGTGGAGAAAAACTCGATATCTTCCAACTGGAAGTGCCGGATTCCTATCTGGGCAAGGGGTTGACACTACGCGCGGAGGGAAATGGCGCTTTTACTCTGCTGAATGACGATGACGAAGTCCTCCTTCATGGTCAAGCAGGTGAGAAGCTGGAACAAAATGGCTTCAAACTGCAAGTTTCGACACTGAATGCCAATACCGGCGCTCTATTCACTATTTCCAAGCAGCGTCGCCTCAATACCATTCTCAAATACCAAGACGATGTGTCGGCCGCTGAACGTGGCAAAGAGTCCGGTATCATCGCGCTGTCGCTGGAAAACGAAAATCCCGATCTGGCCAACAAAGTACTGGATGAAATCAACCGTCTTTACGTATTGCAGAACGTCCAGCGTAACTCCGCCGAAGCCGCACAAAGTCTAGAGTTTCTGCGCACCCAGTTGCCGGATGTACGAAAGCAACTAGAGAAGGCCGAAGGTCAGTTGAATGCCTACCAGAGCAGTGCCCGCTCCGTAGACATCACTATCGAAACCAAAGCTGTACTCGATCAGATCGTAGCCCTGGAAACCCTGATTTCCGAGTTGAAGCTCAAGCAAGCCGAGATGGAACACCGTTTCACCCGCGAACATCCGTCCTACCAGGCACTGATGACCCAAATGGGTCAGCTGGATCAGCAGAAACGCGGACTGGAAAAGAAGGTCAAGAACCTGCCAGAAACCCAGCAGGAATTACTGCGCCTGACCCGTGACATGCAAGTCACCACCGACATCTACACTCAGTTGCTGAACAAAACCCAAGAGCTGGATATTGTCCGAGCCGGTACGGTAGGTAACGTCCGCGTGATCGACTCGGCGGATGCGAACATCGAAAAACCGGTCAAACCGAAAAAAGCGCTGATCGTTTTGATCGCAACGCTACTCGGCGGCCTGATTGCCGTAGCCTACGTACTGGTTCGTAAAGCGATGAACCGCGGCGTCGAAGACCCAGAGGTCATCGAGCAACTCGGCATCCCGGTTTACGCGTCGATCCCTCTCAGCAAGGGCCAGTCCCAGATTGAAGGTACGTTGAAAGGTAGCAACCGCGCCTCTACCGGTTCACTGCTGCTCGCCGTCAACAACCCCGCTGACCTCGCCGTCGAATCGTTGCGCAGCCTGCGTACCAGCCTGCACTTCGCGACCCTGGAAGCGAAGAACAACATCCTGATGATTTCCGGCCCAAGCCCGGCCGTGGGTAAATCCTTCGTATCGTGCAACCTGGCCGCGATCATTGCCCAGACCGGACAAAAGGTACTGCTGGTCGACGCTGACATGCGCAAAGGCTACCTGAACAAAATGTTCCGCATGGACGTGAGCAACGGTTTGTCCGACCTGCTCGCCGGAAAAATTGATCTGAACAAGGCAACCCACTCCACCGAAGTGGACAACCTGCACGTCATCACTCGCGGGCAAATCCCACCTAACCCGTCGGAATTGCTGATGCACAGCAACTTCACTCGGTTCCTGGAGCAAGTCAGCAGCCAGTATGACCTGGTGATCATCGACACCCCACCAATCCTCGCAGTGACCGATGCCGCCCTGGTAGGCCGTCAGGCCGGCACAAGCCTGATCGTGACCCGTTTCGGCGTAAACGCCGCCAAAGAGATCGCAGTGACCAAGCGCCGCTTCGAACAGAACGGCATCGTAGTCAAGGGTGCGATTTTCAACGCCGTGGAACGCAAGGCTTCAGCGTACGGCTACGGCAGCTACAGCTATTATCAATACGAATACGCCTCGGACAAAAAGTGACACCGGACATCAGGGCAGCGCCGCTGCCCTGATTCACCCATGAGAGCCCTCAGCATGCCTCGCCCGCACCCGCCCCCACGCTGGTACCTGATCCAGTGCAAACCCCGGCAAGATGCCCGCGCCGAGGAAAACCTGATTCGCCAGAGCTTCACTTGCTACCGACCAACTCAACGGATCGAACGTATTCAGCGCGGTCGCCGCAGCACATCAGTGGAGTCTCTCTTCCCCGGCTACCTTTTTATCCAGCTCGACCAACTCAACGATAATTGGCACCCGATCCGCTCTACCCGCGGGGTCAACCAACTGGTGACCTTCGGCAAACTACCGATTGCGGTCGCTGACGATCTCATCGAGCAATTGCAACAGCAACTCAACGAGGCACCCGTAGCGTCCGCAGCATTCGAACCCGGCGACAGGGTGCGCATCAACCGCGGCAGCTATAAGGAACTGGAAGCGATTTTCCTGGCCCGCGACGGTGCCGAACGCATCGTGATCCTGCTCCAGCTCTTGCACCGCGAACACACCCTCAGCATCCCGATTGACGCAATAGAAAAAACCTGATCACCCCCTATCGTTTTGCTCACCTAAAACAACAAAAACAAACACCAACGACTGACTTGCGAGCGCTGAAATTGCTTGCAATGTCGAACCCTGCCCGAACCACAGCAAATCTGGTTAAAAACCGCTCCTCGCCCAATAAAAACGCCACCTTTATTGGATCCATCCTACAAATTCGTCTTCACTTTCCCTACAAATTCAGTAGAATGCGCCCTCGGCTGAGGTTAACTACTTCACTCCGGCAGGATGCCTTGCACAGCCCCCGTTGTGCCGCCGTCAAGGAACAGACGCATAGTCCTCTGCTGAGCCATGGCTCGGCCTGCCCGATTGATTCCCTCATCTCCCAAATAAACCGCCAGCGCTCGCGCATCGGCTCATTCGTCGCACCCACGGCGCACGTTCTCAGGAAACCAACGGTCAATCCTGGGGCGGTAGCGTGCCCAAAACCTTGATATTGGCCAAGGCGAGTGCGTTCCCTGTCACGGATAAGGGAAACGCCACGACACAGACCGGTTTGTGCCAGTGGCTCAAACAGCAACCAAAGCTGCATGGAGTGAACATTCCAGACAGCGGGCATACCCAGGAAGGCTATGTCCAAATCGACGCAAGGGAGATTATTTTGATTCGCAAGCGCAACACCACGCTACCAGCAGGTCGCGGTCTTACGTTCTGGACCCAATGGCTTGCCGCAATCTCCGCACTCATCCTCCTGCTCTGTGCACTGGCAACCATGAAGACCGGGGAAGTCGAAGCCCACTACCGCATACTCGCGGCATTTATACTGCTCGGCTCGGTACCCTCCTACTCCATGATGCAGGTCTACCATAAACACCATGGCTATTTGGTAGGACTAGGCCGATTGTTGGCTGGCTGGCTGGTACTACTCTCCGGCTTGACCGTCGTGGCGTTTATCACCAAAACCAGTGAGCTTTTTTCCCGCGAAGTCATCATCATTCTCGCGATTGCCGGTTTCGCACTCCAAGCCTGTCTCTATGTGCCGCTGCAAAACCTTTCCCGGCGTTACCAGCAAAAGCTGCAAGCCGCTCGCACCTCGCTGATTATCGGCACCGGCGACCTGGCCCAAGAACTCGCGGACAAATTGGTTCGCAATAGAAACGAACCACTGGTTGGCCTGGTAGCCGCGGACGACCAACCCTCGCCCAGCAATGGCCTGTACCCGGTGATTGGCAGCCTTGCCCACCTGCGGGACCTGATCGCGACCCACCAGATTCGGCGCCTCTACATTGCATTGCCGCTGACAGAAGCCGAACAGATCGAAGGCCTGTACATCGACCTGCTGGACTCCAGCGTCGACGTCATCTGGACCCCAGATCTGCAAAGTCTGATCCTGCTCAACCACTCCGTAAGTGATATCGAAGGCCTTCCCGCCATTCACTTGAACGAGAGCCCACTGACGTCCTACCCCACCGCCGCCGCCTCTAAAGCGATAATGGACCGGACCGTCGCACTCATCGCGATCATCCTCCTCAGCCCCGTCCTGCTGGCCACCGCCATCGCCGTCAAATGCTCATCCCCAGGCCCGATCCTGTTCAAGCAGAAACGCCACGGCTGGAACGGCAAGATCATCAAGGTCTGGAAGTTTCGCTCGATGCGTATGCACGACGACCGGGACGTCAAACAGGCCAGCCGTGACGACCCTCGAGTAACCCGCGTCGGTCAGTTCATCCGCCGCACTTCCCTCGACGAACTGCCGCAACTGTTCAATGCCCTGCAGGGCCGCATGTCACTGGTAGGCCCCCGCCCTCACGCCGTGGCGCATAACGATTACTACACCGGAAAAATCGATGCCTACATGGCTCGACACCGAATCAAACCGGGGATTACCGGGCTTGCTCAAATCAGTGGTTACCGTGGCGAAACGGAAACGATCGACAAGATGGAGAAACGTGTAGAGCTGGATCTTGCGTACATCAATAACTGGTCGTTGTGGCTGGATATCAAGATATTGATCAAGACGCCGTTCACGCTGTTATCGAAAGAAATTTATTAAAGGCACTGCCTCTCACCTGTAGAAGCTTCGCCACTGCGCGAAATAGAAGCGTCTTCGACGCTGCGCCATCGCGCAGAGAACCATTGTAGGGGCGGGCTTGCGCTCTAGATGGCAATCCATTTAAACCTTTTTACTTTTATTCATCAGCCGTACGCTGAAAGGGATTCGACATGAAAGTCACAGTTTTCGGCATCGGTTATGTCGGTTTGGTCCAAGGCGCCGTCCTCGCAGAGGTCGGCCACGACGTGGTCTGTATTGATGTCGATGCCAACAAAGTCGAACGCCTCAAGCAAGGCCATATCCCGATTTACGAGCCAGGCCTCGAAACCCTGGTAAAAGAAAACTACGAGGCTGGCCGCTTGAAGTTCACCACCGATGCTGCCGCCGGCGTCAAACATGGTGAAGTCCAGTTTATTGCAGTCGGTACCCCGCCAGATGAAGACGGCTCAGCCGACCTGAAATACGTCCTCGCCGTGGCGGAAACCATCGCGCAGCACATGGACGGTCACCAGATCATCATCGGCAAATCCACCGTCCCTGTAGGCACTGCCGACAAGGTCAGCGCTCGGGTGGCTGAAGTCCTTGCCCAGCGTGGCCGCGAGGACTTGATCTTTGACGTGGTCTCTAACCCCGAATTCCTCAAGGAAGGCTCAGCCGTTACCGACTGCATGCGACCCGACCGCATCGTTATTGGCACCTGCAGTCCGAATAGCGAAGAAGTGATGCGCGAACTGTACGCACCCTTCAATCGCAACCATGAAAAGATCATTGTCATGGATGTGCGCAGCGCCGAACTGACCAAGTACGCCGCCAACTGCATGCTGGCGACTAAAATCAGCTTTATGAACGAAATGGCCAACCTGGCGGAAATGCTCGGTGCCGATATCGAGATGGTCCGCCAGGGCATCGGCTCCGACCCGCGCATCGGCTACCACTTTCTGTATGCTGGTGTTGGTTACGGTGGGTCCTGCTTCCCGAAAGATGTGCAGGCGCTAATCCACACCGCCGACAACATCGACTTCGACGCCAAACTGCTCAAAGCCGTGGAAAGCCGTAATAACGAGCAGAAAACCGTCCTGTTCAAAAAAATCCACGAGCACTTCAACGGTGAACTGAGCGGCAAAACCTTCGCCATATGGGGTCTTAGCTTCAAACCCAATACTGACGATATGCGCGAAGCATCCAGCCGCGTATTGATGGAAGCGTTATGGAAAGCCGGCGCCAAGATTCAAGCCTATGACCCGGAAGCCATGGAGGAAACCCAGCGCATATACGGCAGTCGCGACGATCTGAGTCTATGTGGCACTAAGGAGACCGCACTGAGAGGCGCAGATGCACTGGTAATTGTCACCGAGTGGCAGGCGTTCAAGGCGCCGGACTTTGAGTTTATCAAGCAGCTTCTCCGCCAACCGGTGATTTTTGATGGGCGGAATTTGTTTGAGCCGAAGCGGATGAGAAACAAAAGATTTATGTACTCATCAATAGGACGTCAAGCCAAAGAACACTATAACCATATGCAACCAACACCACTTGACGCCACTTCTTAGATCAAATGGAAAGAAGTTTCACACCAACTAAAACCGCTTAGTACTTGTCACGGTATCTCTTTCAATGAGCCTATCCATACTGGTTCTCACATACAACTGCGAGATAGACGAATCAGTCACCATACGATCAATTTTAAACTCAAAAATTAATTTTATCGGAGTTAACCTGTGCATTTGGAACAACGGCCCAAAAGAAGTAACTGCTGACAAATCAGTACTGGAGGAATTAGAAGAAAAAGGATTCAAAATAACAATACGACAAACAATAGATAACATACCACTGAGCTATATTTATAACAGGTTCATCCAAAGCTTCTCGAGTGATAACTACTTAATACTCGACCATGACTCGGAGTTAACACGGGAGTATTTGGCTTTTATTTTGAGAAAAAATGATATTTTCGTAGGGATGCCAATTATATTGGCTAACGGAGTTCCTCAGAGCCCTTACTCCAACGGAATATTTTCAGCGGGACCATATACAAAAATGGATTACGTAACAGCCATTGGAAGCGGAATAATAATAAGCAACGAAGCAGCCAAAGCAGTAAAAATAAAATACGGAAATGTTTTCGATGAGAATTTTGCTCTATATGGTGTTGACACAACGTTTTTTATTAGACTAAACAAATTGGAATTAACTGAAAAACTTCAGTCAATGCCGGGATTTGAGCATTCATTATCTCGACTCGAAGCTGAGCCCGAAGAGGTAAAACGTTTTAGAGAGATAGAACGGAGCTATGATTTTGGTTTGATGTTACGATATTACCCATCTATCAGCCTACTAATAATCATAGCCAAACAAGCGCTTTTGTGGCCCTTTGGGAAAAACAAAATAAAACTGTCCAAAGCCCTAAAGGTATATATAGCAGGGCGTCATGAAAGGTGTAACTCAGTTGAATTTAAAAAATGATCGAGTTAGGGTACGGCAGATCCACTCATGAAAACTTATAGAAGCCTGTATCTTGCGATCGGAAAAAGCATGCTGGGCCGCTATGCAGTTTATGTGGTCAACCTTGTCTCGATGATGCTATTAGCGCGCGTATTTACACCAGAAATATTCGGCACAGTCGCTTCGATCATGGTATTTTTTTTATTTTTCCAATTAATGGCGGAGGCTGGGTTAGGACCTGCGATTATCAATCTTGAAAAGTTAGATACCATAGATCGAAACGGCCTATTTGGTCTGACACTAACTGGAGGTGCTATCCTGGGAGTGATGTTTTATTTTATGGCCCCACTGTTTTTGGCTTTTTATCAGTTGCCTCGGGTCGATGAAGTCGTTCCCTATGTAGCTGTTGCGCTGATTTTTTTTGCCGCCGCAATCCTCCCCAGCGCTTTTCTATTGCGCGACCAAGCATTTTTCCGCATCGCTAATGCAGGTCTTGCCGCCGAGGTGGTATCCACCACAGCTGCAATTCTGCTAGCTCAATGGACTGACCCCCTTCATGCACTTGCTGCCAAAGCAACATTCAGTGCGATTACTAATTTTGCTGGTTTGTATTATTTCTCTCTCACAACTGAATTTGGCCGCCCAGTTTTCGGGGTAAAATTTTCAGCTATCAAACCCTTGCTTTCGTTTTCGGCATACCAATTTGGTTTTAATTTCATTAATTATTTCTCTCGCAACCTCGATAATATCTTAGTCGGCAAGTACTTGGGCGCTATCGCATTGGGCACATACGACAAAGCCTACCAGATTATGCGCTATCCATTAATGCTACTCACCTTTGCTATGACTCCCGCCATACAACCCGTTATCCGAAAATACGCAGGTGACAAAGTAAAGGTCGAAGCAATCCACAGGGACTTCACTTTTAAACTCTCTTTAGTTGGTGCGGCTGTGGGACTCGGCGTTTTCTTGTTATCAGACTGGATAGTACAGGTAATGCTCGGAGCACAGTGGGTTGGTGTCGCACCGATTATTCAAGTCTTGGCGATTGGCATTCCCGTCCAGGTTGTACTATCTACCAGCGGTAGTTTTTTCCAAGCGATGAACCGCGCCGATCTACTTTTTTATAGCGGCTTTCTATCAGCCATCATTATGATATCAGCTATAGTTTGGGGTGTTTACCAACGGGACATGATTGCACTATCTTGGGCACTTGTTGCAGCGTTTCATATCAACTTCGTACAAGCTTACTACATAATGTATACCCGGGTTTTTGAAAAAAAACTATTCGGCTTTTTTGTTAGGATGACACCCTCAGGAATAGTAATATTGGGAATGGCGCTATGGCAATGACACACATTGACACTGTAACAACTGGCTCTATACCATGGCCCACCCCTACCAGATTTCCATCCCTTCGGACTTTTAAGCCCACAAAACAGGTTGGCGCTGTGTGCGTATTCGAGCGCTAAAGCAAATGGCGGACATGTCCGCTATACGTGGTTGTTCGCACATTCAACAGCCAAGGACACCTTAGTTCTTGCAGCCGTCGCCCGCTCAATGATTACCGATAACATCGCGTAAAAAGCAAGCAACTTCCAACTTTAAACTATCAAATAATTTAGGATATTTGGGCGTGAGCGAGTTACCACTAATAAGTGTCTACATACCAACGCATAACCGTAAAGAAAAACTTCATAGAGCAATCAAGTCAGTCCTTAATCAGACTTATGAGAATTTTGAGATTATTGTATGTGATGATGGTTCAACTGACTCTACTATGGAGTTTATTACTGGTATTCAAAGGAAAAACTCTAAAATACATTATGTACGAAATGAAAAACCCTTAGGCGCTTGTAGCGCTAGAAATTTGGGGATTTTTTCTGCGCGAGGAGAGTTCATAACAGGGCTAGATGATGATGATGAGTTTGCGCCGGATAGATTGGCGAAACTCCTAAACGCTTGGAATGACAAATACTCATTTATATGCAGCAACTTTAGCAACTCATATGAAGGAGGAACCAAGACAAAATACTATACAGCCCAAAAAACAGAGTTCACTTTCCGCGACTTACTTATACACAACGAGGCATCTAATCAAGTTTTTACTAAAACAAAACATTTACAATCAGTTGGTGGATTTAAAGTCGGGGTACGACGACTACAAGATTGGGATACCTGGATACGCCTTAGTTACAAGCATGGGAATTTTTTCAGGATTAAAGAACCGCTATATGTGATGCATCATGATCACAAAATTAATGAAACTAGAGTTTCTCAAAGCTACGGCCTGGATTCTGCACTAGAGGCACTAATGGAAGGAAACAAAGACATATATGAGGAATGGGCTAACGAGATTCTTCGCAGAGAAATTCGCAGTATCAGACAAGAGTATACTCAAAATGACATGCTTCATGATCTTGTATACAAAAAAAGCCTTAAACCGCTTTTAAAATACATTAGACAATTGATTCTTCAACGCAACAAAACGCATCTATGACAACTAAAAAACCATGGCTGACCATTGCGCATAATTTACTCTGCCAGCTTATTAAAGACTTATAACCTAAGCCTTACCCCCCGCTTTCGAGTTACATATGAACACTCCTCTTTCAGATATAAACATACTAACTTATTTTATTATTCTGAGCCTGTTATTTCTGATTGCAGTTATTGCAGCAGTTAAAAAAAACAACACTTTAGACCAAATTTGTTTATACGCAACTCTGATCGTATCCTTATTTTTTTACGGCCTACGCGAAAACATAGGCTCAGATACAGCAATGTATTTAACCCGCTTCAATTCACTTAGTGACTATGACAGCTTCCCTTGGGGCTATTCGTTTTATATTTTAATGAAAGGAATAAAGTTACTAGGTGACGGACAGACATTTTACATATTATCAACCACACTGTTTGCGTTAATATTACTACTAATCTCAGTGTCTATTTTTGTAAGATGGCCAGCTAAAGCTATTTGCTTTATGTTTTTTATTTTTAGCTTTAACACATTCGACCTCGTAACCAACGTCTATAGACAGGGTGTTGCTGCCTCCTTGATATTAATCGGCTGTTATTTCCTAGTTAAAAATAAATATATTTACGCGTTATTGTTTTTTGTTTTTTCTTTCGGGTTTCATTGGTCCGCCGCTCTTGTTTTATGCTTTATTTGCGCCGCTTTCGTTATCTCAAAAAATCATAGGGCAGCGCTCTATTTGTGCATATTTAGCGTAGTAGCCTATATAACAGTCATTATTATTGGAAGGGGTGGTGCATTTTTGATTACCAATTTTGATGAGGGGGGCGCGCTTTCGCAGCTTATGAAGGTTGATTTAAATAGCAAAATTAGCGCCTACATTGACGGAGGAGTTGATGGGGCATTATTTTCGATGCTAAATTTACCCAGCAGAGCCAAATCTCTTTTTGATGTACTTTGCGTATTGATTTTTTCGCTTGTGTATATTTGCAGAGTAAGAGCTGTTAGAGCACAAGAAACCAAGCATGCAGAACTGACGACCACCATCATAACGTTTTTTATTCTACTATCTATTTACAATCTGATTTTTATCGACATGGTCTGGTATATACGGAACTTATACTGGGCCTTCTATTTCATACCACTTACATTAATTTATTGCATGTTTTTCTACCCCTATAAAAACCCAAAGAACAAAAAACCCGCAATAGTTTATATTTCGCTAAGCTACTACTTATTCGGTGTAGTATCGTTGTGGCGCCATACAAACCTCCTAACTTATAAAGTGGTATTTCCTTTATAGCTATTTTTTATTTGCCACCAATGGCAGAAAGCCTTGCAGAGTACTACTGCTTCATTGAATTGGCTATTAACTTTTGAGAGCGGTGAGACCTAATGAATAAAGGTATAGTTTTCGTAACGTTTAATCCGAACCAAGCGGTTTTTGATAAAATAAACATGGTTGCTAGAGATGAGCAAATAAAAGTCTGTGTTGTCGACAACTCTCTAAGCTTGCATCATCCGACAAGAAATCCGTATGACTCATCGGTCTCAGTTCTGACCAATGGCAATCGAGGCGGCATCGCAGGCGCATTTAACATAGGCATAAAGAAACTTATAGAATGTGGATGCACTGGTTTTTTTACGTTCGATCAAGACTCAGATATCCCGCATAACTTTTTCTCGTCAATGGAGGAGTTTGTTTTTTTAAAGAATGCAAATATCGCGTGTCCAAATTTTTATGACATAAACTCTAAAACACATGCGACCTTCATAAAGCTTCACAAATTTCATTATCAGACTGGAAAGTTTGACAGAACAGCTTTTGCAATATCATCAGGGATGTATATATCTAAAACAGCTTATGAGGTAATCGGCGAATTCAATTGCGATTATTTCATTGATCATGTGGATACAGATTTCTGCTTGAGGGCTTTGAGCTTCGATATCCCAATACATGTTAATCACAATATTTGCCTTGCTCACCAAATAGGCTGCCGTACACTTCATAGAGTATTTGGTGTTACACTAAAACCAAATCATCATAATTCAACCAGGAAGTATTTTATTGCTCGCAATGGCACGCACCTATCTTTTAAGTATGGTTTTAAATATCCATCATATTTTTTTATGAATGTACTTAGACTTGGTCATGAGGCGGGATGTACTCTCTTGTACGAAGATAAAAAACTAGAGAAAATAAACTCATTGCTAAGAGGGGTCGTACACGCCATCACAGGAAAGCTTGGCGCATACAAATAAACTTTCAACAACTACTAAATCATGTCTAACAGGGGATATCCGTATGGCTTGCGTTGCGATATTTGGCGGTACCGGATTTATAGGGGCTTTTTTCGCTCAGTATCTCCTTGCAAAAGGCCTGGCAAAACATATCTATTTGTTTGACAGAGAGCCAATTGGTCAAAAAAACAGCGCATTCAGAAAGCGCCTAGTTACCACTGATCCCCGGATCAAGGTAATGGAGTGTGATGTACGCCACCCTATCGAGTTCACGCCCGCCGAGCCTGTAGAACTGATAGTTAACTTTGCCGCAGTGCACCGCGAACCTGGTCATGAAGATTTCCAATATTACGAAACCAATCTTCTTGGCGCTGAAAATATTTGTACTTGGGCGGAGAGGGTTCGTTGCAATAAGCTGATATTTACTAGCTCGATTTCTCCCTATGGACCGAGCGAACAGGTAAAAGATGAGCGATCGCTACCGGCGCCAACCACCGCATACGGGGGTTCCAAACTAGCTGCCGAGAAGATCCACCAGATTTGGCAGGCTAGTGATGATGCTCAACGACGCTTGGTGATCGTTCGCCCTGGGGTTGTGTTTGGTCCTGGTGAGGGCGGTAACGTTTCTCGCCTGATTAAGGCGGTGTTACACCGCTATTTTTTTTATATGGGTAACCGTGAGACACGCAAAGCAGGCATTTATGTCAAAGAGTTGTGCAATGCCATGTGGTGGGTATTGCAGCAGCAGGAGACGAAGGGCGAGCACGTTAGCCTATTCAATATGTCTATGAGTCCGGGACCTTCCATTGAAGAATATGTGAACACCGTATGCAAGGTGGCAGGCATCAAGCGTTCTGTTCCAGGCGTGCCATATCGGCTATTGCTTACAGCATCCTATATCATAGATTCCATCGCCAAGCCTTTAGGGATCAGTCACCCCTTCAGTCCAGTACGCATACGCAAACTAGTGCGTTCTAACAATATCCTTCCATCCTATTTGGTGGAAAACGGTTACCCCTATATGTACACCTTGGAAAGCGCTTTTGCCGACTGGAAGCAAGATTGTCCTGAAGAATGGAAATGATGACGAGGCAGCATGTCGATTTTAGTTAGCTCACCCAAAATTCGTATCGCTTGTATCGTACCCACCTATAACGGTCGAGACGATCTTGCTCGTCTCCTGGATTCACTCGAAAAGCAAAGCGCCCAGTTCGACCTTTACGTTGTCGACTCTAGCTCCAGGGATGGAACCGGTGAGCTGGCTCTTTCCCGTGTAAAGAATGTTGTAACCATCCCAAGCAGCCAGTTCAATCATGGCGGCACCAGACAAATGATGGTAAATCAAAGCTCCGAGTATGACGTGTATGTGTTCATGACACAGGATGCATACCTAGAGGACTCAACAGCGATTGAACGATTGATCGTTCCTTTCTCTGATGAGCAGGTTGGTGCCGTCTGTGGACGGCAGTTGCCGCATCTGAATGCCTCCCCTCTGGCGCAGCATGCTCGGTTGTTCAACTATCCCGAAACCTCGCAAATAAAGTCGTTCGGGGATGCTCCTGCTTTAGGGTTGAAGACCGCGTTCATGTCTAACTCCTTTGCCGCTTATCGCGGTCGAGCCCTGCATTCAGTCGGAGGGTTTCCTGAACATGTAATCTTTGCTGAGGACATGTACGTGGCGGCCAAGATGCTACTAAGCGGTTGGAAGGTTGCATATGCGGGGAACGCTAGCTGTCGGCACTCACATAACTACTCACTAATGGAAGAATTTCGACGCTATTTCGACATGGGCGTGTTCCATGCGAGAGAACCATGGATTCGCCAGCGCTTTGGCGGTGCGGGGGGGGAAGGCCTGCGCTATGTGAAATCCGAGTTGAAGTTTCTCGGTTTTTCTCACATACATCAGTGGCCCTCAGCCATCCTGCGCAATGCCTGCAAGTTGCTGGCCTACAAGCTTGGTCAAAATGAGCAGCGCATGTCGATTGGGTTAAAGAAAAAACTAGGCATGTACAAAGGCTATTGGAATAGTCCCTACGCGGAGAAACATTGATGAGAATTCTTGTTACCGGCGGCGCCGGCTTTATTGGCTCGGCCGTAATTCGCCACCTGATCGACAACACTTCCACGGAAGTCGCGAACCTCGACAAACTCACCTATGCCGGCAACCTCGAGTCGTTGGCTTCTGTAGCTACCTCCTCACGCTACCGCTTCTATCAAGTGGATATCTGCGACAGCACTGCGCTCGATTTGGTGTTTGGCGAGTTTCAGCCCACGGCGGTGATGCACTTGGCGGCCGAATCCCATGTGGATCGGTCCATCGACGGACCGTCTGACTTTATCCAAACCAATTTCGTCGGTACCTACAGCTTGCTCGAAGCGACCCGCCGTTACTGGAGTGGCTTGTCGGCGACGGAGAAGAGCGCGTTCCGCTTCCACCATATCTCCACCGATGAGGTGTATGGCGACCTGGAAGGCACGGATGACCTGTTCACCGAAACCACGCCCTATTCGCCTAGTTCGCCGTATTCCGCCTCCAAGGCCAGCTCGGATCATCTGGTCCGCGCTTGGCAGCGTACTTACGGGCTGCCGGTTCTGGTGACCAACTGCTCCAACAATTATGGGCCGTACCACTTCCCGGAAAAGCTGGTGCCGCATGTAATCCTTAACGCCTTGGCGGGCAAGCCGTTGCCGGTGTATGGCGATGGTTCGCAGATTCGCGACTGGTTGTATGTGGAAGACCATGCTCGGGCGCTGGTCGAGGTAGTGAGCAAAGGCATAGTAGGTGAAACCTATAATATCGGTGGGCATAACGAGAAGCGCAACCTAGAGGTGGTCGAGGCCATTTGCGAGTTGCTGGATGAGTTGGTGCCGTTAGTGGCAGATCGCGAGCAAGCTAGCTCCTACAAGGAGCTGATTACTTTCGTGAAGGATCGGCCGGGACATGATCGGCGCTATGCAATCGACGCATCGAAAATCGAGCGTGAATTGGGCTGGGTACCGCAGGAAACATTTGAGACCGGCCTGCGCAAGACCGTGCAGTGGTATCTGGATAATCGCCAGTGGTGGCAGCGCGTGTTGAGTGGGGATTATCAATTGGGCCGCTTGGGTAGTGATCTTTAGCTCAACATTTGCGCATCGGGGGTGGCGTTCCTGCGGAACGTTGCGTCCCTGGATTCAGATTTAATTCAGATTTTTTAAAGGACATTTTATATGAAAGGCATCATCCTGGCCGGTGGCTCCGGCACCCGCCTGCATCCCATCACCCGTGGCGTATCCAAACAACTGCTGCCGGTTTACGACAAGCCGATGATCTATTACCCATTGTCGGTACTGATGCTCGCGGGCATCCGCGAAGTGCTGATTATCTCTACTCCTGAAGATTTACCGAACTTTCGCAAGTTGCTGGGTGATGGTTCGGAGTTTGGTATTGAACTCAGCTATGCCGAGCAGCCTTCGCCAGACGGGTTGGCCCAAGCCTTTTTGATCGGTGAAGCCTTTATTGGTGACAGCAACGTATGCTTGATCCTCGGTGACAACATCTTTTATGGCCACGCTTTCAGCGCGATGCTCCACGAGGCGGCCAGTCGTGGAACCGGTGCAACCGTGTTCGGCTATCACGTCAGTGACCCGGAGCGTTTCGGGGTCGTGGAGTTTGATGCGGGTAACAAGGCGATTTCCATCGAGGAAAAACCCAAGATGCCGAAGTCCAACTATGCAGTCACCGGCCTGTATTTTTACGACAATTCGGTGGTGGAAATTGCCAAGCAGGTAAAGCCCTCTGTTCGTGGCGAACTGGAAATCACCGATGTGAACAATGCTTACCTGCAGCGTGGTGATTTGCATGTGAGTTTGTTAGGGCGTGGTTTTGCGTGGCTGGATACCGGCACCCATGACTCACTAATGGAAGCCAGTCACTTCGTTCACACCATTGAGGCGCGCCAGGGCTTGAAAGTCGCCTGTCTGGAAGAGATTGCCTATCATCAGGGCTGGCTGTCAGCCGATCAGTTGGCTAGCCAAGCCGAGGCGCTGAGCAAGACCGGATACGGAAAATATCTGCAGGGTCTGCTGGTGCAGGAGCTTGCGTAATGAAGGTCATTGAAACAGCGTTGGCGGGCGTCTTGATCATCGAGCCGAAGGTGTTTGGCGATCAGCGCGGCTTCTTTCTCGAAAGCTTTCAGACCGAGCGTTATCGCGAGTTGGGTATTGAGTTGCCCTTCGTGCAGGATAATCACTCACGCTCGCAGCGCGGTGTGCTGCGCGGTTTACACTTTCAGTGCACCCGCCCGCAAGGCAAGTTGGTCAGCGTCAGCCGTGGCTCAGTGTATGACGTGGCGGTGGATATCAACCCCGACTCACCGACCTGTGGTCAGTTCGTTGGCGTCGAGCTGAACGATGAAAATCATCGTCAGCTCTGGGTACCACCGGGCTACGCTCATGGTTTCTGCGTGCTCAGCGAGGTTGCGGATTTTCAGTACAAGTGCACAGATCTGTACTATCCCGAGGACGAGGGCGGGCTGATCTGGAATGACCCTGAAGTCAATATTCCCTGGCCTATCGAAAACCCGAATCTTTCAGGCAAGGATCAGTGCAACCCCACACTGCGCCAACTGCTGGGCAATGAGGACTGAGCATGCGCGTATTGATTACGGGTGCCCAAGGTCAGCTTGGCCACGAACTGATGCGCTTGGCGCCACAAGGTTTTGAAACCGTTGGGATGGGATCGGCAGAACTTGATATCAGCGATGCCGGGCGGGTGGCCGTGTTGGTTGCCGAGCTACAGCCACAGCTGATCATCAATGCTGCAGCCTACACAGCGGTAGACAAGGCCGAAAGCGACATGGAGCGCGCCTGGGCTGTTAACCGCGATGGTGTCGCCCATCTCGCAGTTGCCGCCGAACGGCTGAGTATCCCGCTGCTGCATATATCCACCGATTATGTATTTGCCGGTGATGCCCGCGAACCTTATCGGGAGTGCGGTCCTACAGGTCCTACCGGGGTGTACGGAGCGAGCAAGCTGGGGGGGGAGTTGGAGTTGGCTGCAAAATGCAGTCGCTACATGATCCTGCGTACCAGCTGGGTGTTCGCAGCCCAAGGCAATAACTTCGTCAAGACCATGCTGCGACTGGGTCGTGAGCGGGATCAGTTGGGCGTCGTGGCCGATCAGCAGGGTTGCCCGACTTCAGCTGCGAGCATCGCCCGCGCTTTGTGGACACTGGCAATGCAGTATCGTGATCTGGGTTCACTGCACTGGGGCACCTATCACTTTAGCGGTACCCCGGCATGTACCTGGCATGAATTTGCCCTGGAGATTTTCCGCCAAGGGCATCAGCAAGAATTAATAACCAAAATACCGCAGGTACGCGGCATCGATTCGGTTGAATATCCTACGCCGGCGAAGCGGCCAGCCTGGTCGGTAATGGATTGCTCGAAATTGCGGGAACAGCTAGGTATTTCGCAACCAGACTGGCGCCTGGAGCTTGCCGCTGTCATAACTGAATTAGCGCAATCGGAAGTCGCTTGAGAAACATGCTTCACTTATGTAACTGCATAGAAAAGCGGAAAAAGCCTTCCTCTAAACAGCTCTAACTTGCATTTCAGACACCTACTGAAATACCCTTAACCCAATACCCCCCAAAGGATTATCCTTTCAAGGAGCATGAACATGAAAAAGCTACTGGCCATCGCCTTCGCAACCTCCATCAGCCTGCCGTTGATGGCTGCTGAAACCGCACCTGCAAAAGGCCCTACCACCGCCGCTACAGCGCCTGATGCAACTTCTGGCCTGTCCCTGTCCACTCCAATCGCTGGCGGTGTAACCGTTGGTACTGGTCTGGCAATCGGCGCTGGCGTAATCGCTGCCGGTGTTGCTGCTTCCAACAGCGGTGGCGGCGGCGGTAATGACGGTACCCCAGGTACTACCGGCACCACTGGTACTACCGGCACTACTGGTACCACTCGGTAACAGCCCCCCGCTTAAAGTTCGATACGCTAACCTCCCAGCCTTGCTGGGAGGTTTTGTTTTGCCTATTCCCTTCGAGCAATTTCTACAATGAATCGCGCGCTTCCCCTGGCCATGCTGGTTGGCCTGACCCTGCAAGGTTGCATTTTCTCCCCTGGTCAGCACATGGACACGGGCAATCTGGTACGTGAAGGTTCGCCGGAAAGCAGCCGTATCGAGCTGGTTCCGATTACACCGAAGCTGGTCGCTATTGAAGCGGCGGCAGACCACTCCAACGTGGTAGCCCCGGAGCTGCTGCGCTATCAACCGGCCGAGTACCGGATTGGTGCTGGCGACCTGATCTACATCACCGTTTGGGATCACCCCGAGCTGACTGCTCCGTCCGGTCCACAGCAGCAAATTGAAGCAAACGGACGCCTGATTCGCCCGGATGGCACGCTCTTCTATCCCTATGTAGGAACCATCGAAGCGGCCGGCAAAACCATTGACGAACTGCGTTCGATCATTGCCTCTCGCCTGGCCAAGGTTGTTGCCGAACCTCAAGTGGATGTCAGCATCCTGCGCTTTGTCAGTCAGAAAGTGATTCTCTCGGGGGCCTTTGGTAAAACTGGCCAGTTGCCGATCACCAACGCGCCTTTGAGCCTGTTGGACGCTGTTGGCCAAGGTTCAGTACAAACCGGCACTGCCGATATTTCCGGACTCGTGCTCAAGCGCGACGGCCGTGAATACCTGATCGATCTCGACGCGCTCAATCGCAAGAACTCGAACCTGCACAATCTCTACCTGAAAGACGGCGATCAGCTCCACCTGCCCTACAACGACCAGAAAAAGGTCTATCTGTTAGGTGAAGTCACTGCAGCCCGTCCGCTTATTTTCAAGGGCAGCAACATGAATCTCACCGATGCCCTTGGCAGTGTTGGCGGCCTACGTCAGGAAACCTCCAGCGGCAAGGAGGTTTATGTAATCCGTGGAGTTGAGAATCTGGCAGACGAACCAGTCAAGGTGTTCCAGATCGACTTGAAGTCGCCGTCTGCGTTTGCCCTTGCCCAGCAGTTCAAACTGAAGCCCCAGGATGTGGTTTATGTCGGCCCGGCCGATGTCACCCGCTGGAACCGCTTTATCAGCCAGGTCTTCCCAACTGCCAACCTGCTGCGTACGGGTGTTGCTATTCAAGATGACATGGGCAGCGAAAACTAAGATTTGGAATTCTTGTGAAATTTCTGCGACTGGCCACCCTGGCGGTGGCCTCCTTGCTGGTGAGCGCCTGCAATCCGTTGATGACCGCTTCCATGGACACGCTGAAGGCCGCGTTCGAAGGGCCTGAGCCCTTGGAGCTGACTCGCCAGCAGGTCGATGCAACGCCTTACTACCAGATCACCATCGCGGCCCCTACGGGTGAAGCCGTGATGGCACTGGTGCGTCTGCAGGATGGTGTGGGCTTCTGGATGGCCTCGACTCGCCAGATCCTGATGCTTGAGGACGGCCTGGCCATTCGCAGTGTCGGTTTCAATGACAATCTGGATGGCACTCGCTTCGACGGCGTATCCCCGTTCAAGGCCGGACTGCACCGTATTCCCGATGGCTTGCAAACCCGACGTCAGGTGGACTTTAACGACGGTTATCGAATGGGTGTCAGCGTGACCAGCCGTTTCAACAGGAAAGGCCTGGAGACCGTGCACATCCTCGACCGCGATGTGGAACTGCTGCGCGTGGACGAAGAGATCGCGATGGACGGCCTGGGCTTCACCGCGCAGAACCGCTACTGGGTCGACCCCACCGATGGTTTCATCATGGCCAGCGAGCAACACCTGACCCCCGAATTGCCCCTACGCATTGTTCAAGTGCGCCCGAATAAGCCGGTAGTGCAATGATTTTTCGCTCTTCCTGGCTGCTTTGCTGCAGCCTGCTCATGACTTTTGCCGCAAATGCTGACTCACTGGTCACGGTGCAGGGCGATGCCGCCAAGCCCGGGCGTTACTCGATTGTGGACGGCACACGCCTGCATGACGTGCTGCTGGAGGCTCAGGTGAGTCCCAAGGCTTATCTGCTCGGGGCCGCCTGGCTGCATACCCCTCTGCGTGATGCGCAAGAGCGTCTCAAGGTTGGTGTTCTTTTCGATCTGTCGACCTTGCACAGTAATGCGCTAGTGGGCGATCAGGCTGGGTTGGCAATGCTTGCCGCACGCCTTCGCGACAAGGTGCAGGCCATGCCGGTGACAGGACGCAAGGTCGCCCAACTTGACCCGGTGCAGGTTGAATTGAACCGCGTTAATAACCGTTTCCTGAATGACGGCGATGTGCTGCTTTACCCACTTCGCCCAACCACGGTTCGGGTCGAAGGCGCGGTGCTGGGTGAGTGCGAATTGCCGTTCCAACCGTTACAAGCAGCGATCGACTATCTCAAGGCTTGCCCGCGCGATCCAAACGCTGACGCCGATTGGCTGTTCGTGATTCAGCCTGACGGTCGGGTATTCAAGGATGGCGTGGCTCTGTGGAACGAAACCACATCCGTACCACCTGCCCCAGGAGCACGCATTTACGTGCCGGTGCACAGCAGCAAACAAGGCGATCCCACGCCTGATCTGAATACCGAACTGGCTGCCTTCATTGCCACCCAGCCTTTGCTGGAGGTGAAGCCATGAAGTATCACTTGATCCCTTGCTTGCTGCTGGGTTGCAGTACGTGGGCGGGGGCAGAACCGCGTTATACCCAGAGTGACTTTGGTGGTGTGGGGCTGCTGCAAACGCCTACTGCGCGCATGGCGCCTGCGGGTGAGTTGTCACTGAACGCTAACCGTACCGATCCTTACAGTCGTTATAGCGTGTCGTTTCAGCCATTCGATTGGTTGGAAGGGTCGTTTCGCTACACCGCTATTACCAACCGCGATTATGGCCCGTCATCGTTGAGTGGCAACCAGAGCTATAAGGACAAGGCGATCGACGCCAAAGTGCGTCTGCTCGAAGAGTCTCACTGGATACCGCAAGTGGCGCTGGGTGCGCGAGACATTGGTGGTACCGGCTTGTTCTCCAGCGAATATTTTGTCGGCAACAAACGCTTTGGCAATTTTGACCTGAGCCTGGGCCTGGCATGGGGTTACATCGGCAATCGTGGTGACATGGACAATCCGTTGGGCTGGCTCGACGACAAGTTCGATGAACGTCCCACTACCAACAATAGTCAGGTGGGTGACTTCAACGGCAACCAGTACTTCCGCGGTTCGCCCTCCTTCTTTGGCGGTGTAACTTACCAAACGCCTTGGGACCCACTGTCTCTGAAACTCGAATACGAAGGTAACGACTACCAGCACGAACCGCAGAACAACAACCAGGTCCAGGACTCGCCAATCAACCTCGGCTTCGTTTTCAAAGCCAACGACTGGGTCGATCTGCACGCCGCCTGGGAACGCGGCAACACCGCGATGTTCGGCATCACGATGCACACCAACTTCGCCACCCGCAAGGCGCCGACCAAGAGCTTCGACCCCAAGCCCGAGCCTGTGTCCGACACCAAACCCATGGTCGCGCCGCAAGATGTGCAGTGGGCCGGTGTCGCCAAGCGCCTGCAAACCAACGCGGGCTACACGGTTTCGCGCATCACCCAGCGGGATTCCGAAGTCATTGTTTATGGCGAGCAAGGCCGTTATTTCCATACGCCGAAAGCCGTCGGCCGCGCTTCGCGCATTCTGGACAACAGCGTCAACGACGAAATCGACTGGTTCACCATGGTCGACACGCGCTACAGCCTGCCGGTCGAGGAAGTCAGCCTGCCGCGCGATACCTTCCGTGAAGTGGTGCAAGAGGATCGTCCGCTGGAAGACCTGCGTCGGGTGACCGAGATGAACGTCCCGGTACCGCATCAGGAAAAGACCCTGTTCGAGCAAAAGCCTGACCCGCTCAGCTATGGCTTGGGTCTGGGCTACAAGCAAAACGTCGGCGGCCCCGACGGGTTCCTGTTGTACCAGTTCAGTGCGGACTTGAACGGCGAGTATCGCTTCAAGCCTGACCTGTGGTGGAGCGGCACCCTGAGCGCGAACCTGGCGAACAACTTCGACAAGTTCAAATACGACGCACCTAGCGGTCTGCCACGTGTGCGTACCGACCTGCGCCAGTACATGACGACTTCGGAAGTCACCATGCCGACCTTCCAGATGAACAAGGTCAAACAGCTGGATGAGGACCTTTACGGCATGCTGTACGGCGGCTACCTGGAATCGATGTTCGCCGGTGTCGGTGGCGAAGCGCTGTATCGTCCGATGGGCGAACGCTGGGCCGTGGGTGTGGACATGAACTGGGTCAAGCAGCGTGACTTCGATCAGGGCTTTGGTCTGCGTGACTACGACACCATTACCGGTAATGCCACGCTTTACTATCGCAGTTCGTTCCAGGACATTCTCGGTGCGGTCAGCGTTGGACGTTATCTGGCCAAGGACTACGGGGTTACCCTGGACCTGTCCCGTGAATTCAACAATGGCGTGCGTTTCGGTGGCTGGGTGACGGTGACCAATGCGACCAAGGAAGAGTACGGCGAAGGTAGCTTCGGCAAAGGCATTTACTTCTCGATTCCGTTCGACGAATTGATGGCCAGCTCCACCACCCGCCGTGCCAGCCTGGCGTGGACGCCGCTGACCCGTGACGGTGGTGCCGCACTGGCGCGCAGCTACTCGCTGTATTCCCTGACGGAGCGTCGCAACATCGACCTGTTCCACAACAACTTCTACAAAGTCACCGAATGAAGCAGCGAATCCTGCAGGCCCTGCCCAAACTGGCGTTTTTCGTGATCTTGCTGGTGCTGTGTTTCGCCGGGATGCGCGGCGAGCCGGTGCCTCAGGTGTTCGAGAACCAGGACAAGCTGCATCACTGGGCAGGTTTCGCCTGCCTGACGGTGAGCGCCTATCTGGCGTTCCCCGGCACGCGGTTGATCTGGTTGTTGTTCTGGCCGTTGGTGGGCTCGATGGTGATTGAGCTGGAACAGAGCCTCATGCCGCTGCGTACTGCGTCCCTGGGTGATATGTTGGCCAATGCCACGGGCGTGATGTGCGGTATGTTGGTGATTCTGGCGTGGCGCGGGTATCGGAACACCCAGCTCAAAAAGGCTTCCGAGCTGGCGTCGTGAAGCGCTAGCCGAGCTTCTGTAGGAGCGAACTTGCTCCGGGCGGCGCTCCGACGATGTTCGTTCAGTTGATGTTGATGTTGTCTGATAGACCATCGCGAGCAAGCTCGCTCCTACAGGGGTTTTGTGTTCATCCCTTGGCAGCGCATCGGCTGTTGAAAAATAAACTCAACAAATCCCCTCCCCCGCCGACACCCTGTCAAAGCCTCACGGATTGAAAACGCCATGCGTAACAACCAGCCTATTACACAACGC
>LNAP01001222.1_pt1 | contig 27695 bp, 29 predicted proteins | sample 602601 | NCBI WGS metagenome assembly LNAP01 (sample SAMN02440304, study PRJNA202911) | soil metagenome | biome: Subtropical and temperate rainforests or woodlands; isolation source: soil samples (1 kg each in a 20% v/v slurry with milli Q water) were... ... | reverse complement strand
AATCGAATGGCATGACCGTGGCAATGACCGGCGATGGCGTCAACGACGCACCCGCGTTGAAGCGTGCCGATGCGGGTATTGCCATGGGGGGGAAGGGCAGTGAAGCCGCCAAGGAAGCTGCAGACCTGGTGCTGGCCGACGACAACTTCGCATCCATCGTGGCGGCAGTGCGCGAAGGGCGGACAGTCTACGACAACATCAAAAAAGTGTTGAGCTGGACGCTGCCTACCAACGCGGGCGAGACCATGACCATCATCGTGGCCCTGCTGCTCGGCCTTACACTGCCGGTCACGGCGATACAGATTCTGTGGATCAATCTGATTACCGCCGTGACACTTGGCATCGCACTGGCGTTCGAGCCTACCGAAGAAAACACAATGCGCAGACCGCCCCGTTCGCGCAAAGAGCCTCTGATAAGCGGTGCATTGGTTTGGCATATGGTACTTGTTTCAATTCTGTTCCTCTGCGGCGTTTACGGCATTTTTTCTTATGCGCTCGACCGTGGCTACTCCGTGGAGTTGGCCCGTACCATGGCGGTGAATACGTTAGTCGTGATGGAAATATTCCATCTGTTCTTCATTCGTAATCTCTACAGCACATCGCTTACCTGGAGGGGCATTCGTGGCACCAAGGTCGTGTGGATGACCGTCGCAGTGGTGACCTTGGCTCAGTTCGGCATCACCTACGCGCCACCGCTGCAAAAGGTGTTTGCCACAGAAGCGATCCCCTTCCTGGATGGCCTACTTATCATCGGGGTTGGTGTTGCGCTCTTTGCGATCATCGAGATTGAAAAACAGATTCGAATCCGCCTGTCCGAGTAGAACTGATTGCAAGCTGGCAATCCCCAAACGACAAGCATCTTCATGCCACTGAAAGAGGATTTAGAAAATGCATAAAATACTTGTAGCTGTCGATGGTTCCGAGCATTCGGAGCGCGCGGTGCGTTACCTTATTGGGTTGATCCAAGAGGGCGGATTGCTGGGCGGAAGTGTTGAGGTGCATCTGCTGAATGTGCAGCCACTTTTACCAACGCGAATTGCACACGACATGAGTGCGGATGAGATTGATCGTTACTACGGTGATAAAAGTGCTGAGGACTCACAAAACGCTGGGGTGCTTCTGAAGCAGGAAGGGATTGCATTTACACTTCATACCCTACAAGGCGATGCAGCAAGCCAAATCGTGGGGTGCTCCCACTCTTTAGGATGTGACAGCATCATCCTAGGCTCACATGGCAACGGCTTTCTTGCAGGGATTTTTCTGGGCTCTGTCGCGGCAAAGGTGATTCAGCTCTCAGATATACCAATCACCTTAGTCAAATAGGAGATCGTCAAATGCTTGATAGCGCGACCCCATAAGTGGGTGATCCAAGGTGGATGTTCTGGAAAGGCTTTGATTGAGTTGAGTCGTGCGCAACATAAGCCATCGACTTTTCCATGCGTGTGGTTCCCTCGACATTTGATGTTCCGAGCGACTGAGAAGCAAATCACGTGCTCCTCAGTTCCTACTCCCGGCTGATGAATTCAATCTGGAGTGAAACCTGGTTGGGGGTATACGCAGCTACTGACTTGCGAATTTCTTCCCGCGCCTCATCTGCGCTTCCCCACAGGCCGCAAAAAACGAGGGCCTCCTGCGACAGTTTGAATTCTCTAATTTCAAGGGCATGGTTTCAGGATTGAAAACTGTCCCGCTTGGGGCCCCTCGGGGCTCCAAACGACGTCCTTCTCTCCTTACAGCTCCTAGCAAAAGGTGCAATTACAGGTGGAAGTGGCCCGCCGCCTCGGGCTGGTAAAGCACTTTCCTGATTTCAATCCGACGGGTCCGATCAGAAATTCGCCAGTCGATGGCGTCCCCCTCCTGATAGCCCAGGATGGCGGCGCCGATGTCGGAATACACGGAGTGCTTCCCTGCGGTGCTGTCCGCGTCTTCAGGGTAGACCAAGGCCACTTCGATCTCTTCTTCGTCCAGTTGCAGCAAGGCTCTAGAGTTCATCGTGACGACATTGCACGCCACCTGCTGCGGCTTGACGACAATGGCTCGTTCAAGCTCATGTTCGAGTTCAACAACGGTCGGGCCTTGCTCGAGCGCGATTAGGCTTTCGAGCCTGGCCTTGTCGATTTCCGTAATGTAGATCCTGGTGGCGTCGCCAGCGGCACCTTCGCGCAAGAACTGGAGATAGCGCCCCGCCGTCATGGAAAATGACTTCAATGTCGGCGTTTCGCCTTCAAGCAGAAAGCCGCTGCGTAGAAAGGCGTTCAGCGAGCGCGCGTTGTCCGGGTGGATCTTGGCGATGAGCTTCTTGGCCCGCATGTCGAGGAAGGCCAGTTTCATGCCTTCGCGAATCGTGCGGGCGCCAAGGTTCTGGCCCCATTTATCGCTGTCTCCGATGACCAGGACTATCTCGCAATCTGAGCCGGTCTTGATCAGACGGACAAAGCCCACCGGGGCGTCATGTCGGTCATAGGCCATGAAGAATCGGCCGCCCTGGTTGAATAGATGGGTCAGGATCGGCGATTGAGTCCGATCGATGACTTGCTCGATGGAGCGGGAGACATGACGCGAATCGCTCAGATAGCAGGTGACGCGTTCATCCTCCAACCAATCCATCAGCGTCAGCGCGTGCGCCCGAGTAATTTCAGGGCACAGCGAAATGAAAGGCTTGTTCATCTTCATCACACTTACTTGTAAAGGATGGAAGCCCGTCATGGCTTTGGCCATGACGGCTCTTTGGGCAACCGACCATGTTAAGACATAACGCGGGTAATGCCGAACCCTGCTCCTTGGTCCGACCCAGAGGCTCGCCGCAAGCGGTTCCATCAAATGTACGTGGATGTCGTGTGATTACTGGGTGCAGCTGTTTTGCGGTTCCTCTATACGACGCGGTAGGCCCCGAAATACGGGCACTCTTCGCGACAGTTTTAGCTCTCTTTGGGAGCGTCGTTAGCCTTTGGATCGGTGTGACTCAGGTCCACCAATACCGCACCAAATGAAAGAAAATCGGCGCCGCAAAACACACCGAATCCAACCGATCCAGCATCCCGCCGTGTCCTTCGATCATATGCCCCCAGTCCTTCACCCCTCGGTCGCGCTTGATCGCCGACATCACAATCCCGCCGGCAAAGCCCAGCAGGTTGATCAGCAGCGCAATCAGGAATGACTGCCAGGGGTTGAACGGGGTGGTCCACCACAGTGCGGCGCCGATCAGGGAGGACAGCAGGATCCCGCCGACAAAGCCTTCCACGGTCTTCGAGGGTGACAGGTTGGGCGCGATTTTGTGTTTGCCGAACAGTTTGCCGCACACGTACTGCAACACGTCCGAGAGCTGCACCACGATCACCAGGTAGGCGATCAGCAGCAGGTTGCGGCCCTCGTAGCCGACGATGTCGAGGGTCAGCAGGGCGGGTACGAAGGAGACGCAGAACACCGCGATCATCAGCCCCCACTGTACTTTCGATGCGCGCTCCAGGAAGTGCGTGCTGTCGCCGCCCAGCGAGGCAAGGATGGGCAGCAGGAGGAACACGTAGACCGGAATAAAGATCGAGAACAGGCCGTACCAGTCAAAGTAGATCAGCAGGTATTGCAGGGGCAGCGCCAGGTAGAACGCGGCGACCAGTGCGGGGTAGTCGCTGCGGCGGGTGGGCGTGAGGGTGAGGAATTCGCGCAGGGCGTAGAACGACACGGCGTAGAACAGCAGGATTACCGCACCGGTGCCGAGCCAGAAGGCGACGCCGATCACCACCACCATCACCCACCAGGCATTGATGCGGGCGTTGAGGTTGTCGATCACCGCATTGGGTGTGCCACGGGTGCGCAGCTTGAGGATCAGGCCGATCAGCGAGGCGAGCACCAGGATCATGCCGATGCCGCCGAACAACATCAGGGTTTGGCTATCCATGTCAGGAATGCTCCGGGGCGAGGGCGAGCAGGGCGTCGCGGCTGCGGGCAAGAAACAGGGCCTTGTCTTCACCGTCTGCAAGCTGCAGCGGTGCGCCAAAGCTGGTGGTGCACAACAGCGGCAGCGGCAGCACACGGCCCTTGGGCATCACGCGGTTGAGGTTGGCGATCCACACGGGGATCAGTTGCGCCTGTGGGTAACTTTTTGCCAGGTGATACAGGCCGCTCTTGAAGGGCAGCAGGCCATCCTCCAGGTTGCGCGTGCCTTCGGGGAAAATGATCAGCGAATCGCCGTGCTCCAGGGCTTCGAGCATCGGTTGCAACGGGTTATCCACAGGGTCTTTGCGTTCGCGGTCGATCAGCACGCCGTTGAATACCCGGTTGATGATGTAGCGGCGCAGTGCGCTCTTGTTCCAGTAGTCGGTGCCGGCCACCGGGCGCGTGGCCTTGCGCAGGTTCTGCGGCAACGACGCCCACAGCAGCACGAAGTCGCCGTGGCTGCTGTGGTTGGCAAAGTAGATGCGCTGCACGGGTTCTGGGGCGCAGCCCAGCCACAGGCTGCGGGCGCCGGTCACTGTGCGGGCCATGGAGGTAATCAGGGTCGCGACCAGGGGTTCGAACATAAGGATTCCTTATCCGGCGAAGGGCAGCCACGGGCTGGCCAGGATGACGGCCAATGTCAGTAACACTTGCGCACCCAGCAGGTAGGCCTGTTTGCGCAGCAATTTGAGGGCGCCACGCCGGCGTTCGGTCCAGGGCCGGCTTGCGCGGTTGGCGGGTTGCAGGCCCAGGGTTTGCAGAGTCTGGTCCAGCTCGCTGGTGCGTTCTATGTCCTTGGCCATCAGCGCAAACAGGTCGGCATCGAAGGCCACCCGTAGCGCCCAGTACTTTTGCAGCAGCCCGAGGATAATCATCCACAGGCTGAGCAACAGGCAGATCGGTGTGATACTGACCATCAACAATTGCGCCAGGCCAAACAGTACCCCGAGCAGGGTCAGGCCTGTGGATAACTGATCCAGCGAACGGCCGCGGCGCAGCAGGCTGGCGACTACCTGGAGTTGCATATCAGCGGGCATAGGGCAGTGCTCCCAAGGCTTGGCGGTGATCGGCATGCAGGACCACATCCGATCGTGCTGTACGAATAATAGCCAGTGCCTCGTCCACCGTGGCCGCCCGTCCACTGTGCAGCAGCCAGGCGGCCACGGCGCTGGCGCTGCGGGAATAGCCGAGGGCACAGCACACCAGCAACGGGCCGTGCTCGCGCAAGCGCTCGATGGCTTGGGCCGCCTCCAGGCACTGTGCCGGTGTGGGTGCGGTCAGGTCGAGGACGGGCAGGGCATGGTAAGCGCGGCCCTGTGGATAAACAGGCAATTCGGCACACAGATCGACCACCGCATTGAAAGAACTCAGCTGCGCTGGCGTCGGAATTCGCCCCAACCATACGTTATCCACAACCCGGTCAGGCTGCGGATGCTTGCGCGTCCACAGCCGCGAGTTGAGCCACGCCGCCGCGAGATAAGGCGCATACAGCCAGCGTGCTGCCGGGCTGAGGCGGCCATCGGCGCGTTTCTGAAAGCCTGCGGCGCCCAGCAGCCAGTAGTTGAGCGCCACCAGCAACACCGCGACGGCAGGCCACAGCAGCCATAGCCAGGCACCGCCCCCGGTAAAGGCCACTATTGTCAGCACCAGGGCGCCCATGGCGTAGCGCAACCCCAGGCGCCAACGTTTCGGGTCTTTGGCCGGCCGCGCATGCAACAGCGGGCTGGGTTGATCCACCGGCCATAGCCACACACACAGCCAGCCGGCCAGGGCGCCTGTGGGTAAGTCTATAAAGTGGTGTTGGTAAGTGGTCAGCACCGAAATGCCAATCAGCGCGAACCAGCCATGCACCAGCCAGCGCCACAGGCCTTGGCTATGCCGCTGGTACATCACCCACAGGATCACCAGCAAAGCGATATGCAGCGAGGGTGCCTGGTTGAACGGTTTGTCGAACCCGGCCAGTACCGCAAACAGCCAGCCGAACACGCCGTCCATTTCCGGGCGCTCAAAGGTGAAGCGCAGCGGCCATAGCAGGAAGCAGCTCACGGCAATCACCTGCGCACTGAGCAGACGCAGGGCATGTTGCTTGAGCTCATGGCGGCTGTTAGGCAGCAGCAGGGAGAAGCCGTAGAGCAGGTCGATCGACCAGTAGGGCACGATGGTCCAGGCCCAGAACGGCATATGGGTTTCCCAGCCGAATACCAGGGTGCCCACGTCGCTGCGCTGGCTGGTGACCCAGGTGGCTAAGCCGTAGGTGCTGAAAAACAGCGGCGCCAACAGCAGCAGCCAGAGCAGGGCTGGTTTGAAGAGACCTGGTTCGCGCATGGTCAGATCTTCTGCGCCAGCGACACGCTGAAGATGCCCCACTCATCCACACGCTGGGTGATCTTGCGAAAGCCCGCGGCTTCCACCAGTTGATCCATTTCCGCCTGGCTGCGACGGCGCATCACCCAGGCCTGGCCCTGGCGATGGCTGGTCAGGGCGCGGGCGATCAGTTCCAGTTGCGGGTGCCACGGTTGGCCGGTGTACACCAGGTATCCGCCGGGCTCCACGGCTTCGGCCAGCCCTGCCAGGGAACCACCGACCATGGCGTTATCGGCAAACAGTTCGTACAGCCCGGACACCACTGCCAGTGTCGGCGTGGGCGCCAGTGCGGCGAGGTCGGCCCGGTCAAAGGCATCGCCTTTGACGAACTGCGCAATCTCCCCCAGGCCTTTCTCGCGGATCAGCGCGCCACCGTCGCGCACGTTGATATCGCTGTAGTCGCGCAACAGGATTGACTCAGGCAGCGGCGAAACGCCCTGCAAGGCTTCCAGAATGTACCGACCATGCCCTGCGGCAATGTCGACGATACGCACTTCGCGCCCGTCGTCGCGCAGCTTGGCCATGGCCAGGCGCAACAACTCTTCAACATGCAGTTTGCGCTGGCGAATCCCGCGCCAGCCGATGGAGTTCAGGTAGTTGGTATCAATCATCCGCCCCAGCGCGCCCTTGCCGGTGGGGGTATTGCGGTACACGTAGTCCAGGGTACTGCCCGAGTCGAAGCCGGTGTCGAAGCCCAGCTTCACGCCCTCGGACAGCTTGCGGCCCAGGCCCATGCTGGCGCGGGTCATGCGCCAGTACAGGTCGCGCAGGGAGTTGTGCGGCAGCGGCGCGGCGAGGGATTCGGATTCGGCGCAGGTCGCGCCGATCTTGTCGGCGTCCAGCAGGCTGGCGCGGTCCAGCGGGTGCGCGAAGTTTTGCAGGATAAAACGCCTGGCGCTGGCCAGTGCCACGGCGCGGTCACGTTCGCCGAGGGTGTCGTGGAAAAAGCCGGGCAGGATGTGCAGTTCCTTTTTCAGGCTGCCAAGCCGCTCGAAGAACTGTTGCTGGGGTTTGCGGTGCACCACAAAGTCCGAGCCGGAGATCAGCAGTTGGGTCGGCACCTGGATCGCCTGGGCATCGGCGACCACGCGGTCGGCCGCTTCGTACAGGCCCAACAGCACATTTACCGAGATCGCCTTGGTGATCAGTGGGTCTGTGTCATAGGACGCGACACGCTCGGGGTCATGGCTGAGGAACTTGGCCTTGACGTAGCTGTTGACGAAAAAATTGCCGCGAAAGCGCCGCATCAGCGCCAGGCCCGGGCGAGCGAAGGGCACGTAGAGCTTGACCTTGAACGCCGGGGAGGCGAGCACCAGGGCCCTGATATTCGGGGCGTAGTCGTGGACCCAGGTGGCGGCAATCACTGCGCCTACGCTCTGGGCGATCACTGCAAGGTTTTCTGGCGCGATGCCATAGGTGGCGCCGATATGGTCGCAGAAGGTCTGCACGTCCCGCGCGCTGGTGGCAAAGCTCGGGCTGTCGCCACGCTCGCCGGGGGACTGGCCATGGCCACGGGCGTCCCAGGCGAAGAAATCGAACTGTGGCAGGTCCAACTCGTCCACCAGGTGCGCAATGCGCCCGGAATGCTCGTGGCCACGATGGAACAGCAGGATCGCCTGGCGTGGCTCAGGCCCGGTGGCACTGGTCGCGGGCCAATGCCGATAGAAAAGCTCTACGCCGTCATGGGTACTGAAGGTGTGCTGTTGCTGTTCGCGCATCGCAAGATCCTTATGCCGTCGGAGAGATGTCGGATTGTTCTTTGAGGCCCTGGCGCACACGGTTGACTAGGGTGTAGGCGAGCAATGCCGCCCCCAGCCACATCACCCCGTCGACCCAGCCGGCGCCGAGCCAGCCCAGGGCCACGCCGGTGGCGAGTACGCCAAGGACAAACGCCCGATCACTCTTGCCCATGGGCCCGTCGTAGCGGCGCGAGGCACCGACCATCGGCCCGAGTACGCCGGCGTATTCGCTGAACACCGCCAGCAGCGTCACCAGCAACACCGGCGCCAGGCTGACCCCGGGGAGCAGGGCAAATGGCAGGATCAGCGCGCTGTCGGCGATCACGTCGCACAGTTCATTGAGGTAGGCGCCCAGGCGTGATTGCTGGCCGAATTCCCGGGCGAGCATGCCGTCGATGGCATTGAGGGCCATGCGCAGGATCATCCACAGCGGGATCAGTACGAACACCCAGGCGTGCTGGGCGAACCCCGCGATCAGCAGGCCGACGAGCAACGACACGATCCCGGCCAGCACGGTGATCTGGTTGGCGGTGGTGCCGTTGTCATACAGGCGCTGCACCAGGGGCCGCAGCAGGTTTTGAAAACGCGGTTTGAGCTGATAGATCGAAATCATGAGGGTGACGCTTCCTTGTCCGTGATCCCACGAAAAATCTGCTGTGAGTGTGACGATAAATCGCGGTGCGCACTAGTGATGGCTCCTACAACGGTTCAGGAAACCAGGAAAATTTTCACGGCGCTGTAACGCCCCTGCGGCACCTCACTCTAGTGCTGTGTCGGGACTGGACAAACCGTTCAGCCGACCCCCTACAGACCCATGAGGAATACCACAATGAACTTCAAGAACGCTGTTTCCGGTGCTGCCCTGGCCATTGCTGCCGCCACGATGTTTGCCGGTGTCGCGACCCAGGCGCAGGCCGCCGATGAGGCGAACGTGCATTGCTACGGCGTGACCTCCTGCAAAGGCATGAACGACTGCAAGACCGCTGAAAACGCCTGCAAAGGCCAGGCTGTCTGCAAGGGCCATGGCTTCAAGGCAATGACCAAGGCCGCTTGCGATGCGGCTGGCGGCAAAGTCGGCGAGTAACCGCGAATACGTGATCCCGCAGCGGTGTGCACGTCGCTGCGGACACTTTCCAGGAGTTCGTCATGTCGGTATCGGTTCCTTGCCTGGGCTACGGCCTGGGGCTACGCAGTCATTACTATCAACACATCATCGAGCAGTCGCCGGAGGTGGACTGGTTCGAAATCGTCTCCGAGAATTATCTGGTCCAGGGCGGCAAGGCCCTGTACTACCTGGACGCCATCGCCGAGCGTTATCCGCTGGTGATGCATGGGGTGTCCCTGTCCATTGGCGGCCCCCATGCCCTCGATAGGGACTACCTCAAGCAACTCAAGCAATTGGCCGACCGGGTCAAGCCGGCATGGGTCTCCGATCACCTGTGCTGGAGCCGGGGCAACGCCCATCAACTGCATGACTTGTTGCCGCTGCCCTACACCGAAGAAAGTCTCTACCACGTCGCCACCCGTGTGCGGCAGGTACAGGCGGTGCTGGAGCGGCCGCTGGTATTGGAAAATGTCTCCAGCTATGTGCGATCCAAGGCCGATGAATTCACCGAGTGGGAATTTCTCAGCGCCTTGAGCCACCTCAGCGGTTGCGAGCTGCTGTTGGACGTCAACAACGTGTATGTCAGTTCGCGCAACCATGGCTTCGACGCCTGGACCTTTATCCGCAACCTGCCGCCGCAGAGCATCCGCCAACTGCATTTGGCCGGGCATATGGACTACGGCGACTACGTGGTCGATACCCATGACCATCCGGTGTGTGATCCGGTGTGGCAGCTGTTTCAACAGACACTGGAACACCTGGGGCCAGTGGCGACGTTGCTGGAGCGCGATGACCATTTCCCGCCGTTTGCCGAGCTGCTCGACGAGTTGGGCAAGGCCCGTGAGTTGGGGGCGGATGCCTTGGCCCGGAGGTCGCTATGCGCCTGACCGACTGGCAACTGGCGTTTGAACGGCATTTATTGGCAGACGCCGACGACACTGGCTTTGCCGGCACCTTGATCGGTGGCCCGACACTGGATGTCGACACCGGCCTGGCGATCTACCACAACGCCTATCGGGCCCGTTTGCTGGAAGTGATGCAGGGGGATTTCCCGGCGGTGTGGCATTGGCTGGGGGACGACGAGTTTGCCGGGCTGGTGGCGGCCTATGTGCAGTGCTATCCATCCACGCATTTCAGCCTGCGCTGGCTGGGGCAACGGTTTGCAGACTTTATCGACGAGCATCTGGTCGCCGAACAAGCCGCCCCCCTGGTGGAGCTGGCGCGCCTGGAATGGGCCTTTACCCTGGCGTTTGATGCGCCTGCGGGCCAACCCCTGACTCTTGAAGACATGGCCCGGCTGGCGCCCGAGGCCTGGCCGTTATTGCAGGTTGAGTGGACGCCGGCGGTGCAGCAAGTGCTGTGTCGCTTCAACAGCCTGCAGATCTGGCGTGCGGTCAAGGCGCAGGCTGGGTTTCCCGGTAGCCAGGCGTTGCCGCTGGCCGAGGTGTGCCTGATCTGGCGTCACCAACAGGTGTGCCGTTACCGGAGCCTGGAGCCTGCCGAGGCGTACGCCCTGGCCGGGATGGCCGACAGCGGGTGGAGTTTTTCAGAACTGTGCGCGGAATTGGCAGTCACTTATCAAGAGGGCGCGCCGCTGCAAGCTGTCACGTGGTTGAAACAGTGGGTTGAGGACGGTTTGCTGCAACGTCGGGCACCATAAAAGGGCGTTATCGAACCGATAGCCTGCTACTTTTTGTGGATGGTCTACCCTCATTTCGGACGTCTGAAACAAGGGGGGACTACTCATGCTCGCGCAACTTCCACCGGCCTTACAGAATCTTCAGCTACCGCTGCGTCTGCGACTCTGGGATGGCCATGAATTCAACCTGGGCCCGGAGCCCAGCGTTACCATCGTGGTCAAGGATCCGGTGATGGTGACGCAACTGACCCACCCCACGCTCGATTCCCTGGGCGCTGCTTTCGTTGAAGGCAAGCTGGAGCTGGAAGGCTCGATCAGCGATGTAATCCGGGTGTGTGACGAATTGAGCCACGCCCTGCTCGAGGAGGACGAGCACGCCGGCCCGGTGCGTTCGATTCACGACAAGGCTACGGATGCGGCCGCGATTTCCTACCACTATGACCTGTCGAACGAGTTCTACCAGCTCTGGCTGGACCGCGACATGGCCTATTCCTGCGGTTACTTCGAGACCGGCAGCGAATCCCTCGACCAAGCCCAACAAGACAAATTCCGCCACCTGTGCCGCAAGCTGCGCCTGCAGCCTGGGGAGTACCTGCTGGATGTCGGTTGTGGCTGGGGCGGGTTGGCGCGGTATGCGGCCCGCGAGTTCGGGGTCAAGGTGTTCGGCATCACCCTGAGCAAGGAACAATTGGCACTGGCCAAGGAGCGGGTAATCGCTGAGGGCCTGGAAGACCTGGTTGAGTTGAAATTGCTCGACTACCGTGACCTGCCCCAGGACGGGCGGTTCGACAAAGTCGTCAGCGTCGGCATGTTCGAGCACGTCGGCCACGCCAACCTGGCGCAGTACTGCCAGACCCTGTTCGGCGCCGTGCGTGAAGGGGGGCTGGTGCTCAACCATGGCATCACCGCCAAACATACCGATGGCCGCCCGGTGGGGCGCGGTGCCGGCGAGTTTATCGAGCGTTACGTGTTCCCCAATGGTGAGCTGCCGCACCTGGTGATGATCAGCGCCGAAATCAGCGAAGTCGGCCTGGAAGTGGTCGACGTGGAAAGCCTGCGCCTGCATTACGCACGCACCCTCGACCACTGGAGCGAACGCCTGGAAGACAACCTGGAGGCGGCGGCAAAAATGGTCCCGGCCCAGGCACTGCGTATCTGGCGCCTGTACCTGGCGGGTTGCGCCTATGCGTTTGCGCGTGGGTGGATCAACCTGCACCAGATCCTGGCGGTCAAGCCCCATGCCGATGGCAGCCATGAGTTGCCGTGGACGCGGGAAGATCTCTACCGCTGAGCCAACCGATGGCTGAGTGTGGGAGCTGGCAAGCCAGCTCCCACCTTCTGTCCGGCGCAATTTATAAGATAGGGGAAATCAGCCGCGCCACGCGCATGCCCAGTTGCTGCAGGCGGCGGGTCTGCTGGCTTTCTTCCTGGCTGGTTTCGTGGGCCTGGGCGAAGTCATCCAGCAGCATGTGTTCCACCTCGCTGGCGAAGGCTTCGTCGACTGTCAGCAACATCACTTCGAAGTTGAGGCGGAACGAACGGTTGTCCAGGTTCGCACTGCCGATGGCGCTGATTTCCCGATCTACCAGCACCACTTTCTGATGCAAAAAACCCGGTTTGTAGCGGAACACCCGGACCCCGGCGCGCACCGCTTCAATCGCGTACAGGCTGGAGGCGGCATACACAATGCGATGGTCGGGGCGTGACGGCAGCAGCAAGCGCACGTCCACGCCACGCAACACCGCCAGGCGCAGCGCGGCGAATACCGCCTCATCGGGGATGAAATACGGGCTGGTGATCCACACCCGCTCAGTCGCCGCATGAATGGCTTCGACGAAAAACAGCGAACAGGTTTCATACGGGTCCGCCGGACCGCTGGCCAGCAATTGGCAGAGCACGCCGTCATCGGCATAGGTATCGGGCAGGATCAGCGGCGGCAGTTCGCGCGCGGCCCAGAACCAGTCTTCGGCAAACGATTCTTGCAGGCACGCCACCACGGGGCCGCTGACTTGCACATGGGTGTCGCGCCAGGGGGCGAGCGGCGGCTTCTTGCCCATGTATTCGTCGCCGACGTTATGCCCGCCGACAAAACCGGTCAGGCCATCGACCACGACAATCTTGCGGTGGTTGCGGAAATTCACCTGAAAGCGATTGAGCCAGCCGCTGCGGGTGGCAAACGCCTTGATCTGCACCCCGGCATCGCGTAGCGATTGCACATAGCGGTGGGGCAGGGAGTGGCTGCCGATGCGGTCATACAGCACGTAGATGGCTACACCTTCGGCGGCCTTGGCCCTGAGCAGTGCATGCAATTGGCGCCCCAGTTCATCGTCATGAATGATGAAGAACTGCACCAACACGGCAGTCTTGGCGGCGCGGATGGCGTCGAAGATGGCGCTGAAGGTGGCGTCGCCATTGACCAGCAAACGCACCTGGTTGTTCGCCAGGCACGGCATGCGTCCCAGCTTGGGCATGGCGCGCAGGGAGGCGTAGGCCTGGGAGTTACGTGCAGCCAGGGCTTCTTCGACCCAAGGGCGCCAATTCAACTCAGTGATTGCCTTGTGCATTTCCTGGTTGGCCTGGCGCCGCGCCTGGATATAGGCGTCGAAGCTGCTGCGGCCAAAGATCAGGTAGGGGATCAGCGTCAGGTACGGCATGAACATCAGCGACAGTGCCCAGGCGATTGAGCCTTGGGCGGTACGCACGGTGAGCACCGCGTGCAGGGCAGCCAGCGAGCCGAGAAAATGCAGGGTTGCGATGAAGTAGCCAAGCAAGTGCGGGCCGAAGAAATCCATGGGCAACGGTACTCCTGACAATCCAATGCGTAACAGACCATGTTCGGCGGCGATTGTCGCTATTTTATTGAGCATGCAACGCCGACCACTTTACGACGTCTAACGCCGACAATTACCCAGGAGTTACCCGATGAATGCTCGTCTGCTTGGTTTGGCCATGGTTGTTGGTTTGACGCTGCCGGTGGCAGCGCAGGCGCAGATGTTGGCGCCGGGCTTGTGGGAATTGACCACCAGCAATATGAAAGTCGATAACCAGAATCTGCCGGACTTGTCGTTGATCCTCGGTCAACTGAAGCAACAGATGACCCCGGAACAACGCGCAATGCTGGAAAAACAAGGCATCACCATGGCTGGCAAGGGCGTGCAGGTCTGCCTGACCCCGGCCCAGGTGGCCTCTGATTCCATCCCGCTGACCGACCCGCAATCGGGTTGCAAGCAAGAGGTCACAGACAAGACCGGCAACCAGTGGAAATTCCGCTTCAGTTGCCCGAAAGCCCAGGGCACTGGCGTGGCCACGTTCCAGAGCCAGAAGGCGTTCACCACCACGGTCAACGGTACTTTCAATGCCACTGGCGTGCAGCAGAACGGCAGCCTCGACACCCATGCACAGTGGCTGGGCAACGACTGTGGCACGGTCAAACCCCGGGCCTGAACGGCTCCTGGGTTTTAGCGCAGAAAATGCAGGGGCAGCCCCTGGCAACTGTCGATCACCTGCCCCTGGTGCCAGGCCACATGGCCTGACACCAGAGTAGTGCTGACGCTATGGCGAAAGCTGCGCTCGGCAAAGGGTGTCCAGCCGCAGCGGGCGAGGATCGGTTGGCTGCTCACCGGTTTGCCTTCGGGCTCGGGTTTGATCAGCACCAGGTCGGCCCAGTAGCCCTCGCGCAGGTACCCCCGGTCGGGAATGGCGAACAGGTCGGCAACGCGATGACTGGTTTTCGCTACCAATGTGGTCAGGGGCAACAGGCCGTCCGCCACCAACTCCATCAACGCCGGTAGCGCATGTTGCACCAGGGGTAACCCCGCTGGTGCCTCGCGGTATGGCCGCTGTTTTTGCTCCCAAGTATGAGGTGCGTGGTCGGTGCCGATCACATCCAGGCGATTGCTCAGCAGTGCCAGGCGCAGGGCATTGCGGTCGGCCCGGGTTTTGATCGCCGGGTTGCATTTGATCTGGTGGCCGAGGCGGGCGTAGTCGCGGTCGTCGAACAGCAAGTGGTGCACGCACACTTCTGCCGTGATGCGTTTTTCTGCCAGCGGTTTATCTTCAAATAACGACAGTTCCCGGGCGCTGGTCAGGTGCAGCACATGCAAGCGCGTGCCGTGGCGGCGCGCCAGCTCCACGGCCAGGGATGAGGACCGATAGCAGGCTTCGGCGTCGCGAATCAGCGGGTGGGCGACGGCGGGGATCGCCTCGCCAAACCGGTTTCGCAAGCGTTGTTCATTGGCCTGGATGCTCGGCGTGTGCTCGCAATGGGCGAGGAGAATGGTCGGCACCTCTGCAAATAAACGCTCCAGGACGCGTGGATCATCCACCAGCATATTGCCGGTGGAGGCGCCCATAAACACTTTGACCCCGGCGACCTGCCGCGGATCAAGGGCAGCCACGGTGTCGAGGTTGTCGTTGCTGACACCAAAGTGAAACCCGTAATTGGCTACCGAGTGCAGTGCGGCGCGGCGTTTTTTGTCGGCCAGAGCTTCCAGGGTCAAGGTCGCGGGCTGGGTGTTGGGCATATCCATGAAACTGGTAATGCCCCCGGCCACTGCGGCGCGGGACTCGCTGTAAAAACTGCCTTTGTCCGGCGCGCCAGGTTCGCGGAAATGCACTTGGTCGTCGATCATGCCCGGCAGCAGCCATTGGCCTTGGGCATCAATCTCAATCTCGGCCGTTTGCCCCTGGATGCTGCCGGCGATTTTTTCGATACGGCCGTTGGCGACCAGCACGTCGGCATCGAATTCCTGGCCTTCATTCACCAGGCGGGCGTTGCGGATCAGCAAGCGGCTCATGTTTAGAACTCGTTTTGCAGGGCTTTGTAGCCGCGCACCAGGTCGACATTGGTACGCGCCACGTCTTCGGAAAACTCCGATGCGCTGACGCTCACGGGCGGGAACTGCGACAGGTCGGTGTTGGGGCCGATGCGCGTGGTGGACGGCACATAGAACGCGGCGGGCAAGTCGCGGCCATCGACCACCGAGTTATGCCGCACCACGCAGCCATCACCGACCACACAGTTGAACAGCACACTGTTGAAGCCGATAAACACCCGGTCGCCGACAGTGCAGGGGCCGTGGACAATCGAGCGATGGGCGATGGAGCTGAACTCGCCGATAGTCACCGCCGCACCGGATTTGGAGTGGATCACCACGCCGTCCTGGATATTGGAATTGGCGCCGATGGTGATCGGGTCCATGTCGCCGGTGGCGTCGACTTCGTCGGCGCGGATCACCGCATAGGGGCCGACAAATACGTTCTCGCCGATGATCACCTTGCCGCAGATGATCGCGGTTTTATCGACGTAGGCCGACTCGGCAATGACCGGCAGATCGCCGGAAGGGTTCTTGCGGATCATGCTGTAGGTTCCTTGAGAGGCGCGGTGATGATGTGCAGTTGATCGTTTTCGATAGCGTTGTAAAAACAGGTGGGTCGGCCGGTGTGACAGGCAGGACCTTGTTGGTCGACGATCAGCAACACGGCATCGCCGTCGCAATCCAGGCGTGCTTCGATCAACTGCTGCTGGTGGCCAGAGCTTTCGCCTTTGCGCCACAACTGCTGGCGCGAGCGTGACCAGTAGCAGACCTGGCCGCTGGCGAGGGTCTCGTCGAGGGCCTGGCGGTTCATCCAGGCCAGCATCAACACTGCGCCGCTGCCGTGTTGCTGGGCGATGGCGGCGATCAGGCCGTCACTGTTCCACGGCAGGGCATCCAATACGGGGGCCAGGGGAAAACGGCTACCCACGGCTGCCGCTTCCAGGTCGAGCATCGTCAGTTTCATGGGGTGCCCGAGGTGCCTCTCGTCCAATGGCTTTCGGCCACGGCGTCATGGGCGTGCAGGCTTTCGGCGTGGATGACTTTGAGTTGAATGGCTTGCACCGCATCCGAGCGTTTCAGTGCCAGGTTCAGGCGGCGCGCGGCGTCTTCGCAAAACATGAGGTTCTGGCCGTTGGCGAGGGCGAACGCCTGTTCATCGGCGCGCTTTACAGCGGTTTGTACGGCGGTGCCGAGGGCTGCTTCGGCCTGGTCGATCAAGGCTGTCAGGGGCAAGACTTGGACGTCGGGTTGCAGATGGACCTGCAACAGCGCACTGCTGCGTTGGCTATGGGGCGTGGCGACGATGCCATTGGCGCTGCCAAGCCAGGCCAGTACATCTTCGTGTTGCAACGACTTGTTGCCGAAGTGATCAACAAATTGCTGTTGAATCAACTGCCTGGCGAGGGCCGCAGAGCATGGGCAGGTGGAAGAGTAGGTCACGTCAATTTTTAGTTCCACGTGGAACATCTGTTTTTCCAGACGCGCTTCGATGGTCACCGGGTAAGTCTTCCAGCCCGATAGCGGGCTGACCAACGCCGGGCGTTTGAGCAGCAAATCGGTGTGAATCCGCAGGTAGGCGCTGCTCGATAACCCTTCATGGCTATCGAGAAATCGCTGCAACACCTGACGCAGCAGCGCCGGTTGCAGGTCTTGTTGCTCGAGCATTTCCAACGCCAGGTACAGGCGCGACATATGAATGCCCCGCGCCTCGCCGTCATCCAGGCTCACGCCGGCATCGGCCTTGGCACTCAAACGTTGGCCGTCGATCAGGATGGGAAGAGCAATGCCGCACATACCCACCCAGTCGAGGGGCAAGGCTTGGCGAGAAGCCTGCGCGGCGATATCGGGCAGAGTCAGCGCATTCATGAGCAGGTCCATCGTTGGAGATAATCTGACATGTTATAGTATGACAATTAGATCGACGATGATTTTTCTACGACCGCTCTAGCACCCGCTGATACGGCTGCAGGTGAACTTGGCGCTGGAGCCTCCGGAACTGGAGAACCGGTTGATCGTGGTCCAGCCCACACGCCGTGTGTAGCCGACCCACGCCTCACCGTCTGAGGCCAGACCGGTAAAGAACGTCAATTGGCCGTAGCGGCTATTGGTCTGCGCCCAGTAACGCTTGCCGATCACCTCGAATCCGCGCAAATACGTGGTGTTGCCTGCGGTCGCGACACTGTAGGCATTGCCCTGGGCATCGACACAGGCCAGCAGGGTGGCGCTGCGGGTGCATGTGGCCAGGGGGCTGGCTACTTGGGCGCCGGCCTGGGTCGCTACCAGCAGCAACACACCGCATAACAGGGATTTCATCGCGTTTCTCGGGGCCTGGAGGCGTTCAAGGATTGTGCCCTTCGTCGTGACGGGCAAGAGGGGATTAGCTTATTTGTATTGTTATACTATAACATCAAAATACAGCCTGACCCGTGAACCGACCTGATGACTGAACAAGACCTGCTCGCTCAACCACCTGCTGATTATATGAACGAGGCCCAGCAGGCCTTTTTCCGCGAGCTGTTGTTGGCTCAGCGCTATGACCTGCAAGCGCGCATCGAAGCCGAGTTCATCGTGCTGCGCGAGCAGGAACCCCATAGCGATCCCGCCGATATCGGTAGCGCCGAAGAACAGCGCCAATGGCAACTGCGTCTGCTGGAGCGGGAAAAGAAGCTGCTGGACAAGATCGACGAGGCCCTTGAGCACCTCGCCCGTGGTGAGTACGGCTGGTGCCGTGAAACAGGCGAGCCGATTGGCCTCAAGCGTCTGTTGCTGCGGCCCACGGCCACCCTGTGTATTGAAGCCAAAGAACGTGAAGAGCTGCGCGAACGCCATCAACGGGCGATTTGACCGGCCAACCTGATGAGGAACACCCGATGACCGACCGTCTACCCGTAACCGTGCTGTCCGGCTTTCTCGGCGCCGGTAAAAGCACGCTGCTCAATTACGTCCTGCGCAACCGCGAAAACCTGCGAGTGGCGGTGATCGTCAACGATATGAGCGAAATCAACATTGATGGTGCTGCGGTACAGCGCGACGTCAGCCTCAATCGCGCCGAAGAAAAACTGGTGGAAATGAGCAACGGCTGCATCTGCTGCACTTTGCGCGAAGACTTGCTCGTTGAGGTCGGAAAGCTCGCCAGGGAGGGTCGGTTCGATTACCTGCTAATCGAATCCACTGGCATTTCCGAACCGCTGCCCGTGGCAGAAACCTTCACCTTTCGCGATGAAAACGGTCAGAGCCTGGCCGACATTGCGCGTCTGGACACCATGGTCACCGTGGTCGACGGCATGAACTTCCTGCTCGACTACCAAGCCGCCGACAGCCTGGCGTCACGGGGCGAAACCCTGGGTGAAGATGATGAACGTTCCATCACCGACCTGTTGATCGAGCAGATCGAGTTTGCCGACGTCATCCTTATCAGCAAGATCGACCTGATCAGCAGCCACGAACGTGAAGAACTGGTGGCCATCCTTGAACGCCTGAATGCCCAGGCGCGCATCATTCCCATGGTCATGGGCGAAGTGCCGCTGGCCGAGATCCTCAATACCGGGCGTTTTGACTTCGAGCGCGCGGCCCAGGCGCCGGGCTGGCTGCAGGAACTGCGCGGCGAACATGTGCCGGAGACTGAAGAATACGGCATCGCCTCCACGGCCTATCGGGCGCGCCGGCCCTTCCATCCCCAGCGCTTTTTCGACTTTATCGACCGCCCGTGGGTCAACGGCAGGCTGCTGCGCTCCAAGGGATTTTTCTGGCTGGCCAGCAAACATCGCGACGCCGGCAGTTGGTCCCAGGCCGGTGGCTTGATGCGCCATGGTTTTGCTGGTCGCTGGTGGCGCTTTGTGCCCAAGAGCCAATGGCCCGAGGACCAGCAAAGCGTCGCGGCGATCATGGAGAACTGGCAACCGAGCACCGGCGATTGCCGCCAGGAACTGGTGTTTATCGGGCAGAACATCGACTTCGTGCGCCTGCGCGCGGAGTTGGACGCGTGCCTGCTGACCGACGATGAAATGGCCCAGGGCGTCGAAGGTTGGCGCCTGCTGGTCGATCCTTTTGGCCCTTGGTATGAGGAGGCAGCCGCCTGATGTTGGCCCCTGTGATTCAACTGCGCCCGGTGATTCGCCAGACCCGTGGTGAAACCCCGTTGGCGCTCGCCGATATCCTCGATAACGGGGTGAACCTGGCGCTGTGGCAGCGTCAGTTGCCGCTGCATATCGCCGAGTTTGGTGCGTTGCTGGTCTCGCTGAACGAGCCGCTGGCAGAATCGCTGGTGGTTGAGTTGGACAGTGAAGATGCTGAGCCCAACTTGCAGGGCTTGGCCGCAGGTTGTCGTGACCTTGAAGGCTACGACGGGTTTATCGCCGATGTGGCATGGCTGGTCAGCGCCTTTGCCTGCCTGCTGGGCGCCAAGCGTATTGGCGTGCGGTTAAGGCTGCTGGATAAGGCCATGTGCCCGCGTTTTCACGTCGATCATGTGCCCGTGCGCTTGATCACCACCTATGCCGGTATCGGCAGCCAATGGTTGCGCGAAGGGGTGATGGACCGACGTCAGTTGAGTCAGGCGGACGCGGAGCCCACCGAGCTCATCGAACAAACCCACTGCGGTGAAGTCGCCCTGCTCAAAGGCGAAAAGTGGCGTGGCAATGAAGGCTACGGCTTGATTCATCGTTCGCCGGCGCTGGCCGCCAATGAACGACGGCTGATTCTGACGCTGGATTGGCTGGCATAACCGGGTAGGATCAATCGTCTCTACACGGCCTGAATAATGTCCACGATGCTGCAGAATATTCCCACGCATGTGATTGCCGGCCCCTTGGGGGCTGGCAAGACCAGCTTGATCAAGCACCTGTTCACCCAGCGCCCGGCCAATGAGCGTTGGGCGGTGTTGATCAATGAGTTCGGGCAGATTGGCCTGGATGCTGCGCTGCTGAGCCTGGATGACGACGGTATTGCCATCGGCGAAGTGGCCGGTGGCTGTTTGTGCTGTGTGAATGGTGCTCCGTTCCAGGTAGGGCTAGGCCGCCTGTTGCGTAAGGCCAAGCCGGACCGCCTGTTTATCGAACCCTCAGGGTTGGGGCACCCGGCGCAATTGCTGGCGCAGTTGCGCCAGGCGCCCTGGCAAACCGTGCTGGCCGTCCAGCCTTGTGTGCTGGTCCTGGATGCCCAGGCACTGGCGGCAGGCAGACCGTTGCCCGACGCGCAACGCGAGGCATTGGCCAGTGCCGGGTTGCTGGTGCTGAACAAGGAAGAAGGGCTGGATGCCGCGCAACGCAGCGTTATCGAAAACACATTACCAGCCTGCGAGGTTTACTGGACTCGACAGGCGCAACTGCCATTGGTCCGCCTGCCAGGGTTCGGCGCACAGGCCGGAGCGCCTGTGGATAACTTTGAAGTGCCCAAGGGGTTGACGCAAATCCCGGCAATCTGGAGCGATCCGTGCGTGCCGATTTGCCTGCACCAGGCGCAGGAAGGCGGCTGGAGCATCGGTTGGCGCTGGCACCCGAGCCAGCAGTTCGATCCCGCGTTGCTGCGGCAATGGTTGCAGGGCCTGGACTGGCGCCGTGCCAAATTGGTTATCCACAGCGCCGATGGTTGGGTCTCGGCCAACGCTGTGGATAACACCATGCTCACCTGGCAGCCCAGTGAATGGCGCCGGGACTCACGCATTGAGCTGATCTTCAGCGAAAAGCAGGACGTGGCAGGACTGCAAAAGGCCCTGGCCGCTTGCCGTCAGTGACGGCTCTTGCCGTGCTCCTGACGCCACTGGCTCAGTTCAATCACTTCGGCGCTGGGCGGCGGGGTCTTTATTTCAAACGGGTAGGGCGCCAGTTCGATCTGCGCACTGTGGGCCCCAAACTGGGTGATAGTGCCAGGGTGGCGGGCCTCACCGGTCACGGTGAACTCAAAGTTGTAGACCCGCGCCAAACGCCGGCGGCCGCTGGCGTCCTTGACGAAGCCGATGCGTTTCAAGGCCACGGCGCCGTCGAGCAATTCGATGTCGAGCTTGGCGCAATGCTGTTTGACCCTCTCCAGCGCACGCTCGCGCAAGCCGTGGTTGTGCCACACCCAGGCGGCAGCCGCCGCCACTAGCATCAGCACAAAGATATTTCCCAGGGTCAGCATGCGATTTGCTCCAACAAAGTAAGGCCAGCTTAACTGTGTCTCCGGTCTGTCGTACAGGATGCTTTTAGTCGCATACTGCGCGGCCAGAATTCAACGGTTTTACGGAAGTTTCCTGCATGAAACGCACACCTCATCTGCTTGCGATCCAGTCCCATGTGGTCTTCGGCCATGCCGGCAACAGCGCCGCCGTATTTCCCATGCAGCGAGTGGGGGTGAATGTCTGGCCGCTCAACACCGTGCAGTTCTCCAACCATACCCAGTATGGCCACTGGGCGGGAGAAGTGTTGGCGCCGCAGCAAATTCCGGCGCTGGTGGAGGGGATTGCGGCGATTGGCGAACTGGGCAACTGCGATGCGGTGCTGTCCGGCTACCTGGGCAGCGCCGCCCAGGGGCGGGCGATCCTGAGCGGTGTGGCGCGGATCAAGGCGATCAACCCCAGGGCCCTGTACCTGTGCGACCCAGTGATGGGCCATCCGGAAAAAGGCTGCATCGTACCCCAGGAAGTCAGTGATTTTTTGCTGGACGAAGCGGTGGCCATGGCCGACTTCCTGTGCCCCAACCAACTGGAGCTGGACAGCTTTTGCGGGCGTAAACCGCAGTCGCTGTTCGATTGCCTGGGCATGGCGCGCGCCCTGCTGGCGCGTGGGCCCAAAGCGGTGCTGGTCAAGCACCTGGACTACCCGGGCAAGCTGGCGGACGGTTTCGAGATGTTGTTGGTGACTGCCGAGGGCAGCTGGCACCTGCGCCGGCCGCTGCTGGCATTCCCGCGCCAGCCGGTGGGAGTGGGCGACTTGACCTCAGGGTTGTTCCTGGCGCGGGTGCTGCTGGGCGACAGCCTGCTGGCCGCGTTCGAGTTCACGGCGTCGGCTGTGCATGAAGTGCTGCTGGAAACCCAGGCATGCGCCAGTTACGAGTTGGAATTGGTACGGGCCCAGGACCGCATCGCCCATCCGCGCGTGCGCTTTGAAGCCACGCCGATCAGTCTGTAACACCCAAAATCCCCCTGTAGGAACTGGCAAGCCAGCCCCTACAGGGGGATTGTGTTTTACAGCGCGTCGGCTTTGATTTCCTGGTAGCGCTTCTCCAGCTCCTGGCGAATCTGCCGGCGCTGTTTGCCCTGGATAAACCGGCGCTTGTCTTCACTGTTCTGTGGCTGCAACGCTGGCACGGCGGCCGGTTTACGGGCGTCGTCGACGGCAACCATGGTGAAGAAGCAACTGTTGGTATGGCGCACCGAGCGCTCGCGGATGTTCTCGGTGACCACCTTGATCCCCACTTCCATCGACGTGTTGCCGGTGTAGTTGACCGAAGCCAGAAATGTCACCAGTTCGCCCACATGGATCGGCTCACGAAAAATCACCTGGTCCACCGACAGTGTGACGACATAGCGGCCGGCATAACGGCTGGCGCAGGCGTAGGCCACTTCGTCGAGGTACTTGAGCAGGGTACCGCCGTGGACATTGCCTGAGAAATTGGCCATGTCAGGGGTCATCAATACCGTCATCGACAGCTGGGCGTTTCCGGGTTCCATAGCACACTCACGGTTGTAGGCATTGGTTGGGGGGGGCACCTCTGCGGATGCTCGAATCATTACAGCGCCATCCCTAACGGGACGCCGGGACGGGGCTTGCCGTCACGCCCAGGGCGATCTGTTTCCATATATTGCACCGGCTTTCTGCCGCAAGTCGCGGTGTTACCCTTGAAAAGCCCATTTCAAGGGCATTTCTTACGAATAAGGCAGACTTTTCCTTCCGCATATTGCGCGCCGTTGTGGCGGCTGCCTGGAATTCGGGACAGTGCCAGTACCCTCAAGGAGCCCCTCGCCATGCACGCCATCAGTTTTATCCAGGACTTGGCCGTGATCATGCTCGTGGCAGGGGTGGTGACCATCCTGTTCCATCGCTTCAAGCAGCCGGTCGTCCTGGGGTACATCGTCGCCGGCTTTATCATCGGCCCGCACACCCCGCCTTTCGGCCTGATCCACGACGAAGACACCATCAAGACCCTGGCCGAGCTGGGGGTGATTTTCCTGATGTTCTGCCTGGGCCTGGAGTTCAGCCTACGCAAGCTGTTCAAGGTCGGCGCCACGGCGTTTATCGCGGCCTTCCTGGAAATCATCCTGATGATCTGGATTGGCTATGAAATTGGCCAATGGTTCGACTGGAACACCATGGATTCACTGTTCCTCGGTGCGATCCTGGCGATTTCCTCGACCACCATCATCGTCAAGGCGCTCAACGACCTGAAGATGAAAAACCAGCGCTTTGCCCAACTGATCTTTGGCGTGCTGATCGTCGAGGACATCCTGGGCATCGGCATCATCGCCTTGTTATCGAGCATCGCCGTCAGCGGCACGGTCAGCTCCGGCGAGGTATTTTCCACGGTCGGCAAGCTCTCACTGTTCATGATCGTGGCCCTGGTGATTGGCATTTTGCTGGTGCCACGCCTGCTGGCCTACGTGGCCAAGTTTGAAAGCAACGAGATGCTGCTGATCACCGTCCTGGGCCTGTGTTTTGGCTTCTGCCTGCTGGTGGTCAAGCTGGAGTACAGCATGGTGCTGGGCGCCTTCCTGATCGGTGCGATCATGGCCGAGTCCCGGCAATTGCTGAAAATAGAACGCCTGATCGAGCCGGTTCGCGACATGTTCAGTGCCATCTTCTTCGTTGCCATTGGCTTGATGATCGACCCGCAGATCCTGCTGCAATATGCGTGGCCGATTGCGGTGATTACTGTGGCCGTGGTGCTGGGCAAGATGCTGTCCTGTGGCCTTGGCGCGTTTATCGCCGGTAATGACGGCCGCACCTCGTTGCGGGTGGGCATGGGCCTGTCACAGATCGGCGAATTTTCTTTCATCATTGCGGCGCTGGGGATGACCTTGCAGGTCACCAGCGACTTTCTCTACCCGGTGGCGGTGGCCGTTTCCGCCATCACTACGTTGCTCACGCCATACCTTATTCGTGGCGCCGACCCATTGTCCTTGAAGATCGCGGCTGTGATGCCACAGCGTCTGAGCCGGGTGTTTGGCATGTATGGCGAATGGCTGCGCAGCATTTCGCCCCAGGGCGAAGGCGCGATGCTGGCGTCGATGATCCGCAAGATCATCTTGCAGGTAGGGGTAAACCTGGCGCTGGTGGTGGCGATCTTCTTTACCGGCAGCTTCTTCGCCGCGCGCATTGGAGGGTATCTGGAAGGCTGGATCAGTGATCCGAGCTGGCAGAAGGCATTGATCTGGGGTGGTGCGTTGCTACTGTCGCTGCCGTTTCTGATTGCCGCATATCGCAAGCTCAAGGCGCTGTCGATGCTGCTGGCGGAAATGAGCGTGAAGCCGGAAATGGCTGGGCGCCATACCCAACGTGTACGGCGGGTGATTGCCGAACTGATCCCGATTCTCTCGCTGCTGGTGATCTTCCTGCTATTGGCGGCCTTGTCGGCCAGTATTTTGCCGACCAACAAGTTGCTGGTATTGATTGCGGTGGTGACGGCCGCAGTGGCTGCCGTGCTCTGGCGCTGGTTCATCCGCATCCATACGCGCATGCAAGTGGCCTTGCTGGAAACCCTGGATAATCACAAGGACACGCCGGAGCATTGAGCGTATGTGGCGAGGGGGCTTTGCACACCGCCCCCTTGTCACTGGTTTTGGCTCAGCTTTCCAGCCACACGTCCCGCGCCCAGTGCCACACCGATTCCCATGACTCTTCGGTTACCAGTTCTTCTTCGCCGGACCACAAGACCACCGTGCCGTCTTCTTCGACGCAGTAGTAGTCGTCGCCATCCTGGCAAATCGGGATCAGTTCGCGAGGCACGCCGATATCCCAGGCATTGGCGGCGACTTCCGGCAGGTAAGTGTGGGACTGGGGGTCGGTGATGGTCACCGGTTCCAGGCTGCCATACACCACATCGCTGACGGTCAGCAGGAATTCCTTGAACACAAACGGGATGTTGATAAACAGCTGTTCTTCGACTTCCACCAACTGGTCTTCGTCGGGCAGTTCCAGAGGAACCGGTACCGGTTCGTTGGCTTCACGCAATTGTTCGATAACTTCTTCCACGGCCGGGATCCTCATGCTAAATGGCGCGGTTTATAGGGGCGTTTTATACAGTAGCTCGCTATAAGTGCAACCGCGAAATAGAAAACCCGGGGTTATTGGTTAAAACTGCTTTTCCAGCTTTAGGCTGATGCTGTTTTTGTCGTAGGAATAAAGCCAGTCGACATTGCTTACGACCTTGTTGTACTTGACTGTCAGACTGGGCACCACATCCATCACCGCCAGGCGTGGGGCGCGCAGGATAAACGTGTAGCCTTGTTCATCGTCGCTGCGTCGGTCATCGACGATGGCGCTGTAGGCATCGTATTGGCGTTTGCGGTATGACGCGAACAGCACAGCGCTGACTCCCACCTCGAAATCCTTGGCGACGCCCAGTCGCACACCTTTTTGCAGGTAAGCCTGGGTGCTGTCCCGGGCGTTGCGCTGGCTCAGGTCGACGCCGCCGAACAACGTCCAGCGCTGGGGCAGGGCCTGCCACAGAGTGGCGTAGACAGAACTGATGCCGCCGTCGAGGTTGGTATTGAGGTCGTGCTTGTAGGCCATGTCCTTGTATTCGCCTTCCAGCTTGAACATGCGTGTAGCCGATAACGTGTGAATCCATTCGCCCCGCAACCCCCAGGCGCTGTACATGGCGTTGTCGGCGATGGTGTTGAACTCATACGATGGCCCGAGGGAGTACTGGTTTTTCGCATCGTGATAGCTGTAGCCGGCGTTGTTGATAATTGTGCTTTCGTTGTACTTGCTCTCCTTTTCATACGCCTGGCCGTACAACAGCGAGCGCATGAACACCCCGTGATGACCGCTGAGGGCGATGCGTTTGTTGAGCGTGGCCTCGTAATCCGCGCCGTGGGCAGACACAGCCTTGGGCAGCGAGCGTTGGACCAGAATGGTTTCTTCGGCAGTGACGTAGCGATACGTCACTGTGCTTTCGGGGGACTGATTGAGGTTTTTGCCCCAGGTCGGGCCAATGGCGAAGGAGCCTTGCCAGTCTTCACGGTGATCCAGGGCCTGCTTGAAACTGTCGACGGTCTTGCCCAGGCCCATGGCCTGCGCGTCGGAGGGGCTGAGGCCACTGCTGATCTGTTGGAATACGGCGTTGGACTCGCCATCCTTGCGGTTCTCGAACAGCACCCGCGCCAGCTCCAGGCGGCCGGGCAGGAAGTCGGACTGTATCGCCAGCAATTGGCGGTAATAATCTTCGGCTTGCTCCAGGTCGCCATCGGCGCGGGCCAGGCCACCCTTGGCATAGGCGGTGAGCATCGGGTCGTGGCCGGGCAGGGCGGTGTAGCGTTTGAGATAGTCCCTGGCCTGTGGCCAGTTCTGGCGTGAGAGGGACACGTACACCGCGCGGCCCAATTCATCCAGGTTGTTGCCGACGGTGTAGTCCTGGCCGTCGATGTTCAAGAGTGGCGCGGTGCCGTCGCTGGGCAATTCATCCTTGAGCAACTCGCGCTCTTGCTGATTGGCGCGGTACTCGATGGTCTGGTTCAGGCGCAAGCTGGTGTCCTGGTCGGCAGCAAATAGCGCAGGGGCCATGAACAGCAGCAGGGAAAAGGGTAAAGCGTGGAGCGTGAGGGATCGCTTGCAGTAGGGCTGGGGCATTACCGGGCTCTCGGGATCGCTTCAAAACGCCAAAAGCAAGTGCCTGGGGGCAGGCACTTGCTTGGGTGGTGCTACAACAGGTTCAACCGGCGATTACTTGGCGACGCCACCGAAAGCGGTGTCGTAGTTGCGATCGGAGAACTTGGCGATACCGGCCAGCGACGCGGTGGAGCCTGCGCCGAAGAAGCTGCCTTGGGAGGTCCCGGACGAAAGCAGCGCGTTGGTTGCGGTATTACGCGCCTGGGCAGTACCGGCGAAGCCTGCAGTGGCGGTGTCGATGGCGGCGGTTACTTGAACTTTCAGCGCGCTGTTGCTCAGTGAGCCGGTCAAGGT
>LNAP01001221.1_pt1 | contig 27710 bp, 30 predicted proteins | sample 602601 | NCBI WGS metagenome assembly LNAP01 (sample SAMN02440304, study PRJNA202911) | soil metagenome | biome: Subtropical and temperate rainforests or woodlands; isolation source: soil samples (1 kg each in a 20% v/v slurry with milli Q water) were... ... | reverse complement strand
CCATCAGCAGCACTTTGGGCTGCATGGCCAGCGCCCGGGCGATGCCTACCCGCTGGCGCATGCCGCCGGAAATCTCGGCCGGCTTGGGCTCGGCCGGCTTTTCTGTCGCGGACTCCGTCGGTTTCGGCTCGATCGTGTTGGTCCCGCCGGCCTTGGAGACATCGGTCTTCGGCGTATCGGTCTTGGAAGTGTCCGCCCTCGAGGTATCCGTTTTGGCCTGGTCCGGCAGCGACGCGGTGGTGTCCGCCTTGAAATCGTTGATCGTCGGCGGCGGAACGTTGGCAGGTTCGGGGCGCGGGATTGCCGCCTCGATCGCGAGCTCTGCGGCGCTGCTGCGCCCCGGATCGGCCTGCGCAAATGCCGCGGTCGCAGACACCGTGAGGAACGTTGCCGCGACGGCCATCAGTACACGGTCAAATCCGGCACGGTCCTTCGAACAGTCACGCATCGTCATACCCCCTTGGACGAAACTGCCCCGGCATGGAACAGCTCCCGTTACGTCCGTCACGGCTTTTGCTGAAGCGCCGGCCTGATCGGTTCTGGAGTAACATTCAGCAACGGCTTTGGTTCGCGTCTGAATGAATCCCAAATCTCAATTCGGTACGCCTGCACGCAACGATTCAAACGCAGACGGTACACACACCCATTTATGCGGCCAACGGCACATAGGGCAACTCACGACAAACTGACTGCAAGAATGCCCATTTGCAACGGATTGCGTGGTTTTGCCACGCTGTTTTCCTTTGTCTGTCACCGTCAGGCAACGGTTCAACGGTTCCGGAATGCCCTTTGTGTTCAGTCCGTTCGCCGTGAACGGCCAAGCGTCCCAAGCGCTTCAATTGGCCTCGTTGGCGCCGCCGGCAGGGGAATCGTTCGCCGCCGCCTCATCGAGCTTGCGATAGAGCGTGGAGCGGCCGATTTTCAAGCGGCGCGCCACCTCAGACATCTGGCCGCGATAATGCGAGATCGCGAACCGGATGATTTCGTTCTCCATCTCTTCCAGAGGCCGCATTTCGCCGGCGCTGGTCAGCATCGACAGCATGCCGGCGGTCGATATCGGCGCGATGGGTATTTCGTTACCCGAAACCATCGCCGGTACCGTTGAGTGAAACGCCGGGTCAACGATCAGCGGTTCGCTGTGCTGGCTGTCCCCTCCCGCGATCGCTGGTGACTGCGCCATGGCCAGCGGAAAATCCGCAAGCTCAAGCTGGTCGGCGTCGCTCATCACCACGGCGCGATAGACCGCGTTCTCGAGCTGACGGATGTTGCCCGGCCACTCCAGCTGCGACAGGTGCGCCATCGCCTCGCCACTGATGCCGGTGATCGAGCGATTTTCCTCGGCGCAAAACCTGGCCAGAAAATGCCGCAACAGATGCGGGATGTCCTCGCGGCGTGCCCGCAGCGGCGGAATGGTCAGCGGCAACACATGCAGCCGATAGAACAGGTCTTCGCGAAACTTGCCGTTCTTGACGTGGTCGAGCAGCTTGCGGTTGGTGGCGGAAACGATGCGGACGTCGACCTTGACCGGCTTGCGCCCGCCGACCGCTTCGACCGTGCCTTCCTGCAGCGCGCGCAGCAGCTTCACCTGCGCCGCCAGCGGCAGTTCGCCGACTTCATCGAGAAACAGCGTGCCGCCGGAGGCTTCGACGAATTTGCCCATGTGCCGTTCGGTGGCGCCGGTGAAGGCGCCCTTCTCGTGGCCGAACAGGATCGACTCCACGAGATTGTCGGGGATCGCGCCGCAGTTGACCGCGACGAACGGCTTTGCCTTGCGTTCGCCGCTGCCGTGGATGGCGCGCGCGAACAATTCCTTGCCGACGCCGGATTCACCTTCGATCAGCACCGGAATGGTCGAACCGGCGGCCTTCTGCGCGGTGCGCAGCACGCCGGCCATCGCCTCGCTGCGGGTGATGATATCGGCGAAGGTCAACCGGCCCTCGCGGCTGTGCCTGATGCGCTGCAATTCGCCTTTCAGCGCGCTGGTATTGAGCGCATTGCGCAGCGACACCTGCAGCCGCTCGATGCCGACCGGCTTGACCACGAAATCCTGGGCGCCGGCGCGCATCGCCGACACCACATTGTCGATGCCGCCATGGGCGGTCTGCACGATGACGGGAATGTTGATCCCGGCTTCACGGATTTTCGCCAGCACGCCCATGCCGTCGAGGCCGGGCATCACCAGATCGAGCACGACGGCGTCGATTGCCGCGTCCGGCGCGGTCAGCAGCGCGATAGCGGCGTCGCCGCTGTCGACGACGACGGTCTCATAGCCGCATTTCTGCACCATGTTCTCGACCAGTCGGCGCGCCACCGCATCGTCATCGGCAATCAAAATGGTCGCAGCCATGGCTCTCCCCGCACGTTACTATCTGTCTCGAATCGGGGCACTCTCGCCGATGCCGATTAACGACCTCTTAAACGTTGACGTTCGGCCATAGCTCCTGCGCGCCGCGGTAGCACATGTCGAGCGCCACATAGAGGATGATGACAAGGCCGACATAAGCGATCCAGCGATGATTTTGCAGCAGGCGTGCAATGAAGCTGGCGGCGAGGCCCATCAGTGCGACCGATAGCCCCAAGCCGAATATCAGGATGAGCGGATGCTCGCGGGCGGCGCCTGCAACCGCCAGCACGTTGTCGAGCGACATCGATACGTCGGCGATCACGATCTGCCATATGGCCTGGCCCAGCGTCTTGCGTCGCGGCCCGGAGATGCCGTCCGCATCAGTATCGTCATCGTCCTCTTTGGCATTTTGATGATGCGCCGACATGCGCAACTCGCGCCACATCTTCCAGCATACCCAGAGCAGCAGAATGCCGCCGGCCAGCAGCAGCCCGATGATCTGGAGCAATTGCACCGTGATGGAGGCGAAACCGATCCGCAGGATGGTGGCGGCCAAGATGCCGGCCAGGATTGCCTTGTTGCGCTGACTCTTGGGTAGGCCTGCCGCCGCCAGTCCGATGACGATCGCGTTATCGCCGGCAAGCACCAGATCGATCATCACGACCTGGAAAAACGCCGTCAGGGCTTGCGGGGAAAACATCTCGGTCATCAGGGCCACTCCGTTAGACGTCCAATCCGACATCACAGTTCGCTGGAACTGCCAGAGGGGCCCGGGCTTGGACGTACGTGCTCAGAAACGACGCAGTTGAAACTGCGGAAAATCGATCCCGTTAGTCAGGTTGATCCGAAAGGGTGACAAGCCCGACCAACTGGTCCGGCTCGATCAGAATGGAGACGGCAATGCCGACAAAGGTCAGGACGCCGGCGATGTCGAACCACATCGCTGCCCGATGGCGCCCGCACAGCAGCGCCAGTCCGGCGGTCGCCGCGCCAAGCACGAACAGCAGCGTCGCGATCGCAGGCGCCAGCGCATCGGGTGGCAATATGTCGCTCGTCGCGAGGGCCGCAATCAGCGCCCCCAGCAGGACGCCGGCAAACAATTCCTTGGCCCGATCGGTCGATCCGTGGTCGCGCTCGCGAGCAATCTGGTTGCGGTCTGCGTAAGCCATCGCTTTATCATCGCACTCGCTGAAGTTCACGAACGCCATGGACCATGCTACGGAAAGTCGCCCTGTTTATTAATTCATACTGACTAGTTTAGTAATCATGAAACGTGGAAAACATCAAGAGCTTTCCCCGGAAAAGCTCCCGAGCAAGGCTGCGTCGGAAGCCCGGCGATTGCGGAAACAGGCGGGCGACTGGCTAAAGCAGCGCAGGGCGGATGCCGGCCTCTCGCAGATGGATCTCGCGGCGCGGCTCGGTCTCAAATATTATACGTTCATCTCGCAGGTAGAGAACGGGTTTAGCCGCGTTCCAACCGAGATCATGGCCGCGTGGGCCAGGGAGCTGGGGCTTGAACCGGCGGCGTTCGCTAAGCATCTGTTGTTGTATTACGAGCCGGAATTGCACCGGCTGTTGTTTGGAGCAGACGAATGAGCGTGGTTGCGTTCGAGCGCAAACCAGACGCGGGCTTGTGGAGCGAGACGGAACTCAACACCATCGTCGCCGCGCTGCAAGTCGCCACCGCATCGGGCGACGGCCGGAATTGGGAAACCGGCGCGACTGAAGTGGGTGATCCGCAGTTCTATCTCCTGGGTCCGCTTCCGGAGCAGGCTTGCGAATTGTGCGTGTCGCGGATCGGCAGGCATTACATTCTGGAGGACGGGTCGGGCCGGCTCCTGTTCGAGCATCGAAGCCTGCCCCTGGTGGCGCTACATGCCAAGGCCGCCGTCCGGTCCACCCGGGACTGGCTTGTCACACGCGCCGTGTTGTTGTGGTGTACGGTCCGGCAGATGTTTCACGACAAGGTCGAGCCTCTGCTGACCGAAAGCGAAGAGTTGCTTGTCGAACTCGCACCACAGCTTACAGTTCTCGCTTGATTGCCACGCGAATTTGAAAGTGTTCATGACGACCAGATCTGCGCCATCGCGAACCAGCAAGACATCCCGCAAACCCGTATCGAGCAAGGCCTCCGCCACCGGCAAGGCGAACCGCAAATCATCCGGCAAACCGCGACCGGCCAAATTGCCGGAATGGAACCTGGCTGATCTCTATTCCGGCATCGACGCGCCGGAAGTTGCCCGCGACCTGGCGCAGATGGATGCCGAATGCGTGGCGTTCGAGGCCGATTACAAAGGCAAGCTCGCGGCGGAAACCGCAAATCCGGACGGCGGCAAATGGCTCGCCGAAGCGGTCAGGCGGTACGAGGCGATCGACGACCTCGCCGGCCGCCTCGGATCCTATGCCGGCCTGATTCATGCCGGTGACAGCGTCGATCCCGCGATCACCAAGTTCTACGGCGACGTCTCCGAGCGGCTGACCAATGCGTCGGTGCATCTGTTGTTTTTCGCGCTCGAGCTCAACCGCGTCGACGATGCCGTGATCGAGCAGGCGATGCAGGCGCCGGAACTCGGACATTACCGCCCGTGGATCGAAGATCTGCGCAAGGACAAGCCGTATCAGCTCGAAGATCGCGTCGAGCAGTTGTTTCACGAAAAATCCCAGAGCGGCTATGCCGCGTGGAACCGGCTGTTCGACCAGACCATATCGGGACTTCGATTCAAGGTCGGCGGCAAGGAGCTGGCGATCGAGCCGACGCTGAGTCTGCTGCAGGACCGCGCGCCCGAGAAGCGCAAGGCGGCCGGGCAGGCGCTGGCGAAAACCTTCAAGGCCAATGAGCGGACCTTTGCGCTCGTCACCAACACGCTCGCCAAGGACAAGGAGATTTCCGACCGCTGGCGCGGCTTCCAGGACGTCGCGGATTCCCGGCATCTCGCCAATCGCGTCGAACGCGAGGTGGTCGATGCGCTGGTGGGATCGGTTCGCGCGGCCTATCCGCGGCTGTCGCATCGTTATTATGCGCTGAAGGCCGGCTGGTTCAAAAAGAAGAAGCTCGCGCATTGGGACCGCAATGCCCCGCTGCCGTTTGCCGCCACCGGCAGCATTGCCTGGCGCGACGCCCAGAACATGGTGCTGACGGCCTATCGCGGCTTTTCGCCGGAAATGGCCGGTATCGCCGAGCGGTTTTTCACCGATCGCTGGATCGATGCGCCGGTACGGCCCGGCAAGGCGCCGGGCGCGTTCTCGCATCCCACCACGCCGTCGGCGCACCCTTATGTGCTGATGAATTATCAGGGCAAGCCGCGCGACGTGATGACGCTGGCGCATGAACTCGGCCATGGCGTGCATCAGGTGCTCGCGGCCAAGAATGGAGCGCTGATGGCGCCGACGCCGCTGACGCTGGCAGAAACCGCCAGCGTGTTTGGCGAGATGCTGACCTTCAAGCGCTTACTGGCGCAGACCAAAAATGCAAAACAGCGCCAGGCGCTGCTCGCCGGCAAGGTCGAGGACATGATCAACACCGTGGTGCGGCAGATCGCGTTCTATTCGTTCGAGCGCGCCGTCCATACCGAGCGGCGCAACGGCGAACTGACCGCCGAGCGCATCGGCGAAATCTGGCTCAGCGTGCAGGGCGAGAGCCTGGGTCCGGCGATCGACATCCGTCCGGGCTACGAGAATTTCTGGATGTACATCCCGCACTTCATCCATTCGCCGTTCTACGTCTACGCCTATGCGTTCGGCGATTGCCTGGTGAACTCGCTCTACGCCGTCTACGAGAACGCCGCGGAGGGGTTTGCCGAACGCTATCTGGCAATGCTGGCCGCCGGCGGCACCAAGCATTATTCCGAATTGCTCAAGCCGTTCGGGCTCGATGCCAAGGACCCCAAATTCTGGGACGGCGGGCTGTCTGTCATCGCCGGCATGATCGATGAGTTGGAGACGATGGGCTGACGAGGCCGCCCACAGGTGAAGGGGATACGCGCCACATCCATGTGAAGGTGCAGCCAACCGGCGGCCGCTTGCTCACTACCCAGTTCTATTTCCCGGGCGAATCCCAAAACCGTTCCGACGGCCTCTTTCGCAGCGAGATGGCTCGCGGGGCCGTTTCGACTTCATGCTCGATTAGGCCGCGGGATTTGTGGGTTGGCCCGTAAAACATCTGTTGAACGGGCCGCAAAACGATGTTATACATTCGTTATAACGGAGTCTGTGCCATGAACAAAGCCCCTCGCGGCATGAGTGAAGCCCCTCGCGATTTTAAGCTGGAAGACACTGCTCTTCAGATCCGCAAGATCGGTAATTCGGTGGGCGTGATCCTGCCGAAGGAGCTTCTCGCACGACTCAATCTCAAGGAAGGGGACAAGTTCTACCCGGTCGAGCAACCGGACGGCAGCTTGCGGCTATCCCCGTTCAACCCGAAGCATGCGCGGACGATGCAAATCGCCCGCGAGATCATGCGCGAATATCGCGATACGTTTGCGGCGCTTGCAAAATGAATGAGCCGTTTTGGCTCGACATCGACGAAGTCATCGACATGCATGCCGAGCAACTGGCGATATTTGGAGGGCCGGAAGGCGTTCGAGATCGCGGTCTTCTTGAGTCGGCGATCTTGCGGCCGGTCAATCAGTGGCACTACGGACAAACCGACATGGCGGCCCTTGCGGCAGCCTATGCGTTCGGTCTTGCCCGTAACCACGCCTTTGTGGACGGCAACAAACGGATCGCGTTCCATGCCATGATGGTCTTCTTGCGTGGGAACGATATTCCCTTCGCGCCTGACCCGGTGCATGCCACGGCCATCATCCTGGCTCTCGCGGCAGGCGAGGTGAACGAAGAAGGCCTGACGCGCTGGATCAGGGACAATTGGCCTTCCGAATGATCCAAATGGTTTTCCGAATGGTGCAAATAGAGGGCATGACGCCCCCGCCCGCCGTTGCCCTCCCATTGGGATTGCGGTAATTCCACGCGAGACGCGAACTTTGACTGGGGATACCGATGGCAGAGCATAACGAAGTAGCTTACACGACCGCTGACGGCAACGACTATCAGGCGCATGAGCAGACCTATGAGGGCTTCATCATGCTGGTGAAATACGGCACCGCGGCCGTCATCTTCATCGTCGCCATGATGGCGATCTTCCTGACCTGATCTATCCTCGTTGCGCTGCGACGCAGCAGTGCGATCCGAATAAATTGCCCGCATTCCGGTTGCGAAACCGGTATTCAACTCAGCGGAAATAACGCTAGTTTGCTTGCGCGCGTGCCCCGCGCCGCCGGAGGCCTCATGAAGATTGCCGTTGCCAAGGAGATCGATCCGTCCGAGCCGCGGGTCGCAGCTTCCCCCGACACCGTGAAAAAATTCAAGGCGCTCGGCGTCGATATCGCGGTCGAGCCCGGCGCTGGCATCAAATCGGGCCTGCCGGATTCGGAGTTCGAAGCCGCCGGCGCGACCGTCAGCGCGGACGCGCTGAAGGACGCCGACATCGTCATCAAGGTGAAGCGGCCCGAGGCTTCGGAGCTCGCGCGCTACAAGCGCGGCGCGCTGGTGATCGCGATCATGGATCCCTATGGCAACGACGCCGCGCTGAAGGCGATGGCGGATGCCGGGATCTCGGCCTTTTCGATGGAATTGATGCCGCGCATCACCCGTGCGCAGGTGATGGACGTGCTCTCGTCGCAGGCCAACCTCGCAGGCTATCGCGCCGTGATCGAGGCCGCCGAAGCCTTCGGCCGGGCCTTCCCGATGATGATGACCGCGGCCGGCACCGTGCCAGCCGCAAAGGTGTTCGTGATGGGCGTCGGCGTCGCCGGCCTGCAGGCGATCGCCACCGCGCGGCGGCTCGGTGCCGTCGTCACCGCGACCGACGTGCGGCCGGCGGTGAAAGAGCAGGTCGAGAGTCTCGGCGCCAAATTCCTCGCGGTCGAGGACGAGGAGTTCAAGCAGGCCGAAACCGCCGGCGGCTACGCCAAGGAAATGTCGAAAGAGTATCAGGCCAAGCAGGCCGCACTGACCGCCGAGCACATCAAGAAACAGGACATCATCATCACCACCGCGCTGATCCCCGGCCGGCCCGCGCCGCGTCTCGTCACATCGGACATGGTGAAGTCGATGAAGCCGGGCTCGGTGCTGGTCGATCTTGCGGTCGAGCGCGGCGGCAATGTCGAAGGCGTGAAGAGCGGGCAAACCGTCGACCTCGACGGCGTCAAGGTCGTCGGCATCCCCAATCTCGCCGGCCGCGTCGCCGCCTCGGCCTCGAGCCTCTACGCGCGCAACCTGTTTTCATTCATTGAGACGCTGGTCGACAAATCGACCAAGGCGCTCGCGGTGAACTGGGACGACGAACTGGTCAAGGCCACCGCGCTGACCAGGGACGGCGCCGTCATTCATCCGAACTTCCAGCCGAAGACTTGAGGAGAGCCGCCATGGATCATATCGCGCAGGCCGTCGATCCCTTCGTGTTCCGGTTGTCGATTTTCGTGCTCGCCGTGTTCGTCGGCTATTTCGTGGTGTGGTCGGTGACGCCGGCCTTGCATACGCCGCTGATGTCGGTGACCAACGCGATCTCCTCGGTGATCGTGGTCGGCGCGCTGCTCGCGGTCGGCGTCGGCATGATCTCCAGCGGCTCAGGCTGGGCGCGCGGCTTCGGTTTCGTCGCGTTGATCTTTGCCTGCGTGAATATCTTCGGCGGCTTCCTGGTCACCCAGCGGATGCTCGGGATGTACAAGAAGAAAGCCAAGTAAACGGCGTGCACCTAGGGGTGACGAAGACAATGGGGGCCTCTCGATGAACGCCAATCTGGCTGCAGTTCTGTATTTGGTGGCAGGTGTGTTGTTCATCCTGTCGCTGCGCGGGCTATCCAGTCCCGCCACTTCCCGCCAGGGCAATTTCTTCGGCATGACCGGCATGGCGATCGCGGTGGCGACCACGCTCGCAAGCCATCCGCCGGCGGATGGTGTCGCGTGGCTGCTGGTCGTGCTGGGCGTCGCCATCGGCGGCGGCATCGGCGCGGTGATCGCGCGCCGCGTGCCCATGACATCGATGCCGGAACTGGTCGCCGCGTTCCACTCGCTGGTCGGCATGGCGGCGGTGCTGGTGGCGGCCGGAGCGTTCTATGCACCCGAGGCCTTTGACATCGGCACGCCCGGCAACATCCATCCGCAGAGCCTGGTCGAAATGTCGCTTGGCGTCGCCATCGGCGCGCTGACCTTCACCGGTTCGGTGATTGCGTTTATGAAACTGTCGGGCCGCATGAGCGGCGCGCCGATCATCCTGCCCGCGCGCCACATCATCAACATCGTGCTGGCGCTGGCGCTGATATTCTTCGTCGTCGGCCTCGTGCTATCCGGCAGTGCGCTCGATTTCTGGCTGATCACCATCATCGCGCTGGTGCTCGGCGCGCTCCTCATCATCCCGATCGGCGGCGCCGACATGCCGGTCGTGATCTCGATGCTGAATTCCTATTCCGGCTGGGCCGCCGCCGGCATCGGCTTCACGCTCGGCAATTCGGCGCTGATCATCACGGGTGCGCTGGTCGGCTCATCGGGCGCGATCCTTTCCTACATCATGTGCCACGCGATGAACCGGTCCTTCATCTCGGTGATCCTCGGCGGTTTTGGCGGCGAGACGGCTGCCGCGGGCGCAGGCGCGGGTGGCGAGGTCCGTCCTGTCAAACTCGGCTCCGCGGATGATGCCGCCTTCATCATGAAGAACGCGCAGAAGGTCATCATCGTGCCCGGTTACGGCATGGCGGTGGCGCAGGCGCAGCATGCGCTGCGCGAGATGGCCGACAATCTCAAGAAGGAAGGCGTCGAGGTGAAATACGCCATTCACCCGGTCGCCGGCCGGATGCCCGGCCACATGAACGTGCTGCTCGCCGAAGCCAACGTGCCCTATGACGAGGTGTTCGAGCTCGAGGACATCAATTCCGAATTCGCGCAGGCCGACGTCGCCTTCGTGATCGGCGCCAATGACGTCACCAATCCGGCCGCCGAGGATGATCCGAAGTCGCCGATCTACGGCATGCCGGTGCTGCAGGTCTGGAAGGCCGGCACCGTGATGTTCATCAAGCGCTCGCTCGCATCGGGCTATGCCGGAATCGACAACCCGCTGTTCTACCGCGACAACACCATGATGCTGCTCGGCGATGCCAAGAAGATGACGGAGAACATCGTCAAGGCGATGTGATATGCTTGCGGGAATGACGGCCGTCCTGAAATGGCTCGTCCTTCTCGCCTTGCTTGGCTACCTCTGCGGTCTCGCCGTCCTGTTTTTCGTGCAGCGGTCGTTGCTGTTTCCGATCCCGCAAACGCTGCGGACCGCGCCGGAAGCAGCCGGGTTTCCGCAAGCTGAAGAGCATGTTCTGACCACTGCGGACGGCGAGAAGGTCATTGTCTGGCACGTGCCGGCAAAGCCGGGTCATCCCGTGGTGCTTTATTTCCACGGCAACGGGGATTATCTGGCCGGGTTCTTTGCTCGCTTTCGAGAGTTGATCGCTGACGGTACGGGCGTCGTTGCGCTGTCCTATCGCGGCTATGCCGGTTCGAGCGGACAGCCGAGCGAGCAGGGCCTGCTCCAGGACGCGGCAGCGGCCTACGCCTTCACATCGGCGCGATACAGCGCGGATCGCATCATCGTCTGGGGTTTTTCGCTCGGGAGCGGCGTTGCGGTCGCGTTGGCCGCCGAGCAGCCGGTTGGAAAGCTCATCCTGGAAGCACCCTATACGTCGATCGTGGATGTCGCTACGTCGCATTTCCGGTTCGTGCCGGTGCGCTGGCTGATGCGGGATCGGTTTCGTTCCGACGAGCGCATCGCGCGCGTCACGGCTCCGCTCCTGATCATGCATGGCGGGCGCGATTTCACGATTCCGATGGCCCTTGGCGAACGACTGTTCGCGCTCGCTCACGAGCCCAAGCGATTCGTGCGTTTCCGGACGGGGGCCACGACGATCTGGGCAATTACGGTGCGACTGAAGTCGCGCGACAGTTTATCGGTGCGTGAAGAGGCTGACGACGACGATCGTTTAGCGCATAGTCCGTTCGCAATGCCAGGGGATATGATGACATGAGCGCGCACCCGATGCCGCGATCGGCGTGGATTTTTCCCACGCTGGCGGTGCTTCTTTTCGTCGTCGCCACTGCTGCCGGACTGTCGTTCACGCCGTCGGCCGGCGGATTGGCGTTCGCGGCGGTGCTGCTGATCATCCTGTTCGGCACGGTGTTCGCGGCCGTCCACCATGCCGAGGTGATCGCCGAGCGGATCGGCGAACCTTACGGCACGCTGCTCCTGACGCTGGCGGTCACTATCATCGAGGTCGCGTTGATCGCGACCATCATGCTCGGCGAGAAGGAGGTGCCGACGCTGGCGCGTGATACCGTGTTTGCGGTGGTCATGATCGTCTGCAACGGCCTCGTCGGCGTCTGCATCTTCATCGGCGGTCTTCGTTACCGCGAGCAGGATTTCCAGGTTTCCGGGGCCAACCTTTATCTGAGCGTGCTGTTCGTGATGGCAACGATCACGCTGATCATGCCTAATTACACCCTGGCGACACCGGGACCGTTTTATTCGGCAATCCAGCTTGGCTTCGTGAGCGTCGTCACCCTCATTCTCTACGGCGTGTTTCTGTATACCCAGACGATCCGGCACCGGGACTATTTCATCAGCGATGCGGCCGGCGACGCGGATGGCGAGTCGCATCTGTCGGGTCCCATGCTCGCCCTAAGCATCGTGCTGCTGCTGATTTCACTGCTGGCCGTGGTGCTGCTGGCGAAGAAGTTCTCGCTGGTGGTCGACGTCGTGACCGCAATGATCGGCGCACCGCCGGCCTTCGCCGGCGTGCTGGTGGCGCTGTTGATCCTGCTGCCGGAGAGCGTTGCGGCCATCGCCGCCGCGCGCAAGAACGACCTGCAGAAGAGCATCAACCTGGCGCTGGGCTCCTCGCTTGCAACCATCGGGTTGACCATCCCGGCGGTCGCGGTGGCCGGCTACGCGCTCGACAAGCAGCTTGTGCTTGGCCTCAATGGCCAGGGCATGGTGCTGCTGCTGCTGACCTTCGTCCTGAGCATGCTGACTTTCGGCACCGGCCGCACCAACATCCTGTTCGGACTGGTTCACGTGGTGGTGTTCGCCGTATTTGTGTTTCTGGTGTTCGTGCCGTAATCGGGCTTGATCCGATCTGATTCCCCATGCGTAAGCGAATGCCGTTACCATGAAACTACTGCGTCTCACGCTCTTCGCCTTCTTGCTTGCCGTCCTGCCGCAAGGTGCACACGCTGCTACGCTCGATGGCGCGGCAATGAGATGGCCGTTTGCACTTCCCTTCGCTGGTCTGCTGCTCTCGATCGCGACCGGACCGTTGCTGTTTCCGAAAGCCTGGCATGCGCATTATGGCAAGATCGCCGCCGCCTGGTCTGCTCTGACGCTCGCCTCGATCGCATGGTTTGCCGGAAGCTCCGAGATGCTGGCGGCCTTCACGCATGCGATGCTGGCTGAATATCTGAGCTTCATTGTCCTTTTATTCGCGCTTTACACGGTCGCGGGTGGGATTCTCGTCAGCGGCGACATACGCGGCACGCCGTTGAATAACACCGCCATCCTTGCGCTCGGCACCGCCATGGCCAGCGTCGTCGGCACCACCGGCGCTGCCATGATCCTGATCCGGCCGCTGATCCGCGCAAACCTCGCGCGCCGGCACAACACACACGTGGTCATCTTCTTCATTATTCTTGTTGCCAATGTTGGCGGCGCGCTGAGCCCGTTGGGAGATCCGCCATTGTTTGTCGGCTTCCTGCACGGCGTCGAGTTCTTCTGGACCACCCGAAATCTATGGCTCCAGACTGTCATCGTTGCCGGCTTGCTGCTGGCGATGTTCGTGGCCTTCGACGTTTGGCGTTCGCGAGGCGAGACGATTGCCCCAGCGTTGCGCCCGATCAGGATTCGCGGCCTCGTCAACATCCCGCTGATAGCTGCGATTGTAGGAAGCATCCTGGTTTCGGCAACATGGCGGCCGGGCATTGCCGTCGACGTTTTCGGTACAAGACTGGAAATGCAGAATCTGGTTCGAGACGGATTGCTGGTCGCGATCGCGTTGTTGTCGTTGTGGCTTACGCCGGACGAGCATCGCGAAGCCAACGGGTTTACGTGGGAGCCGATCAGGGAAGTGGCGAAACTGTTCGCCGCCATTTTCACGGCCATTGTTCCGGTAATCGCCATGCTTAACGCTGGCCAAAACGGCAGCTTCGCATGGCTGTTGTCAGCGGTGACGGAGCCCGATGGCAGCCCGCGGGAGGTTGCCTATTTTTGGTACACAGGCGTGATGTCGGCGTTCCTCGACAACGCGCCGACCTATCTGTTGTTCTTTGAACTCGCCGGCGGCAATGCTCACGAATTGATGGGCGAGCTTTCGGGGACGCTGGCGGCGATTTCGATGGGTGCCGTCTACATGGGCGCCCTGACCTATATCGGGAATGCGCCTAACTTTATGGTCACTGCGATAGCAACCGAACGCGGTATCAAGATGCCGAGCTTCTTCGGCTACCTGCTGTGGGCTGCTGTGATTTTGATACCTCTGTTCCTCCTGTTGACCTTTCTGCCCATTGCCCCTGTTCTCAGGTTGCAATGAGCGGTACTTGTGCCGCTACGTTCCGTGCCCGGAGGTGAACAACATGATCAGCGCCAAATCCGATGTTCAGGTCGATACGCCCGAGGTCCGCGTCACCGAGTGGCGGCTCGCGCCGGGAAGCGCCACCGGTCATCACATCCACGAGATGGACTATGTGATCGTTCCCGTGACATCCGGCGAAATGACCATCGTGGCGCCGAACGGGGAGCGCTCCAAGGCGCAGCTGGGCGTCGGAAAATCCTATTTCCGCAAGGCCGGCGTCGAGCATGACGTGCTCAACGAGACCACCGCCGAAATCGTGTTCCTGGAGGTCGAACTGAAGCCTTAAGCAACAGTCGTTCAGCCAATTGCCACCGATCTGTCGCAGTTGATCCCTTAATGCGCCTCAAAGTTCCCGCATCAAAACGCCGCGGGGAGTGGCCGGAATGCTGAAAAAATACCTCACGAAGTTCACGGTGGACATCTTGCCGTCGGTGGCGGCGACTGTCATCGGGGCCTACATCGTCAATCACTACATTGTCGCCAAGCCCGGCTCCGACGCGCCGGTAGCCGCCGCAGTTTCGACCGCCGACCCGAAGGCCGAGGCCAAGGGCGCTCCCGTGGCGGCAAAATCCGAAACGTCCTCCAACGTCGCCAGCATTCCCGAAGCAGGGATCAAGGCCAAGGGTATCTCCGAAAAGGCGATCCTGGAGAAATCGGCTGCTGAGAAGGCTAGCGAGAAACCCGGAGAGAAAGCGGCAGAGAAATCCGCCGACAAGCCGGCGGAGACAGCAGCCATCCCGGCTGAAACGCGCCCCGTGGAGACGCGGCGCCATCAGCCGGCGCCACGCGAAAAGGCCGTTGCCAAGGCGGTGCAGACCCCCGTGCAACCTTCCACTTCCGCCACGGCAGCCGTTGTGCCCGTCGTCGCTGCGCCGGCCGAGGCCGCCAGCGCCGTGGACGATCACCGCGATGCCAACGATCTTGCCCGGGCGGCGATCGAGCGCCTGCGCGGCGTGACCGATGGTTCTGCGCGTCCGGATGCCCCGCCGCGGGCGCAGGAGGCTGCACGCGCTCCCGCTCCCGAAGCGCCCCGTGTTGCGGCTGCGCCGCCAGTGTCCGTGCCATCGGTGCGGCCGCTTCCGCCGCCGATCATGGTCTCCACGCCTTCGGGCGAGATGTTCGACCAGACCACCGGATCGTCGCCGGCGAGGCCGCCTTATGCGGCTTCGGCGCGGACCGATGATCCGAGCCGTCCGACGCCGCCGGCCGACATTCCAGGCTCTCGGCCGCTCGACCTGCGCGCCGAGGCGGTGGAGCCGACAATGCGTGAACATCCTTCGGTCGCCGACGACATGCTGTCGGCCGCGAAATCGGTGTTTCACGCCGTCCTGCCAAAATAGGACAACGAGACGTCAGCCGCCGACGCGTGCGAGGCCGCTTCGCGCGGCTTCGTCCTTGGGACGGATCGCGATCGCCCGCCCGTATGAGGCCGAGGCTTTGGCCTTGTCGCCGAGGCGTTCGTAGGCGAGCCCGCGCGTTGTCCAGACCTGTACGTTCTGCGGGTCGACTTGGGCGGCTTCGTCGAGATCGGCGGCTGCTTCCTTGACCTTGTCGAGCGCGAGGTGGCTGATCGCGCGTCCCAGCAACGGGTCGACGCTCTGCGGCGTCAGCCCATTTGCCGACGTGAAATCGTCGATCGCCAGTTGATGTTGCTTCTCGCGCTGATAGAGCAGGCCGCGATTGTACAAGGCCTGGGCGTTGTGCGGATCGAGCGTGATCGCCTTGTTGAATTCAGCCAGCGCCTCTGCGATTTTTCCGGATCGCACCAGTGCCTCGCCATGCGTCGTGGCGGTCTGTGCTTCGTTCACGCTGGCCGCGGCCGGCGCCGGCTGTGGCGCCGCTTCCTTGTCGGGCGTCGACCAGGATCCCAGGTCAAATGAGCAGCCGCAAAGCGTGATCGCCACGAATGCAACAAGCGCCGGCGCGCCACGGCCGCCACGCAAAACTCCGGAACGGAAACGGGGCGCCGGAAGGACCATCTTGCAAGACACTCGCGCTCAATGCGGCATTGGTAGCCCGCCGCATCGCAAAATGCAGGTCAAAAATACACGCTCAAAACAACAACGCGGGCCCGAAGGCCCGCGTCATCAATTCACGGTCTGCAAATTCAATTCCGAAAAACCGGGATCAGCGCGGTCCGCGCGGACCGGCACCTGGACCGCCACGGCCGCCGCCGGGACCACCGCGGTCAGCGCCGGGACCGGCGCCGAACACCGGCTTCGGCTTCATCGGCAGCAGGCCTTCGCGCTGCAGCTTCTTGCGCGCAAGCTTACGCGCGCGGCGCACGGCTTCGGCCTTTTCACGGGCCTTCTTTTCGGAGGGCTTTTCATAATGACCGCGGAGCTTCATCTCGCGGAAAATACCCTCGCGCTGCATCTTCTTCTTCAGCGCCTTGAGGGCTTGATCAACATTGTTATCGCGAACGAGAACCTGCACGCGGCATCCTCTTTCCATTAACCGGATTGGAATTCTGGTAAAGCAAGGGGCTGGCAAAAGGCCCGGCCCTTAACCTTGAGCGCGCGGATGTATCAGACAAAGTTGGGGATGTCCACCGCCAGCACGGGAATTTGTGCCGGAAAAGGTCCGAATCGGCAGAGAAAGACGTCGCATGAAGCTTGGTTCCCCAAGCCTTCGGCGCAGCTTTAACACGCCTTGCCTGGGTTTTCGTTCCAACAAGACGCAACAAATCAAAAAAGGAGACGGTCATGGACGCCAAAAAATATGCAGCCGAGGCGATCGGGACGTTTTGGCTGACTTTTGCGGGCTGCGGCAGCGCGGTGATCGCGGCGGCGTTCCCCCAGGTTGGCATCGGCCTGGTCGGCGTATCGTTAGCGTTCGGCCTGAGCGTGGTGACCATGGCCTATGCCATCGGTCATGTGTCCGGCTGCCACCTCAATCCCGCGGTGACCGTGGGCCTCGCCGCCGGCGGCCGTTTCCCCGCCGGCCAGATCGTGCCCTACATCATCGCGCAGGTGATCGGCGCCATTGTCGCCGCCGCGGTGTTGTATGTGATTGCGAGCGGGGCGGCCGGCTTCGACGTCAGCAAGGGGTTCGCGTCGAACGGCTATGAGGCGCATTCGCCGGGCCAGTACAGCCTGATCTCGTGCTTCATCATGGAAGTGGTGATGACGATGATGTTCCTCTTCATCATCATGGGCTCCACCCATGGCAAGGCGCCCGCGGGGTTCGCGCCGCTGGCGATCGGATTGGCGCTGGTGATGATCCATCTGGTCAGCATTCCCGTCACCAACACCTCGGTCAATCCGGCGCGCAGCACCGGACCGGCGCTGTTCGTCGGCGGTTGGGCGCTGGCCCAGCTTTGGCTGTTCTGGGTGGCGCCCTTGATCGGCGGCGCGCTCGGCGGGGTGATCTATCGCTGGCTCAGCGAAGGGCCGGAAGGCGTCGTCGAGGGCGGCACGCCGGCGTGAGCCGGACGGCGGCTATTCCTCGCGCGGCAACACCTGCGTGACATGTCCCATCTTGCGGCCCGGCCGTGCCGGGCCCTTGCCGTAGAGATGGACGGTCGCTCCCGGGACTGTCAGCCATTGCTCGTAGCCGTCGATATCGTCCCCGATCAGGTTGGTCATGGTGACCGGTCCGTGACGGACCGGCTTGCCGAGCGGCCAGCCGGCAATGGCGCGGATGTGCTGCTCGAACTGCGAGATCGAGGCGCCGTCGAGGGTCCAGTGCCCGGAATTGTGCACGCGCGGCGCGATCTCGTTGACCAGGACCTTCGGCCCGCCATCCCCTTGCACCACGAACATCTCGACCGCGAGCACGCCGACATAGTTCAGCTCGTTCGCAATTTTCTCGGCGATGGAGCGGGCCTGCGCCGCCAGCGCATCGGAAATCGCCGCCGGCGCGCGCGAGATTTTGAGAATGTGGTCGCGGTGCTCGTTCTCGGTGACGTCGAAGCATTCGACCTCTCCGTTGGCGCTGCGCGCGGCGATGACGGAGATCTCGCGCTCGAAGGGGATGAACGCCTCGAGGATGGCGGACTTGGTGGCGAGGTTTTCCCAGATTTCATCGACGTCGTCGCCGGCGCGGATGATGGCCTGGCCCTTGCCGTCATAGCCGAAGCGGCGGGTCTTGATCACCGCGGGCAGGCCGATGCGCGAGATCGCAGCCCGCAGCGTTGCCGGCGAAGACACATCGGCATAATCGGCCGTGCCGATACCGAGCCGCTTCACGAAGTCTTTTTCGGCGAGGCGGTCCTGGGTGGTTTCGAGGATTTTTTGCGCGGGCAGCACCGGCCGCCGCGCCGCGAGGATCATTGCGGTGGCCGCCGGCACATTCTCGAATTCGTAGGTGATGACATTGACGTCGTTGGCGAACAGTTCCAGCGCCTCGACATCGGCATATTCGGCGCAGGTCGCATTCAGTACGACGTCGAACGCGGGCGAATCCGGGTCCGGCGAGAATACCTGGCATTTGAGCCCAAGCCGCGCCGCCGCCATTGCCAGCATCCGGCCCAGTTGTCCGCCGCCAAGAATTCCGATGGTGTCGCCGGGTTTCAGCTTCACCTGATTTGAGGCTGTCACGCAGATCCCTCCGGGCGCTCGCTTACCGCCTCGGTTTGTGCCTTTCGCCAGGCGGCGAGTTTGGCAGCCAGCGCCGGATCATTCAGCGCAAGCACGCTGGCGGCGAGCAATGCGGCGTTGATGGCGCCGGACTTGCCGATCGCGAGCGTGCCGACCGGAACGCCGGCCGGCATCTGCACGATGGAATAGAGCGAATCGACACCGGACAGCGCCTTGGATTCGATGGGGACGCCGAACACCGGAAGTTCCGTCAGCGACGCGGTCATGCCGGGAAGGTGGGCCGCACCGCCGGCGCCGGCGATAATGATCTTGAAGCCGGCGGCCTTGGCCCCCTTGGCAAAGGCGTACAGCCGGTCCGGGGTGCGGTGCGCGGACACGATCTGTTGCTCGCTGGCGAGCCCGAGGGCTGCGAGCGTCTCAGCGGCGTGGCGCATGGTCTCCCAGTCCGACTGGCTTCCCATGATGATGGCGACGGGGGCGGTCATACGGTCGATTCTTTTCGGGAATCCAAAAACATAGGCCGCAAGTATAAGATCGGCCCAAGGTTCGGCAAGCCGTGGCAAGGGGTTTGGAATGGACTATCCTGTCTTGGTGAATCCCGGCAAGTCTCGTTTAAGGATGTCATGAAGAAGAAAACCAGGGCGGGTGCCGCCAAACGCCTCAAAAACGGCGTGGTCACCCGCAAGGCGGCGCCCCGGCGCGCCAAACCTGCGCCGTCATCCGAACTGCCGGCCGTTCCCCATGACGCCAAACTGACGATTCGCCGGCTCAGGACCGAACTGGCGCGGGCCCAGGCGCGCATCGAGGAATTGCAGGCGTCGGCCGATACCGACTTCCTGCTGGATATTCCGAACCGGCGCGGCTTCGAGCGCGAGTTCAACCGCTCGATCGCTTACATCAAGCGCTACCATGCCAGCGGTGCGTTGATTGTGCTCGATGTCGACCGCCTGAAGCCGATCAACGACGCCTTCGGGCATGCTGCAGGCGACCAGGTCCTCAAGGCCGTCGTGGCCACGCTGCTCGGTCAAGTGCGTTCCTCCGACGTGCTCGGGCGGCTTGGCGGCGACGAGTTCGCGCTGCTGTTGTGGAACCTGACCGAGACCGACGCCAGGGCCAAGGCGGCGTCGCTGGAGCAGGCGATCGATGGCTTGAGCTTCGTGTTCCGCGGCCGCACCGTGACGGCGGGCGCGTCCGCTGGCGTCGCGGTGCTCGGCCCTCATACCGAAGCCGGCCGGGCGCTCGAAGAAGCCGACAGCGCGATGTATGTGCGCAAGGCGCAACGGCGGCATGAGGCGTCTTCCTGAAGGGTTTCGAGCGAAACACCGTTCGCGTGAAGAACGCGTCAAAACAAGAGTCTAAAGTCCACTCAGATCGTCCGGCACGGTGCCGAATTTCCGGATCACCTGTGCATCGCCGAATTCACCGATCAGGGGATCGCCGGTGCGGCTGAAGGCGACCGCGCCGATGCTGCCGGGAGCCCGCAACAGCACTTCCGCGCGCCGCAGTGCACCCGACGAACTCTGGCATTCTTCCGCCGCGCCCGCGAACAGCGTGCCGGTGTCGTCCAGCAGGAACGGCATCGCGACGTAATAAGTGACATCAGCCATCATCTTGCTCCGATTGGCTTGCCCAGGGTGGCTTCGCGATCATGCGGCGTCACTGTTTGCGCGCGGCAATCTGGTTTTCTGCTTCGACGTGTTTTCCTGCAATTCCCTCAATTCCGTTTCCAGATATTCGTTGGCCATGATCAGCGCCTTGATGGTGCTGCGCAGGTTGCCGTCGCACATCGCGATCGCCTGGTCGCAGGCCTGCTCGTAACGGCTGTTGTCGGAAAATCCGGATGGTTCGGACGACGCTGTTGAGTCTAGCATGGCGAAATCCCGGATGGCTGAAGGCGCTGCAATGTTCCTATTTTGTTCTAGTCGAGTCAAGTCTGGAAACCGGGCACGTCAGCTCTTATCCGCGTGCAACGGCCAGCGTCGGTCAGCAGTGCTGGCGTAAACGGAGATACTGCCGACGGCATGGTCTGAGCTTGGCGAGCACGACCGCCGTGCGAAGCGGGCTCGGGCAGGCGACGGAATTCACATGACGGTGGAAGGCAGAGAGGCGTGCAGATCGCAGCATTCATCCACTGATTTTTTCGGGGCGTAACGAGGTCAGCCGAAACATCCTGTCGAGAAAGCCGTGTTGCCGGAACTAAAACAACATCCGGCGCTTAATGCGTAATCGTAGGGAGGCGCGCGGATGGGTCTTGGTGAGTCGAATAGACCCGTGGTGCTGATCGTCGAGGACGAATTTCTGTTGCGAATGGATGCGGTCGACATGATCAAGGCAGCCGGCTTCGACGCGATCGAAGCCGCTAACGCGGACGAGGCAATCGAAATCCTGGAAGCCCGCCGCGATATCACGGTCATGTTCACCGACATCCAGATGCCGGGTTCGATGGACGGCCTGAAGCTTGCCCGGGCCGTGAGGGGCCGCTGGCCTCCGATCAAGATCGTCGCCACCTCCGGCCATATCGGCGTGGCGGAAACGGATCTGCCCGAAGGCGGGCGGTTCCTGGCGAAGCCCTATAGCCCGACGGAGATAACAGACGTGCTGCGCGAGTTGATCGGCGGGAGCTAATTTCAGAGCCGGTCATTGCGGGCGAAGCATCGAACGGAATCTTGACCGATGTGCAATCCGAGGTCAGCGCTTTGCGCATCCAGCAATGGCAGTTCGACCGTCCTACGCAATGATGTCCGGCGTGATCTGGTCTTCGATGAAGGCGATGCGGTCCCGCAGTTGCAACTTGCGCTTCTTCAACCGTTGCAGCCGCAGCAAGTCCGGCGCCGGCGATTGATGCAAGGCATCGATTGCCGCGTCGAGATCGCGGTGTTCCTGCTGCAGCCGTGCGAGCTCGGTTTCGAGGTCGCGCTCATCTTCGTTGGTCATGGTTTAGTTTAACTGAAAAACGCGATGAGTTTGCGAAACGGTTATGGAAGCAGCTTCAGGGAATATCGTCCTTGCCAGGCCGCTCTGCAAGCTCAACCAAAACCCTCCGGGAATCAGGGGCTTCCGGTTTGTGCTATGCGGAGCCGCCCAACCGGCCGGTGCAGCGCACACATGAGCCTCCGATTCGGAGCCCCGGTTGCCGGCGGGTTCCTAGTCACGAACGGTTACATATGCGCCGAAAATTTCATACTGCGATTCGTGATAGCCATCGACAGCTTCGGGGACTGGTGTACACTCGCTTGTCCGGATCGAATCTGAAGTCTCATCCAACCGAGGAGGTTTCGCATGGCAATTCAGGCGCATCTTGTTGAACTGGAACGGAAACACAAGGTCCTCGAAAACGAACTCCACGAAGCTCTCGTACACCTTTCAACAGACGACCTGCAGATTGTCGAACTAAAGCGCCGGAAGTTGATGGTAAAGGATGCCATCGAGCGATTGAGACACACCGCCGAAGAAACGCTGCACTAGCCGGCTCGTATTGACGCCACTTGCAAAGACATCGATGTAATCCAGGGATGAGCGCGATTGCGCTCACCCCTGACGAAGTGGCCGTCGAAGTCGCGCAGCAAAACACTACAGTCCCGCCAGCCCGCCGACGTAATCCGCGATCGCCAATGACGATGTCAGCCCCGGCGATTCAATTCCAAATAGATTGATCAGCCCGGCGATGCCGTGATCGCTTGGCCCCTGGATCAAAAAGTCCTGCACGGCGACGGCGGGCGGCACGATCTTCGGGCGGATTCCCGAATAGCTCGGCATTAGCGCGCCGTCCGGTAGCGTCGGCCAGTACCGCCGGATCGCCGGGTAGAATCTTTCCGCCCGCGCCGGATCGACGGCGTAATCGATCGCATCGATCCATTCCACGTCAGGCCCGAAGCGCGCCTGGCCGGCCATGTCGAGGGTAAGGTGCACGCCGAGCCCGCCGGGCTCAGGCACCGGATAGATCAGCCTCGAAAACGGCGCCCGCGCGCTGCAACTGAAGTAATTGCCCTTGGCCAGATAGGCCGGCGGTATCAGGTCGATCGGCATGCCGTCGATATTGCGCGCGACCGCCGATGCCCCGAGTCCCGCCGCGTTGACCAGAAGCCCGCATTCGAGCGTCATCGGCGTGTCGCCCCCGGCCTCCAGTTCAATCCGGCCCTCGGCTGCCTTGGCACGTAGCAGCGGTGTATGAAAGGCGCAGGCCGCACCCGCTGCCTCGGCATCGCCGCGCAACGCCAGCATATAAGCGTGGCTGTCGATGATGCCGGTGGAGGGCGAAAGCAGCGCGGCGTCGCAGTTCAGCGCCGGCTCCAGCTCCCGCGCGGCATCGCCGGAGAGCGTCTGCATGTCGAGCACGCCGTTGGCTTCGGCATGCGCCCGGATCGATTGCAGCTTTTCGGTTTCCTTGGGCGTGGTGGCGACGATCAGCTTGCCGCAATTGCGATGCGGGATGCCGTGGTCGCTGCAATACTTGTAAAGCGCGCGCTTGCCACTGACGCACATCCGCGCCATCAGGCTTCCCGCGGGATAATAGATACCGGCGTGGATCACTTCGCTGTTCCGCGACGAAGTCACGGTGCCGATAGTTTCCGCCGCCTCCAGGATGATCACTTCGCGGCCGGCCTGCGCCAGCCGCCGCGCGACGGCGAGGCCGATCACCCCCCCACCGATGACGACACACTCAACTTTATCCATTCGAGGTCAGTTCCGCAGCTTGCCGGCGACGACGCGCGCCCCGCGAGACCGGCGCCTGGCCGGAATCGACGGCGTTTTTTCTCATACTATCGTTCTGTTCGGGATCATCTTTTTCGAATAACCCACGGAATTGGTTCCGCGACGGTTCCTAGACCGGTTGCTGTTAGTGAACCATTAATCATGTCAGGGCAATTGCCGTAATTTAAGTCACATTTTCCGGTTGTATCAGCGCGCGTTTACCCGATCCAAACCCGTCAAGCCAGACACTCCGGCCCGAACTCCGCGGGTGACTGATGGCTGACAAGGATTGGCAGGCAGGCGGCAAGATTCTGATCGCTGCGCAGGCCTTGATGTGCCTGCTTGCAGTGGTTGCGCCGTTCGCCAGCGCCTGGGCCCTGTCCGAGAGGTTTGCGCCGACGAGCTATGTCGGCTCCGCCGACCCCAGCACGGTCTGGGTCATGCTGATCGGCGGGCTCGTCATCGCGTCGTTCCTGGCGGCGATGGTGTTGTGGGCGCTCTCGGCGTTGCGCAAGGCCCAGCGCTCGCAACTGCGTCGAAACGCATTCGTCAGTTCCGCCCTCAACAACCTCAGCCATGGCGTGGTGATGACGGATGCGCAGAAGCGGATCGTGTTCTGCAACGATCGCTACCTCGAAATCTACGGCCTGACGCGTTCGGATATTCCCCGAAACATGACCGGCCCGGAATTGCTGGAGCAGCGGCGCCAGCGCGGCGTGCTCCCCGTCAGCGCCGCGGACTTCTACTCCAACGCCACGGCCCCCGAAGGCCTCGTTACCGAATTGCCCAACGGGCGATGGGTCATGGTGAAATATGTCCAGTTGCCGAACGGCGGTTCGGTGGCGACGCATGAGGATTGCACCGAGCAGCGCAAGCTGTCGCGACAATTGGCATCGACCAAGCAGTTCCTGGAATCGGTGCTCGACAACGTGCCGGTATGCGTGGCTGCCAAGAGCATCGAGGACGGCCGCTACATCTTTGCCAACCGCGCCTTCGAACGCTTCTCCCGCTTTTCCCGTGACAAGATCCTCGGCAAGCGTGCCGACGAGATTTTCCAGCCCGAGACGGCAGCAAGGATAGGCGAAGCCGACCAGGCGGCGTTGAATTCGCCCGATGGCCAGTTCCGCAGCGAATTCATGGTCGAGCGCGGTTCGCAGCAGCGGGTTCTTGCCAGTACCCGCGTGATTGCGCGCGATGAAAACAAGCGGCCGGAATTCCTGATCGCGCTGTTCGACGATGTCACCGAGCGCCGGTCGCTTTCCGAGGAACTCGAGAACACCAAGAAATTTCTCGAGCTCGTCGTCGACAACATTCCGGTTTCGCTGATCGTCGAGCGCGTCAGCGACGGGCGATATCTGCTTGCCAACCGCAGCGCCGAGACCATCCTCAACCGGCGGCGCGAGGATGCCACCGGATTGACGGCTTCGGATATCTTCAATCCGCGCGAAGCCAAGCTGATCATCGCGCGCGACGAGGCGGCGATCAAAAAGCGTGGCCTGCTTACCGAAGAACATCCGATCAGCACCAAGGACGGGCTGCGGCTGTTCCTGACGCGCCGCATGACGGTGCTCGACGACGCCGGCGAGCCGCAATATTTGATCAAGACCCACGAGGACGTCACCGACCGCCGCCAGACCGAGTCGCGCATGGCGCACATGGCCTATCATGACGGCTTGACGGATTTGCCGAACCGCGCCGCCTTCCTGCAGGCGCTGGCGCAGATGATCGAGGCCTGCGAAGGCACCAATGAGGAATTCGCGGTGCTGTCGGTCGACCTCGACGGGCTGAAGGAGATCAACGACGTGTTCGGCCATGCGGTCGGCGACAAGCTGCTGGTCGAGGTGGCGCGCCGCATCCAGGCCTCGGCGCGCGGCGGCGTCGTGGCAAGGCTGAGCGGCGACGAGTTCGGACTGATCATCGACGGCAAGCAGCCCATCGCCGGCGTGCTGCTGGCTGAACAGCTCGCCGCGGTGCTGGCGGATGAATTCCAGATCGACGGTAAATCGGTCCGCACCGGCGTGACCACCGGCATCTCGATATTCCCGCATAACGGTTTGGACGCAGCTTCGCTGCTTGCCAATGCCGGCGCCGCCTTGTTTCGCGCCAAGGCGAAATCGCGCGGCTCGATCAGCATCTACGAGCCTGAGATGGACCAACAGATCCGCGATCGCCGCGTGCTGCATCAGGATCTCTCGATGGCGATCAGGAACGGCGAACTCTCGCTGTATTACCAGCCGCAGGCGACGGCGCACCAGACGGTCGCCGGCAGCAAGATCATCGGCTTCGAGGCCCTGGCGCGCTGGCTGCATCCGGTGCGCGGCTTCGTTTCGCCGGGCGATTTCATCCCGATCGCGGAAGAAAGCGGCTTGATCGTCGAGATGGGCGAATGGATCCTGCGCGAGGCATGCCGGGAGGCGGCGTCGTGGCCCCTGCCGTTGCAGATCGCGGTCAACCTGTCGCCGGCGCAATTCATGCACGGCGACGTGGTCGGCCTCGTGCACTCGATCCTGCTCGAAACCGGTCTGACGCCGGGCCGGCTCGAGCTGGAAATCACCGAGGGCGTGCTGATCGAGGATTTCGACCGCGGCCTGGCGCTGTTGCGTCGCTTGAAGGCGCTCGGCGTGCGGATTTCCATGGACGATTTCGGCAGCGGCTATTCCTCGCTCAGCTATCTGCAGGCGTTTCCGTTCGACAAGATCAAGATCGACCGCGCGTTTGTCATCAACCTCGGACGCAATCCGCAATCGGCGGCGATCGTGCGGGCGGTGATCGGGCTCGGTCACGGCCTCGAAATGTCGATTGTCGCCGAGGGCGTGGAAACCCAGGAGCAGCTCACTTTCCTCGCCGACGAAGGCTGCGACGCGGTGCAGGGTTATCTCCTCGGCAAACCGGCGCCGGTCCGGCAATACGCTGCGGTGGTCGGCCGCAACTCCGATACGATGGAGCCCGCGCGCAAGACCGGCTAGACCATCCCGGCTTTCATGGCGAGCGCGACGTCATGAAGGGGTCGCTCTCCGAACTGCCTCTCTCTTCCACGCCTCGTCACGGACAGACGGCCTGCGGTGCAGGCGGTCGGAGATCATCCTCGCCGCCTTGTCGCCGCGACCGGCGCGCAGGCAGGCCACGATCAGCGTGTCCTCCCATAGCTCGCGCTGGGCATGGCTGCCGCCGATCCGCACCAGTTCGGGCATCAGCGGTTCAAGGATACGGATCGCGCTGTCGTTATCGCCCGCGGCGAATGCCCGAATGCCGCGACAAAGGTTGGCCGCGCATGGACCCGGCGCTAGCTTGCCGCTCGCCTCACGCGCTTCCAGTTCCGCCAATCGTGTTTCCAGAGTTTCGCTGCCTGTTGCCGCGGCGACCAGAGCGTAATGGAGATCGGCAAAGTGCGCTCCGGCCCGCGGGAAGAATCGATCGCCGTAGGCAGCCATTTCCCGCCAGTAGGGCTCCAGATTCGTCTTGCCGGCGAGCGAGAGCCGCCAGAGTAGCGAAGTCGAATCGGTGAAGACGTTCATCGGCAGATACGGGAAGTCCGATGGCTTGATATCCTGCTCGTAGATTTCGAGTGCGCCATCCAAATCGCCGGCTTCGAGCGCGATCAGGGCGACGTGCCAGGAAAGGTGCCCGTGCAAGAAACTGGCCCGTTCATGCGCGGGCAGCCAGCCGGAAAGAAATGCACGGCCCGCTGCGGCGTCGCCTTGCTCGAACAGCGCATGGGAGAGCGTGTGCGCGGCATGTCCGTTTTCAGGCCGCAGCGCAATGGCTCGTTCGGTCATTGCTCGACCGGCTCCGGCGTTTCCCGTCTCGATCTGCGACCAGCCCAGATACGTAAGGAACCACCAATCCTCGCCATAGTGCTTGGCGTGACGCTCGCAAATTGCGAGCTGCGCCGCTTCGTGGTCGGCACGGCCGGAGAATGCATAGAGGCCGAAGGCGCCGAGCAAAAGCCCAAGTACGAGCGCATCGCGAGGAAATTCGTCGAGATGTTGCTCGGCACCCGTCAAGGCCGCCCCCGGCCGTCCCTCGATCGTTGCGGCAATGATTTCGATGTGCTGGCGTTCGCGCCGGGTTGCGGTGGTCGCGAATTGCCGGGCGTGCGCTGTCCTGGCGCGCGCTTCGGCGAATTCCATGTTGAGCTGGTGAATCCGCGCTCGCGCGATGTGGGCGAGCGCGAAGGCAGGGTCCTCTGCAATCGCATTGTCAAAGGCAGTATCGGCCCCGTACCAGGCCGAAAGAATACGATCGACGCCGTCGCGATAAAGCGCCGCGGCGCCGTCGGAGGAGGTGGTCAGCGGCAGATCATACCTGTCCCAATTCATCTTGTTCTCCCGCGAACAAAGGGCGGCGCGTTGCACCTCGGCCTGCCCACCGTGTACTACTAGATCAGCGATTTTGAAATTCGAATCATATCAAGCGGCCTTGTCAAGTTTGTAGGTCCAAGTGTGGACGACGGGATCGCGATTGAAGAAGTCGA
>LNAP01001219.1_pt1 | contig 27729 bp, 25 predicted proteins | sample 602601 | NCBI WGS metagenome assembly LNAP01 (sample SAMN02440304, study PRJNA202911) | soil metagenome | biome: Subtropical and temperate rainforests or woodlands; isolation source: soil samples (1 kg each in a 20% v/v slurry with milli Q water) were... ... | reverse complement strand
GGGGGGGGGCGGGCTCTCGGTCGGCGGATCCTGGCGGCGGAGGGTAAAATGCCGTTTTTGTCTCAGACCCGGCGCGCCCGCGCACCGGGCATGAAGGTGCCCCATGTCTACGCTTGTCGAGTCTCCTGTTCCCTCGAACGAATCCGCCGCCGCGCCCGTGGAAGCGGTCTACGATCCGACGCAAAAGCAGAAATCGCAGGCCAAGACCGCGCGCATCCCCATCAAGATCGTACCGGCCGAGCGCCTGAAGAAGCCTGAATGGATCCGCGTGAAGGCCGCCGCGCCCGGCTCGCGCTTCTACGACATCAAGCGCATCCTGCGCGAGCACAACCTGCACACGGTGTGCGAGGAAGCGTCCTGCCCGAACATCGGCGAATGCTTCGGCAAGGGCACCGCCACCTTCATGATCATGGGTGACAAATGCACCCGCCGCTGCCCCTTCTGTGATGTGGGCCACGGCCGCCCGGATCCGCTGGACACCAACGAACCCGTCAACCTCGCGCGCACCATCGCCGCCATGAAGCTGTCCTATGTCGTGATCACCTCGGTGGACCGCGACGACCTGCGCGACGGCGGCGCCGGCCACTTCGTGGATTGCATCACGCACATCCGCGAACTGTCGCCCACCACCCGCATCGAGGTGCTGGTGCCCGACTTCCGCGGCCGCCTGGACCGCGCGCTGACGATCCTGAACGCCGGTCCCCCGGACGTCATGAACCACAACCTGGAAACCGTGCCGCGCCTGTACAAGCAGGCGCGTCCGGGCTCGGACTACATGCACTCGCTGAAGCTGCTGGCCGAGTTCAAGAAGCTGCATCCCGAGGTCCCCACCAAGTCCGGCCTGATGCTGGGCCTGGGCGAGACCGACGAGGAAATCCTGCAGGTGATGCGCGACATGCGCGAGCACAACGTGGACATGCTGACCATCGGCCAGTACCTGCAGCCTTCAGAGCATCATTTGCCGGTGCTGCGATACGTGCATCCGGACACCTTCGCCATGTTCGAGCGCGAAGCCTATGCGATGGGGTTTTCGCATGCGGCGGTGGGGGCGATGGTGCGGTCTTCGTACCATGCGGATGAACAGGCGCATGCGGCTGGGGTTAATTGACGAGAAATCCAGCCCCGCCGAAATCTGGCAGGGCTGGCGACTATCGCTGCCGTAGTATCTGAGAAGGCTGATACGTTTTCGAAAGGTGCCGCAATATGGGGCGGCTGCTACCAACGGATGATCTCTTCGATATACCCTCTGCGCATAGGGTATGGATGTCTCGTTGCATGCACATCGGTCTGCCCCTGATACAAGTCGCGAACGGTGTTGGGATTATATTCGTGATTTATCGAGAGTACGGTCTGCGTTGCTTGTCGACAAAAATTCCAATACATTTCGGACACGCTTCTGGGCATTTCAGTCCAGGAGTCGATATTGACGATCAGGTCATATTTTTCCGTGTGTCGCGAAAATTCCACGCTTGGTAAAATTCTGAATTTCGTATTGGAGATTTCGCCCCCAAGCGTCACATCTGCAGGGCCGTGAACACGACCTAAAAAATACCCTTGAGCAGCACTTGTCAGAGGTATGTCTACAATCGAATAATGGTTGATCCCGAGTTGATGCGCGAAGTCGGCCGTTCTGCCAAGTCCCGCCCCGATTTCCAGTACTCGGAAATCCTTGCTGTTATTAGCCAGTTGGGCAATTCGCCAAGCTTGATAAACGGCTTGTAGCGCCCGAAAACCGATAACACCACGTCTTGATGAAAGGCCCAATTCATTGGGAAATGGATTTGGAAACGATAGTTGTACTCCCAATTCGCTATCAATAGCATCCAGGATTCGATCGACGTCTATAGGCAATGCTTCCCCAGCGAAGGCGGCATCCATATCTATCTCTGGGTAGCCGACGCGTCTGGCGCCAACGGCCTCCGCAAGGCTGACCAGAGCATCACACAGCCATATCGCGTATAGGTCATCCCATTTCGCCGATCTATTCAGTCGTGTGATAACCAATTGGTGCGGTTCGGGTTCGCCGGCGGGAGAACTTGCCACGGCATCGAACCCAAAAAAGAAAGTGCTCGAACTAGGATCACGAAGTACCCTAGTGGCCGCCTCCACATCGTTACCGATCAATACATCATGGATCGGCTTTTTTAAATTGAAATGCCAATCATCCCATCCTCCTCCGGACGACGAAAATTGCTGCATCGCGGATCGATACGCCGCCATGACACGAGTTACAAGAGCCCTATCGTCCAATACGTCGACGGCAGCAGATCTCGAAAGTACAGGAGCCTGATTCACGGGCGGGTGGTTGAGCAGCCAAACGAAGTTTTCGAGGTCGTTGGTGCGCTTCAAGTAGCGCTCGCGAGGCAGTGCAGGAGTGGCATCCGTTTGGCCACTTGGCTTCGTCTTCTTCGAGATTTGTAGCAGGGCTCTAAAGCTATCCAGAATAGTCATGTTCAGCAATGGGCGGCATCATCTATTAGCCGCGCATCGTAACATGCGTCTGTAGCTTCTACTACGACATATTCGATACGACAATGGCGATTGGTGGTTGTAGTGGCTTCCGAGGTCAGACAGCGCGAATGCGTCTGGAAAGAGACCGCGCCAGCTGACTTGTTCGTGAAAGAGGGGGCAGGCATGGAGGGGGGGGCAGCGGAGATCTTCCGATACCATTGATGAGGCTTGGCCGACGCTTATAATGCCTCGTTACGTTGGTGGCCGGCCCGATAAGGCAGCGTGAATCGTCGATCTCGCTCAGTCGTGGAAATATGCCACGGAATTGTAGTAGTCCTTTACACAGATATGTATAAAAATCTCTCGCGCTGCCTATTCCACGCTCGCAACTTCATCGTTGGTACAGATACCCCTGATATCGACGCACTGTCTACCAGAACTCCGAGGTTGTATTTCGGTTTGTGCATTGCGCTCTATGTTGTCTACGTGATGGCCATGCAACCTGTATTGTTGTTTGGCGGCGAAATGTGGGCAGAAATGGCCACCAATTATTACGCCAATGCTGGTGCTCTTTCGCTGGTTACACGTCTTTTCTCAACGGATGCTGGTTATGTTCCGTTGCCGCAACGTCTCATCGCCCAAGTATTTGAAATACTCTCGTTTCCAGCGTCCAGTATACCGTTCGCATATTCATGGACAGCGGTCCTCTTGACGGCGGCCATGGTAGGCAGTTTTTGCCTCAGCCCATTCCGTCGTTTGGTGCAAAGCGATGGCCTACGATTGGTAGTTTCACTGATCGTCCTGGCTCTGGCGGACTACGAAACTCGAACTTTTATCAATTTCACCTACTTTTCAGCTTTTTTTGTAGCTGTCCTGTCAGGTTGGGCAATCGCTTCCCCAAAGGATCAACCGATTGCCTGGTGGGCATGGTTTACACCGATACTCATGATGTCCAAGCCTGCAGTATTAGCCACCTTGCCGGGCTTGCTACTTGCAGCTCTGATTAGCCGCAATCGTCGTTTTCAGTGCCTGACAGCCTTGGCTGCAATCGCCTGCGGCGCCCAAGCCCTGCAACTTATGCTCAGTCGGCAGCACGGAACTTTCGCCGCAACATCTTCGGTAAGTTTCCTGGAAAAGGTCTACGCCGGTGGTAAATATGCACTAGGCTATCTAAGTACTTACGCAACCGGAATGACAATTTTTGTCGAGGCGAAGACCTTCATCATAACGGGCGTCTTGCTTTCGGCGGTTCTGATCGCTGTGATAATTTTCCGGAAAAGACCTTCGAATGCACTGATAGTAATTGGCGGGTTGGCCATTATCTTTAATATGCTTATCAATGCCATGGCATTGAGCGATAGTTGGACTTCAAGTATGTCCCAACTGCCCACCCCCGGGACCTATCGACATGTCATGGTAGCAATGACTGGGGCAGTGTTGCTTTTTGCTGGTTTTGCAATGACCCTTTTTCAACCCGCTGCAACATTGTTGAGCGGAAACCGTAGCCGGATGGTGGTCGTTTTATTCGGTGTCTGGTTTGTCGCTGCGGGATGGGTTGTTCAAGCTGGACGTTTGAATCAGCAGCCTGTATTTCCAGCGCTTAACGCATCTTATTGGCGATCGATGGCCGCCGTAATCGACAGTGGTGCACCTGTTTGTGTTCCAATTAACCCGCTGGGTTGGTATTTCGAGCGGGGATGTTCTGTCCTTAGTCACGATCTTTCATGGGCAATCCCCCTTAATTTTCAGTCCGTGCAGCTTTCTGAAGGCACAGGAAGCCTTAAGCTTCCTGTGCCTTCTCTCCCTGGTCATAATATCCTCGCGATCGGCATTGCGATAAAGCCCGAGGTTCCAGGTATAGAGTCATTTTCTGCAACGGTGGTCTTGACTTTGAAGGATGGATCTTCTCGTTATTTGACTGGTGCAACTAAGCTTTCATCGGCTGGTGCGCTGCTTTTGGTAGCAACGCCGACCCCAATATCTTTAGAGCATATAGCTTTCGCCGAGTTGCGGGTCGATGCACCTGTGGCGGTTGGTCGGGTGTCTGCTGCCGACGGTGCGCCTCCCGCGCTTACATGGATAGGGCAATGATTGTAGTGTGGGTGGGGTCGCATGTGGGCGTCGTGATACCGCCACACGGCACGAGCATCTCCAGTGGCAGTGCATCTGTAACCACGCTTGAAGACGAGTAGGGAAGGATGTCATTTCCAGGGGTGAAGGGGCTGTAGCGCATGGCGGCCGGCTCACTTCTCAACTAGAATTGGCCTCTCCTGGGGCGCGCACGCGTCGCGCCCAGTCTATTCTCCGGTTCAGAGCGAGTGTTTTGTGCAGATTGTTATCCCCATGTCCGGCTTTGGTGAACGATTTCGCCGCGCAGGCTATTCACTTCCCAAGCCCTTGATTCCGATCGATGGGAAACCAATCATTGCCCATGTCATCGACATGTTCCCCGGCGAGACCGACTTCCTGTTCATCTGTAATCAGGACCATCTGGATAATAATGACTATGCAATGGAGGCGACGCTCAAGCATTATTGTCCGACGGGGCGGATCGTCGGAATTCCTTCACACAAGTTGGGGCCAGTTCACGCCGTACTGCAGGTAGAAAAATTAATCAAGAATGATGTCCCTGTCGTGGTGAATTATTGCGATTTTACGTGTTATTGGGACTGGCGGCATTTCTCGCAATTTGCAATTGAGACTGAGTGTGCCGGAATTATTCCTGCCTACAGAGGATTCCATCCCCACACGCTTGGCAGTACAAACTATGCGTATATGCGTGAAAAAAACGGCTGGGTATTGGATATCCAGGAGAAGCAGGCCTACACGCAAGACCGCATGAATGAGTACGCGTCCAGCGGTACATATTATTTCTGTAATGGTGCGCTGATGAAGCAGGCATTTCAGGAAACGTTGGATACCAAGCTTGGGGTAAATGGGGAGTTTTATGTGAGCTTGGCTTACAAATCACTGTTCGCTCGCTCCTTGCCGGTCGCCGTGTATCCGCTTCAGCATTTCATGCAGTGGGGTACTCCGCAAGATGTTGCGGAATATAACAATTGGTCGAACGCCTTCCGAACGTTGGTCGCTCCGGAACCCCCGGCAATGAAACCCCATGGCAGTGTGGTAATGCCAATGGCGGGCATGGGAAAACGATTTGCCGATGAAGGATACAAAATAACAAAGCCACTCATCCCTGTCTCGGGCCGAGCAATGGTATTGCAGGCTACCCACGACCTGCCGCCATCCGCTCAACACGCGTTTGTGCTTCGTCGGGATATGCCAGGCCACGCAGGGATAATTGCGGAATTGTTGGCAGAGTATCCCAATGCCACCATCTGTACCGTGGAGGCGCTTACAGAAGGGCAGGCGTGTACTGCACAGATTGGCTTAGACGCGTTGCAGGAAGCCGTGACTCATATCGAGAGCCCAATAACCTTTGCTGCATGCGATAACGGTGTGCTTTATGACGCTCGGGAGTTCGAGCACTGTTTAGACGACCCTGAGGTTGACGTAATCGTCTGGGCCGCCCGCGGGCATGCAAACGCCGCTCGTCATCCTCATATGTTCGGTTGGATTGATGAATCGGATGGAAATATTCGCGCCATATCTGTCAAGGAACCGTTGGGATCGCCTGAGACGGATCCAATCGTCATTGGCAATTTCACATTTCGACGGCCTGAGGACTTTCGAAAGGCGGTCGCGCGATTGCAGGCAAGGAATGGGAGAGTAAACGGTGAGTTTTATCTCGACTCCGCGATCAATGACGCGATCGCTCTAGGGTTGAACTGCCGTATCTTTGTTGTGGACAGCTTGCTATCGTGGGGGACTCCTCAAGACTTAAGGACCTTCGAGTATTGGCAGTCCTGCTTCCACAAATGGTCCTCGCACCCATATCGTCTCGAAAACGATCGGCGAGTGGCAGTCACGGCGATAGATACGCTTGAAGATCGATATCGTAAAATAGTGCCCTCGCTTCCGGATTCAAATTCATGATCAAAAAGGAGTTGCCGGTTTTTTTAGTGGTCGGGGGTTTAACTGTCGCCATTGATTTTGTCGTTTATCGCACGCTTCTGGTCTGGGCCCCGTTGTCAGTGAGCGTCGCCAAATGCATGAGTTTCATCGCCGGTACCGTATTCGCATATATCGTGAACCAGCTCTGGACTTTTAGTCACACTGCTCATCCAAAAAACAGCTTCTGGCGTTTTATCTTGCTCTATTCGGCCGCGCTGGTAGCGAACGTGATTGTTAACAATTTCGCGATCGCAAATTTAGTTCCATCCATGTATGCCGTACAAATAGCCTTTGTCATTGCGACCGGTTTTTCGGCGGCGCTGAACTTTGTTGGGATGAAGTATTTCGTTTTTCGTCGCAGGGAAATCGAACCACAATGAAACTTTCTCTGGTAATTCCCTGTTATAACGAAGCGGCGAATATGCCACTTCTGCTTGAGCGCTGCAAAGCCTTGACAACGCGCCCCGATATTGAAGTTATTTTGGTCAATAACGGCTCAACCGATGATAGTGCAACAGTTCTAGCGTCCTTGCTTCCGAATTATCCGGGCTGCCGGACTGTGCTCGTGGAAAAGAATCAAGGATATGGATACGGAATTTTGGAAGGATTACGTGCGGCCAAGGGTGAGATTCTCGCCTGGACGCATGCCGATTTGCAGACGGACCCGTACGATACGTTGGCAGGATTGGCCTTATTTGAGCTTCATGGTCCGAACGTATTCGTAAAAGGTCGTCGTTATGGGCGTCCATTTGCCGATGTAATATTCACTGTCGGAATGAGTATCTTTGAGACATTGCTTCTGCGCACTCGTCTTTGGGACATAAATTCTCAGCCGACCATGTTCCACCGCAATTTTTTTTCATCCTGGCGGCAGCCTCCTCACGATTTCTCACTCGATTTATTCGCCTACTTTACTGCCAGAGCCAAGCATCTGCCGGTACATCGTTTTCCGGTAAGATTTGGCGAGCGCGCTCATGGGGTATCCCACTGGAACATCAATTGGGCGGCTAAATTAAAGTTCATAAAACGCACTGTTGCTTTCAGCTTGCAGCTGAAAAAGTTGAGAAAATCATGATTTTTATCGCTCATCGCCGCAATGCCTTGCAGGAATTGATTGCAACTCCGAACGAGTATGGTGTCGAGGTCGATATTCGAAGTAACGGCGACCAACTTATCATTCATCATGATCCATTGGTCCCGGGTGGGGATTTTATTGAATGGATTGCAGCCTATAAGCATAAGACGCTGATTCTCAACGTCAAAGAGGAAGGGCTTGAGGCGCGCCTGATTTCAGTTATGCAAGAGCACGGGATTGAGGATTTCTTTTTCCTGGACCAGTCGTTCCCCTTTTTGGTGAAATGGGCGAAGGTCGGTGAACGGCGCTGCGCGGTGCGTGTTTCGGAATTTGAGTCAATTGAAACTGCTCTGAGTCTGGCAGGAAAGGTCGATTGGGTTTGGGTGGATTGCTTTACAAGATTTCCACTGCTCGGCAATGAGGCGAAGCGACTGCAAGACGCCGGTTTTCGGCTCTGCATTGTTTCTCCTGAGTTGCAAGGTCGGAGCGCGGAGATCGAGATCTCAGTCTACGCAAATATAATGAAAGAAAGAGGTATATCGGCACAGGCTATATGCACCAAACGCCCTGATCTCTGGAAAATCGCCTTAAATAAATAATGAAAAAGTTATTTTTTCATCCACTCTTTTTGATTGGATTGATATTAAGGGCTGTCGCGATTTTATTGGTGGCGCCACAGCCAGTAGTGGAATGGTACACGCCATTCATGGCGGCCAGTATTTCGCAGTGGAACCTGGATCCCTGGCATCTTTGGATCACACAGGGAGGCGGTGCCGAGGCTTTTCCATATGGATACGTCATGTGGTTGATTTTCTTGCCACTGACACTATTGGGTAAATTGGTTAGCATGGAATCGGGCACGGCTTATGCCCTGACGCTGGTGCTTGTTGATGCGTCACTCCTGATACTGCTGCGGCGTTTGATCCCAGGTCGCGATCGGGTGCTGCTGTTGATATATTGGCTCTCCCCTATTACGCTGGTTGCGACCTACTGGCTAGGGTATAACGATCTAGTGCCAGTTGCCCTGCTCACATTGACGCTCTACTGCATACGTCAAAGGCTGAACTGGGCAGCTGGGGTGGCACTGGCAGCTGCTATTTCCGCCAAACTTAGCATGGTGGCGGCACTTCCTTTCTTCCTTATCTATTTTCTCCATAATCAACCGCATCGAAAATTCCTCTCCGACTTTCTTAAGTCGTTAGGAGTGGGTATCGGTCTTTTCCTCTTGCCGTTTATCTTGATTTCCCGCGATGGGTTGGCCATGATTTTGTCCAATCCGGAGGTCGGAAAGATCTACCGATTGGCAATACCCATGGGCGGCGATAGCACCGTATACGTTGTGCCTTTAGTATATTTACTCGCCGTCTATGCAGCATGGCGTGTACGCCGATTCAACTTCGATCTGCTGTGTGCGATGCTATGCGTTGCATTCCTAATTACCGTTCTCATGACGCCAGCCGCACCAGGTTGGTTTGTATGGGTCTTGCCTTTATTGGTTATATACCAAGCAAACAGTAATCGCATGGCTTACTGCCTGGTCAGCATTTTCTCCTGCCTGTATGTTGCCACGAGTTTGCTAAGCGAGATTAAAGCCCAGGAAGCTATTGTGTCTTTTTTTGGAGCATCAGTGTTTGAGCTCCTTCCTCGGGCAATCTCAATTGTGCACACCGCGCTTGTCGCGACAGGGGTCGTGCTGGCTGTCAGAATTTGGCGAGAGGGCGTTAGTCATAATGACTTTTTCAGGTTCAGCCGCCGTCCATTTGTGCTCGGTATAGCCGGTGATTCCGGCGCCGGTAAGGATACATATTCGGATGCGTTAAAAGGCTTGTTCGGGGCTCACTCTGTTGTCACGCTATCCGGAGATGATTATCATCTTTGGGACCGTCAGAAGCCAATGTGGCAGGTTATGACACATCTGAATCCAATGGCAAACGATATTGAGGCGTTCGCAAATGATCTCGTGGCATTAACTGACGGAAAATCGATCCAGTCGCGACACTACGATCACAAATCTGGCCGGATGAGTAGGCCTTTCCGTATTGACAGCAACGATTTTATTTTAGCGAGTGGATTGCATGCTTTGTACTTGCCCATCTTGCGTAGTTGCTATAACTTGAGCGTTTATTTGGATATTGATGAAGATCTGCGTCGATATCTGAAATTGAAAAGGGACGTGGAGGTCCGGGGACACACGCGTGAACGAGTGCTTGCCTCCTTTGAGCGGCGTGAACCGGACTCTGAGCGCTTCATTCGTCCGCAGGCTGTACATGCCGATCTATTATTTTCACTGAGACCAATTCATCCGAGCATGCTTGCCGATGCCTCGGACCAGCGCCAACTGCGCTTGAAATTGATCGCCCGTTCACGATTGGGCTTGAGCGAAATTTCGCTAACTCGCACCCTAATAGGAATTTGCGGCTTGCATGTGGACATGGTTACGACGGCCGACGGTGAGGTCGTGCTGACCATCGAAGGCGAGACGACAGGCAAGGATATCGAACTCGCTGCAAACATGATATGCCCTGATATTCTGGAATTTCTGGATACTTCCGCGAATTGGGCGGACGGTGTGGCCGGTATTATGCAATTGATTACGCTGGCGCATATCCAGCAAGCATTGACGAAACGCTTTATATGATAAAAATAAATAACAGAGAGGTTTTCTCTCGCCTTCCCGACGCCATTCTATTCGATACGGACAATACGCTATATCCGTATGATCCGGCTCATTCTGCCGCACAGCAGGCGATCAGGGAAAAGGTCGTAGCGACATTTTCCATCCGCCCGGGCGAATTTGACGCGGCTTTCAAGCAGGCCCGAGAGGAAATCAAGCAGCGTCTTAGGGGCACGGCATCGTCCCACAGTCGGCTGCTCTATCTTCAACGTATGTTAGAGATCATGGGCCTTGGCTCTCAGGTGCTATTGGCCCTGGATTTCGAGCAAACATATTGGCGTACGTTCCTCAGCAACGCTATTCTGTTCGATGACGTAAAGGAATTATTGGACGACATACGGCTACTCGGGATCCCCACAGCTATAGTGACGGATTTGACAGCTCAGATACAATTTCGAAAAGTCGTATATTTTGGTTTGGACAATTATTTTGACTATATCGTTACCAGCGAGGAGGCAGGATACGACAAGCCTCATGCTGCGCCGTTCATGATCGCACTGGAGAAAATGCGTCCCAAAGGTAGCGTCGTATGGATGATCGGTGATAATCCGGTCAACGATATCCGGGGTGGCCGTGAAACGATTAATGCAGTGACTTTGCAGAAGATTCATGCAGGCACACCAATGGGCACTAATGAGGGTTTACCTGACGCGGCATTCAGTGATTTCGCCGACCTGAGGCGCCTTGTTGCCGAACTTGGGCAGAATTGATTATGCAGATATCTCATTCTTTACTACGTTCGGATGTCGTAGGTCTTTGTTCCGAATTAGGCCAGGACCGCTTAATAGTCCAGGGTGCAGGTGGCAACGTCTCGTACAAATCTGACAATGAGCTCTGGGTAAAGGCATCGGGCACATGGCTGGCTGACGCTGCCGAGAAAGATATCTTTGTCGCAACAGATATGATTTCGCTCAAAGCGGCTATTGCACGGGATGATTTTGGAGAGGTGCCCCATTTAATATCACCCTCCAGATTGCGACCATCCATCGAGACAATGCTGCATGCACTTATGCCTCATCGAATCGTGGCGCACGTCCATGCCGTCGACGCTCTGGTTCATCTCGTTCAGCCGGATTGTGCAGCACTGTTGAGTAATCGGCTGGAAGAGTTTCGTGATTGGATACTGATCGACTACCGTAAGCCGGGCGCGGCTCTGGCGGCTGCTGTCGCAGAGCGACTTAAAGAATCTGGACCGATAAGCGCAGTATTTCTTCGGAACCACGGAGTGGTCGTCGGTGGAGAAACAACGGACGACGTGCGTGCATTGTTGGAGCTATTGACGACACGACTGTATTCGCCCGCGCGGCAGATCATTGTTAAACGTCGAGAACAGCGAGAACAACTAGAGTTAGGAGTGTTACCGACGGATTACATGCTGCTCGAGGATGAGCAGTTGGAGCATCTGGTCTTTGACGAAGAGTCTTATAGCAGACTCCTTAATTCTTGGGCATTGTACCCAGACCATGTGGTCTTTCTCGGGCCGCAAGCGCTTGTGTATGAATCAATTTCAGCTTGGAATGCTCGTCCACCTTCTAATGGCGGACCGCAGTATCCGGTTTTTGTAAAGGGAATTGGCATTTTTGTGCCAAAGACGTTCAATCGAGCCGCGCACGAGCAATTGCGGTGTTACTACGACGTCGTCACGCGATTGCAGCCAACCGTCAAAACAATGACGCTATCGGCAGCAGACATAGCCAGCCTGCTGGACTGGGATGCCGAGAAGTATCGAATTGGCAACGCCAAATAGAACACCCTGCGCTTTCGGTTGTAAAGGGCAGGGTGTGCAGGTACCGTCTGGTTATGCGGCCGGGGTTGAAAAGGCAAATGGCGATACGGACGTTAGTCTTGAGTCAATACGCTAGCTATTTTTTTATAGTGCACATCCCAACCGTAATTATGTCGCGCTTCTTTGAACGCCTTCTTTGCCATTGCGGCATATCTGTCGGAGTGTATTGAATCTAGCGCTGCGTCAATTTTTTCCACCCATTGTCCCGGCTTGGCCAAGTAGCCAGTTCCCTGATCAGAGATTGCATGGGAGTAGGTATATGTAGGCGTCGCGATCGTGATGGTGCCTACAATTGCCGCCTCAAAAAACTTAAGCTCCGACTTGCAGTTTGTGAACTCATTGTCGAGCAACGGGACAATGTTGATATCAACGCTGCCGATTAATCGCTGCAGATTCACATAATCCTGCATGGGATAATAGTCGATTCTGCTTCGAAATTTCTCTAAATGGTTGCCAGGTTCGATATATCCCACCAGAACCAAGCGCATATCCGCATGGCGTTTCAGCGTTTCGGCAACTGCCGGTGCTGCAAGGTCGAAATCGCGGCGATGGCTAGGCGATCCGCTGAAATAGCCGATTGATGCCGGTTTTAGCGAAGAGAATCCAGATTGCTGCTTTGTTCGGAAAATCTCCTCCGAATAGACTTGCTGAACTCGATTGAGAAAATTGGGGATGACTGAGACGGTCTTCTCCGGGAACTTCTCTTTCAATTGAGCCGCGAGATATTCGTTTGTCAAAATGGCGCCGTCACAAAGCCGTAGCATTTCGGCCTGTCGCGAAACATAGGCGTACCAATAATTCAGCGAATCGTCTTCGCGATACTCGCCGACAGTATCAATCAACACCGGCAACTTCTGTGTATTGAAGACGAGATCATCGACGTCGAATAGCACACGGACGCTATGCAAATTAGCCAATCGCACCAACTGAACTAATTTCGGGGAGTGGCGTGTTCGGCATATGACCAACGTATCACACTCGGGAATCATCGGCATGACATGTTCCAATTCATCCTTATAGAACCAGGTGGCGGAAATGTCACAATCAATAGCCGTATTGATGCATTCCACCATGTTGAAAACCCGGTAGCGGAATGTACTGTTATCGCGCCCTTCATAGATATATATTGCTCGCCTGGTTTTTTTGTAAAACATGCGAACTCGATCGGCTAGAGATATATCCCAAGGATCGTTAGAAGCGTAGGGCTTGACCTGAAGCAGGCTAAACATGGAGGGCGGGGATGCGGTTAGAGAGAAATTCAATCGACTCCGCGAGCGAAGTATTCCAATCTCGCTGGATGTTCGCGCTTTTCATATTCTCGTTTCGTTGATCTGAATCGATAATCAACGCGCGACCGATGCCATGCAGCAGAGCCTCTACGGTAGGCGCCGTGCATATAATATTCTTCGAATAATCAGAAAGGTCGGTTTTGATACCAGACGAATTGGTTACGGCGATCGCACCACAACTGGCCAAATCGAGCGGCGGGTAACTGGGATGAGGCGTGTCCATCAAAGTCAAACCTACATCGATCGTCTGCAGTAGCGCACAATATTCTGCCCAATCCATTTGCTGATGGAAGTAGATATCAGGATTTCCAGGCAGCGTGCCGTTGGGGAGATCTTTGCCCGCAAAATGGAATTCCCATTCTCGCGGGTCGAGGATGCCCTGCAATAGTGCCTGCGTAATTACCTCGATTCCTCTGAGATAAAGATTTCGCAGATTATTGGGGCGGCCGTAAAAGAAGAAACGACGTTTCTCTCTAGCCTGCTGTTGGGCCGCCGGACGCATGCTGGGAAAAGCTGGCTCAAAGCAAGTAGATCTATTCGCTAGTCCGGCGATTGGGTTTGGTCCTTGAGTGAGATGACGCTGGAGTAATTTTGTGTTTAGTACAAATATTATGCCGTCATCGCTAAGAACCTCTTCGCACCGGATGCGCTCATCGCCATAACCATAAAACATCCGCTCATCTTCTTGCAAAAGATAGATAATCTGACTGGCAGGAATTGACTTTCTTACACCGCAAGTTGTCCACCAGGAGGTGGTGATGAAGACGTCATCACTGCTACGGACGGGAACATAGTAGCCGCTGGTGGGAGCGGATTCAAGCATAGTTATTTTGCCTGAAAATTCAACCTCATTCAGTCTTAAGAGGTGATTAACTACATCAGCACTACCTTCCCCATTACGCGTAATGAGCCGAAGTTCAGCGCCCTTTTTTTGTGCTAACGTCGCGGCGAGGACCAGTGAAGTCGCGACGCCGCCAAAAAGGGACGCTGGGCCAATGCTGTCCGTTACGACGTTGATGCGTAACCCTTGGGTAGTATCGTCTTTGATTCGCAGAGGATCTAAATGAGCGAGCCTCGTATGCAGTATTTTCTCAAATGGAACGGCTGGCGCTTGAGCCTTGGCCTCTCCCCATTTAGTGAACTTCCTAGATTCTCGACGGCCTGCCAACTCATAGTGAACGAGAGGATTGAGATTGGCGGCGGCAACGTCTGGATGGTCCAGAAGGTACTGTGCCGGGTCGAATCCATCGCTGGGCTGCAGACCTTCGCGCCAATGCTGAGCGTAATGCATAGCTGCGCCATGGGCGTCGGCGCCAGGCAAGTACCTCCTTGAATACGTCTGCGAGTCAAACAGGGGTGAAGCAATGAGGATCTTGGTGTCCCGTTTCAGGAATTTCCGGACCCGCAGGCGATGGACAACGCGGCGAGCCAATTGCATAACCGCTTCTGATACCCGCGGTGGTGGACTCGCGGTGGCAACTGGCGCTTTTTCCGAGACCTCTAGTTGTTCTTGAAGTTCGGAAAGACGTAGGTAGGCCGCTTCGAGTTCACGTCGATACCAAGCATTCTGTTCGGCCACGTCCACTGGGGTTGATTCGTCAACTATGCCGTCCACGGGGCCTGGAGTGCTGCTAGCCATCGAGGCTTGAGGCGTGGGTGTGAAGGAGTGAGGATTCTTGGACATTATTTTTGGCAGAGACGGTACTTAAATATATGGAGTTATCGATTGAGACAAGCCAAATGTATCGACGATACATCTCTCGAACACACGATTCATCTTAGCAGGCGTCTTGCTTGGCGGGCCAGCCAGCGGATCGGGGCGGTAAATCTCCAGCTCTTCGACTGCAACAATGCAGTTTTTTCGGACTCGACGGTCGTCATTCTTTTGTTCGCACTTGTTAAGTCGCGTTGAAGGCTCAGAACTTCCTGCTCATACTTTGTCAGAACTTCCTGTTCATACTTTGTCAGAGCTTCTTGTGATGCCCGCAGTGCCATTTCCGTCTGCTCTATGGTTTCAGCAGGAGGTAATGCGCGGGTCGACCAGATGTTATCTTGCTGTTTAGGGACCTGATCATGGTGAAACTGAGTCCCGTGCAAGGATCCATGGCCCTGGACAACCAACTCTTGCTGCCCTGCGATGATACGACGTCCGAGTGAATTGCTTGCGGCCGGCTGCTTGCGTACAACGCAAATTGAATTTATGAATTCGACAGATCGCACTTCGGCCAGTGCGGCTGGAGAAATATTACAGCCGTAGTGATTCAATATGCCGGATAGTAGGCTCAAACGGTCTCGGGAGCTTATTCCCCAATGCTCAAAATTCACGACATCAGCCAGAAGTTTGAAGAAGGAAATCGAGGAATACGGATGAAACAGACCACCATCAAATGCGGACCAGTAGCTACAGTGGAGGTCTTCGACGATAAAAGTTCCGCCTTCCATCAATATGGGGAAATATAGGCAGAATGATTTTATGATATCTCCGGAGAGATGGGATCCATCTTCGATAATGATGTCGAACGCGGATGATTCGGCAATAATCGATGAATACGTCTCGCTGGTGTTTGCGTCGCCAACAATCACGCGGATGCGTGGGTCTGCGTAAGACAATCTCGCGCAGTCGGGGTTTATGTCACAGCCGATGATCTTCGTTGCGTCGTCGAAGTAGCGGCTCCATATTTCCAACGAGCCACCGTTCTGAATGCCGATCTCTAGGATGCGTACGGGTCGGTTCCGATATTTGTTCAGAATTCGCCCATACTCGTCCAAATAGATTTCCCATTTGTCAGACACCTTTCCGATATGGCTTTCGTAGAGTTGGTGTAATGCTGCCTGAGTCATTTTGATACCTTGCGCGGGCCTTTTTGGGTACTTTTTCTGAAGAGCGGGGCGCGATAGGATGCCGCTATTGGAATTAGCGAGTTGAGTCCATCCGACAGCGGGCATTCGGACCGGCTGCATGTTTAATGGCCAAAGTACGCTCGCGTGACTTCATCAGGTTGGCCGTCCATTTTGATCTTTCCATGTTCAAGCCAAATGACACGGTTACAGGTCTCCTTAATCAACTCGCGTGAGTGACTGGCGATGATTAGGATGTGGGTGGACTCGACCAACTCGTTCATTCGTGCTTCGGCACGCAATCGGAATCCTTCATCGCCGACTGAGAGCCATTCGTCCATCAAGAGGATTTCAGGTCGAATGATAGTGGAGACCGAGAAGGCCAGACGCAGATGCATGCCGGAGGAATACGTTCTTACGGGCATATCGATGAAATCGCCGAGTTCTGAGAAGTCAATGATTTCCTCAAGTCTTGACTTGATTTCCGCACGTGTGAGGCCTAGCAACGCGCCTCGCAAGTAGATGTTTTCACGACCGCTTGCTTCAGGATCAATGCCGAAACTCACATCAATCAGCGAGCCGATCTCCCCTTTGATTTCGGCACGGCCGACGGACGGTTCGTATACTCCGCTCAACAGGCGCAAAAGCGTGCTCTTGCCAGCGCCGTTGTGCCCTAGCAGCCCAACGCGGTCCCCATCCTTGATAGTCAAGGTCAGATCTTCTATTGCGCGGATGATGACGCGGCCACTAGCATTGGCGCTGATTTGTCCGCCGGTTGCTACTTGGAAGAGTCGCTTTTTTAGCGATCGGGCGCTTGCGTTGTAGATGGGAAAATCGACGCAAACTTTGTCGAATACGATGGAAGCCATGATCTGTCTTTCGTGAAGGGGCGAGGTGCTTTAAAGCCAATAGGCGATACGACGACGATATCTGCCGAAAAGTACGAGCGTCAGGATCCAGCCAACGATGGCTATGCCAATCGAGACCAACCAGTTTTCCAGTGAGGGTTCTTGGCCCAGCAGAGGTGCGCGAACAATCTGGATGAAATGATAAAAGGGATTCAGATCCAGCATATAGGTGCCGGCGCGGGATGGCAGCAGGCTGGGTAGCCACATAATTGGAGTCAGATAAAACACTACCTGCAGAAAGCTCGAGATTATCTGCGGAATGTCACGGTAGCGCGTACAGATAACGCCCAGAAAGAGGGCGATCCAACTGAGGTTCAATAGCAATAGGAGCAAGCCCGGGATTGCCATCACCGCATCCCATGTTGGGGCCTTTTGTACAGCGATCAACACCAGCGGAAAGATCACGACGTTGTGTGCAAGAATAATGAGGTTGCGCCAAAGTACGCGAAAGATATGCACGCTCAATGGGATGGGCAATTGCTTGATGACTGCCTCGCCTGCAATGAAGCCGCTGCACCCCTCCGTGATGGCTGCCGAGATGAAGCCCCATAGGATCAGACCGGCCGACAAAAATGGCAGGAATTCGTCCATGGGCGATTTGAATATTTGCCCAAACACGATGCCGATTGTGGCAATCATGACTCCCATGCTAATAGTGAGCCAGAAAGCGCCAATCGACGAACGGCGGTAGCGTTGGCGTACGTCCTGCCAACCTAGCGTGCCAATTAGCGAAAAACGTTTTATCGCTGACGTGATGTCTTGCACGGCGCCAGCCGCGGTTTGTGTGGACATAAACAGAAAGGTCTATCTATCAATGGTCAATCGGTGGAATGCACGGATGCGACGCTCGTTGCAGCCGCAAGCTTGGCACAGGAAATCACTGTTGTCTGGTGGCCGTTTCTGATGGCTTCTTCAGTACCGGAACGGTGTGGCTATCCGTCGTAATTTCGTTGAAATCGCGACCTGCCAGCGCCAGACTGGTGACGTTATAGCCGCTAAACCGGGGTAGCAGCCCGAACAAGCGCTCCAGAGCGTGAGCCAGGGTACCATCTTGCTTGCCGTTTTCCGGCTCGAAATCCAGCAGTTCATCCGGTATGTCGTGCAGAGCAGCAATGGCTTTGGGCGCGAACCAGAACATCGTTCCGGCAAAGAATCCTAGCGGCACATCCTTGTGATGCGAGGTCGACGCCGTGAGGCTTTGCACCAGCTTGCAGACCGTGGCCTGATTAGCACCCCAATAGTGAGGATGGGTCAGGTAGTAGTCGTGGGGCCCCACCATGCCAACCTTGCCACTTCGCAGTAGGGCGATCACGCGGTTTACCGTCCGGGAGTTTCCGCAAAGCTGGGAAAACAGGCTCTGTTGCCAGTGCTGGCCACGTTCACTGTACGTGCTTTTCTTGGAGTGCAACTTCAATACCGCGTCGTAGCGTTCCAGCATTCCGCTTCGATGTACCGCGAGGAACGGCCCGACATCCCTGCCACGATTCTCAGATAGTGAGACCGTTACGCTACTGGCCAGCCCTGCGAAGGTATCGATAAGACTGGCGGTCGCACCCTCGTGCGGCGTCGTGACAATCAGATCGAAAGGCTCCACGATATTCTTGAGGAGGTCGTAGATCTCATTGGCCAGTTCCGGGTAGAAGATATGGGCCACCACTGCCACGCGGACTCCCGGCTGGCCAACCGGGGACGAATGGATAATTCGTTGCCATGGCAGCGGACCTGCGACGGTTTCTAGGGCTGTCAGAGTGCCTCGCTTCGATCGGTAGTGATCTCGGGAGCGGGCAACGAACCGGCTGATAGCCTCGAATTCCTCAGGCTGACATACCCGGGGCACCCAGGCTAAGTTAAGCCGGTGTGGGTTGTTTCTTATGAGTTCGGCTTTGAGGAGTCCCGTTCTCAGGGCCAGGGCGCGCGCCTGAAAATGCGTTGGATTGAACTGAAGGAGCGAATGCCAGAAAGAACGGCGAAGCAGACGCGGCAGGGTCTTGAGCGTCAAGCTCTTGTATCCCCACAGTGCCATGGCCTGCCGGTTTTCCCGAGGCGAGGGCTTGAAGAGGACGTCGACTTTCGCTTCGCTGGCCATGATGGCCGACGAGAGACCGAGTTCGCCTGACAGGATCGTCTCGATCTTGGTGTTGCGAGGCGAGACGGTGGATAGCCACGACTGAAACCAGGGACTTGAAAGCACTTCAGTGCGCAAGGCGAGCAGATAGGATTGCAAATGCCACTGCCACTGGTGAGACTGGGTAACGCCGACGATGTCGGCGTGCGTCAGTCGCAGCAGCAAGTCCGAAATGGTTTGCCGATGGCGAACTCGATCGGCAATCAGATAGCTCGAGTTGAGCAGCAGCATGTGGTCGCAACCGCCTTGCTGTTGTAAGGCGGCGATGCCCACGCGGTAGCTATAGAAGTCGTAGCCGATATTTGGCCGCCAGATGATCTGGATTTTCTTGCTGGTTGGAAGGTTCTGCGGAGCCAAATCGCAGGTTGTGACGAGAATAATAGCGTCGCAATGCACTTCGAGGTCGTCCAGGACTGCTCGAAACGTGGAGTCCAGCAGACTGTCCGGGTCAAAATGGGCTACGACGGCAGCGGTACGCGGCATATCAATGCAAAAGGGCGTGAGCGGCTCGGTAGAGCTTGCGCGCAATCGTATGCAGGAGCGGAACTTTCCGCAGCATGTGCTCCATGCGCTGCACGCGCGAATTCAATGGTTTGTGTTTTTCCAGATTCGGCTTGATCCTCACGCCGTCGCGCGCTGCCTGCTGCTCAAGTCTGCGGAACGCATTTTTTCGCGCGTCGTCCACGGAAACACGGTCCTCGGAAGCGACATGTGAACTACGGGCAACTTCATCGAGATAGCCCAAGCCCCATTGGACATCCGGCTCGAGGTGGCAGCCTTCGCCCCATTCGTTCCAGGCATTGACGAAAATGAATGGATCGGACGCGTCAGGCCGAGTTTCGCGCGTATAGGTGCGAAGATACTTCAGCCAGGAGCCAAAAAAAGCCGGGGTAGCGTTGACGACGATCGTACCCGTATCCTGACGGCGCGCGGTGTTGTCCCAGCTTGGGATAATTCCGCGGTAAAGCGTGAATGGTGGCTGCGGACGCAGCGCGCTTTGCGCAATGATCCGCGAGTAGTCGATCAACCCCCCCCGAAAGTTTGGGTTCGACAGTTCCGGGACCGGATCGGGGCGATTTTGCGGGCCGTTGAATTTGTGTGGTGGAAACTCGATCATTGCGTCCGCACCGACTTCGCGGGGATCGCTTATGTCATAGAAATCGACCACGGAAATATGTAGCCCAGGCAGACCCAGGCGGTCGGCCTCGGCTCGCCATTTTCGGATCGACAATGCGGGGTCCGGCAACTCCTTGATGCGGTAGACCGCAAGCAATGGCTTGCCGTTCACACGAATGTAGCGAGGGTCTGCCAGGAACGGGAGGATGTCTTGGATGAAGCGTTCTTCATCACCCTCCGCGTACTGTTGCTCGAGCAGTACGCTCTTGGTGTCGCCATCCCAGGTGCGGGTCCAATTCTCATTCGCCCAGCACAAGCAGAACGACATATCGATGTCGGATGCCAGGAAATTGTCCAGAGGACGTTCCAGGATGCGTCGGCCGCTGAACCAGTAGTAGTAGAAGCAGAACCCGTGCACGCCGTATTCACGAGCCAGTGCGCTCTGCTCGCGCATTGTTTCCACTCGGTCCAAGTCGTAGAAACCCAGCTCGCGAGGGATATGCGGTTGGTAATGTCCGTCGAAGTTTGGCTTGCCGCGAGCGACGTTGGTCCATTCGGTAAAACCGGGTCCCCACCAGAGCGAGTTTTCCTCTATGCGATGGTACTGGGGTAAATAGAACGCGATCAGCTTTGATGTGTCTTTTGCATAGCCGCCCTCCTTGGCCTGTTCTGTGCCGCGATGGCCGGAAAGGGCGTGAAACGAAGCTGCGTCGGTCGGTTCAGTATTGTTTTTCATAGAGGGCATCGGAAAACCATGCGGTCAGTGCGTAGTCCTGCCGTCAGCGGCCTCACACCGGTGATTTTCGGCGAGGCTTCATTCAAAATAATCGGCTTGCGAGAAAGGCTTGCCCAGCCCATCCTTGGCGGAAACGGTGGGTTCGCCCTTCATGCGCCAGTCGATAGCCAGCGTGCGATCGTTCCATGCGACACACCGTTCGTGTGCCGGCGCATAGTAATCGGTCGTCTTGTACAAGAATTCCGCAGTCTCGGACAAGACCACAAAGCCATGGCCAAAACCTTCGGGTACCCAGAGCTGGTGCTTGTTGTCGGCATTGAGCAGGGCTCCTACCCATTTGCCGAAATGCGGCGAAGATTTGCGCAGGTCAACGGCGACATCAAAGACTTCGCCCTGGACGACACGCACAAGTTTGCCCTGCGGTTGTTGAATCTGGTAATGCAGGCCACGCAGGACGCCCTTGGTCGAGCGGGAGTGGTTGTCCTGCACGAAGTGCGTCTTGCGTCCAATGATCTCTTCAAAAAGCCGATGATTGAAGCTCTCAAAAAAGAAACCGCGGTCGTCGCCAAATACCTTGGGCTCGAGGAGAATTACTTCCGGGATCGCTAGAGGGGTAGCTTTCATCAATAGACCTTTTCGACAAGCAGACGCTGCAGGTATTTGCCGTAACCATTCTTGGCCAGTGGTGCGGCCAGCATTTCCAACTGGTCTGGAGTAATCCATTTGTTGCGGAATGCTATTTCTTCCGGGCACGAAACCTTCAACCCTTGGCGGTTTTCCAGGGTGGAAATGAACTGGCTCGCCTCAAGCAACGATTCGTGCGTACCGGTGTCCAGCCAGGCATAGCCGCGGCCCATGATCTCCACGTTCAGCTTGCTTTGCTCAAGATAGACGCGATTCAAATCGGTAATCTCTAGCTCTCCGCGCGGCGAAGGCTTGATCTGCTTGGCAATCTCGACCACGTTCTTGTCGTAGAAGTACAAGCCCGTCACAGCGTAATTGGATTTGGGCTTGGGGGGCTTTTCCTCCAGGGACAGAACCCTGCCCGCGTCGTCGAATTCCGCCACGCCATACCGTTCTGGGTCATGTACGTGATAGGCGAATACGCTAGCGCCTTCGACACGCGCATCGGCGTTGGCCAGAAGGTGATGGAAGTCGTGCCCGTAGAAAATGTTGTCGCCCAGCACCAGCGCCGACAGATCGTTGCCTAGGAAGGATTCACCAATCAGAAACGCCTGCGCCAGGCCATCGGGCGAGGGCTGCACGGCATACCGAAGGTTTAAACCCCACTGCGAGCCGTCGCCCAGCAACTGCTGGAACCGCGGCGTGTCCTGCGGGGTTGAGATGATCAGGATGTCCTGGATTCCGGAGAGCATCAGCGTGCTCAGCGGATAGTAGATCATCGGCTTGTCGAAGACCGGCAGTAGTTGTTTGCTGATCGCAAGCGTAGCTGGATGCAGTCGGGTGCCGGAGCCGCCGGCCAGGATTATGCCTTTGCGTTTCATGCGGGAAGTTCCAATGACGTAAGTTGATCTACCGTGCGGTCGACGTGGATGGTCCAGTCCGGCAGTTGCAGTTTCAGCGGGATAGTCAAGGCGATGGTATCCAGTCGAGAATTCCTGGGCCTGACTGCGGGTACTGGATATTGCTCGGTCGTAATGGGTTTGATATTGGCCGTTTCGGCCTTCAAAGCCACGCCGTTTTGGCGAGCCCGCTCGACGACATGTGTGGCTAGCCCATGCCAGGTCGTATGGCCGGCGGCGGTCAGGTGATAGACGCCCTTGGCGAGCTTGCCTTGCTGATAGCCGGCAATGGCCAATGCGGTGACGTCCGCAATCAGTTCAGCCGAAGTGGGCGCGCCGTGCTGGTCAGCGACGATATTTAAGGCGTCGCGCTCTTTGGCCAGGCGCAGAATCGTCTTGATGAAGTTGCCGCCGTGGGCAGAGAAGACCCAGCTCGTACGCAAGATGAGAGCATTGCAGCCGCTATCGGCGATGGCGGTTTCGCCTGCAAGTTTGGTGGCGCCGTATACGCTCTGTGGATTGGTCTGGTCATTGACGTCGTAGGGCGCATCCTTGCGGCCATCAAAGACATAATCGGTGGAATAGTGCACCAGCAGGGCGTTGCTTTCCTTTGCGTACCGGGCCAGTACGGCCACTGCATCCGCATTTACGATCTGGGCGGTGTCCTGATGGGTTTCCGCCTTATCCACCGCGGTATAGGCAGCGGCATTGACCACGATGTCGGGCGCATGGTGACGCAGCAGTTGCTGCAATCCTTCAAGATCTTCGAGATTGGCGCCTTGGCGGCCGAAGGCCTGCACAGCCCCCAATGGTAGGAGGGTGCGCTGTAATTCGTGGCCGACTTGGCCATCCTTGCCGAGTAGTAGGATTTTCATGATGGTATTCAAATTCGATTAACTATCGCAGCTGCCAATAATCCGAGATTACCCAGCGCGGTCTGACGATATACGCCGGAGCGTTTGATACCAATGATCCGCGGCAGCAGGTTTCGCTGGCGGGCTGAGACAAAACGGTCAAAAACGCGGCGATTTGAGGGCGTCAGTTTGGGCAGAAACGGTGTAAGCGCGCGGATATGCTGATTGGTCCATGCCTTCAAGCTTCCTTCAAATAGCATTCTTATCCGCAGCAGACGAGCGCTCACTCCGGCATTTGCACCGATCAGGTTCTCGGCGTGTTGTCGGTAGCGCAATGATGGTTCGCTGTCGTAATGAACACAGCCGCCACAGGCGCTTACGACGATATACACCCACCAGTCGTGCGCAACAACATCCACATCGGCCCCCGCCTCAAGCAGCAAGCTGCGCGCAGCATTGTTCATGACCATGGTATTCCCGCCGGCCACGTTTTGCATCAGCGCATTGGCAAATGCTGGCGGGCGGGTGAATAGCGGTGAAAGACCTAGGCTCTGGTCAGCCTCGTCGATGAGCTCGGTGCGCGTGCAGTACAGCGCGGGTTGCCCCGCCGATACTTGGCTGAGCCACTTTACGGCACGTTCCAGCTTGTCGGCGTGCCAAATGTCGTCTTGATCCGACAAGGCGTAATAGTCGGCGTGCAAGGTGGGCTCGCAGAGCAGCGACATGAAATTAGCCACAAACCCCTTGCGGGGTCCGGAGCGCATCGTGACCTGCCCGGGGCGATGATGCTGCGCGTAGGTTGCCAAAAGATTCAGCGTCGCGTCGGTAGAGCCGTCATCCGATACCCAGAGGCTCCAATCCGGATAGGATTGCGCCTCAAACGAGTCCAGCTGCGCGGCCAGGTATTTTTCACCCTGGTACGTGCAAAGAAGGATGGCAATTTGCGGGCTCACTGGGCTACCTGCATGGATAGTCGGCTACTTGGTAAAACAAAATTCGACATAGTTGCAGTTCACCACGGTACAGAACGCGCTGCCTGACGAGGTCCGGACAAGCTGACGCAGATGATGCTTGGGGAGCGCGCTGCGGGTTGCTCAGGCGTCGTACTGGGTATTGACCCAGTCGCGATACGCGCCGCTCGTGATATTGGCGACCCAGTCCTGGTTGGCCAAGTACCACTGCACCGTCTTGCGGATACCGGAATCGAATGTCTCGGCAGGTTTCCAGCCCAGCTCACGCTCCAGCCGCGAGGCGTCAATGGCGTAACGTTGGTCGTGTCCAGGCCGGTCCTTGACGAAGGTTATCTGGCTCTTGTACGGCTGGCCATCGGCCCGGGGGCTGAGTTCGTCCAGCAGTGCGCAAAGCGTGTGGACGACCTCGAGGTTGGCCTTTTCGTTCCAGCCTCCCACGTTGTAGGTCTCTCCCAGTTGGCCGTCGGCCAGCACGCGGCGGATCGCCGTGCAGTGGTCCTTCACATACAGCCAGTCGCGGATTTGCTGGCCGTCGCCGTAGATCGGCAACGGCTTGCCGGCCAGCGCATTGTGGATGACCAGCGGAATCAGCTTTTCCGGGAAATGGTAAGGGCCGTAATTGTTCGAGCAATTGGTCGTGAGCACCGGCAGACCGTAGGTGTGGTGGTACGCCCGGACCAGATGGTCGCTGGCCGCCTTGCTGGCCGAATACGGGCTGTTGGGCTCGTAGCGGTTGGTCTCGCTGAAGGCGGGGTCATCCTTTTCCAGCGAACCGTAGACTTCGTCAGTCGATACGTGCAGGAAGCGGAAGGCGGCGCGTTCATCGTCAGGCAGTGCATTCCAGTACGCACGCACCGCTTCCAGCAGGTGAAAGGTGCCGACGATATTGGTCTGGATGAACTCGCCCGGGCCATGGATCGAGCGATCCACATGCGATTCAGCGGCGAAATTGAGGACGGCACGCGGTTTGTGCTCCACCAGCAAGCGGCTGACGAGCTCGAAATCGCCGATGTCGCCTTGCACGAGCTTGTGCGCGGGATTGCTCTTCAGTGAGGCGAGGTTGTCCGGGTTGCCCGCGTATGTGAGCTTATCCAAGGTCACTACGGGCTCATTGGATGCCAGGAACCAGTCGAGTACGAAGTTGGAGCCGATAAAACCTGCTCCGCCGGTAACAATAATACTCATTCTTATGTAGTCCTTGAGCGATGAGCGCGGCGCACAAACCCGCTCGTTAACCCATAATTATGCCGCAACTGTCCGGGCGTCTCCAAATAGATGAAACAAAGTGTTGTCTGAAATACGCGAGTTACAAGAAATCACGAATGACTGTGGATTTGGATCCTTGCAAATTCACGCATGAGTTACGTGACCTTACGCGCATTCGGGCTGGTCCAGAAAATATCCGGATTGCCCTGCGCTTTATTGATGAACCGTGCAAGAACGAACATCAAATCAGAGAAGCGGTTCAGGTATTGGCGGACCGGGGGATTCACTGTGTCCGCTCGCGCCAATGCCACCACCGCCCGTTCCGCGCGCCGGCACACCGTGCGCGCCATGTGCGCCAGCGCGGCTGATCGCGAGCCTCCGGGCAGGATGAATTCGCGCAAGGGCGGCAGCGCCGCGTTGTAATACGCCAGGCGGGCGTCCAGATGGGCGATCTGTTCGTCCTTTAGCGCGGCATGGCCTGGGATGCAGAGCTCTGCGCCCATGTCGAACAGGTCGTGCTGGATGGTCAGCAGGTCGGTCGCCACCTCAGCGGGCAGGGATTCAGCCAGCAACAGGCCGATGACGCTGTTCAATTCATCCACGTCGCCCAGGGCCGCGATCCGCGCGGAGTCCTTGGATACGCGGGACCCGTCCCCCAGCCCCGTGGTGCCGTCGTCTCCCGTGCGGGTGGCGATGACGGATAAGCGGTTGGCCATGGGAACTCCTGAAATGGGTGACGAAAAGTATGGTTTTTGCGTCCAGCCATGAACGTTGGCGGCGCGGCCCGCGTGTTTCGCAATCAACTGTCAGAATTGTTGCGTCAGGGCGGGGGAACTGTTGCACAAGGGCGGTATCCTAGCACTATGGGAAAGCAGGGACTGCGGTCACACCGAGTCCGTGTTGCCCCGGCAATTGGAGGATATCTGCATGATTTTTGACCGCAAGTATGCAATGCCCATGGCCGCCGCGGCGGTGGTGGCCGTCGTCACGCTGGCCGCGCCGCTGGCGTTTGCGCAGCAGGCCGACGCCAGCGGTGAAGTGCGGCGGGTGGATCCGGCTGCCGGCAAGGTCACGATCAAGCACGACGCCATCAAGCCGCTGGACCTGCCTGCCATGACGCTGGTCTATGAAGCCGATCCGGCGCTGTTGGCCAAGATCAAGGCGGGCGACAAGGTGCGCTTCACGGCGGTCCGCAAGGACGGCAAGTACATCGTGACCGCGATTACAAACTAGCCGGTCTACCAGACCGGGTACGCAAACCCCCACGTTGCGCGGGATCGCAGCCCCAGGGCGCTCTGCCTTGGGGCGATCCGGTAGCAAAAAAAAACGCCGTCCGCAGCGCTGAGGCTGCGGACGGCGTTTTGCCAGGGGCGCAGAGCTCCCGCGGTTTACAGCACGTAGCGCGCCAGGTCCTGGCTGCTGGCGGCTTCCGCCAGTTGCGCGTTGACGTAGGCGGCGTCGATCTTCACGTTCTTGTCGCTGCTGGCGGTGGCGTCGAAGGACAGTTCGTCCAGCAGTTTCTCCATCACCGTGTACAGGCGGCGGGCACCGATGTTCTCGGTGGTTTCGTTGACCTCGAAGGCCAGCTCCGCCAGGCGGCGCACGCCTTCTTCCGTGAATTCCAGCTGCAGGTCTTCGGTGGCCATCAGCGCCGTGTATTGCTTGGTCAGCGACGCGTCGGTGTCGGACAGGATGCGCACGAAGTCCTCGGCGGTCAGCGATTCAAGTTCGACGCGGATCGGGAAGCGGCCCTGCAGTTCAGGGATCAGGTCCGAGGGGCGCGACAGGTGGAAGGCGCCGGAGGCGATGAACAGGATGTGGTCGGTGCGGACCATGCCGTAACGGGTGTTGACGGTGGTGCCTTCGACCAGCGGCAGCAGGTCGCGCTGCACGCCCTGGCGCGAGACGTCCGCGCCGCCGGATTCCTGGCGGGCCGCGATCTTGTCGATTTCGTCCAGGAAGACGATGCCGTTCTGCTCGACGTTGTTGATCGCCACGGTGCGCAGATCTTCTTCGTTGACGCGCTTGGCCGCTTCTTCGTCGACGATCAGCTTGAAGGCTTCGCGCACCTTCATCTTCTTGGGCTTTTTCTTGTCGCGGGCCATGCCGGCGAACATGCCGCGCAGCTGCTCGGCCATTTCTTCCATGCCGGGGGGCGTCATG